>Ga0208297_1000176_pt1 | contig 165391 bp, 132 predicted proteins | sample LMS_cellobiose_e_FD_187367 | JGI IMG/M metagenome (GOLD analysis project Ga0208297, IMG submission 187367) | Rumen-fistulated moose microbial communities from Alaska, USA - LMS_cellobiose_enrichment (SPAdes) (version 2) | ecosystem: Host-associated > Mammals > Digestive system > Stomach >... | reverse complement strand
TAATGCTCGTAAAGCTTGGCTTGTATAGTGTCCTTGTCCATGACCACAAAGGTACATCCTTCCGGCGAATCTACCTCCATGGCCATATATTTACATCATATCAGACACGGAAATTTGCAAGTGTGCCAAGATAGTTGAGGAGAAGCTTGCGCACGTTGTCCGAAATCTTCTTGTGGGCATCGGTCGTATTCTCCAGCATCTCAGAGAGGTTCTTGTATTTGATAAGCTCGCGGACATCGTCCACGTTCCTGAATATGAAGCCTATGTAATCCTCATAGGCTTCATCTGCAGTATGTTCGAGCTCAGTCACTCTCTCGCAGGAAGTCGAAATTGAAGACAGGTTCTTCTTTATGTCCGTCAACTGGCGGATGAGGTCCGCTATGGCCACCGACTGGGATCTCGCAATCTGTGCCAGTTCCTTGAGCTGCGGATCAATGCGTTCCGGATGATATATCAGAATGGCCTTGGCTGTGTCCTTTACAACATCAAGGCAATCGTCCATCGCCATCGAAACAGCCTGGAGGTCCAGTTTGTCCACATTCATCAGCCAGCGGCCCGAAAGCATTTCGTGGAACTCCGTGAGCAAGGCATCTCCCTGTACCTCGCAAACCTTGATTTCCTTCTCTATCCTTTTCCATTCATCCGGATCATCGGAATCCAGCATCTGTACGAGCAGGAGGGTGGATTTTGAGATGAATCCGGACTGTTGTGCCAGGATAGGGATGAAATCATGCTTGGAGCGATGGAACAGCAACTTGATTCTTTTGTAAAGGGACATAAGAAATATCTATCTCAGATAAACAAAACTCTAATTACAGTCCAAATTTATAAAAAACCAAAATAAAATCCTCAAGTTTCTTAATAATCCGACCACGTGACTGCCCGCAGCTTAACTTTGTATCAGGAAATCCCGCAGGCAGGCACGTTCTCCATTATCAACGCGGCGTTCTGCCGCATCCATTGCAACATTGCTTTAGCTCTATGAATCCTCAATTACTTAAACCGGGACTGACCTGCGGGATTCTTTCCCCCCGGACTATGAAATAATGCCAAGGATGGATTCGATCCAATCACGGAACAGAACCTGATCGGATGGAGAAAGGTACTGGAAAGAATTCATGCACCCGAACATCAGGCCTCCCATCTTTCCGGCACGGCGGATTTTCCTTGAAATGTAGTCAGTCTTCCCACGACGAGGGCGGAACATCATCTGCTTCTCCCCTACATCCTCCCTTATGAAACGCCCTTCCTTTTCAGCAAGCAGGTAGAAAAGTCCCTGTACGTTGAACTCTTCATTATCCCTGAACCGATGCCGCAGATTCCTGGCCGTGACATCAGGATGAGCGTCCAGATATGAGGAGAGAACACTGCGGAGCATAGGATGAGGTTCGTGCGGCAGATGATAGAAATGTCCGACACCCAGGATCTCCGCCCCGTTGAGGAGGGAATCCTTATACGTAAAACGAAGATGGCCATCCTTCCGGATCCTGACGGCGCGGAGTATTTTCTGTGACAATGAGGAACGCAACGGGGAGTAACAGACTACTTTCCCGTCCCTGAAAAGGTCTTCTTTCGCGGATGGAGAAGCAAAGAAATAGTCGTCGTTCATATAGATAAACTCCTCTGTAAGGGTAGGTATCCTGCAGATGAGGGTCTCTACAGCGAGACTGTTGAAGACCGGAATGTATTCCTTCTCTTCCTCCCGGAAAAGAGTCTCCTGATCGACAATGATCACAGGGACATCATTCTGCGGGAAATGTTTCTCCAGGAACGGCCCGAGATGGGGATCCTGTGAAGGTGTCACTATGAATATCCTCCCGACATAAGGGGCGAACCGCAGGATGGAGGCCACCGCATAGAAGATCTCGTTGCTCTGGACGGTCCTTGCCGTGCCAGCGATATCGTCAAACTTGTCCTCGCCACGTGACGTCAGGTATTTTGCCCTCCTCGCCTTGAAAACCGGGTCCTCACCATCCAACCAGGTGAGCACTGCATCTATCTTGCTCATAGTTCGAACCTGCTTTTAAACGGATACCGCTTTTCCATCGCAGACAACAGCGTCTCCCTGCACTTGATGAATTTCTCGTCCGGCATCCGGACATCATTGATGCATACGACCTTCCGATCCGGATTGTCAATGTATGACGCTATACGGTCCACGGAAGATGCAGCAAGGGAGAAATGCTTGCAAGAAAGTCTCCTGGATATCGCCTTCCCCTGATAGTAAAGATAGTCCAGGAAGACGTACTGATTCAGGTTACCGTCACTGCGAAGAGGACTCAGTGACGACAGGATCCTTCCCTCCATCTTCTCGAAAAGAGCCTCACATTCCGACTTTATCATAGGAGTACAGGAATGCTGGGCACGGACGAAAAACAGTCGCCGTCCGATACCGAGAGCCTCCCTGGCTATACGGTCGGAGTTCCTGACATGTTTCTTGTACTGGTTGGTTGCCAGCATATGCTTGCTGAACCCTATCGCGCACTTATCTCCGAGGAAGAAATCCTCTTCAGCCATATCGGCAACCGGCAGGGTATCGTCGTTGAAGTAAATGTACCTGTCCGACAGACCCGGGATCCTGTGGAGGAACATCTCGATGGTCGTACTGTTGAATGTCGGGAGATACTCATGTGGGATGAAATCGGAATGGAGTACGACATCTGTCCGCTCCCTGTCAACCCATGCCGGTACCTGACTGTCCCTGGAGACGACCAGATGCACCTTGTCGATGAAAGGAAGATGCTTTTCGATCCCCCGGAAAAGGAAACGAAGGAAGCCCCAGTCACGGTAGCGCTTGACGATGGCTGATCCGCCCACAGCTTCAGAATAATCTTCAAGCCAGTACGGATCGCATCCGTCCACGTATGTTATGACAGCATCCATATCAAAACCATCAAAACCATCAATTCCCAACTTTCCTCAAATACTCCGCAGTATAGGTCGAACCTTCTGCGATCAAGTCTTCCGGACGGCCGCTGAACACAACTTCCCCACCGGCATCACCAGCCTCAGGCCCCAGGTCGATGACCCAGTCCGCAGCTTTTATCACATCCAGGTTGTGCTCCACGACTATCACCGTGTGTCCCTTGGACAACAGGACATCGAACGCTTTCAGAAGCTTCTCAACATCATAGAAATGCAGCCCCGTGGTCGGTTCGTCGAAAAGGAAGAGGATCCTTTCCCTGCGCATGGAATCGGAATCTTCACTGAGGGCGAGGAAATACGCCAGCTTGATCCTCTGACTCTCGCCTCCGGAAAGGGTGGAAGAACTCTGGCCCAGCTTTATGTACGACAGACCGACATCCACCAGAGGCTGCAGGCGGTGGGCCACCTGACGGGCAAGGTTGTCTTCCTGGGCCCCGAAGAAGGCAATCGCTTCCTCCACGCTCATGTTCAGTATGTCGTCTATATTCTTCCCCTTGTAGCGCACCTCGAGGATATCCGGCTTGAATCGCTTGCCTCCACATGCTTCGCAGACCATAGTCACGTCGGCCATGAACTGCATCGGTATCCTCACGAATCCGTCTCCCTGACACTCAGGGCACCTTCCGCCGTCCTGGTTGAATGAGAAATAAGACGGCGTGTAACCGTTGATCTTAGCATATTGCTGTTCAGAGAACAGCTTGCGGATGTCGTCATATACCTTCAAGTAAGTCACCGCATTGGACCTGGAACTCTTCCCTATCGGGTTCTGGTCCACATATTCCACCCGTGTCACCCGATCAAGGTTGCCGGACAGCTTCCTGAACACGCCCGGAAGGTCCCCGGTCTGGTTGATCCGGCGGTACAGGGCGGGGTACAGTATATCCCCAACAAGGGAGGATTTCCCGGAACCGCTGACCCCGGACACCGCTGTAAGCACCCCGAGCGGGAACTTTACGTCGATATCCTTAAGGTTGTGCTCCATGGCACCTTCTACGGTTATGGAATATGTCCAGGAACGCTTCTGGCGCACATAGCGCTGCCTTTCCCCACTCAGATACTGGAGGGTCAGGGATTCTGTCCCATCCTGGTTGCCGGATCCGATGCTGCCCTGGAAGACTATCCTGCCTCCGTCCACTCCCGCCTTCGGTCCCATGTCTATCAGCATGTCCGCAGCTCGGATGATTTCTTCATCGTGCTCCACCACGACCACGGTGTTTCCTATGTCCCGAAGGTTCCTCAGGACTGAAATCAGCCTGTCTGTGTCGCGGGGATGGAGACCGATGCTCGGCTCGTCCAGGATGTACAGCGATCCTACGAGGGAACTGCCGAGGGCGGTAACCAGGTTGATTCTCTGGCTTTCCCCGCCGGACAGGGTATTGCATGGACGGCTGAGCGTAAGATACGAGAGACCGACATCCTGGATGTATCTCAGCCTGGAAACGATCTCCTCCACAGCCTTCCCGGCTATATCCCTGTCATATTTGGAAATCTTGAGGTTGGTAAAGAAATCCAGCAGGCTGTCCACGTCCATGTCCAGGAGCTCCGCAATGCTCCGGCCTCCCACTTTCACGTACAAGGCCTCCTTGCGGAGACGTGTCCCGTGGCAGGAATGGCATGTCGTCCTCCCGGAGAACCTGCTCAGCATGTATTTGTACTGAATCTTGTACCTGTTGGACTCGACCCATTTGAAGAATTCGTTGATTCCGATTATCGAATCCTCGTCCCCTTCGACGCTGTGACCGTCCCAGATCACGGCCTTCTCCTCTTCCGTGAGATTGCAGTAAGGCTCGAATATCCTGATTCCGTAGCGGTCCGCCACCCTGACAAGATGATCCTTGAACCACCCCATCTTTTCACCTTTCCAGCATGCGATGGCACCGTCGTATATGCTCAGGGACTTGTCCGGCACCACCAGGTCCTCGCTGATACCTATGATCTTACCCAGGCCGCCGCATTCAGGGCAAGCCCCAAGCGGACTGTTGAAAGAGAACAGATACTCATCAGGCTCCCTGAAGGTGATCCCGTCCATTTCGAACTTGTTCGAATATTCCTCCGTGACATCGTCCTTCTTCAGCACAAGGTTTCCGTTTCCCTCGCGGAAAGCCGTATCCACTGAATTGCGGAGCCTGGTAAGCAGGTCGTCCCACTCCTCCTTCGTACTCTCTCCTGCCTCCGGCATCTTCACACGGTCCACCAACAGCATCAACCCTTCAGGATATTCCCCTCCCTCGGCAAGTTTCATTATCTCCTCGATGCGAACCATGCCATCGTTTCCGAAGAAACGCGAATATCCTTCTTCCTTGAGGCGCAGCATCAACTCCACCTTGTCTTCCCGGCCGTCCCAGCCTAAGTCGGCAAGGATATACACGGTCCTGCAATCTCCGGAGAGGATGCTCTCCATGACGTCGTTGGCCGAATGGCACTTGACTTCCCTGCCACTTACCGGAGAGTATGTGCGACCTATCCTTGCAAAAATAATCCTCAGATAATCAAATATTTCCGTAGTAGTAGCGACAGTAGAGCGAGGATTACGGGTGTTGACTTTCTGCTCAATGGCTATGGCGGGAGGGATTCCGTCGATGGAATCGACATCAGGCTTGGTCATCCTGCCCAGGAACTGTCGGGCATATGAACTCAGGCTCTCGGCGAAACGCCTCTGCCCTTCCGCAAACAGGGTATCGAAGGCCAGGGACGACTTTCCGGACCCGGAGATTCCGGTGACCACCACGAATTTCCCCCTCGGGATTTCTACGGTGATATCCTTCAGGTTGTTGACCCTTGCGCCTTTTATTACTATATTGCCCTGCTCAGCCATCTAAAAGAATCGGAAATACAAATTTCATTATTTTCATTAATTTTAGCAAACAAAACAATCATCAAGGCATGAACAAGATCATAACCCTCATCTCCTGCGCAGCCGTCTGCATCATCGCCGCCGGATGCGCGAATGACAAGAAAAACGAATCAGAAATGGAAAATCCTGTCATCGAAAACATCATGGCCCGCAGGTCAATTCGTCAGTATACGGACCAGCTGGTGCCGCGCGAAGTGCTCCAGAAACTCGCAGAATGCGGCGTGAACGCCCCCAATGCCATGAACAAGCAGGCATGGGAAGTACGCATCATCGACAAGCCGGATTATCTCAACGAAGTCACCGAAGCGATGAAAGGATCGATGCCTGAATTCGCAAAGAATGACCCAAAATCCCGCAATGCATTCCGCAACGCAACTGCTGCCATAGCGGTAGCCTGCCCGGACGACGAATCCGGAATGGCTCTCATCAACGTAGGATTGCTTTGCGAAAACGTCTGCCTGGCAGCCCAGTCATTCGGACTTGGGTCTGTCGTGATGGCAGGGCCGGTGATGATGATGAACACCATTCCTGAAGCGAAGCCTTTCCTGGACAAGCTCGGTTTCAGCGAGGGGTACAAGCTCCGCATAGTCGTAGGCCTCGGGTACCCTGATGAATCTCCGGATGCCAAGCCAAGGGATTTGGACAAGATCAAGTTCGTCGAATAGGCCGAGGACTCAAGCCTTCTTGCAGCCCAGTACGCACCAGCGGACCACCGGGATCCGGCGGATAATCTCGTAAAGAAGCGGTGACAGTGTGAATACAGCCACTGTCAGGATAAGGTACATCACAACCGGAGGCGGCTGGGTGTACATCTTCATCATGTATCCCAGGCTTGCTATCACAAGATAATGGACTATGTAGATTCCGTAGCTTGAGCGGGTCATGTACCCGGCAAAGGCTCCGGTCCGGTCGAAACGAGCCTTGAACCACGCCGTCATGGCAAGGCACATTAGCCATCCGTAAAGACAGTTCAGCGGACTTCCAAGGTACTCCGGGCTGGTGTTGTCCTGGCCGAAAGTCGTTACCGCAAGCACCGCTCCGGCCGCCACGGCGCAGACCATCAGAGGGGCCCACACGCGACTCAGGAGTTCCTGGACCTTGTCATGCGCGAATATGAAATAACCCATCAGGAACGGTACCAGATAGAACAGCGGCTTGTACAGATTGTAAAGGCCGTCCGCCGATTCCGGACGGGGATTGCGGATGAGCATCTGTTCTCCCGCCCAGAACAGGACTCCCAGAAGGATGATCCAGAAGATGCCTGCCTTGCTGTCTGCTACCCGGCCCCACCAGTTGTAGAACCTTTCCGACTTGTCAAGTTTGCGGACGAGCAGCAGGATCAGCGAGAACAACCACAGGTCCTGTATGAACCATAGGGGTCCGGTTCCGCTGACAGCCCACATGAAGTACCTGGCAACTCCCGTCATGCCGTCCAACGCTCCCGTCCTGGCGGCCACGGCCGTGTTGAAATAGCCAACCATCCAATGGAACACGAACAAGCCTATGGTACCCGGAACCAGAAGCTTGCGGGTGCGGGCCCTGAACCACTCCTTCCCGGAATGCTTGCCCAGCGCATACCGGGCACTGATCCCAGCCAGCAGGAAAAGCAGGGGCATGAACCATGGATACAGGATATACATCAACGCATCCTGGTACTGCGGTCCGTCGCCGAACCCGCCGATTCCGCCGAAGACTCCCTTGTTGTTATAGAAATAGATGACGTGATAGAACAGCACCAGGAGCACGGTCACCCAGCGCAGGTTGTCCAGCCAATGCTTCCTCATTTCGAAAGGCTCTCCATCGCCTGGTCTATGACGCTCTGGAATATCTCGGTTTTCAGAAGGGCCATCCCCTTCTGGTCTCCCAGGACTATCAATGCGTCGCCTGGTTTTATGTCATATAGCTTGCGGGCATCCTTAGGGATCACGATCTGTCCCTTGTCGCCCACCTTCACGACTCCGAAGATGTATTTGCCGTCTTTTTCTTGCATATTTGTAGGAAAAGTTAGAAATTTCCCACAAATATAACAATTATTCGGAAATATATCTATTCTCCGCCATATTTCCCTGCAAAGAGAACTGCTCCTGTACTGGTTTCGGTGATGAGATAAAGGAACGGACGGTCTGCATGGAATACAACGCGGGTTCCTGGCCCGACAGAGGTAGCCTCCATACCGGCACTGGAAACGACTGCCGCTTCCGAACCTTCTTCATCCACCTTGATGATAGCATCCTGCTGCACGAAACTGAGGCATAGGGCATAGTCGGACATCGCCTTGAAATCAGCGAAACCGGCATCGAAAGAAGACGGCATTCCCATCGCCGAAAGGATGTCATTCAGCTTGATATGGTACTTCGTCTCGAATTTAGGCAGCCAAATATCCACGTTGCAGCGGACCATCGACCTGATGAAGGCGTTCCATAAAGAGCCATCGAGGGTCTGCACGACTTCCGAGAGAGTCTTGCCTTTTTCAGGCAATATGACCGTCATCGAATATGCCCCGTTGCCATAAGGGAGGCAGACTACGCTGAAGTCATCATTCTCCTGGTACATGAAATCCTCGTTGTTCTTCATCATATCCACGGAAATCCTGGCGCCTCCTTCCGTAGTGAAGGCTTCCTTCGATGTATTGCCCTTCGGGAATTTCTCCTTCCACTGGCTCTTGAAATACATCGCGTTCATAAGATAGGCCAAATCGCTTTCCCTTACCTCATCCAATATCTTCGGGACCAGGCCGTTCGTATGGTCGGAACACCATTTGTTGATCTTCTTCACGGCCCCGTTCACGTCCGAGAAATCCATATTGGTCACCTCAGCATCATAGAACTCACTCACCGTTGCCTTGTAGTCCGCCAGCAACGGATAACGCTTGTTCACCACGATGGCGTTGGCTATTGATAGCTTGGTCTTCTTGTCCAGTTTCGGCAGCTGCTGCAGCATGGACAGGCTATATTCGTTGACAGCATCCACCTCGCCCGCTCCATAGCCGAGGACATTGCAGATTTCATCGGCTGTGGTACCCCTCGCGCCGTCCAGGATCATTCCGAGCAGGAACTGCATGCTCAGTGGTGATATGATATAATCACCTTCCGCAGCTGCATCCACCCGGCTGATGAAGTCAAAGGCGAAAGTATTGGCCTGACTTGCAAACTCGGCCGACCGGGTAGTCAGTTCCAGTCTCTTGTAAGGGTTCTCTTGATTATCGTCGCCTCCTATCTTGTCGCAGGAGAGACTGCCCAGTACGATTGCCACGACAGTGGCTGTCAAAGTGAAGCATTTCATTCTCATGGTCATTTAAGTATTAAACTAATTGAATATATTGATTCTCAATCCGGTAGCTACGGAAAACATCAATGGGTTCCGGGTACGGTATGTCACAAGGCGTTCCCGACCCGAAGGGATGGTCCAAGTGAGTTCCGGCTCAAAGTACAATCCCAATGCAGGAGTGATATTGAATTGGATACCGCCTGCACCAAGCAGGGAAAGATTCAGTCCGTCCCCTTCGATTCTTTGCCCGCCAAGAGTTGCTCCTATGCAATAATCGACTATTGCTCCCCCTCCGGCATAGACATCCAGCCACCTGCCGGAAGCCAGGGTCCAGTCCAGCCTCACAGGTATGCCCAGGTAATGTGCAAGCTGCTCCTTTTCACCAGAAAGGGAAAACGTAAACTTGGACGAATATAGGGAATACTCTAGGCCGGTAGTGATATCCAGCCTGTCGGAAACGGGAATCCTGGTCGAGAGGCCCAGCCTGATTGGTGCATGATGGGTACAATCTCCGGTCAGGATATCCTCATTATCAGTTTTAGGATATGCCTGATAAAGAGGATTATTGATCAAACTTGACTCTTCTTGAGTAGTCTCCACATATTCGACAGAATTTCCCGTACCGTTGACCGCTCCCTGCAAAACCGCGGCAAGCCCGCTTCCGGCTATTACCCCTGCTGTCTCTCCAACCTTGACCCATACCGACTTCCCTCCTACCTCCTCCGGGACGGAAGCAGCAACCGCCTCATTCCTTTCATCCTGAATAACAGTTGCTTCCCGAGATTCAGACTTGGTGATTACAGGTTCCACAACAGGAGTCTCGGTGTTCTCTCCCGACACGGTCTGAGTCGGCGGCGTTGAAGACTCCTGAGGCGTTGGTGGGGTCGGAAGTATAGACGTAGTTGACGGCATCGAAGGAGATGGCAGCATTGATGCTGACGGGATCCTCGATGATGACGCTCTTTGAGGAACCGGACTCTCAGCCAGACTCTCCGGCGATGGTTCAAGCGATACCGTTTCCTCCTGAGTCACAGGAACTTCAGTCGCTGTCGCTTGTGCGACCAGGGACTCGCTTCCTTTCTCGGTATTGCCAGGTTGGTTAAGTAGCAGGACTGCAGCAAGTCCGGCAGCAACGACGGATGCCATTACCCATGCCAGGGGATGATTCCGCCTCGGCTGAGCATTCCCGATGCCTTTTCGAAGGGCCTGGAATTCACCAAGGCTTCCCTCTGGAAGGACGCTTTCGTATCCCGCCAGTTTGTCTTTGATTATGTCTTCCCAGTTCTTCATCATTCCTTCCCTTTCAGATATTGCCTGATTTCCTCTTTAAGCTGTTTCCTTGCCTTTGCCAAAATTCCGGCGGAACCCTTCTCTGTGATACCCAGCACCCCGCCAATTTCCTTGTGAGAGTACCCGTCCAAACAGTACAGGTTGAAAACTGCTCTTTTCATATCCGGCAGTCCGGAAATCCACTCCAACAGCTTCTCCTGAGGAATACGCTCCATCTCCTCCTCCGTCGGGTCCTCGACAGTGTCCCGAGACAAGAAGTCAAGCGATACAATCCGACGCCTGTGCCTCTGGATCTGGTTGAGAGCCTTGTTTATCGCTATCCTGCTGATCCATCCGTAAAGGGATCCTTTGCCGGAGTACTTGAACGACTGTATCTTGACCAGAGCCTGGATGAGAGATTCCTGCATATTGTCCTTCGCTTCATCCCCATCTCCCAGATACCGCCGGCTGAGTGTATAGACCCGTGCTGCATATCTCTTATACAGCTCATCCTCAGCCAATCTGTCACCATTGCAGCAATACCTGGCCAGTTCCTGCTCATCAAGTTCCTTATACACTCACAGTCTCCTTAGAACTCTCCAATATACGCAATTTATATATATAACACGCTGTTCTCCGGTATACGTCAGATATTCCGGAGAAAATGAATATGTTGTTCCGTGAAATGTATCAGAGGCCGCGGATCCAGACAACGATCAGTCCGAGGACTTCCGACGCGAAGGTTTCTTCGATCTCGCGGTATTCGGTGGCAGCCCCCGTAGAGCAATGCTGGAAAAGATGGTTTACACCCTCGACCGCTTCGATCCTGGCAGCAACAGCTGACGGCAGGCCGGCTTTAAGGGCCCCCAGGTTGCTCTCATGCTCCACCTGAGTATCCTTGGTGCCGTTCAAGGCAAGCACCGGACAACTGATAAGTTCCAGTGACTTACGGGCGTCCAGTCCGATGAAGTATCTCAAGTAAGGAGACTTGAGTTGCATCGCAGTGGCCTGGTAATTCCGGACGAGCGCTTCCGGAAGGTCCTTACCGTCCGCGGACGGTAAAGGCAATCCCGCCAAGGTGGCATCGAAAGCCTCCTCCAGAAGCTTGCAGTACACCGCCACGGACTCCGGATCTAAACCAGAAGATGCCAGGATGGAACGGTTCTGCCAAAGCAGCAGTTCCTTTCCGGAGACCACCATTCCGGCAAGGCTCACGATGAAATCAGCCTTCCCCTCCGCGGCGATCATGAGGGCTATCGTACCGCCCTCGCTGTGACCGATCACCCCGACTTTTCCGAAACGTCCCCTGAGCAGTCCGATACCGGCAAGGGCGTCGTCCTTGAGATCCGCAGTTGTACAGAACACCGCATCGCCTGTAGATTCGCCGAACCCACGGTCATCGTAGCGGAGTGAAGCGATTCCGTTGCGGGCAAGGGCATCGGCGATGACCGCGAAAGGCTTGTGTTCGAATATCTCTTCGTCCCGGTTCTGCAGTCCGCTGCCCGTGACCATGATGACGGCAGGAGTGTCGCGGGTGTAACCTTCAGGAAGCACCAGCGTACCTTTTAGCACGGCATCACCGTTGGAGAAAGACACTTCTTCGCATGAATATGGGAACGGTCCCACGGGCGTCTGTGGCCGTTTCAGTTCAGGCTCTCCCGGGACGAGCGTGAGCGGGAACGAGGATCCACTCTGACTCAACGAACCTACGATCCGGCCGCCCAGCCAAAGGCCTTCGTATGTGGCACCTATCGAAGGAACCTTGATAACCACCTTGCCAAGATCGGAAAGGCTGGCTTCAGCGGGGATCCCTCTCGCTCCCTGGTCCGGCGAATCGAAAGTACAACCGGTCTCCTCGATATGGAAGACGATGGAAAGACTCGTACCCTGCACATCGACCTTCCCCGACCAGGTCCCGGTCTGGGAATACGCCGCCAGCGAAAGCAGCAGGGAAACAATGACTGCAACGACTCGTTTCATATTCAATCCTCTTGATATGAAAAAAGCCTCCCACAATCGTAGAAGGCTGAATTTGCGGTGCGGAAGGGGCTCGAACCCTCGACCTCCGGCGTGACAGGCCGGCATTCTAACCAAGCTGAACTACCGCACCAGACTTGAAAATGCATCCGCGCTTTCGTCGAACGCGGATGCAAAGATAGTCATTTTTGATCGGCTTGCAAATTTTTTTTATTTAATTTCGATCATCTTCCTGGTCTGAGGGATTTCCTTCACCTCGAGCTTAGGAATGTTCACTTTCAAGACTCCGTTCTCGACACTTGCAGAGATGTTTTCCTTGTCGGCATCTTCCGGAAGGATCATCGTCTGCTGGAACTTTGCGTAAGAGAATTCTCGTCTGAGGTAACGACCGTGGCGCTTGCCTTCCTTGTTCTCCTTGTTCTCCTCCTTCTTTTCCATATTGATTACAAGGTCGCCCTCTTCATCAAGGCTCACCTTGAAATCTTCCTTGGTCATTCCAGGAGCAGCAAGTTCCAGTTCGAAGCCGTGCTCGTTCTCGATCACATTGATTGCCGGAGTTGAATTACCGGTCCTGTCCACCCAGTCGTCAGTGAAAAAGTCGTTGAACAATTCAGGAATCCAATTCTGATTGTATTTTCTAGAAACAGGTAACATAATAAAACCTCCTATACTTTAAAATCTAATTTACTTTTATCAACCCCGCCTTAGCGGCGGACATCTTTAACAAGGCAATCTGCGGACCATTGCCAGATTGACCGTAAAATTGTGACAAATAGTCATAACTTACTGACTATTTGACACTTAAGCATGACAAAATGTCCACTTTCAGGGAAATGCCATATCATAAAAACCAAAAGAATAATCGGAGTTCACTACAATTATTCTTATATTCGTATGATTAAAGATCAGACGCCATGAAACGAATCCTTTGCATTGCAACCGCTATCCTTGTGTCCGCAGGACTCAAGGCACAGCCAGCCAACAATCCACTTCCATCCAACCCCGACACACTCAGGATCCTGGCCATCGGAAACAGTTTTTCCGATGACGGCACCGAATATCTTCCCGGCCTGCTCGAAGCAGCCGGAATCCACAACGTGATCGTTGCGCGACTGTACATCGGAGGTTGCACCCTGCAGAGGCATTGCAAGGAATATGAGAGCGCCGGCAAGGACTACATCTATTACAAGTCCACCAAGAATGTCTGGGAGACGGTCTCCAAGGAAGCAACGATCCTGGACGGTCTGAAGGACGAGCCATGGGACATCGTCACCCTCCAGCAGGCATCCGGATATTCAGGTAAATACGACTCCTTCGTACCTTGGCTGCCGAAGCTTATAGATATCGTCCGCAAGGAAATCTCCAACCCGAAGGCAAGCATCGTATGGCATGAGACCTGGGCTTACGCTACCAACTCTGTACACGGCCAGTTCAAGGATTACAACAAGGACCAGAACCAGATGTACAAGGAGATCCTGGAATGCGTAGCCAAACTCAAGGCCGACTACAACATCCCGGTAGTAATCCCTTGCGGAGATGCTGTGCAGCTCGCTCGCGGAACGCGCCTGAACAACAGCGGCAAGGTCCCTGCCGACAGCAAGGTCTATGACTTCACCAGGGACGGATTCCACCTGTCCCGCCAATACGGACGCTACCTGGCAGCCTGCACTTGGTTCGAAGCCCTGATACGCCCTACACTCGGCAAATCAGTCAAGGGGAACCCATACTGCCTGCTGGACACGGAGTACTCCATTCCTGCCAAAGACGCGAAGCTCTGCCAGAAATGCGCAGTCAAGGCGGTCAAGGCCTTGTAGATACCTGATTCAGTTTAGAATACGTATCCTAGGGTGAACGTGAAGTTCACGAGCCGGGCTTCAGGCATTCCGTCGCCCGCAAACAGATTGTTCAGTTGTCTCCTGAAGTCGTATGTCATAAGGAGCGGGCCTGCCTTGAATCCAAACTCGAAGGCGATACCGTACTGGTTCGGTTCATACTGCAGAGGCAGAGCCGCTGAAGGGATGACCAATTCTGAAGCATTGCTCTTGAATACATAGCTGTAGTAGCCACCGAGCCCCAGGCGCACGTCAGAGGCCCAGTTTCCCGGCTTGTACATAAGGAGTACGGGGACGGTCACCGCCTGCTGGTCGTAGTAGCCACGAGATGCGAACACGTCGTTCCCGTCAGGGAACTCCGAAACCTGCTTCTCGTACAAGGCCCTGGTAGCAATGGCAAAGTCACCGAAATTGAAGTCTAACTGGATTCCGGCATCGAAGCCTATGCCGCCCTTGGTCTCGAGCGAACTCTTCGGAAAATCGATATGGTTGCTCTGCAGGCCGGCCACGACACCGAATTCAAGGAACCTCTTCCTTGAATCATGCTTCCTGGCGACCTTTCCGGAGGACTCGAAGGATGGGTCTGAAGCAAACGTACCGGAAAGGTTGGCGATATAGCCCGTTACCTTGTCAAGTCCCTCATAATCAATCAGTTCGGCATCATCCTCCGGCTTGTGGTACGGGGATTTCAGTCCGGTCGTGACAGCGAGTGTAGGGACGCCCATCTTGGCGAAACCTTCGGTGTCGGTAGCAGTGAAGACGGAGTTCTCGAACCGCTTAGGATCCACCGTGAGTGAACACTTTTCAGCTTCCGAAGAAATGATGCTCCTGCCGTCACGGATCGTGGCGACTCCTTCCATCTTAAGCTTTCCGGATGCCTTGTACCAACCAACCATATCTATGCTCATCATAAGCTTGATCTTGTCCTTCCCGATGGTCTTGGACAAGGTATCAGCAAGGAATGTGGAACCGTACAGGCCGATTTCCTCCGCATCGAAAGCGGCGATGATCACGCTCCTCTTGAGGTTCTCCCTGGCAGCATACAGCTCCCGGGCGATTTCAATCAGGGCAGCCGATCCGGAAGCATTGTCATCCGCGCCATTGTAAACGTTGCCGTTCCTGACTCCAAGGTGGTCGTAATGGGCGCCGAGCACAATGTATTCATCCTTTAGGACCGGATCGTTCCCTTCTATGACTCCCACAACGTCGGTATATTCCTTGCCGAATTTGGTGAAAGGTACGGTCCACTCACCGAAGAATGGTTTCAGGCCTATCTGGGAATAATGGCCAATTATGTAATCTGCGGCCATCCGGGCATATTCGGTGCCGGCCTTGCGGCCCTGGAGTTCATCGCTGGCCAGATAATAAACGTGGCCCGTAAGGCGTTCCTGGCGCGTTTGCGCACCTGCCGCAAGACTGATCATGAATGCGGCAGCGAAAAGGATTCTCTTCATTGGTATGGTTTGCTTATTTCAGTTTTCCTATGATGGCAGCGAACAGGGCTGTCATCTTGTCGGCGGCAGCGTCCGCCTGCTTGACAATCTCCTCTCCGTCAGTGACATAGTCATCGTCACCCTCATGAGCCACGTCGGTAATCACGGACATCCCGAAAACCGGAATCTCCGAATGCCTGGCTACTATGACTTCAGGAGTCGTGGACATACCCACGGCATCGGCTCCGACTATCCGCATATACTTGTACTCGTGAGGAGTTTCGTATGTAGGTCCCGTACAGGCGAAATAGACTCCCTTCTGAAGAGGGATGTCCATCGTCTTCGCAAGTTCCTCCGCAAGTGCTATGATATCAGGATCATACGGTCTTGTCATATCCGGGAACCTCGGTCCGAATTCTTCCATGTTAGGGCCGATCAGAGGATTCGGAATCATATTGATATGGTCGGTGATTATCATCAGGTCACCGGTATGGAAAGATGTGTTCACTCCACCGGCCGCATTGGAAACGAAAAGATACTCGATTCCAAGCACTTTCATAACCCTGATAGGGAGAGTCACCGTGTCCGTGTCGTAGCCTTCATAGTAATGCAGGCGCCCCTGCATCGCAATCACCGGCTTGCCGGACAGGAAACCTGCAATGAAGTTTCCCTTGTGCCCGATCGCCGTTGAAACCGGAAAGCCCGGAATGCTCTTGTACGGGATGGTGACAGGATTCTCTATTATGTCCGTCAGCTTGCCCAGGCCGCTTCCCAGGACGATTCCCACCTTCGGCAGCAAACCGGCCGGTTCAAGGATATCCTTGATGAAATCCGCAGCCTTGTGTATCCTTTCTACTCTTGGATCCATATCTCATAATTAAGTGAAACATGCAAATATAGTCATTTTCATCAACCATTGAGTATTTTGCTTATCTTTGCTCATATGAAGACTCTCATCTCCTTGTTGCTGGCTATGACGCTGGCTGCAGCCGGCCCGATGCGCGGCTACGACAATCCCGTGATCAAAGGCTTCCATCCCGATCCTAGCGTGTGTGCCGTCGGCGATGATTATTATCTGGTGAACAGTTCTTTCCAGTATTTCCCGGGAGTTCCCATCTATCACAGCAAAGACCTTGTGAACTGGGAACAGATCGGTCACGTACTCACAAGGCGCTCCCAGCTCGAGCTTGACAATGCCCTCTCCTGGAGAGGAATATATGCCCCGACGATCCGCTACCACGAGGGAATGTTCTACATGATCACCACCAACTGCAGCGGGAAGGGGAACTTCATAGTCCACTCAACCGATCCGGCCGGAGAATGGTCAGATCCCGCCTGGGTGGATATGGGAGGAATCGACCCCTCTCTTTTCTTCCACGACGGAAAGTGCTGGTACACAGGCACTGCCGACAGCAGGATCATGCTTTTCGAAATCGACCCCATGACCGGGAAGAAACTCAGCAAGGAGAAAGAGATATGGAGGGGCACCGGAGGCCGTTATCCGGAAGGTCCGCACCTATATTTCAAGGATGGTTGGTACTACCTCCTGATAGCCGAAGGTGGGACTGAATATGCCCACATGATTACCATAGCAAGGAGCCGGAACATCGACGGTCCATACGAAGGGAATCCTGGCAATCCGATCCTTACACATTGCAAGATGAGCACCCAGGGAAGCCAGATCCAGGGTCTCGGTCACGGAGATTTCGTCCAGGCCGCTGACGGTTCATGGTGGATGGCATGCCTGGGATTCAGAAGGCAGGGAGGAGACCATCACCTCCTCGGACGGGAGACCTTCATGGCACCTGTCGAATGGGACAAGGATGGCTGGCCGGTGGTGAACGGTAACGGAGAACTGCAGCTAAGGATGGATGTCCCGACCCTTCCGCAAGTTGAATGCAGAAAGGCTCCTTCCCACATGGATTTCAGCAAGGACAGGACTGGGGATGAATGGATATATCTCCGCAATCCATTCATGGAGAACTACTCATTCACAGGAACGTCCATGCGCCTTACATCCAATGGGAAAGACCTTGACGAGACTCACGTCTCCCCTACTTTCACAGGGCGCAGGCAGGAGGATATCTTCTTTTCGGCCATCACCTCACTCACCGCAGAAGCCGGAGCCGAAGCAGGGCTGACAGTCTTCATGGATGTCGGATCCCATTACGACATATTCATTGAGGACGGGGTCGTGAAGGTGCGCTACCGCCTTGGGGAAATGACACACCTGATAAAAGCCAAAGAAGGGATCGGAAGCGGGAAGGTCTGGCTGAAGGTAGAAGGTAACGAATATAACTACGTGTTCTCTTTCTCCACCGACGGTCTTGAATACAAGCGCCTGTGCCAGATGAACACACGCTACCTAAGCAGCGAGACAGCGTCCGGATTCACCGGAATCGTCCTCGGCCTTTATGCCACTGGACAATCCGGCAAACACGCTGACTTCTATACCTTCGATTATTCGATGATTCCGCGATAGTTGCCGCAGACGTTGCGGTAGCTCTCCAGATTGCCGATGTCGAAGCGCTTGCCCGGCATCTCCATGGCGTGGACCCTGGTCCGGCTAGGCAGCCAGGCGACTCTGAAGACAATATTGACAATGAGTTTAATGTGACGAAATAATATCTCGAGTTTCATTAACGGACACAAAAGATAATATGATTAGCCTTGCATTTCTCAAAGGATATACTTATCTTTAAAGCAAACTATACTTTATGAAGAATACACTCCTGTATTTATGCGTTATATTATCTATCTGTTCATGTAACAGTATAACGGATGATAATGATGCTTTTGGAATAACACCTCAAGACCTCGTCACCGGTCAGACTGTTTCGATCGAAGAGGCAGAGAATACTCTCCTCTCTTTCCTTGGTACAGAACCGGAGACTAGAGCTTTTAATAAAACCATAACCAGCCGATATTCTCTCGGGGGGAATAATGATACAAGGTCTGATGGAGAAGAGGATTCCCCCTATGTCCATGTATTCAATTTTGGAGAAGACGATGGATACGCAATCGTTTCCGGAGATAGGAGGGTCCCCCCTATTTTGTGTTTAGCGGATGAAGGTTCCCTCCACCAAGGAGACTCTATCGATAATATCGGCTCTCTGATAATGTTGTCAGGAATTGATACAAAATACAGATTACTAACCGGATTACCCGTAATTAGTTCTAATGGAGATACAGTTGTGTTCAGGTCTACAAGAGACACCTCGGATATAGACCCTCCTGAAATAGACCCTTCTTTGTATTCGTATAGTTATAACAATTGGGAAACCCTCAATACCAATGGAACAATCTTGGCATGCCAATGGGATCAAGAATCACCTTTCAGTGACTATTGCTTGACTGAAAGCGGAGATTCTTCATTTGCAGGCTGTACTCCTGTTGCAGTTGGACAAATAATGTATCATTGGGGAATAACCCATGATACGAGTGGAAGATTCTGGGATTGGCCTTTGATGAGAACAATTACCATGCACAACAGTAGCGGGACATATAGTTGGCATAGAGTTAAAACATTATTGCGCACACTCGGGGATGCAGATAATTTAGACGCTGACTATGGGACAACGGGTACAGACGCAGATATTAATAACGCTCCTCGTACATTCATAAACTTCGGGTTCTCTTCAGGGGGAACAATACAGGATTACGACTATTCTATCCTCTGCCAAAATCTTTATTTTGGTCCTGCATTAGGAAGTGGATCTGCAATTATGCAAGTTACACAAACCTATATCCTCGGTATTCTCGTCAATACCCACTACCATTATACCGACAAACATACGTGGGTATATGATAAATGCCTTACAAAAAGGCGACGAGTAGATGTATATTATGATAATGTATTTCATCACTCATATTATGAGTACCTTAATCTGATACACTGCAATTTTGGGCTTAGGAGTACCTCTGGAGACACATCCACATATCTAAGGGCAAATGGTTATTATTTAAGTCCTTATTTCGACCTAACTCAAGGTCCTGTCATGAGAAGCACGACAACGACTACGTATGGTACTGAGAATTATTACCAGTTTAAACTGAAAATGAACTGTGGTATCCGTGGAGAATAGTTTTTTTATATTATTGCTTATGAAGAGTTCTAATACTATAATAGCTGCGTTTGTGGCATTGTTTTGTGGATGTACAACCACATCTTCTGATATTGATGGTCAAGGAGGGGATTCACGAGTCCAATGGGTTCATAACTGCATCATCAGCGATTATCTCGTAGCAACGGACAGCATCACCTTCGATCCTAGGGGTATTACAAAGCATATTGTTGAACATACTAATCCATATTTGAATTCTATCGATTTCGTTTTAAGCCATAATATAGTTGATGCAGGACAAAAAGCCGAATTTCAGAGGCAATTAAATGACTACAATTATTCAGGGAAATACTTCAAGAGAGAATGTTACGTAAATTCATTCACCGGAGTTGATATTTTTAGTGATACAGAGTTTAACGGGATTGCTCCAGGGAAATCGATAGCGTCCAAAGTCAAGCTATTTGCGTTAAGTCCATACAAATGGCTGACTAGTAAGCAAACTGTCAGCTATGACTGGAACAATAGTCCTATTGATGTCAATAATATATTAGGGAATGAACGAAAAAATGAGTATTTGACTGAATTGATACCACAGAATCATCCTGTATTTAAATTCATTTCAGATATCGATGCCTCGGATTTAAGATATCTCAATGCTGATTTTGTTTTTCTTTATTTCCCAGAAACACCAGATAATAAAGAGCATACCTTCACCCTTGTATTCAAAGAAGGAGAAAAGGAATATAAAGGTTCATACTTCATGACCTTTAAATAGGGATTATTACTCTACGATTTCGATTATTCGATGATTCCGCGATAGTTGCCGCAGACGTTGCGGTAGCTCTCCAGATTGCCGATGTCGAAGCGCTTGCCCGGCATCTCCATGGCGTGGACCCTGGTCTGGCCCGACAGCCATGCTACGAAACTGCCTGGAGCATCCGTTCCGCATCCGGCAGCTATGCCTTCGGCGAACCTGCGGGCATCTTCCTTGACGTAGAAATAGAATGGAGGGCAGCACCAGTTGGATTTCGGCGCGGCCGGTTTCTCTTCCATTCCGAGGATGAGTCCATCGCCATCGATTTCCACGATCCCGCTCTTCCTGAGACGGGCAGTATCCTGTTCGAAATATCTCATTATACAAGACGTACCCTTTTCCTGGGCATAGTCCAGGAATCGTGACAGGCTGAAATCCAGGACATTGTCTCCCGCGATCACAAGCAGGTCATCGTCCCAGCCCAGTTCATCCAGAGCAAACTGGATGTCGCGCACGGCGCCGAGACGGGTTTCATTGGTCTCCGTCCCGTCATCCACCACTGCGATGCCTGGCATACCGCCCTGATCCCCTGCGGAGTCCTGGAGTTCCAGGTAGTCCATCAGCCGGTTGGCTGCCCAGTTCTCGAAATGAGGGGCGAACTTGTGGTTTGTCACCACGGCGAAAGCGTCCACTCGTCCGTCCTCTACCAGGTCATCGACCAGCCAGTCTACGATGGCCTTGCCGGCAACTTCGAGCAAAGGCTTGGGATAGTTCTCGGTAAGCGGATACAGACGGGTTGCGTACCCCGCCGCAAGGATAAGGCATTTCATATTGATATTCAGACTTTTACGCCATCAGCACTATGACAGGCATAGCAGCCGAAACGGCCCTTGAACGCAGGGAACGCGGCAAGATATTCATCCTCCACTTTGCGGAAGATCTCTTCCTCGTATGACGGGTCTATGATGGCCATGCAGCAGCCCTTGAAACCTGCGCCGCTGAAACGTCCTCCGTAAATGCCGTCGGTCTTGCACATGATCTCGTAAATCTTCTTCAGCTCCGGTGAACCGGTCTCCCAGTTGAAGATGGAAGAATGCCCGCTCTCGAAACTGAGCCTGCCATATTCTTCCAGGTCTCCCCTCCTCCATGCCTCGGCACCGCGCTGGACCCGGTCGAATTCAGTGTACCAGTGCTCAGCGCGCTTGCGCCAATTGTCCGGGAGGCGGTCCTTGAACCGATGGTATACTTCCACTGGCACATCCCTGAGATTGGTCTGCTTGAACTTGCCATAGTCCATCCCGGCATAAGCCTTCAAGGCATAGGCAGCGCTGCGGCATTCGTCCACACGCATATTGAACTTGCTTCCTGCCAGGGTGCGTTCGACCCCGCTGAAGAAAACGGCGATTTCGAAAGGTTTCATCTTCGGAGACACCGGGATAAGCTCATAGGAATCATCGCTGGTGTCAAGATACAGGAGATGGTCCTTCTTCGAATAGACTTCACAGCTCTGGTCCAACTTACCGCAGGAAACTCCGACATAATTGTTCTCGGCTCCTTGGGCTAAAGAAATGAGTTCCTGATCCTTCAGATGTACTCCATTCACCGAGCAGAGAGCCTTCAGGAATGCAATGATGACGGCAGCCGACGAGGACAGGCCTCCAATCGGAAGGGAGCCCTCGATGACACCGCTGAGACCGTTCCGCAGCGGAAACAGCCTGGAAAGCTCCAGGGTGGCGCCGCGAAGATAATCCGCCCAGTCCTCCTGCCTGGTCTCAGGTACGGCCCTGATATGCCACTGGGCCCTTTTTTCGAACTGGAGGGATGCCAGTTCGATGACTCCGTTATACTTCGGAGCATATGCGATATGGATACCCTTGTCGATTGCGAAACCAGTGATTTTTCCGAGCTGATGGTCGGAATGGGCTCCTATCGGGCAGACTCTGTAAGGACAGAACGAGAGCCCTTCCGGCTCCCGCCTGTACGTATCCCTGAATTTCTGCTCGCAGTTCATGACACTAGAGCCTTGCCTTAAGGGCCTTGGTCTGCTCCTCGTAGCCCGGCTTCTCGAGAAGGGCGAACATATTCTTCTTGTAAGCCTCTACACCCGGCTGGTTGAACGGATTGATCCCAAGCACGTAAGCACTGATTCCGCAGGCAAACTCGAAGAAATAGAACAGTCCGCCTAGGTTGAATGCGTCGATCCTTTCTATGGACACTTCGATCTGAGGCACGCCTCCGTCGATGTGTGCGAGCTTGGTTCCGAGCTGGGCCATAGCGTTGCAATGCTCCACGTTCTTGCCTGCCAGGTAATTCAGCTGGTCGAGGTTCTGGGGATCGCTGCCGATGACGACGCTGCGGTTGCTCTTTTCGACGTTCACGACGGTCTCGAACAGCACCCTGTCGCCGTCCTGGATGAACTGGCCCATGGAATGGAGGTCGGTGGTGAAGTTGACTGAAGCAGGGAATATTCCCTTGAGGTCCTTGCCTTCGGACTCGCCGTAGAGCTGCTTCCACCATTCACCAAGATACTGGAACTTAGGGTTGTAAGACACCAGGACCTCGATCTTCTTCCCAAGCTTGGAATAGAGCAGGTTGCGCATTGCGGCATATTCGACAGCCGCGTTCTTTCCTGACTTCACGGCGAGAGTTTTCTCCATCTCTGCAGCTCCGGCAAGCATCTCACGGACATCGAATCCGGCCAGCACGATAGGAAGCAGTCCTACCGGGGTAAGGACGGAATAACGGCCTCCTACATTGTCCGGAACAACGAATGTCTTGTAGCCTTCCTGCGTGGAAAGGGTCTTGAGCGCACCCTTGCAGGCGTCAGTGATGGCGACGATCCTTTCGGAAGCGTCCTGATATTTCTTCTCGATATATTCCTTCACGATCCTGAAAGCCACTGCCGGCTCGGTCGTGGTACCGGACTTCGAAATGACCACGGTAGCAACATTCCTCTGCTCCACGAGGTCCATGAGCTCGGCGAGATATTCCTCGGAAAGGTTGTTGCCCGCGAATACCACTTCAGGGGCCTCCTTCTTTCCTGCAAGCTGCCTTGCAAAATTATGGGAGAGGGCTTCGATTGCACAACGCGCTCCGAGATAGGAACCTCCGATTCCGATGACCACCACGAGGTCCACGCCCTTGGCTTTCCAGGCGTCCCTTACCGCCTCGCATTCGACGATGAGAGATTCAGGGGTTTCGGAAGGCAGATGCTTCCATCCCAGGAAATCATTCCCGGCGCCCGTCTCGCTTTCAAGCACATCGAAGGCATCGAGAGCCTTTGCGAGATATTCCTTATAGTCTGCATCGTTTACGAAGGAGCTGCAGCCTCCCAGATTCACTTTTACCATATTCAACTAGTTTTTCAAACTTACAAAATTAAGCATTTTCCGAATATATTAAGAAGTAATATGACTATATTTGCATAACACGAACAATTAAAAACCAATGTATATGTCCAGAATCATCAAGCTCGCAGCAACCGCTGCCGCAGTCATCACTCTTGCAGCGTCCTGCTCCACATCGAACAAGATCGCAGTCACCGCCCACCGTGGCTTCTGGAACTGCGAAGAAGCCGGCTATGCCGAGAATTCCATCAAATCCTTGGAACTGGCTCAGCAGCACGGGCTATGGGGAAGTGAATTCGACGTGCATATCACATCCGACCTCGTCATGGTGGTTCACCACGACCCAGACATCGACGGAGTAAGGATCTGGGACCACGATTACGCCGACTTCAAGGACTGCCGTCTCAAGAACGGCGAGAAAATCCCTACGCTGGACGAGTATCTCACGCAGGGAGAAAAGAGCAAGAAGACCGTCCTGGTCTGCGAACTCAAGAAACAGATCGACAAAGCTCACGAAGACTATATGGTGGACCAGTGCATCGCCGCCCTCAAGAATCACGGCCTGTACGATCCCAAGAGGGTGATCTTCATCTCATTTAGCCTGAATATGTGCGAGAGGCTCGCAGCTCTCTGCCCGGAATTCACCGTCCAGTACCTCGAGAATGACATGAGCCCTGACCAGCTCGCCCCTCTCGGAATCAACGGAGTGGATTACAACTATAAAGTTTTCTACAAGAATCCGGACTGGTTCAAGCAGGCCCGCAATCACAGGATGAGCATCAATTCCTGGACCGTGAACAAGGAAAAGGACATCCAGAACATGATCGACCTGGGTGTAGACTGCATCACCACGAACGAGCCTCTGCTGGTCCGCAAGATGCTCGGAAAGAGGGAGCTTAAGTAGAAGGACTATTTCACCTCGAGGAGTTCTGCCCAGGATGTAGTGAACAGCTTGGAGCAGAACTCCCTTCGTATTCCGTCGGCATAGTGTCCCGGGCGCTGAGTACCGAGGCGCAGCACATTCTTCCCGGACGTATTCACCTGGTCCATAACCTTCGAGATACGGTCGTCGCGCTCACGCGCAGCAGGATCGAAACCGAATATGGTCTGCTGGATGGAAGATGCATCCACAATATCGGATACAATCACTCCCGCCCTCTTGTATTCGTAGCCGGTCCTGTAGCTCATCCTGAGCGCCTGCAGGGCGGTACCGATGATCTCCCTGGAACTGCTGGAAGGCACTTCCAGACGGATGCTCGCTTCCGGGAAATACTGGGACAGGTCCTTCCTGAACCGGTTGGTGTGGATGAATACCCCTACGGTTCCCGCAGCCGTACCATCCTTGCGGAGCTTCTCGGCACATTTTCCAGCAAAATCCGACACCCTCAGAGTAAGTTCGTCCAGGTCGCTTATCGTTTCCGCAAAGGAGCGTGAAGTACATATCGACTTGCGTTTCTCTATCTTCTCTTCCTCCACCATCCTGCGGCCCTGAAGCTCGTTCCAGGTCCGTACACCGATGATTCCCATTCGTTCCTGCACCCATCCTTCGGGCTGGTTCACGAAATCCAGGGCGGTCTTTATCCCGGCTGCCTCGAGTTTAGGAGCTCCCCTCCATCCAATCCCCCAGACATCCCCTATAGGGGTCAGGGACAGCGCCTTATGCATCTTCTCCGGAGTATCGATAATACATACCCCGTGATATCCCTTGTATTTCTTGGCAAAATGGTTGGCGACCTTGCCAAGCGTCTTGGTCTCCGCTATTCCAATGCTCACCGGTATCCCGGTCCAGCGGCGGATCTTCACGATAAGGTCCGAACAGATGGACGGCAGCCCTGCGGCATCGATCCCGTCCATGTTCATGAATGCCTCGTCTATCGAATATACTTCCAGCTTAGGTGCCACTTCTGCAAGCAGGGACATCACCCTGGCGGACAGGTCCCCGTACAGAGTATAGTTTGAAGACCTGACTTCCAGTTTACCGGCATCGACGAGATGCTTGACCTTGAAAAAAGGAGTACCCATCGGTACCCCCATGGCCTTGCTTTCATTGCTCCTGGCCACTACGCAACCGTCGTTGTTTGAGAGTACCACGACAGGCCGGCCTTCCAGGGATGGCTGGAAAGCACGCTCGCAAGAGACGAAGAAGTTATTGCAATCGACTAGCGCGTACACACTTTCTTGATGACGTAAGTCACTATCCCCCAGACTGTGAAGTCGTTGGCCTCGGTCACTTCGATGGGTTGATACTTGGCATTCGCCGGCAGCAGCCACATATTCCTGTGGGGAAGGATGTCGTAAGACATTCCGGGCTTGGCGGACTTGCGCCTACGGGGACCGGCATCGGATGGCGCCGAGAAGCTGATGATCTTCAGCGCGAACTCTCCGTCGATGAAGCAAACCGCCATGTCTCCGTCCTGCGGTTCCAGGGACTTGTCCACCACCAGCACGTCTCCTTCCGAGACATCTGCATCCACCATCGAATCACCCACCACGCGCACGAAGAAAGTGGCCGCAGGATGGCGGACCAGTTCCTTGTTGAGGTCTATGAAGGAGTTCATATAATCCTGCGCCGGAGACGGGAAGCCGGCATGGACTCCCTCCTCGGCCATAGGAGCCAGGGACAGGGCTCGCGATTCGGTATTCCGATCTTCTTCCATCATCCTGATCCTTACTTGAGAGCCGGGATTATGTGTTTCCATGCCAGATTGAGGGCATCTGCAGCCTGTCCGTTGGCTCCGCCGTTGAACATATCGATGATGGCGGCGAGGTCGGAAAGCGTCACGTTGGTGAAATCGACGGAGGTGGCACTCGTGAGGGCGATTACCGCCTTCTTGTCAGGCAGGACTATGATGTACTGGCCGAACAGTCCCATGCACTCGAACATGCTGCCGTCGCTCCTGGTCCAAATCTGGTAGCCGTAGCCGGTGGTCCCGTAATCCTTGCCCGAATGGGAAGCGTGGGCTATCTTGTCGGAGGTCGCAGCCTTGACATAATCGGATGGGACGATGCTGCCGCTTCCCCATTTGCCTCCGTAGAAAAGCATCTTTCCGAAACTGACCATCTCGCCGGTAGTGAGGTGGAGTCCCCATCCGCCAGCACTGATGCTTCCTGCCTTGTCCCAGGTCGGAGCGATCCCGAGAGGCTTGAACAACCTGTCCGCAAGGTAGTCCGCCACATCTTCCCCTGTCTTCTTCTTGATGATTTCCGCCAGCATGCATGAACCGAAGGAATCATAGCAGAACTTCGTACCAGGCGCAGCATCGAAAGGATAACCGAAGAACAGTTCCGGCACGTTGGTGCCTACATCGTCCATCATTGCAGTGACATTGAAGCTGTCGGCGGTCAGGTACTTCCGGATATTCAGGGCAAGTGTGATCTTGTATTTCTGGGCATATTCCGTCGAAGAATCCTTCTTGTGGCCGCTAGCCATCATCAGCAGGTCCTCGACGGTAAGTGCGGCAAGGTTGGCAGACTGTTCGTCAGACATCGCTTTCCCGTTGTATTTCATCGACTTGCGGGCTGCAGCAACCTCATCCGGGAATATATCCTCCACCTTGTCCGTAAGTCTCAGCTTACCTTCTCCGACCGCTATGCCGACAGCCATGGAAGTGAATGACTTGGTTACCGACCATACGTGGTGACGGGTGCCCGAGGACGTTCCGTTCAGCCAGGCTCCGGAATCAAGGTACCCTTCCTGCCACACTTCGATACCCGTCAGCTTCGGGGCTGCGGTTGCAGCTTCGGCAGCCATCGCTTCGACGGCAGCCTTGATCCTGGGATTCTCGGCCTTAGCCTCCGGAATGTTGCCCGGTTCATTACCGGGTTCTATCGGATCGTCCTGCCCGCAACTTGCGAGGAAGAGAACCATCGAGGCCAGGAAGGCCCAAAGGAGTCTGTTCTTTTTCATCACAGTTTCATTCTTCTGTTCCAACCGAAGCGGCAACAGCACAATTGATGCCATCTATCGCCGAAGATACTATGCCTCCGGAATATCCCGCCCCTTCTCCGCACGGAAGCAAACCAGGGAAGGAATCAGCCTCGTATGTGCGCGGATTGCGCGGGATACGCACCGGAGAGGAAGTCCTGGATTCGACACCCACCAAAAGGGCTTCGTTGGTGAAATAGCCTCTGATGGAATGACGGTTCACTTCCGGGAATACCTTCTTCAGTCTCTCGGAGATGAACGGAGGAAGGAGCTTGTCCAAAGGAGCGCTGACGACTCCTGGCTTGTAGGAAGTTTCCGGAAGGTCTTCAGAGACCACTCCGTTGCAGAAATCGATCATCCTCTGGGCAGGTGCGGCCATTGGATGGGATGAGCGGGTATGGGCATATTCCCACATGCTGCGTTCGACCGCTTTCTGGTAAGACAGACCCTTCAGAGGGCCGTCTGCTTCATATTCTTCAGGAATATCCTCCGGATCGATCTGGACCACCACGCCCGCGTTGGCGAACTTGCCGCTCCTGGCAGAATTCGACATACCGTTCATCACTATGGTCTCCGCCTCGGTGGCGGAAGGTACCAGTACGCCGCCAGGGCACATGCAGAAGGAGAAGACTCCCCTCTCGTCTATCTGTTCGGTAAAGGAATATTCCGCCGCAGGCATACCAGGTTCCCATTGCCCGTGATAGCGCGCTTCGTTGATGAGAGCCTGGGAATGCTCCACCCGGACACCCATCGCGAACCCCTTCGGCTCGAGCGGGCAGTCACATTCCTGGAGCATCCGGTACACATCGACCGCCGAGTGTCCTGCCGCAAGGATGACCTTCTTTGCCGAATACTTCCTGGTGGAAGGCTTCCCGGCTTTGGTCCGGTTGGCGGAATCAAGGGCCTTGACCTCGATTTCACCGTCAGCCTTGCGCCTCAGGCCGGTCACCTTTGTCTCGAAATGATATTCACCGCCTTTGGATTCGATGCATTCACGGATATTGGCGACGATCTTCGGAAGACGGTCCGTACCGATGTGAGGATGGGCGTCAACCAGGATCTGGGGGTTGGCTCCGAAGTTCACGAGCTGGTAGAGGACTTCCCGGATATCTCCCCTCTTGGAAGACCTGGTGAACAGTTTCCCGTCCGAAAAGGCTCCGGCACCTCCTTCTCCGTAGCAGTAATTGGAGTCAGGGTCAAGGACGCCTTCCCTGGACAGCCTGGCCATGTCGAACTTCCGGTCGTGTACGTTCTTCCCACGCTCCAGGATTATAGGTTTCTTCCCCAGAGTCAGCAGTTTGAGGGCCGCGAACATCCCGGCCGGACCGGCTCCGACGATGATTACGGGCTCGGCTTCCGAGACATCCTTGTATTCGGGAACCTCATATGGCACGTACGACTCGAAACGATGGTCGTAGGCTTCTATCTTGTACCTGTAGATGACATCGTTGCGGGCATCTATGGAACGGCGCGCTATGACACAGGTCGCAGCGGCATTCGGGAATGTAGGCTGATAGGACTTCGTAGGATCGATCACGTTGATCACCGCGTTCCCGCGGAGGTTCATCACCTTTGCTGCGACTATCCGTACATCATCCAGCCTGAGGTCACGGCCGACCCTGCCGGTCATCTCAAATTCTGTCATATTCTTATATTGCTTATATTCAACTATTTCTGCTAATAGTCTGCTATCCTTGAAACAGGGGCGACGTCAAGTGGGGTACGCTCTCCCGCAAGGTAACGGAACCAGCCGGCTACGGCGATCATGGCCGCGTTGTCGGTGGTGAACTTGAACTCCGGGAGGAAGGTATTCCATCCGCGCTTCCTGCCTTCCGCTTCGATGCGATCCCGCAGGCCGCTGTTGGCAGACACTCCCCCGCCGATCGCGATATCCTTGATTCCGGTTATCCTGGCTGCCTTCACAAGCTTGCTCATCAAAATGTCTATCAAGGTCTTCTGGAAGCTTGCGCAGATGTCCTCCTTGTTCTTCTCCATGAAATCCGGGTCCTTGGCCATCTCGTCCCTGACGAAATACAACAAGGAAGTCTTCACTCCCGAGAAACTGTAGTCCAGCCCCGGGATCTGAGGCTTGGCGAATACGAACCGGTCGGGATCGCCTTCCTTGGCGAGCCTGTCGATGACCGGTCCGCCGGGATAACCCAGGCCCATCATCTTGGAACACTTGTCGAATGCCTCACCCACCGCATCGTCGATCGTCTGACCGAGTATTTCGAAATCCAGAGGCCCCTTGACCTTGACTATCTGGGAGTTGCCGCCCGAGACGAGCAGGCAGAGATACGGGAAGGACGGCTGTCGGTTCTCCTTGCCTTCCTGCTTCACGAAACCGGCGAGGATATGCCCCTGAAGATGGTTTACCATAATGATAGGAATATCCAGAGCGATGCCGAGGGCCTTGGCGAATGACGTGCCCACAAGAAGGGAGCCTAACAGGCCGGGGCCGCGGGTGAATGCTATGGCGGTCAGGTCGGAAGCCTTGATGCCGGCTTTTTCAAGAGCCTGGCTCACGACTGGCACGATATTTTGTTCGTGTGCCCTGGAAGCCAGTTCCGGCACGACTCCACCGAAATCTTTGTGGACCTGCTGGCTCGCTATTACGTTGGAGAGCAGCCAGCCGTCTCTGATCACGGCAGCAGAAGTGTCGTCGCAACTGGATTCGATGCCAAGGATGTAGTCCGCCATTATATTCAAAGACATTTATTGATTTGCAAAGATAATCAATTAAATTGGTATATTTGTAGATTGTGAAAAAGGCATTAAGGATATTCTGGTTAGTGCTCGTGGTCATAGCCCTCCTGCTGTTGGCCGCCTGGCTGCTGCTCCAGACTCCGAAGGTGCAGACATTCGCAGCCAAGAAGGCCGTCGCTGCCCTCGAGGAAAAGATCGACGGCAGGATAGAATTCTCCAAGGTCCATTTCAAACCCTTCAATGCGCTCGTACTCAAGGATGTCACCATGCTCGACAACAACCCGGTGACCCTCCCGGACGGAGAGCGGCTGGACACGATCGCGAAAGCCAAATCCATAACCGCGACTTTCTCGCTCAAGGGACTCCTGAAGAAAGAAGGGATCCACATCAAGAGGGTGAACGTCAGCGATGGATCCTTTACGCTTGTGAGCGACGAGAACGGCACGAACATAGGCAGGTTCCTCCGCAGCGACAAGGAAAAGGAAGGCGGGAAGAAGGAAATGGGCAATGTATTCGACGCCAGGAAAGTGGAGGTGGACAACTTCCGGTTCAGGATGGTAAACCTCAAGGACGGCAAGCCTTACGCCGGCCACGGCATCGACTGGAAAGACCTGGACCTCACCGTGGACCGTCTCAACGCAACAGGAGTAAGCCTGTCCAACGGATATGTGAAAGGCTCGGTGGAGAAGTTGTCCGCAAGGGAGAAGAGCGGATACGAGATCGTGAACCTAACCGGCAAGACAAGGGTCGGAGGAGGCAGGGTCACGATCCAGGACTTGCACCTGAACGACGGGATGTCGAGGATCCATATGCCTGAATACAGCATGACGTTCGACGACGCCGGCTCGTTCTCCCACTACCTGGAGGATGTCCGGATGACAGGCAACATAAAGAACAGCAAGCTCGATTCCAGGAGCCTCTCCTACTTCGTCCCGGCCTTGAAGGACAAGAACGTGGTCCTGAATATCCCGAAGGCCGACATCGACGGGACCGTGAGCGACCTGACGGTCAACCGGCTGGATTTCGAAGAGGCGGCAAGCGGAGTGAAAGGTTCGGTGGAAGGCAGGATCACCGGACTGCCTGACATGGACGGGCTGGACATGGACGTAGCCCTGGAGGATTTCAGTTTCACCACGGAGGGTCTGGACAGACTCGTGAGGAACGTTGCCCCGGGAGCGAAAGTGGACCTGGGCAAGTTCGCCAAGGGTGAAAGGATATCGTTCGACGGCAAGTGCAAGGGGAAGATCAACGACCTGGACGTCGACGGCAAGGTCAGCACCCCTTCCCTGGGCACCGCAGAAACCAGCCTCAAGGTCAAGGACCTGACCGACAAGTCCCGGCCGATGAACGTCAAGGGCAACATTGTCACCCGTAAACTGGACATCGGGAAACTGGCAGGAATCAAGCAGGTCGGCGAAGTCACCTTGCGTGGTGCGTTGGACGCCACCCTCGGGAACGGCAATACCGACATACGGATCGACACCCTCGTGATTGACAAGCTGAACGCCCTTGGCTACGATTATTCCAACATCCGCGCTGCCGGGACATATTCCGACGACACCTTTGACGGAAGGGTCGTCTGCAGCGACCCGAACCTCAACTTCCTGTTCCAGGGAATAGCGTCCCTCCCGGGTAAGGGAAAGGACGAAATCTACAAGTTCTACGCTAACGTGGGATATGCCGACCTGGAGGCCCTGAATATCGACAAGAGAGGCGGTACTTCGAAAGTGTCCGGTGAAATCAATGCCAACTACGTGAAGGACGGTGGCAGCGGCGAGGTTGTCGGAGACTTCGACATCAGCGGCCTGAACCTGCAGAACGACAAAGGATCATTCGATATAGGAAAGGTGTCCGTCAAGGCTCATGACGACGGCGGCGGACGGCACAGCATAGTCCTGGATTCAGATTTCGCAGACGGTACCTACACCGGCAGCAAACCGGTGACCGACCTCCTCGGAGACCTGAAGGAACTTGCTCTGCGCGAGTCTCTTCCGGTCCTTCTCGACGGAAAGGAGAAGAAATGGGACGGTGGGGAATACAAAGTGGACCTCGACATCCACGACGCTAAGGATGTGCTGGCATATGCCATGCCTGGCCTATATATCGCGGACAGTACCAGGGTGCGCCTGGATGTGAACGATGAAGGACTGTTGACGGCGTCCGTTAAATCCCCTAGGGTGGCGATGGGGAAGAACTACCTCAAGGACCTCGACCTCAAGCTGGACAACAGGAACGGAAGCCTGAACGGTACAGCCAAGGGTTCTGAGATTTCCGCCGGCGGAATGGTCCTGAAGAACGACAATATCTCCATCCACGCCAAGGACAACCAGATCGGCTTGGGATGCACCTACGACAACCAGACGGAAGCCGGGGACAAAGGAGAGATATTCATGTCCGGAGAACTCGGCAAGACCGCCTCCGGAGAACTTGCGCTGCGAGGAAAGACTCTTCCTTCGAACATCTGCTACAACGGCAACAACTGGAAGATCGGCCAGTCCTCCATAAACCTGATAGGGAAAGACATCAGCATCGGCAGCCTGGTGGCATCCTGCGGCGAACAGTCCATCAAGGTAGATGGTGGTTATTCCTCAACGAAGAGTGACACCCTGTCGGTGGATCTCAACAAGTTCGACATGGGGATAGCCAACCAGTTCCTGGGAGAAGGATTCGGAATCAGCGGACGAGCATCGGGACATGCAACGGTCATCTCCCCTTGGAACGGGAATTCAGGGCTGCTGCTCAACATCAGGTGCGATTCCACCAGGATAGCCGGGAAGGATGCCGGCACGCTCAGGCTTTCCAGCACACTCGACGATTCCGGAAAGATGCACATCGCCGCCAACAACGACATCGGCGGGAAGAAGACTCTGGACCTGCTCGGTGACTACAACACCAAGAATGGTTCACTGGACCTGACATGCAACCTCGACGGATTCGACGCCGGCTATGCCGCTCCGGTCCTCAACAGCGTATTCAGCGAAGTTTCCGGAAACATGAACGGCAAGGTGAGGGTGTACGGCAAGAAGGATGACATCCACCTGGCAAGTGAAGGCACCCGGTTCGACGACCTCATGCTGAAGATAGATTACACCAACGTCCCATATTACCTGAACGGACCTTTCCACCTGGCTGATGACGGGGTGCACTTCGACAACATAGCCATTAGGGACCGCTATGACGGCACCGGCACGGTCAGCGGCGGAATCAAGTTCAACCATCTCAAGGACTTCAACCTCGACACCAGGATCAGGGTCAACAAGATAGAAGCCATAGACATGAAGGCCGACTCCGGCGAGAGTTTCTACGGCAACCTGTTCGCAAGCGGCATCGTCAGGGTCAAGGGGCCGTTCAATTCCGTACAGCTCGACATCGATGCCCGCACGGAGAAGAACGGAAGCCTCCATATTCCTATCGACAACGCATCCAACGCCGGTAAATATGACCTCCTCACTTTCAAGGAGGATAAGAAGGAAGTGTATGTGGATCCGTATGACGTTATGATGAACCGTATCGTGACGGAGAGCAAGAAGAAGAGCGACTTCGGGCTGAAGCTCAGGGTGAACTGCACTTCCGGCACCGAGGCGTACCTGGAGATAGACCGCAACGCCGGGAATGTCCTGAACGGTCGCGGGCAGGGCAACCTGGACATCGAAGTCCGCCCGGGAAGCAACGTATTCAGCATCAACGGAGACTACACGCTCAACACCGGCAACTTCCACTTCAACGCGATGGATATCGCCAAGAGGGATTTCACGATATCGGAAGGCAGTTCCATCCGGTTCAACGGAGACGTCATGGACAGCGACCTGGATATCGAAGGCACATATACCACCAAGGCTTCCGTGGCCACGTTGATTGCCGATACCACGGCCATCGCAGCCAGGAGGGCGGTCAACTGCACGATTGGCATAAGCGGCAAGATCCGGGAACCGCAGCTCACGTTCTCCATCGATGTCCCGGACCTCGATCCAACCACCAAGTCGAAGGTTGAAAGTGCGTTGAACACCGAGGACAAGGTCCAGAAACAGTTCCTGTCCCTGCTGATTTCGGGAGGATTCCTCCCGGACGAGCAGTCAGGCGTCGTGAACAACACCAACACCCTTTATTCGAACGTCGCCGAAATAATGGCAGGACAGTTGAACAGCATCTTGCAGAAACTGGACATACCGCTGGACCTCGGGCTCTCCTACCAATCCAGCGAAAGCGGCACGAACATATTCGACGTCGCCGTGTCCACCCAGCTCTTCAACAACAGGGTATTAGTGAACGGCAACGTCGGCAACAGGGAATACGGCAACTCCACGGAAGGAGATGTAGTCGGGGACATCGACATCGAAATCAAGCTGGACAAGCCTGGACAGCTGCGTCTCAACCTGTTCTCGCATTCGGCTGACGACTACACCAATTACCTGGACAACACCCAGCGGAGCGGAGTCGGTATCGCATACCAGAAAGAATTCGATACCCTGACCGAGTTCTTCAGGGATCTGTTCAGTACCCGCAAGCAGAGGGAGGAGCGTATTAGACAGATGGAAAGGCCTGTCCGCGATATTCCGGACAGCCTCAGGACGAGACGCGATTCAACGATGCTGCCGAGGATGCAGAGACCTGACAGTGCAGGCTTCAACCTGCCTCCGGTGCGTTCCGGAGAGAGACTGATGGGTATGCCTGCCGGATGGACAAGGGAAAGGAACAGGATAGTCATCACCAAGGACGACCTTGCCCGCTGACCTGCCGGTTTCAGCGTGCTGCCTTGACGAATGCCTTGAACAGAGCGAGCCAGCGGTCATCGACCCTGACCAATACTTCAGGATGGAACTGGACGGCCAGCAGCCATTGTTTCCGGGACACTATTTCGAAAGCTTCTACTATCCCGTCTTCGCTTCGGCCCGAGACCGTGACCTTGCTCGAAGGCTCGCTCACAGCCTGATGATGGTGTGAATTGACCTTCAAGGTATCCGCTCCCATGATATCGTAAAGCAACGTATTCCTGGACACGATGCAAAGATGTGTCGGAATCTCTCCGGACACTTCCTGCCTGTGCTTGACATTGCTCGGCATCTGTGCCGGAAGATCCTGGTACAGCGATCCTCCCAGGGCGATGTTGATCAGCTGCTCCCCCCTGCAAATCGCCAGTATCGGCAGCTGCTTCCGGAAAGCAGCTTCCGCATAAAGGAAATCCAACGTATCCCGGTGGTGGTTGATGCTTACGGTTTCGTTCAGTACCGACTGCCCGTACCTGACAGGATCCACATCCTCTCCACCCGTGAACACGATACCGTCAAGTCGGGAGACGACTGCCAACGCTTCATCCAGGTCATTCACCTGCGGAAGCAGGAAAGGAATCCCTCCGGCGCGGAGGATAGCGTCGCCGTATGTCCTGCGGACCTTGGAATAATCAGCCGGGGAGCACCCGGTGCTAATACCGATGACCGGCCTCCTGCGAGCCTCCGTGGCACAATCCAGTGCTAGGAGAAGGATAAGGATAAGAAATATTCTTCTTTTCATATCGGTAAATATACACGTTTCTCCTGACTCCAGTCTATCATTCCATTACCAAGCAGGAATCCATCATCTCGTCTATGGCAGCAGTATCGAGGTCCTGACCGATGAATACTATCTTCACCATCCTGTCTCCGTATTCCGGATCCCAGTCCCGACGCAGGTTCCTGTCCCTGCGCATCATTTCCTGCAGCTGGTCTTCCGGCATCGTCGCGAACCACAGACCGGCGTCCTTGATGGATTTCTGGACTCCTGACTGCTCGAACAGGTAGCATTTGCCCGGTTCGTCCGCAAAATAGCATATTCCTTTCGCCCTGATTATGTTCTTCGGCCATTTCTTGGACACAGCCCAGTCGAACTTGTTGATGTCCAGGGCAGGACGGCGGTAATAGACATACGTGCCGATGTTGTATTCCAGAGCTTCGCCTGATTCCTCGTTGTGGAGTTCTTCCTCTTCTCCCTCGAGGGCTGCTATCCAGGCAGCGGACGTGGCGACCTTGTCGAAATCGAACATCCCGGTATTCAGGATCCTGTCCAGGTCGATGCCGCCGTAGTCGCATTCGAATATGGCAGCCTTCGGATTGAGAGCCTTCACTATGCCCTTGACACGCCCGAGCTCCTCGGGAGATACTTCGGAAGCCTTGTTCAGGAGTACTATGTTGCAGAACTCAATCTGCTGGATAACAAGTGTTTCCAGATCATCTTCCTCGAGATCCGGACGCTTGAGGGCATCCCCGCAGTCGAATTCGGTCTGCATGCGGAGCGCATCTACCACCGTAACTATGGCATCCAGTTTAGGGGTATTCCGTCGGGAATACTGCGGGACCAGCTGAGGTATCGAACTGATGGTCTGGGCTATCGGAGCCGGTTCGCAGATGCCGCTGGCTTCCACCACGATATAGTCGAAACGGTCCGAACTGCATAGCTCGTCAAGCTGGTTGACAAGGTCCATCTTCAGGGTGCAGCAGATGCATCCGTTCTGAAGAGGGACCAGGCTGTCGTCGGTCTGACCGACCACTCCCCCTTTCTGGATCAGGTCTGCATCTATGTTGATCTCTCCTATGTCGTTGACTATTACAGCGAACTTGATTCCCTTCCGGTTCGATAGTATCCTGTTGACCAGGGTGGTCTTGCCACTTCCGAGATATCCGGTCAGAAGGAGCACCGGTATCTCCTTGTTTTCAATCGTAATCGTCATAGCGAGCAAATATACTACTTTTCCGCCGTTCTTGTTCATTTGAAGTTATTGTGCAAATAAAGATTTATTACTACCTTTGCAATCAACAGGTAAAAACGGTCTTCCAGGAGAAATGCTTGAAGGTATTAAGAAAGATATCGAAAAGTTGATCGCACTCTATGAGGCAGAGAAAGCGGAGCGTACACGGCTCCAATCCGAGCTTCTTAAGTGCAAGGCCGACAATGAAACCTGCAGGAAACAGATTGAAGAGTTGGAACAGCAAGTAAACAATCTTCAGCTTTCCGAAGCTTTCCGTGCAGGCGGAGACACTGCAGCTTCAAAGGAAAAGATAGACAAGCTGATAAGGGAGATAGACAAATGCATTTCCCTGCTTGAGAATTAGGAATGGGACAGAGCATCAAGATAAAGATAGCGGGCAACGAGTACCCTCTGGTGGCTGCGACACCGGAGATGGAACAGCTCATGAGGCTCGCGGCGGAAGCTATCAACCAGAAACTTACCGCATACGATGCCAAGTTTCCGAACAAATCCCTCTCTGACAAGTTGTCTTTCGTTGCCTTGAACGAGACAGTGACCCGGCTGACGTACCAGAAAAGGATAGCGGATGCCGGCGAAGAGGCCCGCAAGCTTCAGGAAGATGTAGAGTCATACTTAAAGAATATTGAAAAAGAACGCCGTTAGTCCCACGTGCTCAAATCAACAAGTTCTTCGGAACCGAGTTTACTCAGGGCGGGGATGACGGGCCAAGGTTACCTCAGGGGATCGTACCTAGCGTGCGACGATGGATTTCAGAACCGCACCGGATCTCAAATCTTGTCAAGACAGGTTTCTGACAAGCGACTAACGGCTTTTTTTTCATTATCTTGCACAACGGCCGATCAGTTTCCGAAGACTGGCGGCCGTCTTTTTTGTGCCGCGACATGGACTGATATTTCAAACCAAATTAAAACTTAATTGTATATGATAGAATACCTTATAGGAGCTTTGATAGGAGCGGTCATCGGTATAGCCGCCTACGTCATAATCCAACGGATAGTCCTTCGTGGACAGAAGAACGAGATCATAGCCAAGGCCGAGATAGAGGCCGAGGCGATCAAGAACGACAAGATCCACCAGGCCAAGGAGAAGTTCCTCCAGCTCAAGAGCGAGCATGAGCAGTACATCAACGAGAAAAACAGCCAGCTGCGCGAGTCCGAGAACAGGATCAAGCAGAGGGAAAACACTCTGAACCAGCAGAATTCCGAGCTTCAGAGGAAGCTCAGGGAAGCAGACAACACAAGGAATATCCTCCAGAACCAGCAGGAAGCCCTGGCTAAGAAAGCCGAGGAATACGACAAGCTCAGCGCCCAGGCCAACAAACAGCTCGAAACGATCGCCGGAATGAGTGCCCAGGACGCAAAGAACGTCCTCATGGAGAACATGAAGGCTGAAGCCCGTTCAGAGGCCCAGGCATACATCAACGATACGATCGACGAAGCCCGCCTGAACGCATCCAAGGAAGCCAAGAGAATCGTCATCAACACCATCCAGAGGACTGCCACGGAGACCGCCATCGAAAATGCAGTGACCACCTTCCCTATCGAGAATGACGAGATCAAAGGACGCATAATCGGACGCGAGGGCCGCAATATCAGGGCTCTTGAAGCTGCAACCGGAGTGGAAATCGTCGTTGACGACACCCCTGACGCCATCCTGCTTTCAGCATTCGATCCGGTACGCAGGGAAGTAGCAAGGCTTGCCTTGCACCAGTTGGTCGTGGACGGCAGGATCCATCCGGCGCGCATCGAGGAAGTCGTCGCAAAGGTGAAGAAACAGCTCGACGAGGAAATCCTCGAGACCGGAAAGAGGACTTGCATCGACCTCGGCATCCACGGTCTGAATATCGAACTGGTCAAGATGATCGGGCGCATGAAATACCGCTCATCCTACGGGCAGAACCTGCTCCAGCACTCCAGGGAAGTCGCAAATATCTGTGCGATAATGGCTTCCGAGCTCGGGCTCAATCCTAAACTGGCCAAGAGGGCCGGTCTGCTCCATGATATCGGCAAGGTTTCCGAAGAGGAGCCTGAGCTGCCTCACGCCCTCCTGGGTATGAAACTCGCAGAGCAGTTCAAGGAGAAACCTGAGATCTGCAATGCTATCGGTGCCCACCATGAGGAGACCGAGATGACTTCCGTCATATCCCCTATCGTGATGATCGGAGACGCTATCTCCGGAGCTCGTCCGGGTGCCCGCCGCGAAGTCATCGAATCCTACATCAAGAGACTCAAGGGAATGGAAGACCTCGCCGCCTCCTATCCTGGAGTGACCAAGAGCTACGCCATCCAGGCCGGCCGCGAACTCCGCGTCATCGTCGGTGCCGACGAAGTCAGCGACGACCAGGCCGCAAGGCTCTCTGCGGATATAGCGCAGAAGATCCAGGAAGAGATGACCTATCCGGGACAGGTCAAGATCACGGTCATAAGGGAGACCCGTTCCGTTGCTTACGCCAAGTAACATTACCGAAATATGAGACACGCAGCTTGCAGGACCCTGGCATTGCTCTGTGCCGTAATATGGTCTGTGGCAGCATTCGCCCAAGCACCCGATGCCACGGCGAAGTGGACTGTCACCAACAAGAAAGTATCCGACAACGTTTACGAACTCACATTCGTAGGCAGGATAGCCGACGGATGGCATATCTATCCGGTCGACCATAAGTATACCCCGGTTTCAGTGGATTATCCGGACAAGGAAGGCTTGTCCGCAGGAAAGCTGGTCCAGGTCACCGAACCGGTTGATTTCCAGGGGCAGAAGGTGTTCTTCGACCAGGTCACCCTGAAACAGGAAGTCACTGTGAAGGGTAATCCTGCCGATATCCATGGGGAAGTTTCCTGGAGCGGGTGCAACGATGAATTCTGCGCCGCTCCTGAATATTGGGAATTCAGTGTTACCTTAGGGAAAGATGAGGGCGGTGCGGTCCCCCAAGAAGGCCGCGACGCGGCCAAAAGAAACAAAGGTCTCTGGGGACTGATCATTGAGGCGATCCTCTGGGGATTCGCCATGCTGCTTACTCCGTGCGTGTTCCCGATGGTCCCGATGACCATCTCGTATTTCATGAAGCAATCAGGGAATGCTGCGGAAGGAAGGTTCAAGGCCTTCATGTACGGGCTTTTCATAATACTGCTTTACACCGTACCGATAAGCATAATAATCGGGCTCACCTGGCTGATCGGAGGAAATGCCGTCACTGCGGACATATTCAACTGGCTTGCCACCCACTGGCTGCCTAACATCCTGTTCTTCGTGATATTCATGATCTTCGCGGCTTCTTTCTTCGGGGCCTTCGAGATTGAACTGCCTACGAGCCTGGCCAACAAGAGTGACGCCAAATCCTCTTCAAAGGGCCTTGGAGGAATATTCTTCATGGCACTGACTCTCGTGCTGGTGTCATTCTCCTGCACAGGGCCGATAGTAGGCACAGTGCTCATCAAATCGACTTCAGGGGAATTCTGGACTCCGATGGTCACCATGCTGGCCTTCAGCGTTGCCTTTGCCCTTCCATTCACGATACTGGCTCTCTTCCCTTCCCTCCTGAAGAAACTCAAGAGCGGATCATGGCTGAACAGTGTCAAGGTAGTGCTGGGCTTCATCGAGGTCGCCCTGGGATTCAAGTTCCTGAGCGTTGCGGACCAGACTTACCACTGGGGTCTCCTGGACAGGGAGGTCTATCTGGCCATATGGATAGTCGTATTCTCCCTCCTGGGGCTTTATCTCCTCGGGAAGATACGCTTCAAGAATGACTCCCCGGTGGAACACCTGTCAGTCACGAGGCTTGCCTTGGCGATAGCTGTGTTCTCATTCGTGGTGTACATGATTCCGGGCATGTGGGGCGCTCCGCTCAAGGCCCTTTCCGGATACTTGCCTCCTATCGAGACTCAGGACTTCGTGGTCTGGAACTACGCCGAGACGCCTGCCGTACCGTCAGCTGTTCCACTTGCAGATGACAGCCCGCTGAAGTCTGAATCCGATAAAGCAGGTTACGGAGAAAAGTACAACCTGCGCATGCCGATGGGCTTCACGGGCTACTTCACCCTCGAAGAAGGCCTGGCAGCTTCCAAGGAGCTAGGCAAACCCGTGTTCGTAGACATCACGGGACACGGATGTGTCAACTGCAGGGAAATGGAGCAACGGGTATGGACTGACCCAAGGGTCCAGAAGATCATGAAAGAGGATTATATCCTCGTAGTCCTCTACAATGACGACAAGACGAAGTTGCAGGAGGAAGACTGGGTCACCACCTCCGACGGGAAGGTCCTGAAGGAGATAGGAAGGGCCAATTCCTACCTTGTCCGCACAAGATTCGATGTCAATGCCCAACCGAACTATGCATTGCTCGGTTCCGATGGCGGTCTCCTCGTTCCGGTGAGAGGATACAATCTCTCGATCGACGGATTCATCGATTTCCTGAACAGCGGCCTCGCAAAGTTCAAGGAATAGAATATACATTATCTAGAAATATTTGATTATGAGCGGCAAACGATTCAATCAATCAATCCTGCCGGTGATGTTCGGTTTCTTTATCATGGGATTCGTGGACATCGTCGGTGTAGCAACAAGCTACGTCAAGGCCGATTTCGCCGGCATGAACGACAAGGTAGCCGGACTGATATCCCTGTCTTGCTTCCTCTGGTTCCTCATCCTGTCCATCCCTACCGGCATGCTCATGAACCGCATAGGAAGGAAGAAGACAGTCCTGTTAAGCTTCCTGGTGACAGCTATCGCCATGATGGTCCCGCTGGTCAATTACAGTTTCCCGGCGGTCCTCGTCGCGTTCGCTTTGCTCGGAATAGGCAACACGATACTGCAAGTAGCCCAGAATCCATTGGTCACGAACGTAGTATCTCCTGACAAACTCACAGGTACTCTTACCCTCGGCCAATTCGTCAAGGCCATCAGTTCTTTCCTCGGACCGATCCTGGCTGCGGCTCTTGCCGGAAGCGTACTCGGATGGAAAATGATATTCCCGGTATATGCTGCAGTTACCCTGCTGGCGATGCTCTGGCTTGCCCTTTCCCCTGTGAAGGAAGAGCTCATCGAGAAATCCGAGATCACTTTCGGCAGGACTTTCTCCCTGCTCAAGGACAGATATATCGTGCTGTTCTTCATCGGTATCCTGGTATTGGTGGGAGTCGATGTCGGAATGGGTGTCACCTTCCCGAAACTCCTCCAGGAAAGATGCGGGCTCCCGCTTGAAAAAGCGGGCATGGGGAACAGCGTGTACTTCCTTGCCAGGACTATCGGAGCTTTCCTGGGCGGATTGGTCCTGCTCAAATACCCGACTCCGAAGTTCTTCGCCGGAAGCGTGATCCTGGCACTCGTCAGCCTGGCAGGCATGATTTTCTCCAAAGGCCTGGTGGCAATACTCATATTCGTAGCACTCTTCGGGCTGGGCTATTCCAACCTGTTTGCAATAGTGTTCTCCACCTCCATGCAGAGGGTACCGGAAAAGACGAACGAAGTGTCCGCCCTCCTGATTGTCGGGGTTTGCGGCGGTGCCGTCATTCCTCCGCTCCTTGGAGTCATCACCGATGCCTTCGGCACCCAGATTTCCGCAGTAATCGCCTTGGCGATCGTATGGGTCTACCTTGTATTCCTCATGAAATACATCAAGGAAGTAGCTTCAAAACATGAAGAACAGAAATAAGATATGGAAACGAAATATCTGGTAGGTGTCGATATCGGCGGAACGAAATGCGCCGTCACCCTGGGGCTCAGTGACTCCGGCAACTTGCATGTCAAAGACAAGGAAGCCTTTCCCACTACTGACGTTGACGGAACCATAAAAGGTCTGAAAACCGCCATTTGGGATGTACTTGGGAGGAACGATCTCGAAGCAAATGATATCGCTGCGATCGGGATCAGTTGCGGAGGTCCGCTGGACAGCCGTACCGGCGTGATAATGTCCCCACCAAACCTTCCAGGCTGGGATAACATACCTATTGTCGGCATCCTTGAAGAGGAATTCGGGGTTAAAGCGGCGGTACACAACGATGCCAATGCCTGTGCCCTTGCCGAATGGAAGTTCGGTGCTGGAAGAGGCTCCCGCAACATGGTATTCATGACATTCGGAACCGGTCTTGGTGCCGGGCTGATCCTCGACGGGAAGCTGTTTGCCGGGACGAACGACAATGCCGGTGAACTCGGGCATATCCGCCTCGATGCTTTCGGTCCTGTCGGTTACGGGAAGGCGGGTTCTTTCGAAGGGTTCTGCAGCGGAAGCGGAATAGCCCAGCTCGCAGCGTCCATGGTAAAGGAAAGGCTCCAGATGGGACGGAAGGTTGACTGGTGCCCTGACGGGAACCTGTCTTCGATAACGGCCAGGACGGTGGCAGAGGCCGCCCGTAGAGGTGATGCCCTCGCCAGGGATGTATATTCGGTAAGCGCAAGATATCTCGGCAAGGGTCTCTCCATCGTAATCGACATCCTGAATCCGGAGCTGATCGTAATCGGGAGCATATATGCCCGGAACGAAGATTTGCTCAAGCCTCTCATGAAGGAGGTACTTTCGAAGGAAGCCCTCCCGCTGGCAAACAAAGTCTGCCGGGTAGTCCCTGCCGCCCTTGGAGAATCCATCGGCGATTATGCAGCGCTTTCAGTGGCAGCGAACATCTGAACAGGACGATATGATCTCAAATCTGATTGAACACAGCCTGGAACAGGCCAGGCTCGAACTGGATGAATTCATCGCGGATCCCCAGACCATACCTGCAATTGAAAGGATGGCATCCATCATGGCTGACTCTCTCCGGAACGGCGGCAAGGTAATCAGCTGCGGCAACGGTGGTTCACTGTGCGACGCCACTCATTTCGCGGAAGAACTGACCGGCAGGTTCCGCAAGGACAGGAGACCACTGCCCGCAATGGCAGTGAACGATCCGGCATACATCACCTGCACGGGGAATGACTATTCTTTCGAGGACATATTCGGAAGGTGGGTTGAAGCCTTCGGCAGGGCGGGTGACGTTCTCCTCGCCATCAGTACGAGCGGGAATTCCACGAATATCATCAAGGCCGTCGAAACGGCCCGTGGTAAGGGCATGAAAGTCGCCGTACTGACATCAAAGAAAGGAAGCCGCCTGGCGCAACTTTCCGACGTTGCGGTAGCGGCTCCCGACTCTCAATTCTCGGACAGGGTCCAGGAAATCCATATAAAAGTCATTCATATCCTCATAGAGGCGATCGAACGGCTTCTGGAATCCTGATTACCTCTTGGAGGTAACCTCTTTCTCGTATTTCTCGATCTCAGGGATGTATTCCTCTCCGACCGGTACGTCGTGCTTCAGGTTGAACCAGTCGTACACGGCTCCCATCGGCATGGTCTTGGCTTCCTCGAGAAGCGCCAGCTTCTGGAAGCCCTTGCCCTCGTCTTCGTACTTGCGCAGGAGTCCGATTGGTTCCAGCAAGGCGGACAGGAGGCACTTCTGGGTTGCCCTGGTACCGATGACATAAGCGCCGATGCGGTTTATGGAAGCATCGAAATAGTCAAGGCCGATGTGAGCCCTGTCAAGGGCGTCGGCACGGACGATTTCCTTGAACAGGTCGAGCGTCTGGTCGTTCATGATGGTCACATGGTCGGAATCCCAGCGGACAGGACGGCTGACATGGAGCATAAGTTCCGGCACGAAGAGAAGGAGTGAAGGAATCTTGTCAGATACATTCTCCGTCGGTTCGTAATGGCCGGTGTCGAGAGTGTAGATAACCTTCCTGCTTGCGCAATATCCCTCGTAGAAATCCATCGATCCTACAGTGTAGCTTTCCAGGCCGATTCCGAAGAGCTTCGCTTCGACGCAACTCTTCATCCCAGGAAGATCCTCCTTGAGGATTTCGTCGAGGGAGGCAGCCAGGATCTCACGGTAGCGCTTGCGCTGGACGGTGAGCTCCTTCTGGCCGTCATGTACCCAGATATTCATGATGCATGGATCACCCTGAGCCTTGCCCATCGCATCTGCGATACGGCGGCAACGCTTCGTATGCTCGATCCAGAACTCCCTGATGGCAGGATCCGGATTGGAGAGGGAAAGGTCACCGCTCTTAGGATGGCCGAATGAAGTAGAGTTGAAATCCAGCTTCATACCGTTCTCCCTGGCCCAGTCGATCCAGCTCTGGAAATGCTTGACATCCACCTTGTCGCGATCCACGAACTTGCCTCCGAAATCACCGTATATCTCGTGGAGGTTGAGACGGTGGCTTCCTGCGATCAGGTTCTTGGCGAACTTGATGTCATCGCGTACCTCACCGATGTTGCGGGCGCGTCCCGGATAGTTGCCGGTCGTCTGGATTCCTCCCGACAGACCTGCATCGCTTTCAAAACCGATAACGTCGTCGGTCTGCCAGCAATGGAGGGAAATCTGGGTCTTCCCGAGGATCTCGACAGCCTTGTCGGTATCCACACCTATGGCTGCATAGCGTTCTTTGGCCATCTCATAGGCCTTGATAATCTTTTTCTCGTCCATATCTATTGATTATTGATTATTTGGCAAATATGTAACCGTATCGATCGAGTCAGCGATGATGCGCCTCATCTCCCAGCGGTCCTTGACGAGGCCCGCGACCTTCGCCTGTATCATGATATTGCCGATCGCGGTACCTTCCACAGGCCCTGCAACCACAGGGATTCCGAGGGTGTCCGCAGTGAGCTGGCTGACAAGCTTGTTCGCCGAGCCTCCTCCGATCACATGCAGCTTCCCGATCTTGAACGAAGCGAAGTCCTGAAGCATCGAAAGGACTTCCTTGTACCTGGCCGTAAGGCTATGGTAGATGCAGCTGATCATCTCACCGTCATTCTGAGGGACAGGCTGTCCCGATTCCCGGAGTGCAGCCTTGATTTCCGCGTCCATGTCCTTCGGTGCGGCGAAACGGGGATCGTCAGGGTCGATCACGGACTGGAAGCCGATCGCCTCCCTGCCCATCTGCTCGATCTGGGCATAGTTGTATTTCCGGCCTTCCCTCTCCCAGGTCTTGCGGCTCTGCTCCAGCAACCACATTCCGGTGATATTCTTCAGGAACCTGGTAGTTCCCTCTATTCCACCCTCGTTGGTGATGTTGAACCCATAGGACTCATCGTTGATCACCGGAACCGGCGATTCAATCCCCATCAGGCTCCAGGTGCCGCTGCTCAGGTATGCGAAATTCTCGTCCGAAGCCGGCACTGCGGCAATGGCGGATGCGGTGTCATGCCCGGCAACCGCGACAACAGGAACCGGAGTCATGCCGGTCTCTTCGCATAGCTCCGGCCTTAGGAGACCGACCACGGTTCCCGGCTGGACGATCTCAGGCAGGATTGAAGGATTGACTCCGAGACGTTCCAGAAGGGTCCTGTCGAAGTCTCGGGTACGAGGATCGATGAGGCCTGAAGTGGATGCGATGGTATATTCGCACACCTTGCGGCCCGTCAGGTAATATGAGAGAAGGTCAGGCATGAACAGGATCTCCCGAGCCTCATGGATCGGGGAATCAGCATCCTTGCTCTGCGCATATATCTGGAATATCGAATTGAAATTCATTATCTGGATACCGGTGGCCTTGTAGAGCTCTTCCTTCGGAATGGTCTTGAAAACTTCTTCCGGAATGCCGTCGGTATAAGGATCGCGGTAGGCTCTCGGGAGTCCGAGGATACTGCCGTCCGGACTGACGCAACCGAAATCCACCCCCCAGGTGTCGATTCCTATGGATTCAATCCTGACCCCTGAAGAAGCGACCTGCTTCAGGGCATTCCCGAAATGACCGAAAAGCGAGTTTATGTCCCAGAAATATTTACCTCCTGATTCCTTTATCTCGTTGGGGAATCTGTAGATTTCCTCCGTGGACAACCGGCCGTCGTTTATGGAACCGATTATCGCCCTTCCGCTGGTGGCACCCAGATCAAATGCAAGAAAATTCATGATTATGTGGTTATGTGTTCTTACAAATTTCTCGATTTTTTGTATTTATTATTCTTCGCTTTCTGACATTCCGACTTCTAAATTTGATTTAGGAAAATAATTTCTATCTTTGTGTACCACTACGAATGACAGAGACTAATATTTAACATGGAGTCAGTTCATCTTAAATATTTGGCGGTAAACCCGAACGACCTCAAATGGGGCATAGCCGTCAATTCGGTTGGATTCCAGAATATATTGCCCGGAATGGATTATCCTCCCGGGAACCACCCTCAAAGGTATATATTCTCGACGGACAGGGGGCGTGTCCTCAACGAATACCAGCTTCTTTATATTACGGAAGGAAAGGGAAGGTTCTCCTGCAGCGCGCTCGGAAGGAACAAATCCATTCCTATCGAGAGCGGCATGATGTTCCTGCTCTTCCCTGGAGAATGGCACTCCTACCATCCTGACAAGAACACCGGCTGGAAGGAATACTGGATAGGATTCAACGGGGCTTTCGCCGACAATCTGCTCAGGCAAGGATTCTTCAGCAAGGACAAGCCCATTTTCAAGGTGAACATCCACGAAGACATCGTCCAGCTGTATTCCTCCGCCATATCGGTTGCCGTTTCGCAGGAATCAGGCTTCCAGCAGGTCCTGGCTGGGATAGTCGACCGTCTCCTGGGACTGGCATATTACTACGACAGGAATTCCCTTTTCCGCGAATCAGACGCAGCCAACAAGATCAGCCAGGCCAAGGTGATGATCCATGACGAATACATGTCGATCTCTCCCGAAGAAATCGCATCCAGGCTTTTCCTCAGCTATTCGTCGTTCAGGAAGACGTTCAAGGAATACACCGGCTTCTCACCTGCGCGTTTCATAAATGAAGTGAGGATGAGCAAAGCGAAGGAACTGCTCACGAATACGTCGATGAGCATAAAGGAAATAGCGTACAGCGTGGGTTATAACAACCACGACTACTTCTTCACGGCTTTCAGGCACATGACCGGGAAGACCCCGGCCGAATACCGCAACATGACGCAGAGTGCCACCCTCTAGCGGCGTCCCGGGAACAGGAGTCGCATATCCTTTTCCATCGCCGGTTTGACAATCTCTTCAGGGATGAATTCCCAATGCCCGATACGGACAGGGTCCCCGATTACGGCTGGATCGATAGAAACATTGTCCTTCAGATAATTATAGAGCAGGTCACGGAATTCAGGATAGGTCTCGACTATCCTATCTTCGATCTTCCCGGTGTCTATTCCGGCTTCTTTCATCAATCCACCTCCACCGCTCGCCCTGTATGAGGTCATCGCTACCTTGTATTCCTTTCCGGTATCGAACGGCTGGCCGCCGGCCATCGACTTGATATCGACCCTGGACCCCCTTGGTTTCGTCACGTCCACGGTATAGACCAGACCGCCAGCGGAATCGAAGTTGTATGCCCTTTCGATGAACGACCAGGATTTCTGGCCTGTCCTGGCGTCATCACGGTCAGCTATCTTGAGGATATGCTCGGTCGGAGTAGTCACGGTATTGATCCATCTGTCGTAAGATGCCTCGAGATAGTCCTTGATCTCCTGTCCGGTCATCCTTACTACATATATCTGGTTCTCGAACGGATAGATCGTAAAAAGGTCGTTGTAGATCAGCTTCCCCTTCCTGACAAACCCGTTGAAGGTGAGAGGTGCCGCGAAAGAAACCTGGGCTGGAGAACAGGAGATAGACAAAGTATGGATCAGGTTGAGATAGTGGCTCATTCCCGTATAGGCCTCCCTCGTGCCCAAGTCCACCATCAGTTCGCCTACTTCCCTGGTAGTGAAATCCTTGACGGCCAGGTAGTCGTCGTGGAACTCCTTTTCCATCTCCGGGTCTATCTTGTAGCGGTCCACCGGAATCAGTTCGCATGAGAGTTCCTTGGAAGCCACCTTGCGTTTCTCCACAGTCAGGCTTATCACGCCATGGCCTACGTAGCGGCAGTGGCTTCCGGCATTGATGAGGCAGAGTGTATCGGAAGGTATGACAACCGGCTTGTGGTCATGCGAGCAGATAAGGAAATCCACCCCGCGGAGGGTTTTCATGAGGTCCAGACCCTGGCTCTCAAGCTGCGACCCGTCACCGGATCCGGTGGCGGAATGGACCGAGACTATCACCACATCCGGTTTCTCCTTCGCGACTACCCTGTCTACGTCCTGCTGGACAAGAGGGAGAAGGTTTTCGAACTTCATCCCGCTCCAGAGCCTTTCGGAGAGCCAGTTGCTTATGTTGGCGTTGTCGAATCCAAGTATCGCGATCCTGACACCCCGGCGCTTAAGGATGGTATACACGCTGAAATAAGGCTTCCCGTTGTCGTTCCTTATGGCATTCCCCGCGAGGAACGGAATCCCGCAGGACTCGAGGTCGCGCGCCACTCGGTCATATACCTTATGGCCTGTCTCGATGTCGTGGTTTCCCACTGTCACGGCATCATATCCCATGTACTTCGCCATCCTTGGATAGACATGGGGAGTGACGGTGTCCACATAGTTGAAGTAATATGCCGCATTGTCTCCCTGGAGGATGTCCCCCGCATCGATCAGTATGACATTTTCCTTCCCTACCGCGGTCCGGACGCTGTCCACTGTACGTTTGACGGCCATCAATGATTTCTTGACGTTGCCTCCGACATACGTGGAATCGAAGAACGTTCCGTGGACATCGTTCGTCGTAAGGATCTGGAACGAATATGCACCATTCTTCGGGCCGGCGCAGGAGGCCAGGATGCAGCAGAACAACGCCGCCGCAAGAGTCTTCATATTCATCATCTGCTACGTTTTACTCTTTTACAAATGTTACCGTCAAGGTCGAAAACCACGCTCAGTTTCTGCTGCCATCCGCAGAATCCGGCGCCGTTGAAATGCGCTGCCGCACCCACGCGGATATCAACCGATTCCAGCACCAGCGGATTCCAGTAGACCTCAGCCCTTCCGTAGAAGCCAGGCTTCTTCCAGTCCTCCGATGCAGGATTGACCTTGTAGAACGGACAGCCGAAGTACAGATCGCTTCCATACATGTTGCCACCGGCATCATAGTCGTCATAATAAGGCATCTGTCCGGTTCCGTAATACACATCCCCGCTGACTGAAACCTTCCTCCACTTCAAGTCCTGAGAAAGAAGGGCGCCGGAAGCAAGTTCAAGGCCAGTTTTCCTGATCCTGTCCTGATGGACACCCTGGAGCCAGCTCAATTTGGCACCATACCGGAAATCGCCATTGCTACGGGTCCAAGTGATGAACGGAGACAACAGGACGTTGTCAACCACGCCCCTGTATTCCAGGGTATTGGCAAAATGATACAGGGTTGCGGTCCATCCCAGGTCGAAGCCGCCGTCAAGGAAGAAACTGCCGTATGTGAATATCTGGAAACGCTCCCGGCGATGGCTGCCGAGCATCCCCATCCAGTCAAGTCCGGCCTCGACATACGACCGGGGAGAGAAGAACCGCAGAAGCAGTCCTTCCATATTGCTGTCATAAACCCTCACCTTGTCCGACATGAAGACGGTCGGCACCCTGCCCACGCCCCGCGGAGGGACGGACTCGGACCCGAAGACCGAGAACCTGCGGGGGAACATCCCGGCATGGCCTGTGAATCTGCAATCTTCCCAGGACAGGCCGAGGCTGTACCAGAGGGTGAACTCGTGACCGTATTCGCTGCCCTTACCCATGTCCCTCATTATGTCGGCACCGGCCATCACAGATTGTATCAAACCGCCGCCGGAATCGAGAGAAAGCCCAACCGAAGGCGCCAGGCGCGCAAGGTTTATGGTTTCAGAATCCATGAACAGGTCTCCGCTCCGGGCGAATTCCCTGTTATCGAAACAGTACTGGTAAAAAACGTCGTAAACGAAAGACAGGTTATCCGCCGTCCGCTTATCCTGCGCTGATGCGGAAAGGAAGAGGAAGCACGCCGCTATGGGAATCAGTATCCTTTTCATTTTGAAATCGAATGAACAAATTTACTGATTAATTTCTTAATTTCGCACCGTTATGGAAGAACTCAAGCTGCAAACACCTGTCCCTGTCGGAAGGAGCAGGGTGGAAGTATCTCCGGACGACAAGATATGCGTCCTGGGGAGTTGCTTCGCTGACAACATCGGAGAGAAGATGGCCGAACTCGGCTTCAATGCATGCGTGAACCCTTTCGGCACCCTCTACAATCCCGTATCGGTCTGCAACTCAGTCTCCAGGCTTGCTTCCGGAATACCGTTCACTGAAGATGAATGTGTGGAGATGGGTTCGGGAGCCGGACTGGTCTGCTCATTCAGCCATCACACCTCCTTCGCGCGCAGTACGGTGGAGGAATTCCTGAGCCATGCAAACACCTCTCTTGCAGCAGCTTCCAAGGCATGGAACGAAGCCGACAAGGTGATCATCACCCTCGGAACCGCCTGGTGTTTCGAGTATATCCCTACCGGAGAAATCGTGTCCAACTGCCTGAAGATCGACCAGAAGCTTTTCCTCAGGAAGAGGCTTTCCGTACAGGAGACTTCGGTCCTGCTCCGGAACCTGGTAGGCAGGAACCCAGGGAAGGAATTCATATTCACGGTCTCCCCTATCCGTCACCTGAAGGACGGAGCGCATGGGAACCAATTGAGCAAGAGCATTTTGATCCTTGCCATCGAAGATGTCTGCAACGCCTTCCCTGAAAGGTGCGAGTACTTTCCGGCCTATGAGATCCTGCTGGACGAGCTCCGCGACTACCGTTTCTATGCCGAAGACCTGGTGCATCCGTCCCAGCAAGCGGTATCCCTGATCTGGAACCGTTTCGTGGATTTCGCAGTCCCGCAGTCCTGCCTTGCCGGGCTGGAGGCCAGGTGGAAGGAGGCTCGCCGCAGCCGTCACAGGAATATCCATTGAAATTAGTATATTTGCAAGTTTTTTAGAGATCACCATATGTTCGAGAACTTACAGGAAAGACTGGAAAAATCCTTCAAGATTCTGAAAGGTGAGGGAAGGATCACCGAAATAAATGTCGCGGAAACCTTGAAAGACGTGCGCAGGGCTCTGCTGGATGCCGATGTCAGCTACAAGGTGGCGAAGGAATTCTGCGACCGGGTAAAGACCAAGGCCATGGGCCAGAACGTGCTTACCGCCGTGAAGCCTCAGCAGATGATGGTCAAGATCGTCCATGACGAACTCGCCGAGTTCATGGGCAGCCAGTCCACCGATATCAACATAAAGGGGAATCCGGGGATCGTGCTGATGGCAGGTCTCAACGGTTCAGGTAAGACCACCTTCTCCGCCAAGCTAGCCAACCATATCAAGAGCAAGCGCGGCACCAAGGTGCTTCTCGCTGCATGCGATACCTTCAGGCCTGCTGCTATCGAGCAGCTGAAGGTGCTTGGCGAGCAGATCGGCGTGCCGGTATATACCGAAGAGGGAGTGAAGGATCCTATCCGCATCGCGACGAACGCAGTGGCCAAGGCCAAGGCTGAGGGATATCCCGTCGTGATAATCGATACGGCCGGTCGTCTGGCCGTGGACCAGGAACTGATGGACGAGATATCCGCCCTGCACAAGGCCGTAAAGCCAACGGAGTCGCTTTTCGTAGTCGATGCGATGACGGGACAAGACGCCGTAGAGACGGCCAAGGTATTCAACGAACGCCTGGATTTCGACGGAGTCGTGCTGACCAAGATGGATGGTGACACCAGGGGTGGTGCCGCCCTGTCCATCAAATACGTAACCGGCAAGCCTATCAAGTTCATCTCTTCGGGAGAGAAGATGGAGGCGCTCGATGTCTTCCATCCGGAAAGGATCGCGGACAGGATCCTCGGCATGGGCGATGTGGTATCCCTCGTGGAAAAGGCACAGGAGCAGTTTGACGAGAAGCAGGCCAGGGAGACCAGGAAGAAACTCGCCAGGGACAAGTTCGGACTGATGGATTTCTACAACCAGATCCAGCAGGTCAAGAAGATGGGTAACATCAAGGACCTGGCAGGGATGATCCCGGGAATGGGCAAGGCCATGAAAGACATCGACATTGACAACGATAAGGCTTTCAAGGGCATCGAGGCAATAATCATGTCCATGACCCCGGAGGAGCGTGACAACCCGGACATCATCAACGGCAGCCGCCGCAAGAGGATAGCTGACGGAAGCGGCACGAATGTCGCCGAAGTGAACAAACTTCTCAAGCAGTTCGAGTCAACGCGCAAGCTGATGAAGAACGCGCTCACGGGCAACCTTGCCCAGAAGATGCGCGCTTTCAGGAGATAACCTATTCACCAAGGAAATAATCCTTCTTCCTCGGAGCCTCTGCGAGGCGGTCCGAATAGACCGACGGTGCCAGAGGCCGCATGTTGTAGTGCGATGCCATGACCTGGCCGTAGGCACCGGCGCTGCGGATAGCGATCCTGTCGCCCCTGTGGCTCTTAGCCAGCAGCCTCTCCTTCCCGAAGCAGTCCGCGGACTCACAGACAGGGCCTACCACGTCATATACACGGTTCTCCCTCTTAGGACCTTCCTCATAGAACGCAGTGACATTCTCTATCTTGTGATACGCTCCGTACAGAGCAGGACGGATCAGGTCGTTCATCCCGGCATCCACCATAAGGAACCTGCGGTTCTCCCCTTTCTTCACATACAGGACCTCGGTGATGAGAGAGCCTGACTGGGCTACCAGGGAACGCCCAGGCTCCACATGGACGGTCTGGTCAGGACGGCGGTGGAGATTGTCGGCAATGACCTTGAACCAGGTTTCGAATTCCGGAATCGGATTCTCGTCGGGGTCGTCGTAATCCACACCAAGGCCACCGCCCAGGTCTATGTTCCGGACTTCCATCCCGGCAGCCTCGAAACGGGCGACGATGTCATTGACTTTCTCGCACTCGAGCTTGACCACATTTTCTACCTCTAGGATCTGGGAGCCGATATGGAACTGCAGTCCGAATACTTCTATGTAAGGATTGTCCCTGACCATGGCCACGGCTTCGTCGAAGCTCCTGTCGGATATTCCGAACTTGTCTTCATACAAGCCGGTGGTTATGTAATGATGGGTATGGGGATCGATGTTGGGGTTGATCCTGAGACTGACCGGAGCCTTTCTCCCGAGCCTGCGGGCAATGTCTCCCACGATTTCAATCTCCTCGAGGGACTCCACAACGAATGCTCCGATACCCACCTGGAAAGCCTGGCAGATCTCCTTGTCCGTCTTGCCGACACCCGCAAAGAATATCTTCTTGGGATCGTATCCGCAACCTACGGCGAATTCGATCTCATCCCCGCTCACGCAGTCGGCTCCGATCCCCCTTGCACTCAGGATGTCATTCAACCGATGGTCGGAATTAGCCTTCAGTGAATAATGTACCTGTATTCCGGTGCGCTCGGAAAGAGCGGCGACAGCATCCGCCGTCCTGGTGAACAGGTCTATGTCATAATAGTAAAAAGGAGTAGCCACTCTGCGGAAGGCGGCGTAATCGTCGATTTTCAGCATAGTCCGTTATATATACACATATTGCAAATGTAGCCTATTTTTCTTAATTTAGCATAGGGAAAAGACAACCTTTATCGCCCGACTATGAAAAGATTATTACACAGACTTTTAAGGAGACCTCTGAAGAAAGCCATCCGAGTCCTGGATGAGAAGTCCCTGAACCGTTCTTCGGCAGCCAAGGCGGCAAAAGCATTCGAACAATGGGTACGCGAACGCCGGTACACGGAGCCCACCGAATCTACCGAAACTCCCCTTATGGAAATGGGTTTGACAAGCGGCGAACTGTCATCCTTCTGCAAGGCGAGATTCGGCAAGCCTTTCCTTACGGTCAGGAAGGAACTGCGCATCCGGGAAGCCGGGAAACTGATGATGGAGTATCCGGAACGCACGGTGAGTGAGATAGGATCGATGGTCGGATTCAGCGACGCATCCAATTTCAGGCACCAGTTCAAGAGCGTGGAAGGCATGACTCCGACTGAATGGAAAGAAAAACAAAAAAAAGTCCGAATAAATTTGGATATTTGAAAATCATCCGTATCTTTGCAGTGTATTAATAAACTAACACACTAAAAGAGCAAAGATATGATTGAAATCCGCGACCTCGCCTTCAGCTACGGGAACAACCTCGTACTAAAAGGCATAACCACTACCCTGGAAGAAGGGAAGATCTATGGTCTGCTGGGAGAGAACGGAGTCGGCAAGACCACCCTGCTGACCCTTCTCTGCGGTCTCAAGAGAGTCCAGGCCGGGACTATCCTCACAGACGGAGAGAATCCTTTCGACAGGAGCGCTTCCCTTCTCGAGAAGCAGTACTACCTCCCCGACGAGGTGGCTCCTGTCAACATGAAAGCCGGCACTTTCGCCAAGGAACAAGGTATCTTCCGCAAGGGATACGACCACGGCAAATTCCTCAAGCTTATGGAAGAGTTCGAAACCGACCCTTCCTGGAAGATGACCCACATGTCCGCCGGACAGCTCAAGAAGACCTACCTCTCATTCGCGCTCGCTTGCAACTGCAAGTATCTCTTCCTGGATGAGCCGACCAACGGACTCGACATCCCTTCGAAGGCCCAGTTCAGGAACGCGATCCTGAAATACACCTCCGACGATTCCACCATCGTGATCTCCACGCACCAGGTCAGGGATCTCGAAAACATCATCGACCCTGTGATCATCCTGGACCGCCGGGACGTGCTTCTGAATGCATCCCTCCAGGAAATCGAGGAGAAACTGTTCTTCGACTACGGTACGGAACTTCATCATGAATCCCTGTACAGCGAACAGCTGCCGGGAGGATTCATCCAGGTGTACCCGAATACGGAAGGCAAGGAGAGCAAGACCGACATCGAAGCCCTCTTCAACGCAACCCACGCACACAAGGAACTCATAAAAGGTATGTTCAAGAAATAAATGGAGGAAAGCACAATGGAAAACAAGTTCAATCTCAATCGTTTCGGGAAGTATTTCCTCTACGACCTCAAATCACGCTGGAGCAACCTTGGAATATTCTTACTCATATTCGCCCTCTTCCCGTTCATACTGTACCTTATCCATATGATATTCGCGACTATCGCTGGAGGCGGGCTGACTGAACTGCTTTACGGGGGAAGCATCAACGGGCCATCCCTGCCGGCCAGGTTCGTCACATTCACGATAGTCACCTGCCTCTTCATGATAATGTTCCCTGCCAGGGCATACGGTTTCATCACTGAGAAGAAAGCAGGCTCGGACTGGCTCATGCTCCCGGCCTCCAGAAGTGAGAAATTCCTCTCGATGATGATAATCAGCCTCATAGTCATCCCCGTGGTTTACCTCGTGCTGTATTTCCTCAGTGACTGGGTTATCTGCCTGCTGGACAAGAGCTGCGGCGATGCGATGGCCATGACCAATGTGAATGCTCTCGATGAGGACAGCCCGATACACCTGGTGGGCAACGGAATTCCTCTCCTCCTCGCCGGCCTGGCCGAGACAGTAGCCGTATTCCTCCTCGGAAGCCTGCTGTTCAAGAAGTGGAAGACCGGTTACACCATCATAGCGCTCTTCGCTATCAACACCGCACTGTCGATCATCTTCTCGGTGATCATCACCCAATTCGATATGCATTCATTCGGGACATTCATCATCAACAAGCTGAAAGACAATGCAGTACATCTTGACCAGATCATCAACATCTGGATCAACGCCGGTCTGATACTGTTCGTCGGCGGATGCGGGATCTGGTCATGGTTCAGACTCAAGAGACAACAACACTAGTACCGATAGTACCGATCAGCCATGGAATTCAATTCTAATAAAGCTATATACCTGCAAATCGCGGACACCGTCTGCGACAAGATACTCGCGGGCGAACTGAAGCCCGAAGACAGGATCCCTTCAGTCAGGGAATATGGAGCCACGATCGGGGTGAATCCCAACACCGTGATGCGGACCTACGAGAAACTGACGGCGGAAAGAGTTATCTACAACAAGCGGGGGATAGGATATTTCATCTCCCCAGATGCAAAGGAAATCGTCCTGGAGAACAACAGGAAGGAGTTCATGGAAGTGGAGCTTCCGGCCTTCCTCAGGAAGATGGAACTCCTGGGGCTTGATCCCGACGAACTCCTCTCGAAAAGCAACCTGATCATTTAATATTCGAACGATGAAAAGAACAATGACTACCATAGCGGCGATAGCCGCACTGTGCCTCAGCGCCTGCATCCTCCCTTCCTGCTACGTAAGGATAAGCGACGATGCGAAAGCCAAGATCCAGGAAGAACTCCAGGACATCGATTTCACGGAAACCCTGGAACCTTTCGACACACTGGAGATTCCTGACAGCCTGATGATGCCTGACACCCTGACAATACCGGAAGACCTCGAAGAACTGGAAAGCCTCGAGGAACTGGAAAAACTGCTCGGGAACTGATCTAGTCCACGTAGAACTCCCTGCGGTACTGATAATTGGAACGGAGCTTCTCGAAATCCTCCGGATGCATCCGGAACATGAAGTCATCCGTGAAGATAGGATAATTGTACTGCAGGGTGGACGCGATCTCTCCCTGGCTCTTTCCCTTGAGGTCGAGCTTGATCGTTTCCAGATCTATGATCTCTGTCTTCGGGAAGAACTCGTAGAGCGGCTCGAAACCGAAGAACCTGGCCAGGGACCTCACGGACTGGGCGGTGCCGTTCTGCTTCCCCTGATAGGAATACCCCGCGATATGCGGAGTGGCGATGTCCACCATTCCCATCAGTTCCCGGTCGATGCAAGGCTCGTTGTTCCAGGTATCGATGATCACCGGACCCAGCTTGGGAATCGCTCTCTTAAGGGCTTCATCGTCCACCACTTCACCCCGGGATGCATTGATGAAGATCGTCCCGGGGCGCATTTTACCGAAGAACACATCATCCGCCATCCCCCTGGTCGTCTCGTCCAAAGGAACGTGCAATGTAACCACCGAGGCATTCTCAAGCAGGTAGTCCAGAGAGCAGAATCCGTCCGGTCCTTCGGCCTCCATCCTCGGCGGGTCGTTCTTCAGGACCTTGAACCCCAGGGAACCGGCCATCCTGTCCACCCTGCGGCCGACATTCCCGACTCCGACTATTCCTATCTTCTCCCCTTCCAGGCGTATGGACTTCCGCGAAGCAACCCCGTACAAGGCGGAAAACACATAGTTCATCACCCCTCCTGCATTGCAACCGGCAGCACTCCGGACACTGATCCCCTTGCTGTTGCAGTATGGGAAATCGATGTGGTCGGTACCGATCGTGGCAGTAGCGATGAACTTCACGCTGCTGCCTTCCAGCAAGTCGGCATTGCACTTCGTCCTGGTCCTGATCACCAATGCGTCAGCATCTGCGACATCCTCGCGGCAGATCTCCTTTCCCGGCCTGTACAATACATCGGCATACGGTTCGAGCACTCCCTGGATGAAAGGGATGGCATCATCTACCACGATCTTGACTCTCTTATCCATATTCATTTGAGTATTATTTCCTTGACGAATTCCTTTCCTTCGCCCTCCTTGATGAACAGGTCATCCTTGAGCAGGTAGGAATTGATTGCCTGGATGAGGGCGGGTTTCTGGAATTCAAGATGGCTCCGCACCATGGACGAAGAAAGTGTTACGTACAGCTTCCCGTCCTTGAAGAACTTGCGGAGCGAATATGCCGGCACGCCGGAAACTGCGTCCCACGCAGCGAAAACCCTCTGGGTATTGTGGCCGGCCGAGAGTTTCATCGAACGGATGAACATGGGGATGATCTCATCCATCCCCAATGCTTCCTTGCGCGGAACCCCTTTTATCTTCTTGTAACCAGCCATGTCAGATCTGCCTGAAAGCTCCACCTTCAGCCTCGAAATACGCCCTGTCGGCGGTGAAGCCGTCCACGATACCGGACATCCTCACCTTGTTGCTGTCGGTTATGAATATCTGCCCGAAATCATTTCCCGCGACCATCCCCAGAAGATTGGATATCCTCGACATGTCAAGCTTGTCGAATACATCGTCCAGCAATAGCATCGGAGGGAAACCGTACCTGCGTTTCATAAGTTCATACTGTGCGAATTTCAGGGATACCAGGAACGATTTCTGCTGTCCCTGCGAGCCGCACCGGCGGATGGGATACCCGTCCATCTTGAATATGAAATCGTCCCTCTGGACGCCTGCAGTGGTGTATTTGAAGAGCCTGTCCTTCTCCCTGGAAGCTTTCAGGATATCCCCAAGCGATGCTTCCCGAAGGTCGGATCTGTAGGAAACGGACACCGTCTCCTTGCCTCCCGAAAGGGTCTCGTAGTAACCAGCGATGACAGGGACCAGGTCCTCCACGAACCTCTCCCTTGAAGCAAATATCCTCGTAGCCGATTCCTCCATCCGTGCGTCGAACACCGAAAGCAGCCCCTCGTCCGGATTCCCATCCTTCAGGAGTTTGTTCCGCTGGAAAAGCAGGCGGTTGTACATCTGCACCGCGGAAAGATATTCCCCGTCCATCTGGGAGAGGACGGAATTGACGAAACGACGCCTATCATCTCCACTGTCACTCACAAGGGAAATATCTGAAGGAGAAACCATTACGATAGGAAGGACGCCTATGTGGGAGGCAATTTTCTGATACACCTTGTCATCCCTTCGCACCTTCTTCTCCCCACTTCCGTCGGCCTGCACCGAGAACCTGACGTCCGGCCCCGACGGGAAGGAATACGTGCCGGCGACTGCGAATGAAGATGCCCCGTGCCGCACGCTGAACCTGTCCGAAGCGGCGAAGGCGCTCTTGGTCATGGACAGGTACCATATCGCATCCAGCAAGTTGGTCTTGCCCTCCCCGTTTCCCCCGGAAATGCAGTTTACGTTCGGGGAAAAGGACAGTTCCTGGAAAGCGATATTCCTGAAATCCTGAATGACTATTTTCTTGAGAGTCGGCATCTGGGGGGCTTTCTTGCAATGCAAATATAACCATTTTCGACCTAATTGACATAGCGCTTCCAATAATTGGAGGATTTAACAATTTTTTGTATTTTTGCGGTCTGTTAATAAAAGGTAATAACAAAAACAGCAATAAAATGGCAAAGGAAAAAGAAATTTTGAAAGAGCAGGAGCGCCAAGAAAGGGTGAACGAGACCGTTTCCAAGACCGACCAGTTCTTCCGTGAGAACAAGAAGACGATCTATACGATCCTCCTGACCCTCCTCGTCCTGGGTCTTGCATTCGTGGCTTGGTACAAGTTCATCTACCAGCCTAAGTGCGAGGAAGCTACCGCACAGATGTTCCCTGCAGAGGCGAACTTCCGCAACGGTGAGTACGACCTCGCCCTCAACGGCGACGGCAACGTCCTCGGTTTCTCCCAGATCATCGACGAATATGGCGCCAAGGGCGGCAAGGACGTGTATCTCTATGCCGGACTCTGCCAGCTCCAGCTCGGCAACTACCAGGAAGCCATCGATTATCTCAAGAAGTACAAGGGCAAGGACAATATCCTTGCTGCACGTGCACTTGCTTGCATCGGTGACGCCTATGTAGGCCTCGAAAAGTACGGCGATGCTCTCAACTATTTCGAGAAGGCAGCCGCCCAGGCCGACAATATGTTCGCCGCCAGCTATCTCCTCAAGGCAGGTGTTGTCTGCGAGGAGACCGGTGACAACGCAAAGGCTCTCTCCTTCTACAAGCAGATCAAGGACAAGTATCCTCAGTCCATGGAGGGTTACGACATCGACAAGTACATCACCCGCATCGAAAGCCAGGAGGCCAAGTAGTATGGGAAGAGCGTTCGAATTCCGCAAGGAAAGGAAGTTCAAGAGGTGGGGTCACATGGCAAAGACCTTCACCAAGATCGGCAAGGAGATCACCATCGCTGTCAAGCAGGGTGGCGCCGACGTGACCGGCAACCCTAGGCTCCGTGCCCTCATGGCAGAAGCCAGGAGCGAAAATATGCCGAAGGAGAACGTCGAAAGGGCTATCAAGAAGGCACTCGAGAAAGACCAGGGTGATTTCAAGGAGCTCGTCTACGAAGGCTACGGTCCTCACGGCATCGCTTATCTCGTGGAAGCCGCCACTGACAACAATACCCGTACCGTCGCTAATGTCAGGAGCTACTTCACCAAGTGCGGCGGAACCCTTGGCACCAGCGGCAGCGTTTCCTTCATGTTCGACCACAAATGCGTTTTCCGCATCAAGGACCAGGAAGGTCTCGACACCGACGAACTCCAGCTCGAGCTCTGCGACTGCGACGACGATCCTGAGGTATTCATCGAGGAGCAGGTGGACGAGGATGACAACGTGACCAGGAACATCGTGATCTACGGTGCTTACAGTTCATACGGCGCAATCCAGAAATTCATCGAGGACAACGGTTACGAGCTCGTATCCGGAGGTTTCGAAAGGATTCCTAACGTGGACCTGAAGGAAGTCACGGCCGAGCAGCGTGAGACTCTGAACAAGCTCACCGGTCTTCTCGAAGACGATGACGACGTGACCGCCGTTTACAATACGATGAAGCCGGCAGAGGAGTAATTCCCTCTAATAAAGACTCTAAAGGTGACCGTGGAAGCGCGGTCACCTTTTTATGTTTTCGCATTATACCATCTACTTCCCGGTATACTGACCTATGAAGAGGATCGCTCCGGTGCTGGCTTCAGTGATCACATAGATAAACGGCCGGTCGGCGTGGAAGTTGACCGGTACTTTTTGCTCAATACACAAAATATAGGCCCCTATTATTATATCCGTTACCGCTGATGCTTCTGAGCCTTGCTCATCAACGGATATCCTGGCTTTATGAAAAACATCATTAATACAAAGAGCATTATTCTCGGCCATCAATCCGAATTGAGCATTCAATGGATCGAATGCTTCAGAAACACCAAGGTGCTGAAGGCCTTCTTTTAGAGTTGATCCAAAGGTGGTTTCAAAAGAAGGTATCTTTACATCAACTCTGCCGCCAGAAAACTGCTTGGATATGGAGTTCCATAAACCTATATCCAAGACGTCCTTCAAATCATTGAAACCATCAGCTTTTTCATCGTAAGGGAGGATGAACACCATACGGAAAGCTTGATTCCCGAAAGGTAACCGTACAGCCTGACAGACTTCCGGCATCACCATACAATCGAAAACCTCCTCCTGGTGCATCATATTGACCTTGTGCTTCTTCCCTTCGATATCCTTGAAGTCTTCTTTCCTGGAATCCTCCTTCTTGAACTGGCTTGACCATATTCCCTTGAAATATACGGCATTTAGCAAGTGGACTAAATTGAAAGGAAGAGGCTCTTCCGGCAACACTTCCGGTATCATCCCGTGTGTCTTCTGCTCACACCAGCTGTTGATAAAGTCCTTGACGGGGTCTTTGCCGAATTCCATGTTGCAAATCTCGGCGGAGTAGTTGGTCTCTATCGTACTCTTGTATTCCTCCTTCAGTTTACCTTTCAAGCTGTTGACTACTGCCGCATTGGCAAACTCAATCTTTGTCGAAGGATCGATTTCCTGTGCGCTCTCCAACATGGTCTTGCAGAATGAATTAAGCCCTTCGACAGATTCCTCCCCGTATCCCAGCACTTTTTCAATCTCCGCCTTAGTATTCCCCGATGCTCCATTGTCTGCCATACCTAAAGCAAACATTACACTCAGAGGGGAGATGACCATGTTCTCATCCCCGGCTACTTCCTTGAACAGGTTCAGTGCGAACTCATTCCCACCAGTCTTGACGTATTCGGCCTGCGCTCTGGTGAGCTCGATATCCTTCCTTGGAATCAAGTCCTCCACGGGAATTGTATTATCGGGCTCGGCAACCTCGTTGTTCTTGTTGCAGGATAATGCTGATAGAGCAAGGACAGTAAGGGATATAATGGCAAACTTTTTCATAATTACTTTAATTGAGTTGAAAGGTTGTATAGTAGCTGAGTGCGAATTTAATTATTATTGAAAAAAAAACAAGTTTTCGCGTCTTTGCCCCCCTGGATTTTGTCGGAAACGGAAAGAATGGTAAATTTGTAGGATATTAATAAGAACAAAGCAATACAAAATATATGAGCATCCAGCAGAAAAACATTGAAAGACTGGTTGAGCGCAGGGCGGCCGCCCGGATGGGTGGCGGCCAGAAGAGGATAGACGCCCAGCACGAGAAAGGCAAGCTGACAGCAAGGGAGCGTCTGGACCTCCTGCTCGACGAAGGCAGCTTCGAGGAATTCGATATGTTCGTCCAGCATCGCTGCACCAACTTCGGAATGGACAAGCAACACATAGACGGCGACGGAGTCGTGACCGGAATGGGTACTATCGGAGGCCGTCTGGTGTATGTGGCGGCACAGGACTTCACAGTATCCGGCGGATCGTTGTCCAAGACTATGTCCGAGAAGATCTGCAAAGTCCAGGACCTCGCCACCAGGAACGGAGCACCGTTCATCTGCCTGAACGATTCCGGCGGAGCCAGGATCCAGGAAGGAGTGGACGCGCTCGCCGGTTACGGAGAGATATTCGAGCGCAACATCCTCGCATCGGGAGTCATCCCTCAGATTTCAGGAATATTCGGCCCTTGCGCCGGAGGAGCGGTGTACTCCCCTGCCCTGACTGATTTCACCGTAATGGTCAAGAACACTTCCTATATGTTCCTCACCGGTCCGGCAGTCGTCAAGAGCGTACTCGGCGAAGAAGTTAGCCAGGAGGAGCTCGGAGGTGCGAGCGTCCACGCGAGCAAGAGCGGCGTCGCCCACTTCGCGGCTGAAGACGAGCGCCAGGGCATCGAGACTATCAAGGAACTGCTGGGATACATCCCTCAGAACAATATGGAAGAGGCTCCGAGAGTCGCCACCTCAGACCCTGTCGGAAGGGTGGACGACAGCCTTAACGAGATCATCCCGGACAATCCGAACACCCCGTACGACATGTACAGAGTGATCCACAGCATCGTGGACGACGGGAAGTTCTTCGAGATACACAAGGATTTCGCAAAGAACATAATCGTCGGTTTCGCACATATGAACGGACGCAGCGTCGGCATCGTCGCGAACCAGCCTAAGATGCTGGCCGGAGTGCTCGACATCAACGCTTCCAGGAAGGGAGCCCGTTTCGTGCGCTTCTGCGATGCATTCAACATCCCTCTGGTTTCCCTCGTGGACGTACCTGGATTCCTTCCTGGAACACAGCAGGAATACGGAGCCGTCATCACCAACGGAGCCAAGTTGCTCTACGCCTACGGCGAGGCCACCGTCCCGAAGGTTACCGTGGAACTCCGCAAGAGCTACGGCGGATCTTACATCGTGATGAGCAGCAAGCACCTGCGCGCCGACATCGTGTACGCCTGGCCATCCGCACAGATCGCCGTAATGGGAGCTGACGGTGCCGTCAACGTGCTCTATGCCAAGGATATAAAGGCTGCTGAAGATCCTGCTGAAAAGGAACGCATCAGGGCAAGCAAGAAGGAAGAGTATGAAGAACTCTTCAACAATCCGTACCAGGCCGCCCAAAAGGGATACATCGATGATGTAATCGAGCCGAGGAACACCCGCTTCAGGGTCATACGGGCTCTCGAACAGCTTGCAGGAAAGAAGCAGCAGATGCCTTCGAAGAAACACGACAACCTTCCTCTTTAGCGTGATGAAGCACCCAAGATTTATCATAATTGCTTTGCTGGCAGGCCTGACGGCCTTTTCAGCCGGTGCGCAGAATCTCTCGGACCTGAGGATAGGGGAAGTCCTGTGCGAGAATACCTCCGGCCTGGTTGACGGATTCGGCCAGAGGAACGGATGGATCGAGTTGTTCAACAACTCCAACGGAACCGTCAAGTTCGGCGGCTGCTACCTCTCCGACGACGCTTCTAACCTGAAGAAATACCATATTCCTTCATCTGACAGGAGCACGCAGGTGGGTCCCCGCCAGAGCATCGTTTTCTATGCAAGCGGAAACTCCTCACAGGGAACATATTACACCAACTTCACCGTCGAAAAGGGCGAGACCGTATATCTGGTCAGCAACGACGGCAGGACCATCATAGACCAAATGGAGATCCCCGCAGGGCTTCCTGCCGACCAGTCGGTCGCCAAGGTTCCGGTAGGGATCAAGGAGATGGACTTCGAAGTCAGGATCAACGGCAAGCCGAGTCCCGGGGCCTATAACGGCGATGTCGATGCAAAGACCAAAAGCGAGGTCATCAAGGAAAAGGATCCGCATGGATGGGTCTTGACTCTGATCTCGGTCATGGTGGTATTCTCGGCCTTGCTGATCCTGGCCTTCATCTTCGGATGGATCGGCAAATGGAACAAGAGGCGCAAGGAGGCTCCGGCGCCGAAGGTAGGGAAGAAAGTGAATGATGAAATCGCAGCGGCGATATCGATGGCCCTGCAGCAGGAGTTGGGAGAAGAGGTATATGCTGCCATCGCCCTGGCTCTCGACGACTACCTGGGGACGGGAGTCCATGATGCCGAGAGTTTCTTCATCACCATCGTTCCTTCCCAAAACGGGAACTGGAACGACAAAACCCAGAATTTCAGACAATTACCAAGATAATAAAGAATATAGCATATGAAGACTTACAAATTCAGGATCAACGGCAACGAATACAATGTCGAGATCAATTCCGTAGAAGGGAACCTTGCCGATGTCACCGTGAACGGGGCTGCTTACAAGGTTGAAATGGAGAATGCCCCTGCAACTCCAGCCGCTCCGGCAGCTACAGCAAATCCGGCTGCCCAAGCCAGGCAGGATGCCCCTGCAGCTGCTCCGGCAAAACCTGCTCCGGCTCCTGCAGGCGCAGGCAAGGCTATCACTTCCCCGCTCCCGGGAGTCATCATCGAAGTTTCCGTGAAGGAAGGCCAGGCTGTCAAGGCCGGCCAGAAGGTGGCCGTGATCGAGGCCATGAAGATGGAGAACGAAATCCAGGCCTCTTCAGACGGAACGGTAACCGCAGTGCTCGTCAACAAGGGCGACTCGGTCCTCGAGGGTACAGAAATCGTTAAGATCGCCTGACGGGATGAATACGATCATTGAAAGCCTGAAGCAATTCTGGTTCTTCACGGGTTTTGCCAACTGTACATGGCAGAACCTGGCGATGATCCTCATCGGAGTCGTCTTCATCACGATCGCAATAAAGAAAGAGTGGGAGCCGCTCCTCCTCGTTCCGATCGGATTCGGAATGATCATCGGCAACATCCCGATGTTCCCTGGACTTAACATCGGGATATACGAAGACGGATCGGTCCTCAACACCCTGTACCAGGGAGTAAAGCAGGGGTGGTATCCTCCACTTATATTCCTGGGAATCGGAGCGATGACGGATTTTTCCGCACTGATCTCCCAACCTAGGCTGCTTCTGATCGGAGCCGCCGCACAGATGGGAATATTCGGAGCCTATCTCCTCGCACTGGCCTTTGGATTCGATCCCAACCAGGCGGGAGCAATAGGCATCATCGGAGGTGCCGACGGCCCTACGGCCATTTTCCTGTCCTCGAAACTTGCCCCGGACCTGATGGGAGCCATTGCCGTGAGCGCATATTCCTACATGGCCCTGGTCCCTGTGATCCAGAGGCCGATAATGCTTGCGCTGACAACCAAGGAAGAACGTCTGATCAGGATGCCTAAGCCGCGTCAGGTCAGCCAGAAGGAAAAGATCATATTCCCGATCGTAGGCTTCCTCCTCACGGCGTTCATCGTTCCTTCCGGCTTGCCGCTCCTGGGCATGCTGTTCTTCGGTAACCTCTTGAAGGAGAGCGGTGTGACCCGCCGCCTGGCTGAGACGGCAAGGGGTCCGCTGATCGACGTCGTGACGATCCTGATCGGACTTACGGTCGGTGCTTCCACCCAGGCCGACAAGTTCCTCACGGGCAATTCCATCAAGATCTTCCTGCTCGGACTCCTGTCCTTCTTGATCGCCACCACATGCGGTGTACTCTTCGTGAAGTTCTGGAACCTGTTCCTCAAGGGAGACCGGAAGATCAACCCGCTGATCGGAAACGCCGGAGTCTCCGCTGTACCGGACAGCGCCCGCGTATCCGAAACCGTCGGACGGGAATCCGACCCTGACAACCACCTCCTCATGCATGCAATGGGTCCGAACGTCGCCGGTGTAATCGGCTCTGCAGTTGCCGCCGGTATCCTGCTCGGTTTCCTTGGATGATATTCCGGAGAGTATTGACAGGAACGGTCGTTTTCATTATATTTGTCAGATAGGAAACAATAGTCAATCACATAAATGGAAAACAAACTTCAGGAACTGACAGACAAGCTTTACAAGGAAGGTCTGTCCAAGGGAAAGGAAGAAGGAGAAGCCATTCTCGCCAAGGCTAATGAAAAGGCCACACAGATCATCGAGGATGCCCGCAAGCAAGCAGAAGCTATCCTCAAGTCAGCCGTAGCCGAAGCCGAAGACATGAAGGCCAAGGTTGAAGGAGATGTCAAGATGGCCGCAGCCCAGAGCATCCAGGCCACCAGGAAGGACATCGAGAACCTCATGGTCAAGGGAATGACCGGGAAACAGGTCGCTTCCGCCCTTTCTTCCGCGGATTTCATCAAGGAGATTATCCGTACCGTAGCCCAGAAGTTCAGCACACAGGAGTCCGCCGACCTCGGCATGATACTTCCCGAGAGTCTGCGCAAGGAACTCGAGCCTTTCGTCAGCGGAGAGCTTTCCAGGATCCTGGGAAGCGGGATCGACGCATCGTTCTCCAAGAACATCAGCGGTGGCTTCAGGATCGGTCCCAAGGACGGATCGTATTTCATCAGCCTCACCGACGAGACTTTCAAGGACCTCATCTGTGAATACCTGAGGCCTGCCACCCGCAAGATCCTCTTCGGAGAGTGATGAGCCGCAACTACGAATATATCATTTCCTCGCTGCCAGCCCTTTCCCGGGACTGGAGATTCAAGGAGAATGCCTCTTTCGGTACCTGGCTGGACTGGATAAAATCCCAGCTGGATGATGCCGATAAGAAAACCGTGGATGCGCTCCTGGACGGTTTCAAGGACGAGAACCTGAACCTCGGATTCTACCAGGCCGCACTCAGCCACGGCAACGCTTTCATCCGCAATTACTTTACCTTCGACCTGAACGTCCGCAACGCAAAGGCGCGTTTCCTCAACAAGGCTTTCGGAAGGAAAGCCGGCGAGGACACCATCGACCTCCCTGCCGGAGAATTTCCGGAAGCCGCCAGGCTCGAGGGCATTCTCGCCACGGACGACCTCCTGGGCCGCGAAAGAGCCCTGGATGACTTGATGTGGACGAAGATATCCGAACTCAGCCTGTTCAACTATTTCGACATAGACGCTATCCTTGCATTCCTGGCAAAGCTGCACATCATCGACCGGTGGTTCTCGCTTGACGAGGAAACCGGACGGGATATGTTCAGGTCGCTGGTCGATGAAGTCAGAGGCACGTTCAAAGGCGTCAATTATGTCGCCCCGAAAGATTAACACAATAACATGATATGAAAACCAAAGGTACAGTTACCGGTATTGTCTCGAACCTCGTGACGGTCCAAGTCGACGGACCTGTCGCGGAGAACGAACTCTGCTACATCACCCTTGGCGGGACTCCGCTTCTCGCAGAGGTCATCAAGGTGAACGGAGACAGGGCTTCCGTCCAGGTGTTCGAAAGCACACGCGGACTGAAGAACGGAGACCAGGTGGAATTCCTGGGCAGGATGCTCGAAGTCACCCTGGGGCCGGGTCTTCTCTCCAGCGTTTACGATGGTCTCCAGAACAATCTGGCCACGATGCAGACTGTCTTCCTGAAGAGAGGGGAATATACCGACCCGCTCGACCATGGGAAACTCTGGGATTTCACTCCGATTGCGAAGGAAGGCGATGTGGTAGAGGCCGCAGGATGGCTCGGTGAGGTAAAGGAAGGATGGCTGCCACACAAGATCATGGTGCCTTTCTCCTTCAAGGGCAAATATACGGTAAAGAAGATCATACCGGAAGGACAGTACAACATCGACACTGTCGTGGCGGTACTTGTCGGAGAAGACGGCAGCGAGCATGAAGTCACCATGACCCAGAGATGGCCGGTGAAGGTCGCCGTAAAGGCGTACAAGGAGAAACCGAGGCCTCAGAGGATCATGGAGACGGGAGTGCGGTGCATTGACACCTTCAATCCGATTGCCGAAGGAGGGACCGGCTTCATCCCTGGACCTTTCGGTTGCGGCAAGACCGTGTTGCAGCACGCGATAGCCAAGCAGGGAGAAGCGGACATCATCGTCATGGCAGCCTGCGGTGAGCGTGCGAACGAGGTCGTGGAGATATTCACGGAATTCCCGGAACTCATTGATCCGCACACCGGCAGGCACCTGATGGAGCGTACCACCATCATCTGCAACACTTCCAACATGCCGGTGGCTGCCCGAGAGGCTTCAGTCTATACCGCAATGACCATCTGCGAATATTACCGTGCGATGGGGCTGAAATGCCTCCTCCTGGCAGACTCTACCTCAAGATGGGCCCAGGCCCTCAGGGAGATGTCCAACCGAATGGAGGAACTTCCTGGAGCCGACGCCTTCCCGGTCGACCTTTCTGCAATCATATCGAACTTCTATTCAAGGGCCGGAATGGTTGTCCTGAACAACGGCAAGACCGGCGCAATCACCTTCATCGGTACGGTCTCCCCTGCCGGCGGTAACCTCAAGGAGCCCGTCACAGAATCGACCAAGAAGGCCGCCAGATGCTTCTACGGCCTCGAGCAGAACCGTGCCGACCAGAAGAGATACCCTGCCGTCAATCCTATCGAGTCATATTCGAAGTACCTTGAATACCCTGAAATCGTATCCTACCTCGACGAGAATGTCGAAAAGGGATGGGTCAAGAAAGTGCTGAACGCCAAGAACATCCTCCGCAGGGGACGTGAGGCGAACGAGCAGATCAACATCCTGGGAGACGACGGAGTACCTGTCAGCTACCACGTGAGTTTCTGGAAGTCCGAACTCATAGACTTCGCTTTCCTGCAGCAGGACGCATTCGACTCCGTCGATGCCCTGACCCCGATGGCACGACAGAAATACATGCTCGACCTCATCCTGAGCATCTGCCATCGCGAATTCGAGTTCGATGACTTCGAGAAGTGCCGCGAGTTCTTCAAGGAACTCATCAACGACCTGCGGCAGATGAATTACACCGCATTCCAAAGCGACGGATTCAACGAATACGTAAAGATCATAGACAACAAGATCCACGGCTATGGCAACTAAGGCATATCAAAGAATATACACCAGACTCGAGTCGATCACCAAGGCTACGGTATCACTGAGGGCCAAGGGAGTGTCCAACGAAGAACTCGCCGTCGTGGGCGGGAAACTCGCACAGGTCGTAAATACCAGGGGTGACCTGGTGACCCTCCAGGTATTCTCGGGCACGGAAGGAATCCCGACCAATGCCGAAGTCACTTTCCTGGGCGAACCTCCTACCCTCAAGGTTTCGGAACAGCTTTCCGGAAGGTTCTTCAACGCATACGGCAACCCGATTGACGGAGGCCCGGAGGTTGAAGGCGAGGTGAGGGAGATCGGAGGACCTTCGGTCAATCCATACAAGAGGCGCCAGCCGTCGGAACTCATCCCGACCGGAATCGCGGGCATCGACCTTAACAACACCATCGTCTCCGGGCAGAAGATTCCGTTCTTCGCCGACCCTGACCAGCCGTATAACCAGGTAATGGCGGATGTGGCCCTAAGGGCAGACGTGGACAAGATCATCCTGGGAGGAATGGGACTGTCGAACGACGACTACCTGTTCTTCCGCCACGCATTCGAAAGCGCAGGTGCACTGGACAGGATCATCTGCTTCGTCAACACGACGGAGGATCCTCCTGTAGAGAGGCTCCTCATCCCGGACATGGCCTTGACAGCGGCCGAGTATTTCGCAGTGGACAAGAATGAGAAAGTGCTTGTACTGCTTACCGACATGACGCTCTATGCGGATGCGCTCTGCATCGTGTCCAACCGAATGGACCAGATTCCTTCGAAAGACTCCATGCCGGGTTCACTTTATTCCGATCTCGCAAAGATTTACGAAAAGGCCGTGCAGCTGCCTTCCGAAGGATCGATCACCATCATCGCCGTCACTACCCTGAACGACGGTGACATCACCCACGCGATCCCGGACAACACCGGATACATCACCGAAGGACAGCTCTTCCTCCGTGCGGACTCGGATTCCGGAAAGGTCATCATCGATCCGTTCCGCTCCCTTTCCCGACTCAAGCAGAGGGTGCAGAACATCAAGACGAGGGAAGACCACAGCCAGGTGATGAACGCAGGAGTACGCCTCTATGCCGATGCCCAGAATGCGAAGACGAAGCTGGAGAACGGTTTCGACCTCTCCGACTACGACCATCGCTGCCTCGAATACGCAAAGGAATATGCGACGAGGCTCCTGTCAATCGACGTCAACATCACGATCACGGAGATGCTGGACACTGCCTGGGAACTTTTCGGAAAGTACTTCACCAAGGCTGAGACCGGAATCAAGCAATCACTGACTGACAAATACTGGAAAGGTCGCTGACAATCCCGATGGCTATCAAGTTCCAATATAACAAGACAGCGCTGAACAACCTTCAGAAACAGCTGAAGATGCGTCTGGGTGCCCTCCCTACCTTACAGAACAAGGAGAGCGCCTTGAGGTTGGAGGTACGCAAGGCGAAGGACACCAGCGAGAGGCTGATCCGGGAACTCGACGAAGCGGAGAAGAGATACGACTACCTCGCTCCCCTATGGAACGAATTCGAGCCCGGACTTGTCTCCATCACGGACATCGACCTGAGGACAGTCAAGGTCGCAGGTGTCAAGTGCCCGGAACTGGGAGATATCCATTACGAGATCAAGCCTTTCAATACCTTCATCAAACCGGCCTGGTACCTCGACGGAGTCAGGATACTCAAGGATCTGTCGCGGCTTGGAATCGAGTCCCAGGTCTATCTTGAGAAACGGAAGATCCTGGACTACCAGCGCAAGAAGACCACGCAGAAAGTAAACCTTTACGAAAAGGTCCAGATCCCCGGTTACCGGGAGGCTATACGCAAGATAAAGCGTTACATGGAAGACGAAGAGAATCTCAGCAAGGCTTCCTCCAAGATTGTGAAGGAACGTCATGCCGCCGAAGAAGAAATGGAGGAAGAAAGCCGTGATTGACAAGATGACGAAATATTCCTTCGTCCTTCTCAGTGGCGAAGCGGAGAGTTTCCTCAAAGAACTCGAGGAACTGGGAGTGGTGGACATAACCCGCTCCGAGAAGCCTGTCGACGACAGATCGGCAACTCTTTCAAGTGATGTGGATGCCTACGGAAAAGCCATCAGCTACCTCGAGAAGCTCGATCTGGAGAGCGATCCGGACAAGGACAAGGTGTTCGTCCCGGACGAAATCATCACCGATCCCCTGACCGCATTCCAGGAGACATCAGCCAAGGAAAAGCAGATCAAGTCCAGTATAGAGACCGCCAGGAAGGAACTGGAAGACTGCAGGGCGTGGGGACACTTCGACCCTGCCGTCGTCCGGGAACTTGAGGACAGAGGCCTGAAAATACGCTTCTACCGCCTTCCGAAGAAATCCTACGACCCGTCCTGGGCTCAGGAATATGCCATCCAGGAAATCGCCGACAATGGCAAGAACGTATGGTTCGTAACGGTTTCCGACGATCCTGATTACTCCTTCCCTGCCGAGGAGATTCCTGCTCCGAAGAACGATGTGCAGCGCGCCGAAGCAAAGGTTAATGCCCTGGAAGGAGAATTGCTCGCCTGCAAGGGAGACCTTTATTCGATGAAAGGCTACATCCCGCTGTTCACAAGCAAGAGGCAGGAAGCGGGGACCGCCCTGCAGAGATACCTGGCTGACGCCGGTTCCGCGAAAGCGGCCGAAGACCATATAACGATATTCGAAGGCTTCGCTCCCGTACAGGAGGACGAAAGGCTCGTAAAGGTCTTCGACTCCATGGACGGGGTGCTGTATCTCAAAGAGGATGCGGCAAAGGCGGACAACCCTCCTATCAAGCTGAAGGGCAATTGGTTCACCCGTATGTTCACGGTCCTCACTGACATGTACGGCCGTCCAGAATACGATGAGTTCGACCCGACGCCGTACCTGTCCATATTCTTCCTGCTCTTCTTCGCGATGTGCATGGGAGATGCCGGTTACGGTCTAGCCCTGATCGGAATAGGACTGCTGCTGAAGCGAAGCAGCGGCATGAAGGAGCTGGCACCGCTGGTGATGACCCTCGGTGCGGGCACTTTCGTCATAGGAATCGTGATGCATACTTTCTTCGGCTACGACATATCCCAGGCAGCCTGGGTGCCGGGATGGCTGAAGAAATGCATGGTCACCGGCAACATCGCCGGATTCGACGCCAATATGGTCCTGTCCGTGCTCATCGGTGTTTTGCACCTCTCACTCGCATTCATACTCAAGGCAATATATGCCACCAGGAAGAAAGGCTTCCTGAACTCGCTTGGGACCTGGGGATGGACGCTGCTGATAGTCGGAGGAGTGATAGTCGGAGGCATCTCGCTCACCGGCGTGCTCAGCGCTTCCGTAACCAAATGGATAATCATCGCGATAGGAATCCTGTCAGCGATCGGGATATTCCTCCTCAGCGACATCCATCGCAACCCTCTCAAGAACATCGCTCCTGGTCTCTGGGAGACATACAATACCGCCACGGGTCTTCTCGGGGATGTCCTGAGCTACCTCAGGCTCTATGCCCTCGGACTCGCGGGAGGAATGCTCGGAAAGGCTTTCAACGACATCGCTGCCATGACTGTAGGTGACGGCAGTTTCGGCGTAGGCTGGATCGCCTTCGCCGTGATATTCCTTGTCGGACATTCCCTCAACCTCGCAATGTGCTGCCTGGGTGCCTTCGTCCACCCTCTCCGACTCAACTTCCTGGAATTCTTCAAGAACAGTGGCTACGAAGGTAAAGGAAGGATGTACAGACCAATAACAAACAAACAAAATCCATAAACATCATGAACGAAATTCTCGGTTATCTGGGTCTCGGGCTCATGCTCAGCCTCGCCGGTGTCGGAAGCGCCATCGGAACCACGATCGCAGGAAACGCAGCTGAAGGAGCGCTCAAGAACGCTCCGGAGAAGTCCAGCAGCTATATGATTCTCTCCGCACTTCCAGCAACGCAGGGAATCTACGGCTTCGTAGCCTTCTTCATGTGGCTGCTCGTGTACAAGTTCGACTTTGCCGCCAACGGTCCCCTCCTCTTCGGAGTCGGCATCGGAGTCGGTATCGTCTGCATGATTTCCGCTATCCGCCAGGGCCAGGTCTGCGCCAACGGTATAGTTGGTATTTCCCAGGGACACGATGTCCAGACCAATACCCTGATTTACGCCGCTCTGCCTGAGTTCTACGCGATCCTCGGCCTTGTAGGCGCACTCATGCTTACGCTGGCGGTCTAGTCGGATGAGTCTCATCAAGTCCATCTCGGGAATCCGCGGGACCATCGGAGGGAAGCCTGGTGACGGGCTTTCCCCGCTTGACGTCGTCAAGTTCACGGCTGCCTACTGCGCTACCCTGCCACTAAGGAAACCGAAACCGGAAGGAGCACGGTACAAGGTCGTCGTGGGCAGGGATGCAAGGATATCCGGCGAGATGGTCGAGAGCCTCGTGACCGGAACCTTGATTGCCTGCGGTGTCGATGTGGTCCGGATCGGGCTTGCATCCACCCCAACCACGGAGATGGCTGTGACTTTCTCCGGAGCCGACGGAGGCATCATCCTGACCGCCTCCCACAACCCGAGGCAGTGGAATGCCCTCAAGTTGCTGAATGACAAAGGAGAGTTCCTCACTGCGGCCGAAGGCCAGGCTATCCTGGACTCCGCGGAAGAAGAAAGATTCGATTTCGCCGGGGTCGACTGCCTTGGCAAGGTTACTGAACAGGACTATACCGACAAGCACCTGGATGCTGTCCTGGCGCTGGAAGAGGTGGACAAGGAAGCCATCGCCGGAGCTCGGTTCAAGGTCGTCCTGGACGCCGTAAACTCTGTCGGCGGCATCATCATGCCACGGCTTCTCGAGAGGCTGGGCGTGGAATGCATCAAGCTCAACTGCAAACCGACAGGAGACTTCGCCCACAACCCGGAACCACTTCCGGAGAACCTGACCTCCCTGAGCGAAACCGTCGTCAGTACAGGGGCCGACCTGGGCATATCGGTCGATCCGGACGTGGACCGGCTTGCCTTCATCTGCGAGAACGGAGAACCTTTCGTGGAGGAATATACCCTCGTTAGCGTAGCTTCCTACATTTTCGAGAGGAATGCAGCGAAACCCGGGCATGCTGCGCCGGTATCATGCTCAAATCTCTCCAGCAGCCGCGCACTGCGGGATGTGACCGAGCAGTTCGGAGGAAAGTATTTCGCATCCGCTGTCGGTGAGGTCAACGTGACCACGAAGATGAAGGAGACAGGGGCGCTCATCGGCGGAGAAGGCAACGGAGGTGTCATATTCCCTGCCCTGCACTACGGGCGCGACGCGATGGTCGGAGTCGCTCTCTTCCTCTCCAATCTCGCACGGAAGAAGCTGAAAACAAGCGAGTTGAAGAAGACCTATCCAGAGTATCACATTGCCAAGGGGAAGATCCAGCTGAGTGATTCGAAGATGATCGACAGTATCCTTGAGGAGATGAAGGTCGCCTTCCGCAACGAGCGGATCGACACTACCGACGGAGTCAAGGTGGACTTCGAGGCCGCCAGGAAGTGGGTCCATCTGCGCAGGTCGAACACTGAGCCTGTCATCAGGATATATTCGGAAGCCCCGACAGTCGCAGAAGCGGAAGCACTTGCCCGCGAGGTCACAGACCTTGCGAACAGAATGATCGCACAACAGGGATAATATGTTTTCTTTCAGGACGACCACCCTTGAGGACCAGCTGGACAAGGCCTTGCTAAACGGCAAGGTCGGATGTTTCTGTACCCAGAACTGCTGGGATACTGCCAGGGGACGCTACATGTACGACTTGTTCAGGGAAAGAGGGAACCTGGAGACAGTATTCAGCCCAAGGGACTCGGAGCTTACGCCCGGGACCAACCACATCTCCTTCGAACCGGAACAGCTGGAAGGGCTCGACGCCGTAGTCGTGGAAATCCAGGATGCCGGAGCCAGGTATTTCAACTACAGCAAGGATGTGTTCATGCTGATGGAAATCCTGGCCCGGATGGAAGAAGCCCCTTCCCTGTACATCGTGGACCATATCAATCCTGCAGGCAGGATCGTGGAAGGCTCCATGCCAAGCGGTCCAATCGAGCCCCACACGCCGAAAGTAGCTCACCGTCACGGGCTTACACTCGGGGAACTATGCAACCTTTATTACAATGAGATAGGTGCGGGATTCGCCCTCCACGTCATCTCTGCGCTTGCGAATGATTCGACCAGGCAGCTCCTCCCATGGACCATAGCCCCGGCATCCGACATCCCGGGGATGTTCACGTGCGGAATGTATCCTGGAGGAGGCCTGTGGAACAACACCACCATCACCCCCGCGATCGGAACCGCCAGGCCCTATGAATACTTGGGCGCACCATTCATCAAGACCAGCCGCCTGGAGGTCGTCCCTGCCCCGGCAGGGGTCCTGATGCGGCCTTGTTCCTTCACCCCTTCCACCGGACGCTATGAGGGCCAGCGCTGCTTCGGCTACCAGATAATGCTCCAGCCGGGAGCGGAATATCATTCCCTGCTCCACACGCTGCAGCTGATGAGGTATTTCACAGAAAGATATTCCCAGTTCGAGTTCGTCGAGGGCTTCGAAGCCAAGCTCTCGGATCCCGTACTCATGGATTACCTGCACGGACTGCTCACTTTCCAGCAAGCCAGGGAGCACGTCAAGCTGGAAGAGCAGAAATGGATCCGGAAAGCCAAGAGATACTCGCTTTACGACGACCAGCCGTACAGGATAAAATAGTTTTTTGTTTATTCGCTTGAATATCTTCAAAAAAGGATTATCTTTGCAGTCCGAATTACGGAAAGCAACAACATTTTAATTTATAGAGCAATGAAAAAAGGACTTCATCCCGAAACCTACCGACTTGTAGCTTTCAAGGATATGTCAAACGACACCGTGTTCATCACCCGCTCCTGCGCTGAGACCAAAGAGACTCTCGTGGTTGACGGAGTTGAGTATCCGGTTGTAAAGGTCGAGATCTCCAACACATCTCACCCGTTCTACACTGGCAAGGTCAAGCTCGTTGACACCGCCGGTCGCGTCGACAAATTCTACCAGAGGTACAAGAACCGTCAGAAGTAATATCTTCTACGGAACAGATAGGAACAAAAAGTCGCACAAGGTGCGACTTTTTTTTGGTGGAAAAAGTTTTTTATCTATCTTTGCAATCCCGAACAATGCTGGGTTCGTATAACGGTTAGTACTCAAGATTCTCAATCTTGCAATAGGAGTTCGATTCTCCTACCCAGTACAAGGTGCCGAAAGGCGCCAGTGACAAAGGACGATTGCTTATGGCAGTCGTCTTTTTCTTTTTGGCGCGCATGGATGCTTGGATAACCGGAAAACTTCAGTAACTTTAAAAGTTAAATCCGAAACAATGAAGAAATATCTGATCGCATCCCTATTCCTGCTGCTGCTTTCAGCGGCCTATGCAAAGGTTCCGGCCAAGAAAGTCATCATCGAAGCATCCGATGCCAGGATCACCTGGATCGGCAGGACCCTCGTGGATGAAGGCTCCGTCTCATTCGACTGGACTGGCACTTACGGAAAAATACGTTTCATTGGCAATACGCTGAGTTTCAGGGTCTCAGATACCAAGAAAAACTATTACAACGTATGGCTTGACGGTACGATGGACTCAGCCCCCGACAAGGTACTGGCAGTCCATGGCAACGACACCACCATCGTCATATTCAGTGAAGATGAGATCCGCGCCCGTTACAGGAAGGACAGGGACGCCGTCTTCGGGCCGCATCAGGTTATTCTTCAAAAGCGCACCGAGGGCGAACAAGGGAAGACCACGGTCCACTGTTTCACCACCAACGGAGAGTTTATGCAGGCGGAAGCCCCTAAGGAAAGGATCATAGAATTCATCGGTGATTCATATACCTGCGGCTACGGAACCGAAGCTTCCTGCACGGATCATTTCTCACCTGAAACCGAGAACCAGAATCTGACCTACGCATGCGAGTCTGCGCGCTATTTCGGGGCGGACCAGATAGTGATAGCCCATTCAGGAATGGGAATCTCACGCAACTACAACGGGAACCTTGACGGAGACCACATGCCGGACCGCTACACTCAGACGTTCGACAGCGACAAGAGCCTCAGATGGGAGGCGGCAGCCTCCGGCCTGAAACCGGACATCACCGTCATCTACCTGGGTACCAACGACTTCTCAAGGAATATGCAGCCTTCAAAGAGGCATTTCACACGCAATTACATCAAATTGCTGAATGAGATCAAGGAATATTACGGGGAAACCCACCCTATACTCTGCATAGCGCCGAAGCATGACCGGGTCATGCATGAATACATCAACGATGCAATCCAGGCCAGCGGACTTGAAAACGTCCATTTCGTGGGCCTTTCGGCTGCCCTCCACAACGACAAGGAAGACATGGGCGCCGACGGGCATCCGAATTATTCAGGCCACACCAAACTGGCCTACAATGTCATACCATACATCTCCACCATCACCGGATGGGAGATGAGCGGAAACGAAGTGAAATAATAATCAATAGGATATGAGAACAGGAAAGAAAATTCTGCTTTGGACCATCCTTGGTCTTCTGGTCGCATTCGCGATCTTTTTCTACTTCAGGTTCTATTTCGTATTCGGCGACGGAGTCAAGGCAGGCGAACTCAACCAGTTCACCTACAAGGGCTACGTTTGGAAAACATACGAAGGCAAGCTTATCCAGGCCGGATTCAAGGGCTCCCCTAAAACCAACGGAGCTACGATCGAGTCCTACATATTCGACTTCTCCGTGGCTGATGAAGAAGTCGCGAACGAGCTGATGCACCTCGGAGGAAGGAACGTCGAACTCCACTACAAGGAATACCTCGGCGCACTGCCTTGGAGAGGCATGCAGAAGCACATCGTCGACAAGGTATTGTCTTCTTCTTCAAATGATTCGGAATGGACAGGAGGTTTCTGATACTCATTATGCTGGCGCTGCCGGTGGCAGCCATGGCACAGACAGGCGTAGTGGCCGTCCACCCGGCCAACAGTGAAGGGCGTATGCTCACGATGGAAGAAGCTGTACTCGGCAGGAACACCCGCCCGGGCAATGTGTACGCTTCGTGGGTTGACAACGATACCTACGTCTGCAGGATAGACGGGAAATGGATGAGTTCCGATTTTGCGACCGGGAAAACCACCGATTATTCTCCTGAGAGGATATCCATCGTCATTCCGCGCGATGCCGCGGGGGTGGAGAGGAGCTCTTCAGGAACATTTGCTTACACAAAGGGAAACAGCCTGTTCATCAATGACGGAACTGAGACATGCGTAGCATGCAGCGAGGATGCCGAGATCGTTTACGGCCAGTCAGTCAGCCGCGATGAATTCGGGATTTCAGGTGGCATATTCTGGTCCCCTGACGGATCCAGACTGGCATTCTACCGCAAGGACAACAGCAGGGTGACGGACTTCCCTCTCCTGGACATCACCAGCAGGACCGGATCCCTCAGGAATATAAAATATCCGATGAACGGCATGGAAAGCGAGGAGATCCGGCTCGGAATATACGATCTCGCCTCCGGGACAACCGCATGGTGCGACGTGACCGATTTCGGCTACGACCGCTACCTGACCAACATCAGCTGGACTCCTGACTGCAAGTATGTGATCATCCAGGTGCTGGACAGGACCCAGAAGCATATGAGGATGAACATGTACCGCGCAACCGACGGGGCCTTCGTCAGGACCCTGCTGACCGAAGACAACACCCGCTACGTCGAGCCTCTGGATCCGGTGTGGTTCCTCAAGGGTACATATTCCTTCATCTACAGGACGAACAACCGCGACGGCTACCGCAATCTCTACCTCTGCGACACGCTTGGCAACGTAAGGCGCCTCACCCCGGTCGATGCCGACGTGGCATATGCCGGAAACGACGGAAAGACAGTATATTACACCTCCGCTGAAGTATCACCGGTCGAGAACCATCTGTTCAAGGTCCAAGTGTCATTGAAAGGCAGGCGGATGCCGGACGGCAATGCCGGTTCCTTCAAGTTCGGCAGTCCGGCAAGGCTCACTAGCGAAGAGGGATGGCATAACGTTTCGCTCAGCGAAGACTGCAAGAAGTTCATCGACTCGTTCAGCAGTTTCAATGTACCGCAGGTCACCAACCTGAAGACCACCGGAGGCAAGCTGGTACGCAACCTCAACATAGCCTCCGATCCGCTGACCCAGTTCAAGACCGGCAAGGTCGTGCTTGGTACCGTGAAAAGCGCGGACGGACGATACGACAATTGGTACAGGATGTTCTTCCCGGCCGATTTCGATTCGACGAAGAAGTATCCGGTCATACTGTATGTCTATGGAGGTCCTCACTCCCAGATGGTCCAGGACAGCTGGCTCGGCCAGGTCCGCATGTGGGAAATGCATATGGCCCAGAAGGGATACATCGTCTATGTCCAGGACAACAGGGGAACGGAGAACAGGGGTGCCGAATATGAGATGGCGATCCACCGTCAGTGCGGGCAGTGTGAGATGGCAGACCAGATGGTAGGCATCGAAATGCTCAAATCGCTGCCGTATGTCGATAAGGACAGGATCGGAGTCCACGGCTGGAGCTATGGTGGTTTCATGACCATCTCGCTCATGACCAACTATCCGGAAACCTTCAAGGTCGGTGTCGCAGGAGGTCCTGTGATAGACTGGAAATGGTACGAAGTGATGTATGGAGAGCGTTACATGGACACCGAAGAGACTAACCCGGAAGGCTTCGCCAAGACCAGCCTCATCGGCAAGGCCAAGGACCTGAAAGGGAAGCTGCTGATCTGCCAGGGAGCAATCGACAACACGGTCGTCTGGGAGCACAGCCTCAGTTTCGTCCAGAAGTGCATCGAAGAAGGCGTCCAGCTGGACTACTTCCCTTACCCTCGGTCAGAGCACAACGTGATGGGCATCTGGAGGGTCCACCTCATGGACAAGGTCACCGGATATTTCGACGGAAATCTCTGATCAGAAGGTACCCAGGATATTGCAGATCAATACTCCCAGGTAATTACCCACTGCATAACCGATTACACCTATGGCGAGTCCCGGAGCGAGGACTCGCTTGTTGTTCATGGATGCAGCTATCATCGGGACGAACGGCGGCGAGTTGATGTATGTCACCGATGCGATGACGGCAGTGTCGGCATCGACCTTGAAAAGCTTGGCCGACAGCAACTGCAGGGTCAGCGACACGACTTCCATGAAGAGCAGGAATCCCACTATGAACAACGCACCGGAGAAGTCCATCGCACGGACATTGGCCATGGATGCAACCACGATGCTGAAGATGTATATCAGGTACATTCCCACCTCGTAGCTGTACTTGATCCTTCGGATCGGCTTGATGAACGAAGCAGCTATGCTGAATGTAGTCGCAGAAAGGATGAACCACATCATGAAGGTTCCCGGGATCAGTTTGGAAAGGCCTGCCGCCACTCCGGCGGACAACCCCACGACGACCAGGGTTACCCCCAGCAGTTTCAGGATCTCGATCAGTCCTTCCTTGGACCATATACCCGCATACGGATTCTTCTGCCTGTCCCTCTCGATCTGCGCGCGGACTTCGTCGGCATCATTGGATCCCACGTCCAATGTCTTGACAGGGAGAAGTTTACGGGCCCATCGGATTCCGAATGCCATGATGAATACCAGATAGGTGAACGACACCATCATGTCGTAGGTGTTCAGGAGGGCATACTGCTGGCCGTCAACGCCAAGCATCTTGCTCACCGCAGCCATATTCACCGTACCTCCGGTAAGGCATGCCGTATACATTCCGGCGATCTTGGGAGCGTCTGGGATATGTTTCGCGAAGATCGGATATCCAGCCACGACTGCGATTATGACTGCCAGGAGCCCGGTGATCATGGCGATCAGCTGATCCTTGGTCTCACCTTTCCTGTAGGTGAATGAAAGAAGGATCATCGGGATGGCCATCGGCACGAGGACCGTCGAGAAATTGTTCTGGAACTTCAGCAGGGAATCTCCTTCAGGAGTTCCTGTAATCGGGAATATACCCAGGTTGGCTATTATGGCACCGAGGAAGTACAAGATCAGGATAGGTCCGATCTTGTCCATCCATCTCCACCTCCTGCAACCGTACAGGACTGCCGCCGGTGCAAGGAGATAGAACAGGACGAGGATTATTTTCAGAATCATTTATTCAGTTATTGGTTCGTACCTTGGAGCAAGTGATTTCATACAGATCCAACCGATCAAGTATGCAAATGCACAATAGCAGAAGATAATGAAATACCCGGCAGGCTTGCCCTGGAAGCCTAGGAATGTCATTCCGGTCTGGTCGGCATAGTCGAACAGACGTCCGGCTACCTGCTGGAAGAAGAATGATGACAGGCCGGCCGCAAGACCGCAGACTCCGGTTATCGTGGCCGATGCGCTCTTAGGGAAGAGATCGGTTCCTACCGTGTACATATTCGCAGACCAGCTCTGGTGGGCAGCTCCGGCAAGACCGATGCAGATGATAGGGAGCCACGGAGTGAGCTTGCCGAGAGGCTGGGCGAAGAGAACCACGAGCGGGATGAAAGCGAATATGAGCATAGCCCTGAGACGGCAGGCGTAAGGATTCTTGCCGGTCTTGTCCATGAATATCGTAGGAAGCTTGCCTCCAAGGATGGAAAGCATCGTAATCAGGTAGAGAGTGAATATGAGTGCCATTCCGAGAGGGTCGGAGGTCTTTATTCCGAACGTGGCGTTGAGATAGGACGGCGTCCAGAAAAGGAAGAACCACCATACTCCGTCAGTCAGGAACCTGCCGAGGATGAACGCCCAGGCTTCCTTGTGCTTGAGGACCTGGCCGAGGGACATCTTCTTGCCTTCCGTCGCTTCTTCAGCCGCCTGTTTCTTGGCGAACTCCGCATCCGCGACCGCATCTTGCTCTATATAAGCAAGTTCCGCCGCATTGACCATCTTATTCTCAGAAGGTTTCTTGTAAACGAAGATCCAGAATCCCATCCATACGAATCCCAGGGCGCCGATGATGATGAACGCCATTTCCCAACCGCACTTGGCAGCGATGACCGGTATTGTCAACGGGGCGATAAGGGCTCCGATGGATGACCCTGAATTGAAGATCGATGTGGCGAAAGCCCTGTCTTTCTTCGGGAAATACTCTGCGGTAGCCTTTATCGCAGAAGGGAAGTTGCCACCCTCTCCCATCGCAAGTATAGCCCTGGCGAACATGAACATATACATGCTGAAAGTGGATATCAGCAATGCCGCATCGCCCGTTGCATTAAGCAGTTCAAGCTTGGAAGATGCCCCCACATGGTGCTCGGTCGCGATTCCGCAGATGGCGTGGAGGCAGGCTCCCAGGGACCACACGGCGATTGAGACCGCATAGCCTTTCTTGGTGCCGAGCTTGTCGACGATGCGTCCGGCGAACAACTGGGCGAAGGCATACACGATGGCGAACACCGAAGTTATGTTTCCGTAGATCGTGTCGTTCCAGTGGAATTCAGGCTTGATGAACTCGTCCCAGGTAAGGGACAATACCTGCCTGTCCAGGTAGTTGACCGTCGTTGCAATGAAAATCATCGCGCAAATCACCCACCTGTAATTGGTCATTTTGTCTTTATTCATATTATGTAAATCTGTTGCTGTCAGTTTCAGGAGTGCCTTTCAACAAATATACGAATATTCCAGAAAAAACATTAAATTTGCGATTAAGCTGTCAAGACAGTAACTTTCATCACAATAATCTAAAACTCTTGCATTATGGCACTTTCGCTTACAGACATCATCAAGCAGCAGGTTTCCTCTGCAGCAGGCAACGTTGAGATTCCTGCAGAAGTCAAGAATAAGGTATTGGGCGGTCTTTCCGAGTCAATCCTCGGCAGCCTCACCCAGACCGCTGCAAAGGCAGGCGGCATCGAGCAGGTTAAGGAACTCCTTACCGGCAAGGCTTCCGCAGCCAGCAGCCCTATCACCGACCTGGCAGGCAAGCTCTTCACCAACAACATCCTGAAGAACCTGAATCTCGGTTCAGTTCTCGGAAGCAAACTCACGGGACTTATCCCTAAGATTCTCGGCAACCTTGGTGGCTTCATCAAGGACAGGGATGGAGACGGCGACGTCGACCTCAACGACATCCTTCTCTCCCTCGGCGGCACCGGACTCGGCGCAGCTGTAGCCAAGACTGCAGGCAAGAGCATCCTCAAGAATGTTCTCGGAGGTCTCTTCAAGAAGTAAACCTTCTCTACTGGAAGAAACAAGGATGGCCGGCTTTCAACCGGCCATCCTTTTTATAAAAACTTAACTATGGAAAACGCATCCGGCTGTCATAGTGGCCGGACGACTTTTATTCCAGCGAGATTGGTTCTGGAGGAAATGTATCCTGCGATCGACTTCGGATCGATGATGACCTTCCCCGCTGCCTGGGAGGCATGGATGAATCCTACCTTTCCGTCCTTGACATAGGCGATGGCTACGTGCGCGATATCCAGACCTTCGACGGCGGAGACGAAGCAAATGATGTCTCCAGTCTTTATCTTGTCCTCGATCCCGGCAACTTTCGCCTTGGGAATATATGTCATCGGCGTCCGGTTCAGTTCGGCTTCCGTATCTGATATCTTCTTGAGGGCAAGTGCCGCCCTTGGGATATTCCGCGCATTCCCAAGCTGCTTGTAGGACTCCGGATGGGTCGACATGTAACTGATCGGATGGTCATAGACCTCTCCGCCCAGATCTATGGTGATGTCCTTCAGGACATTGTCCTGGCGGCGGATCCATTCTGTGGTGTAATGTATCCTGTCTCCATATCCCCAAGGCCCGTCACAACGGTATCTTGTAGATGCCACCCTCCAGGCGAACTGGACAAAATCAGGGCATCCCCTGTTCTCCTTCACGGTCAGGGCAAGGTCGAAGCAAGTCTCGACGAACAGGATGCAGTCGGTCTTGGTGAGATATATCCTGAGCTGCTCGTTCACCGGATCCGTGTCCAGGGTTCCGGCGACATAGGGCGTCCCCATCAGCTTCAGGGCTGCGTCCACCATCAAAGCGGACGTCTGGACATCAGGGGTTTCAGCCTTGATGCCATGGAGCTCACCGAGCAACTTCACCGCCAGGTCCTGGTCGGCCTTGGGCGAGACATAGAAGGTCTGCGCACCGGCTGATATGCCTGACAGCACCACGGCGAGGCAGGCAAGGATTCTTGTCATCATTCTCATACCCCGGACAACAACAAGAATCTTGCCTCGCCCTCATCAATATTCCTTGGATTTTCCATCCACTATCGCCTGGAAGGAATATGCTTTATCTCCGAGGGTGCAGCCTGCCGAATACGCGCCATCCACGTAGGAGAACTTTCCTTCTGTTCCTGAATAGAAAATATCCCACAGTTCCCAGTCTTCGAACCTGATGCTAAATCCGTCATATACATTCCTGATCAGGCATGGTTCCTTGAGGCACACCGTCCCCTCGTCGGCATCGACCACAGGAACGACCTTGACACTGTTATCGACATGGACGTCCCCGAGATAACCAGAGTTGCGGAAGACGGACACCGGATATTCATAAGTCCCGGTCATCGGAGAACGGCCTTTCAAGTATCCGTCAAGATAATCGAGCAATGAGTCGAACCGCTCGAACCTGAAAGTCTTGTCCGAAGCATCGTATACGCTTTCCTTAAGATAGACGTGGCCGAAAGTATCCCAGCGGAAATCGAAACAGAACGATGTCTTCCCGAGGACAAGTTCGTAATTGGTCAGGTTCACGGGCACAGGGGTGTCTGGATCGTCCGGATCCGTGACGGATTTGCCATTGTAGCTTGTGTACGGGTCGGAAGCCTTGCGGCCGGAAACATCGATGTCTCCCATCGCGCAATATTCAGGGATAATGGTCCTTTCCTCAGATACGACCCTCAGGCCATAGTCCGGGAAGTGCTGGGAATACCTGTCCCATGCATACGCGGCATTCTGGTTGCCGGTCATGACATAATGGACATCTACGACCCGGGGCGCAGCGCCGTCTCCCCATACCGCATTCTCGGTACGGGTGCTCGCAACGGTACCTTCATCCCTGTCCCAGCTTATGAATCCGATCCTGACTGTCGAGGATGAAACACCGCCGTAGTTCTTCAGAGGATTGGTCAACAGCAGGAAATGATCTCCTGCATACATCTTCTCAAGTGACAGTCCTTTCTGGTAGGCTCCGTTCCTGATGAATGACGACATGTCGCCGCTGACCCTGTAGTAGAAATAACCCAAGCCTGTGGCAACGTTCCCTTCCGGGAAACGCATGCCTCCCCACGACTCTTCTGCCGAGCCTTCGACAGTCCTAGTAAGGGAATAGTCAGCAGTCACTTCTGTCCTTTCCCAGGAAGAACCGGTCATCGAGATCGCCAGGTCAACCTTGTAAGGTACCCCGCAGGTCCTGGCTATCTTGTCCTGGTCCGTAACCGTATTCGATCCGAAAGAGAAACTGACCGGTTTCGTCCTGGCGGCAAGGTTGGTTACCGAAGGGTTCCCTGTCGTGTAATCAGGAAGCTCGCTCCGTTCCAGATAGATGTAACCATTTGAATCTGAAGTTTTTTCATAGGTATTCCCGGCCTGGTCGGCAAATTTCACCGTACAATCCGGGATTATTACGGGTCCCGGTCCGGAGACCAGCAGGGCTGCGCCTCCGGAGAACGGGTTTACATACTCGAAAGTCGTATCCTTCTTATCTCCCACCAGCCTCACTTTGGCAAGGACCCTGACAGGGGTGACGTTGTACCGGTTCGGATCGACCTCATCCAAGTACACGGAGTCCCGGATAGATGAGGCCTCCGCCGTTTTGCCGTCGGAGCCTCGCAGGTATTTCATGAAATCCGTTTCTGAAACAGCCGTCTTCGGCCAATAAGGGTACTCCTCGAGGTCATAGACTCCGTTGCCTGGGTTGGCCAGCCCGGGATCGCCGAGGACCAGTGATTTCCAAAGTTCATAAGCAGACTGGCCTGCGATTCCGTCTTGACCGTCCTTTCCGTCCGCACCGTCTTTGCCGTCAGTGCCATCTTTGCCGTCGGAGCCGGTTGCCTTCGCCAGTCTGGTCCATGTACCTCCACCGTCGTATGAAACATACCAGTATCCGTCTTCGATCTTCAGGGCAGGTGTTGCACCGTCCGCGCCATCCGAACCGTCTGCGCCATCCGAACCGTCCTTGCCTGAAGCCGGCTTTCCGGTGTCTGTCGAGCCGATCCACCAGTTGCCGTTGTCGCCGATATAAGGGCTCTGTCCGTCGGTTCCGTTCTGACCATCCTTGCCGTCCTTACCATCCTTGCCGTCGGAGCCTCGCAAATAATCGAAGAAATCCTGCACAGTGATCCTCTCAGGATCCCATTTCGTTCCAGGATGTTTCGGATCTTCAAGGCCATTTTCGGAAATGACGTCCTTGACCCAGAGTTCGTAAGCGGAATAACCGTCACCGTCCTTACCGTCTTTTCCATCTTTTCCGTCCTTTCCGTCAGCTCCCGAAGGTCCCGTAGCCGGCACACCGGTATCCGTGAAGCCGATCCACCAGTTGCCGTTCGAGCCGACGAACGGAGTCTCTCCATCGTCTCCCTTGTCTCCTTTGGAATATGCCAGCTTGTTCCAGGTCATTCCGCCGTCATAGGAAACATACCAGTAAAGGTCATCGTCTATCTTCAGGACAGGGGTTACGCCGTCATGGCCATCCTCGCCATCCGCTCCGGCAGGACCCGTGGCCCGGATGCCGGTGTCATGGTCTCCGATGAACCAGTTGCCGTTGCTGCCGATCCTCGGAGTCTCTCCTTCGGCTCCGTCTTTGCCGTCATCGCCTCTGGCCCTGCCGAGACAGCTCCAGGTCTCACCTCCGTCATATGATACATACCAATTGTCCGAATCAATCTTCAGGGCAGGGGTCATCCCGCCGGTTCCGGTGAGGAATATGAAGAAATCGTGTTCGGAGCAGTTGTCGGCGGTGTACAAACGCCCGTTGACGTCTGTCATCGAACCGGCTGCGAGAACGGCTGCCTTCCAGACCTCATATGCCGAAAGACCCGCGGCACCGTCATCTCCCTTGTCACCTTTGTCACCTTTATCACCTTTGTCGCCTTTATCGCCCTTGTCTCCCTTTTCGCCTCGGGCTTTGATCCCGGTGTCGGTGTCTCCGACAAACCAGTTTCCGTTGTCACCCACATATGGCACCAGGCCGTCAGCTCCTTTGCTCCCGGACAGGAACAGATAGAAATCTGCAACCGAAGTCCTTGTCTTATCCCATTGGCTGCCAGGATTATGAGGATCCTCTACACCGGCCGAGACATAGCTGACCCAGAGTTCGTAAGCAGAAAGGCCGTCATCGCCTTTGTCTCCTTTATCACCCTTGTCTCCTTTCTCGCCCTTTTCGCCATCCTTACCTTTCAGATAAGCGAAGAAATGAGCCATATCCGTCTCTCCGGTATAATCTATCATCTTATCCTTAACGGCATTGACCCATACCTCATAAGCCGAGAACCCATCTTTTCCGGGATTTCCCTGAGGTCCCTGCTCACCTTGCGGGCCTCTCGGCATCGTCACTTCCAGGGTATTGCAGGAGACGAGGGCTGCCAGACCTAGGGCAACCGCCGCCATAACATTGATAATCCTTTTCATATCGTTTTGAATATTAACTACTATTTGATCAGATAATTCCAGAGGAGTTCGGAAGTGACCCTCTCGATAACCACCTTGCGGTCACCCCGGCGAGCCTCGTCAGATGCCGAAGATGACACAATGGCCACACGTTTGCCGAAGCCGCGGCTTACAAGCCTGGATGCAGGTACTCCCCTGTCGATCAAGGCATTGCGGACTGCGTTTGCACGAGCCTCCGAAAGTACGTCGTTGTAGGCGTCGGTTCCCTTGGAGTCCGTATAACCGGCTACCAGGAACTTCTCGTCCGGGAACCTTTTGAGGACATCCGCGATCTCATCCAGGATTGCACGGGAGTCCTCGGTTATCGTAGCCTTGTCAAAGTCGAAGTTGACGTTGTCCATCATCTCGGCTATCGTCATCTCCACAGGAACTTCCTTGACGACTTCCCGGACCACTTCGACCGGGACTTCTTTCACTACCTCCTTGATCACTTCAGCCGGACCGGCTATCATCAAGCCCGGATAATCCTTGGCACACGCGAGTCTCTTGTCGTTTCCTCCCAGCCTGTATATGATGCCGGCAGAAGCCTGAGCGAAGTTCGCACCTTTGTTTCCGAAAGACTTCAGGAACTGGCCCTGGACACGTACTCCGAAACGATTGCTCATCCAACCGACAACTCCGATCCCGACAGAGAGAGGGAAGAAACTGTCGGTATCGAACGTGAATCCTTTGTTCCACGCATCCTCCGCTTTCCAGACGGCCTCCTTCGTGACATCCCCCTGGAACTGGCCGAAATATGAATTCGGAAATGTCTTGCGGTACCAGTTGATGCCCACCCTAAAGAAAGGCTGGATCCATTCGCTGGAAGTGAACGGTCTGAACTGCAGGCCCGGACCGGCCATGGCGGACCAACCCCGGACCAGGCTTTCCGATTGATAGTATCTCGCAAGGCCGAATGTTCCTTGCAAGTCAGCATACAACCACTTCCGGAGTTCCTTGGCGGCATACATATCCGCTCCTCCATAAAGGAGTCTCTCCTCCAGAGTGAACAAATAGTCACCTCCCGCGGTCTGGTGGAAATCCGTCACTGAAGTCCTGGTAAGGTTCATCAGCGAACCACCGATGCCGAATTCCCACGACGCGGGGTGTTCCTGGCAGAGCGCTCTCAAAGGGCACAGCGCCAGCAGCATGACGGCCGCAGCCGTCTTGTACAGAAAGATTTTCATAAGTCCCGATAACTTGTAATTTAGGATTGTTTATTTGAGTGAGTACTCAATCAGGTTCTGTATTCCCGGGATGCCGTAATATGCGGACACGATGTCCCCTTTGAGGAATATCTTCCTGCCCAGGAGTTCAGGATGGTCCACGAGGTTGAGCGCATCCCTGAAATCTCCTTTGGACAACTGCACGGACATGCAGGAGCCTTTCTCCGAGACGGAAGTACGGGCGGCAATCGCCAGGCAGGTCATGGAAGAGAACGGAGCTGCGAATGAAATGCCGTTGCCGGCCGAGGTCAAGTCGCCGCCCACGATATAACCGCACACCCAGACTCCTTTCTCTCCGGCCTTTTGCATAGCCTGGCCGACCCCGTATGCGCTTGCCATGCTGGAACCCGCATCGGAAGCCCCGGAACCGATTTCATAATCCTCGTTGCTCCAATACCTGAGAGTGTCAACGACTATGGACATTGATGCCGTAGTACCTGAAGAAGGACCTTCTCCGGGGCAGGATATCCCCATCGTCAGGATCTCCCTGGCGCCCAGGCTCCTGGTGAACAGTTTTTCCGAAGCGTCGCCATCCTGGAGCCACACTGAGACATCTCCCGGATTGAAATAACCTATCCGGGTCTCCGACTTCCCGTAGTCCAGGTCTCCATCACTCGAGGAGGCATACAGGCCTCCCCGAGGATATGCAGCGGCGAAGTCGTCACCGATCCGCAACCGCAGTCCGGAATTGAGCTGGGTGCAATTGAACACTACCTTCGTATTCGTCCCTGCCTGCACTACCACGGCCTGTTCGTCGCCGAACTGGGGAGAATTGAAAGCCGGAGCTTCAAACTTGCAGGACAATACCTTCAGGGTATATGTTCCGGGATTGACGAGCATGGTTTCCGGAGAATCGGAATATGATCCGTCATACAGGACTTCGCCTCCGGAATTCCTGACTTGAAGGATGAACGAGTCGGTGTCCGGCATCTCCGTAAGCGCACGGGTGGACATCCTTGGATCGAAATGCCACGCCAGTGTGCCCTGGGCCTTTTCTGCCGGGAATTTGTTGCAGGAAACCCATAATAAGGCGGACAAGATAGCCGCCAGGAACAATAGTCTGGAAAGAAAGGCGGATAAAGTCTTCATAGCTGGTAGAAAGTTTACGGACCGCACCGTTGCGATCCGTCTGCAAAAGTATGCGAAGCAAACTTCAGAAACATACAGAAACATCAAATCTTTCCACCAAGAAACTTCAGTTGCCGTTTATTATCATAAAAAAGATAAAAATTCACGAGGCAATCGCATTCACTGCGATCGCCCCGCTACTTAACCTAAACTTAAACTATGAAAAACTTCACCTCAAATATACAAAAACTTTTAATATCCGCTACTATCCGAGACGAATTTTTGCATATTTGAGCAATAATATTTTTTCTCCGTATCCATCGAATACTATTTTTGCTTTCAAATCCGGCACTGAACCTGTGATTTCCATGATCCGCCCGAAACCGAACCTGTTGTGTTCTATCCTCTGACCAGCCTTCAATTCCGTCATCGGTATCGGGATGAACTCCTCGTCAGGGATCTTTGGAGGAAGCGGGCGGTTACGCAGGGATTCGATAGTCCGCGATGCCGCTGATACCGGAGGCTTCGAGGCCGCCGTATTCCCGGTCCTGAAACCGCTTACCTTGGTACCGCTTCCCCGGAATCCGCCTCTCCTGCTGCCGAAACCGGTGAATGACCTGCGGAACGGATAGTCTTCGTCGTCTTCCAAACTGCTCTCGGGTTCTTCCTTACGCAACGGGTTGGCTATGAAAGCCGGATCGATCTCCCGAAGGAATCGGCTTGGAGAATTGGACTCGTGCTTTCCGTTTCGCATCCTGGTCTGGGCATAGGACAGATATACTGCTTCCTCCGCCCTGGTCATCGCGACGTAGAACAGCCGTCTTTCTTCCTCGATGTCGGTCGGGGTGGACAGCATGCCGCCCGAAGGGAAAAGGTTCTCCTCCATCCCGGTCACGAACACATAAGGGAATTCGAGCCCTTTGGCGGAATGGGCGGTCATAAGGGCTACCCTGTTCCGGGCATCTTCCTCATCAGTGGAATCAACGGCAGTGAGGAGCGATATGTTTTCCAGGAATTCTCCCAGCGTAACCAGAGGGAAGGTCACTTCGGTTTCATCGACGATCTGGCTTTCTTCCTGGATTTCCTGGAGATACTCGTTCTGCCTCTCTTCAATGAAAGCCGTCACGCTGTTCAGCAACTCTTCGACGTTGGATGCCCTGGACTGGCTTTCTATGGACGGATCGGACTTGAAATGGGCATGCAGGCCACAGGCATCAGACAATGCGGCAGCGAGTTCCGAAGCATCGGTATTCCCAGCCTTGGAGGCGAAAGTGCCAATCATGTCGCAGAAACTGCGTATCCTGGCCACTGCAGGAGCCTTCAAGCCGTATTCCGCGAACTTTTCCGAATATGCAGCCTTGAACATGGACGTTCCCTGGTCGCGGGCCATCGCTGCCAACGCCCCCAGAGATGTGTCACCTATGCCACGTGACGGCATATTCACAACCCTTTTGAAGGACTCGTCGTCATGGATATTGACGACCAGCTTGAAATATGCCATCATGTCCTTCACCTCGGAACGCTCGAAGAAGGAGTTCCCCGAATAGATCACATACGGCAGGTTGCGCTTGCGCAATGCCTCTTCCAGGGCCCTGGACTGCGAATTCGTGCGGTAAAGGATTGCGAAATCCTGATACTTGGCGTGATCCTGCTGCATCCTTGCGATTATCTCCGAAGCTATCCGGAGCGCCTCCTCCTGTTCCGAGAAACTGCACAGGATCCGGATCTTCTCTCCGGTCCCACCTACCGCCACGCAGTTCTTCGGGATCCTGTTTTCATTCTTGGCTATCAGGGAATTGGCAGCATTGACGATATTCGCAGTGGAGCGGTAATTCTTCTCCAGGCGGAACACCTTGCACTCGGGATAGTCCTTCCTGAAATTGAGGATGTTCTCGATCTTCGCACCTCGGAAGGCATATATCGACTGGGAATCGTCGCCGACCACGCAGATGTTCCGGTGAATCTCAGTCAACTTCTTGAGTATCAGATACTGGGCGAAGTTGGTATCCTGGTATTCATCCACCAGGATATAGTCGAAACGGGATGCCAGGGACAGCTTCGCCTCGGGATTGTCCCGAAGCAGGATGTTCATGTTCAGGAGGATGTCGTCGAAGTCCATCACGCCGCTGTTCCGGCATTTTGAAGCATACAGTGAATATATGTCACATATCCGGGGTTTGCGGGAATGCATGTCCTTTTCCAGTGCCTGGCGGTTGTTCCTGTAAGCCACATCAGTGACAAGGTTGTTTTTCGCCAGCGATATCCTCGCAAGGACGTCCTTCGGCTTGTAAACCTTGTCGTCCAGGCCGAGTTCCTTGATGCAGGCCTTTACCGCGCTTACCGAATCACCGGTATCATAGATAGTGAAGTTTGAAGGATATCCCAGGGACTGGGAATATTCCCTCAGGAATCTTACGAATATGGAATGGAAAGTGCCCATCCGGAGCCGCCACGCACAGCGCTTCCCCACCATCAGGGCGATCCTCTCCTTCATTTCATTCGCCGCCTTCTTCGTGAAAGTCAGTGCCATAACCCTGGAAGGATCGACTCCCCTCCCTACCAACAGGGCGATTCTGCTGGTCAGCACCCTGGTTTTTCCCGCCCCTGCTCCTGCTACTATCAGCACCGGTCCGTCAACACAACTTACCGCCTCTCTCTGTTCGTCGTTAAGCCCTTCGAAAATAGCATTTCCAATGTTTTCCATAATGGTACGAAATTACGGATTTTTCATGAAAAATGAGTACATTTGTAAATTGAAAAAGGAAAAACTATCAACCCAAAAAATAATGTCAAACAAAATCTATTTGAAAAAGGGTCTGAACATTCCGATAAGCGGAGAAGCAGCCCTCGAAACAAAGAAAAAGATCGTGCCTGACGTTGTAGCCGTGAAGCCTACGGACTTCAAAGGTTTTTCCCCGAGACTTCTCGTAAAGGAAGGGGACAAGGTTCTCGCAGGATCTCCAGTTTTGGCAGACAAGCAGAACCCTGACATCCTCCTCACGTCTCCGGTCAGCGGAACCGTGAAGGAAATCGCCAGGGGTGAGAAGAGGAAACTGCTAGCGGTCCTGGTAGAATCCGACGGAGAAAGACAATCCGTGGACTTCGGCGCCAAGGATCCTTCCGGACTTACTGCCGGAGAAGTCAAGGGAACCCTTCTCAAGAGCGGTCTGTGGCCATCCATCGTACAGAGGCCTTACGGAATCATCGCCGATCCGGCCGTGACGCCCAAGGCAGTTTTCGTATCCGCATTCTCGACCGCTCCTCTTGCTGCCGACTGCGAATACGCCTTCAAGGATGAACTCGAGGCTGTCCAGGCGGGCATCACCGCAATGTCCAGGATAGCGAAGGTCCACGTGTGCGTCAACAGCGAATCTTCCATATTCGCAAAGCTCAGCGACGCTACCGTGCACACCGTGGTCGCCAGGAAGCATCCTGCCGGCAACGTCGGAGTCCAGATCAGCCATCTATCTCCTATCAAGAAGGGAGAGACCGTATGGACTCTGAACCTGCTTTCCCTCGCCGCTATCGGTAAGCTGTTCAAGACCGGAAAGCTTGTCCTCGACCGCAAGGTCGCTGTGACAGGACCTGCAGCCAAGGAGCCTGCATACTTCGAGGCTCTCCCTGGAACACCGGTAAAGGCACTTGCCGGACAGCTCGATCCGGAAGTCGAGGTACGATTCATCAGCGGTGACGTCCTCTCCGGCGAGAATATCGGCGCAGACGGTTACCTCGGTTTCTTCGACAACCAGCTGACCCTCATCAAGGAAGGCCGCGAAAGAGAGATGCTAGGCTGGGCGAATCCTCTCAGGTTCAACCAGTTCAGTTCTTCGATGGCCTATTTCTCCTGGCTCCTTCCGAAGAAGAAGTACAATATGGACACCAACACCCACGGCGGAGTGCGCGCATTCGTCTGTTCGGACGTATACGGCAAGGTGCTGCCTATGGACCTGTTCCCTGTCTATCTCATCAAGGCATGCCTCGCAGGAGACATCGACAAGATGGAACAGTTCGGTATATATGAGGTCCTGCCTGAGGATCTGGCCCTCTGCGAGTTCGTCGACCCTTCGAAGAACGACATCCAGGCCATAATCAGCAAGGGTATCGACCTCATGATCAAGGAAATGGCTTAAAGTATATTCACTATGGAAGAAAACACAGTAAAACCAGGCCTTTTCGAGAAAGGCGGTAAATTAGGGTGGCTGCATTCCACGGTGGATGCTTTCGACACCTTCCTCCGCGTTCCTGCCACGGTGACCGCAAAGGGTTCCCATGTCAGGGATGCGATCGACATCAAGAGGGTCATGATCATCGTGGTCCTCGCCCTCGTCCCTGCCGCACTCTTCGGCATGTGGAACGTGGGTTACCAGCACGACCTCGCAGTCGGAGACCTCCCTGGATTCTGGCGCCAGTTCTGGTGGGGATTCCTCAAGGTGCTCCCTCTGTACCTCGTTTCATACATCGTAGGACTCGCCATCGAGTTCGCAGGTGCTCAGATCAAGGGTGAAGAAGTCAACGAGGGCTACCTCGTATCGGGTTTCCTCATCCCGCTCATCGTCCCTGTGGACGTTCCGCTCTGGATGCTTGCAGTCGCAGTGGCTTTCGCCGTCATCTTCGGAAAGGAAGTGTTCGGCGGAACGGGAATGAACTTCCTGAACCCAGCCCTCCTCGCACGTGCGTTCCTGTTCTTCTCATATCCTAGCAAGATGTCCGGTTCCGAGGTCTGGATCGCGCACCGCTGTGGTGCCGATGCCATCACCGGAGCCACCCCGCTCACCTTCCTCGGTGACGGAATGGATGCTCTCGGAGCCAACGGCTATACCTTCTGGAACATGTTCGCGGGAACCATTCCTGGTTCCGTCGGTGAGACCTCGGTGATCGCCATCCTGATCGGTGCGTTCATCATCCTCTGGACCGGAGTCGCCAGCTGGAAGATCATGTTGTCTTCAGTCGCAGGCGCCCTCCTGGTCGGCTGGATCGGCACCCTTTGCGGCGTTACCGACATCCCTGCATACTACCAGCTCGTGATGGGCGGCTTCGCATTCGGTACCGTATTCATGGCCACCGACCCTGTTACTTCGGCCCAGACCGAGACCGGCAAGTGGATCTACGGATTCCTCGTCGGCGCCCTCTGCGTGACCGTAAGGTTCTTCAACCCTGGTTATGCCGAGGGTATGATGCTCGCTATCCTGCTCATGAACACATTCGCACCTCTGATCGACCACTGCGTCACCAGCAGCGCCACGAAGAGAAGGGCGAAGAAAGTCTCAATCGTCTAATTGCCTAGGAATATGAATACCAACAGTAATACATATACTATTATCTACACCACCGTCATAGTGGCCGTGGTGGCAGCGATTCTGGCTTTCGCATCCCAGTCCCTCAAGTCAAGGCAGGATGACAACGAGAAAGCGGACACCATCTCCCAGATGATGACAGCCGCACAGTTCGCAACCAAGGCTGAACTCCAGAAGCTTGGCAACACCAAGGTTCTGGCAAAGTACGCCGAGGAAATCGAGCAGGCTTTCACTGTCGGCACAGACGGACAGAAGATCGCCGACCTGGACCTCGACAAGGTCTATTCCCCGAAGGAACTCAAAAAGCAGAACTACAAGATCAAGGACGGCTCAGGCGCCGAAATCCCTGTATTTATCTTCAAGAACGGAACCACAGTCGTACCTGTCTATGGTGCCGGACTCTGGGGACCGATCTGGGGCTACATAGCCTTCGAGCCTTCTTCCAACACCATCAAGGGTGCCTATTTCGATCACGAAAGTGAAACTGCAGGCCTCGGAGCAAAGATCAAGGACGACCCGGCATTCCAGGCCGAGTTCATCCGCGAGCAGGCTGATTTCACAAATCAGAACGTGTTTGACATTGTCAAGGGAGGAGCTCCAAAGAACGCTGACGGAACTTCCGTCATCGACAACAAGATCGATGCGATCACCGGTGCTACTATGACTTCCAACGGTCTTGACGCTGCCATCGACACGTGGCTCGGAGCGTACTCGGCTTACTTCAAAGGTACAACCGCCAAAACAGAGGAGGAATAATCATGGATGCTAAACTGAAAGAAACAATACTCAATCCGATATTCAAGGGCAATCCTATCACCGTCCTTGTCCTCGGTATCTGCTCTTCCCTGGCCGTTACGGTCACGATGAAGGGCGCACTCGTGATGGCCCTCTCTGTCATCGTGGTGACAGGTATCTCAAGCCTCATCCTTTCGCTGCTCAGGAACACCATTCCTAGCCGCGTCCGTATCATCGTGCAGCTGGTCGTCGTTGCAATGATGGTGATTCTCGTGGACCAGATCCTGAAGTCCTTCGAGGCCACCTACGCAATCGACAAGCAACTCAGCGTGTACATCGGCCTCATCATCACCAACTGTATCGTCATGGGACGCATCGAGGCCTTCGCCCTTGGCAACAAGCCTTGGCCTTCATTCCTAGACGGAGTCGCCAACGGAGCAGGCTACGGAATGATCCTCCTGATCGTCGCATTCTTCCGTGAGCTTCTCGGAAGCGGTACACTCTTCGGAGTCGATGTGCTGAACTGGCTCGGCTACACGCCTAACAACCTGGTTATCCTTCCTCCGTTCGCCCTCATCCTCCTCGGATGCATCGTATGGGTACAGAGGAGCATCCAGAAAGACCTGCAGGAGAAATAAAAACACATCAAGGTTATGGAATATCTCAGCTTATTCGTAAAGTCAATTTTCGTTGACAACATGATCTTCGCTTACTTCTTGGGTATGTGCTCATACCTGGCAGTATCGAAGAATGTGAAGACGGCTGCCGGCCTTGGTGTCGCTGTCATCTTCGTCCTGCTCGTGACCCTCCCGATCAACTACTTGCTCAACAAGTATGTCCTGGCTCCTGACGCTCTGATCAAAGGTGTTGATCTGAGTTTCCTCAGCTTCATCATCTTCATCGCAGTCATCGCAGCCATCGTGCAGATCGTCGAGATGGTCGTAGAGAAATTCAGTCCGTCGCTCTATTCCGCCCTCGGAATATTCCTGCCGCTGATCGCCGTGAACTGTGCGATCCTCGGTGGCTCCCTGTTCATGCAGCAGAGGGATTTCGCAAATGTCGGAGAGAGCGCTGTCTATGCCCTCGGTTCCGGAATCGGCTGGTTCCTTGCCATAGTGTCCCTCGCGGCCATCCGTGAGAAGATGTCCTACTGCAACGTCCCGGCTCCGCTGAAGGGCCTCGGAATCACTTTCATCACCGTCGGCCTCATGGCCATCGCGATGATGACTTTCATGGGTATTTCACTTTAAGGAAGGAGGTCTAGGATATGTTCAATACAATCATCGGAGCTATCGCGACAATAGTTGTCGTAACGCTCATCCTCGTCGCCCTCCTTCTCTTCATCAAGGCGAAACTCACCCCTTCAGGATCTGTCAGCATCGACATCAACGGTGGGAAGAAGACGCTTGAAGCCCCTCTCGGCGGAGACCTGATGCACACCCTTGCGGACCAGGGAATATTCCTTCCTTCGGCTTGCGGCGGAAAGGCCAACTGCGGCCAGTGCAAGGTTCAGGTCCTTGAGGGTGGCGGAACCATCCTCCCTACCGAGACCGGTTTCTTCAACCGCAAGCAGATCAAGGACGGCTACCGTCTCGGCTGCCAGGTGAAGGTCAAGGACAACATCAAGATCCAAGTGCCTGACTCCACCTTGAGCGTGAAGAAGCTTGAATGCGAAGTTATCTCGAACAAGAACGTGGCCACCTTCATCAAGGAATTCACAGTAAGGCTTCCTGAAGGCGAGCACCTCGATTTCAAGTCCGGAGAGTACATCCAGATCGATATCCCTGAATATGACATCGATTTCGCCGACATCGACGTCGACGACATCTACAAGGCCGATTGGGAGAAGTACGGTTTCTTCGGCATCAAGGCGAAGAACACCGTGCCTACTGTCCGTGCATACTCGATGGCTTCGTATCCTGCGGAGAAGAACATCATCAAGCTGAACGTGCGTATCGCCACTCCTCCTTTCGACAGAAGCCAGCCTAAGGGCGTATTCAAGATGCTGCCGGTTCCTCCGGGAGTCGCATCTTCATACGTCTTCACGCGCAAGCCTGGCGACAAGGTATGGATCAGCGGCCCGTTCGGTGAGTTCCTCCTTCCGAAGGACGATCCTGAGGAGCAGGAATATGTATTCGTGGGCGGTGGTGCCGGTATGGCTCCTCTGAGAAGCCACATCATGCATCTCTTCAAGACCCTGAAGACCACTCGCAAGGTCCACTTCTTCTACGGAGCGCGCAGCCTTGTGGAGGCCTTCTACCTCGAGGATTTCGCAGAGATCGAGAAGGAATTCCCGAACTTCCAGTTCCATCTCGCCCTTGACCGTCCTGACCCTGCAGCCGACGCAGCAGGTGTCAAGTACACGGCCGGTTTCGTACATAACGTGATGTACGAGACTTACCTGAAGGATCACGAGACTCCGGAAGACATCAAGTACTTCATGTGCGGTCCGCCTATGATGGTGGCTTCCGTGAACAACCTGCTTGATAGTCTGGGAGTACAGCCTGAAAGCATCCTCTACGACAACTTCTCGTAGTCCCTGCAGGCTGAATGCTGATAACAGGTGGCTGACCGACCGTCAGTCACCTGTTTTTCTTTCCTGTCTCGCCTTCCGTCGTTCCCGACCTGTTCGGGAATCTCCCGTCATTCCCGGCTTGCATTCCGTCATTCCCGACCTGTTCGGGAATCCCTTTGCGTCAGTGGCTGCAACCCCGGGCGCTTGCTGCTTCGCAGCCCTGTACGGGTAAATGCGCCCTAACGTTGCAGCCAACTGCCGTCTACTGTCCATCATTCCCGGCTCCGAACACGACTTCGAGGCCGTCGTAGGCGGCTTTCAGAGGGGCTGGGAGCGAGGCGTCAAGCTGGGACTGGGACTGATTGCCGTGAAGGGAACGGGCTATATGGGTGATGTATGCCGGCTGGCCCTCCTTCGGCCTGTAGCGGCCCTCACGCAGGAGCATGTGGACGGTACGAAGGACAAGGGCCGCGCTGGAGTGGCAGAATATGCGGAAATCCTCGTCGCCGTCGATTCCCATCGTGGATTCCATGATGAGCCCGTTGATCGGATTGCCGGGCTTGATGTGCGGATCGATCCCTACAAGACGGGCAGCGATTGCCGGGATTCCGGCGGTGTCGGTCGCATACAGCACACGCACCGGCAGCTTTTCGACCAGATAGATCATCGCCTGCTCCTTCAGGTCGCTCGTGGCATGGCAGGCAGGAAGCGCAGTTAGGGTCATTCCGGCGATTGTCACCTTGTCGCCGATGCCGAGCGGGATGACCGGGGGCACCGGCAGGCCGGTCTCCTTCGAAGCCGTCTCAAACTCACCCATTGCCCTTTCAGCCCATGTTTCACTTAGGAATATACGTTCCGGCGCCAGCTTCAGGGCAGCGCCGGGATCGTAATGGTCCCCGTGGGAATGCGTGTAAAAGAGGGCCTCCGGGTGGAATCCTTCCGGAATCATATCCTCCGAAGTGGGAGTGAAATCTATGATTACTTTCTTGTCCAAGAGTACGCTTGAGTGCCTCCGGATGAACCCGTCGGCATCAGGGGTAGGTTTCCCTGCGGCGCCGGTTCCAAGGAAACGAATCGGGAGCGGGCCGGGAGTTTCTTCGCCGAGGGCATAATGCAGATATCCGCCCGGGAGCCTCTTCACCGGAATCGTTCCCGCTGCGAGCGGGTTATCCACCAGCTGGCGCACCGCCTTGGCTGATGCCGTCATGCCTCCGAGTCCTGCGGCAACCACAGCCCCGGCACTTACATTCAAGAATTTCCTCCTGTCCATATATTATCGCATCAATACTGAATCACTGACCTGCGCCAACGGGCGCTTGCTGCTTCGCAGCCCTGTACGGGTAAATGCGCCCTTATGGTGCAAGTCATTGATTCAACAAGATAATGATTTCCGGCGAAAAAATCATACCTTTACATTATGATTGACAAGAGAATTCAGATGATGGATGCCGGGATGAGGTTGTTCCAGACGGAGAAACCATTCGGTACGGTCCTGGGTGGCATCAAGACGGAGATGGCAAAGTACGGGAAAGTGCTGAGGGCCAATGAAATCGACCCGTCCCGGCTGCCGGACAGCACAGGAGAATCGGATCTGTTCCTGGACTGGTCTTCTGCTACGAAATACCGCTACATCTCCTGCAAGCTTGAAGATGCAGGCAGCGTAGGCACCACCGATGAAGGGGAACCGATCCACAGGTACGCAGTGCTGCTGAAAGAGGGCAACGGGAACAAGCCGCTGATTACCATCATCACCGTAGCGATATTCCTGGTATTCCTGGCTCTTGCTTTCCTTATTGGGAAGGGGCACCCTTCATTCTGGCTGGTCCTGGTATACCTTGCACTGGGATGTTACGCGGCATTCCGGCTGCTCAGACCGAGCAAGGCCGCCACGGAACTTATCAGCAAACTCCTGGATATATTCAAAGAAGCGAAGTAGCTGCCGAAGCACCTGCCAGGAAGCCCGTCGAGAAGGCGCACTGCAGGTTGTAGCCTCCGGTATCACAATCCATATCAAGGACTTCCCCGCAGAAATAGAGACCCTTTACGAGCTTGGATTCCATGGTCTTCGCCACTACTTCATCGGTCATGATACCACCGGCGGTAATGACGCATCGCTCGTAGCCTACATATCCGACTATGTCGAACCTCCAGTCTTTCAGCGTCTTAGCTAGCAGTTCCAGGTCGACGTCATACCTCCGCCTCTGGACCTGCCTGCCCCTGCCATAGATCTCCTTCCTAATGCTTGTCTTAAGGATATCAGGATTCCATGTTTGGAAGCCCGGAATCAAGTCCCAAGGCATTAGCTTGCCAAGAAGGATACGGTACATCTCCTTGCCGTTGATCCCCCGTCCGTCCTTGGCCTGGCGCGTCCGCGGATCGTTGCCGATTTCCTTCCACAGGGTCTTGACACGCAGAGAAAGTTCCTCGAGCGGAACACCCGGTTTCAAGTCGAGGGAGAAAACGACCTTGCTGCCGTTCATCAGCGCCTTGACGCACTTGCGGCTCACCTGGAAGCCTATCGGTCCTTCGATGCCTCCGTCCGTGAAATCGACATCCCCGAACTCGGTCTCTGCACCGGAGCCATCGATGGTTACGGACAGGTTGACGTTCTTGAGCTTGGCTCCTTTCAGTGCCTCGGCGGAGCCGGTCATCGCTGTCTCCCTGGAAATATGCCCTTTCAAGTCAGAGGGAGCATTGTCCAACACCTTGTAACCCTTCGGAACCAGGGCGGTGAGTGACGGGAAGCACGGAATCAGCTTATGGCCGAAAAACTCCGCCCAGCGGTAGCCATCCCCGGAAGAACCGGTGAATGGATATGACAGTCCCCCGGTGGCGATGATCAGTTTCGAGCACTCGAATACCTCTCCATTGGTGCAGGTTACTGTGAAACCCGGCCTGATGTCTTCCACTTCCCTTTCAGTCAGAAGCGTAACTCCCTGCCGAAGCACCGCCTGCACGATGGTATCCAGGACATCCGATGCCCTGTGGGAATATGGGAAGGCGCGGTCTCCCCTCTCGACGACCGTCTCGAGGCCGTTGCTCTCCAGGAAGTCGATGACATTCTCCGGAGTGAGGTTGAAGAATGCGGGCTTGACGAAAGAAGGGTTGGTCCGGATATGCCGGGAAAACTCGTTCCAGTCCTTTACGTTCGTGAAATTGCAGCGCCCCTTCCCTGTAAAAAGAATCTTCCTCCCTGGGCGAGGCATTTTTTCAAGTATGGTGATCTTTGCTGAACTGCCACTCGGCAACGCCTTTGCAGCACCGTATGCTGCCATCAGGCCTGCTGCTCCACCGCCTATTATCAGAATATCGGATTTCATATTGCAAATTTAGTCTATACTTTTGAATAATTTCGTTATATTTGCAGTCCATTTCCAAGAGAAATGCAGACAAGCCACTTTAGCTCAGTCGGTAGAGCAACGCATTCGTAACGCGTAGGTCAACAGTTCAAGTCTGTTAAGTGGCTCAAACATAGCGATTTAGCGCTATCCATTAAGCCCACGACCCCTCCACGGTTGTGGGCTTTTCGCGTAATCCGGGTAATAATTGTCAGAATCTGTGACTGGACATACAAAGCAATACAGTCAGTCACAAATTAAAGGTTAATTCACATGAAACCAGGCAATTACACCACTTTTTCGGTGAGCTTCTACTGCCGGGAAGCGAAAAAGAATCGGCAGGGCCTTTCTCCTATTGAAACATCAATCGTCTTGAACGGCAGAAGATGGTTGTTTTCCCTCCCTCAAAAGGAAAAACCAGAAGTATTCAAGAAAGCCCAGAACTCGAAACGGAACAACTCAATCAAAGAGTATCTCGACGAAATCAGGTCGAAGATCAGGGAAAGTCAATTGTACTCCCTGCAGAACGATGTATCGCTTGACATCAATCTGATTAAATCTTTCGTGTTCCATGGAGGAATACGCCCCATGACCATAGGTGAACTCTTTGACGAATACCTCGGCATACTCAAAAGAAGAGTTGGAGTCAATCTGACATACAGGACTTACAGAAAATTCGAACTCACGAGGGATAAGTTCCTGGGAATGGTACCCCCTACCGATCCTGTATCTTCCATTATCGTGTGCAAAATAACTTTACGCCTCAGGATTTCACATTTTCGCGTTATTTTTCTATTTTTGTCGTGATGAAGAGAATCGCGATAATCTCGACCTTGATGGCGATGCTGATGGTCATATTCACCACCGTGTTTCCCCATCATCATCACCAGGCAATGATCTGCCTGGTCAGGGAAGTCTGCGTCGAAGACGGATGCTGCAATGACGAGCACACAATGCATCAAGACGCAAACAATGAAGAGGACGAGAATCATTGCGTTTCCCATGAGAAATACTGCTCTTCAGGCAATCTGAGACTTGATTTCACAGTTCTGGCCGCACCTGCGGTCAAAGTACCGGTGGTCGTCGATGCGGTTTCGTTCTCTGATGTACAACCCCGTTCCAGCCTCAAAGCATCATACTCACCGCCCATCTTGACGTGGCGAATCAATTGCTGATTATCAGCTAATTACAGATAAAACATCACTTCGAAACGAAGGGATGATACTATTGTGATTAATTGATAATTAGGGATTTCTATGAGAAGCAAACTATTTATTATTCTTATGGCCGTCTGTGCCATACTCAACGGCTGCGGTCAGCATAACCATTCGCAAGAACATGATGATGAGGGTGCGAGTCATATCCATGTTGACGGGATAAAGATAAGCCCGGAACGCCAGGCTGTCCTCGGCATCATCACGGACACTGTGGAAGTCGGAGAATTTAACGAAATAATCCGGACGAGCGGGCAGATCATCTCGTCGACCGGTGACGAGATGACCGTCGTCGCGAAGAGTGAGGGCATCGTCAACCTGTCCGGGTTGACTGAAGGATCCCCTGTCGGAAAAGGCGGCCGGATCGCCACCATCTCATCAAGGGAAATCGGTTCCGGAGACAAGCTCGCGAAAGCCAGGATCACCTATGAAACGGCAAAGAAGGAATATGAACGCGACATCCAGCTTAGCAAGGACAACATTGTGAGCGAGAGCCACTTGGACCAGAGCAGGCTTGAGTACGAATATGCCAAGGCGGAATATGAGGCCTTGGCGGCCGGTTCAGGCACATCTGGGGGGATAATCGTCACCTCTCCCCTCTCCGGTTTCATCAAGAACCTCAGCGTCAGGAGCGGAGACTATGTAGAAACGGGCTCACCGATAGCCACTGTGAGCCAGAACAGGAAACTTCGCCTGAGGGCTGACGTCTCTGAAAAATATTTCAGCAAGATAAGCCTGATCCGGGACGCGAACTTCAAGACATCCTATGGAGACGGAACCTACCGGATGAAAGATCTCGGCGGACGACTGGCCGGCTACGGCCGCGCGGCAGACGGAGATTTCTTTATTCCTGTGACCTTTGAGTTCGACAACAAAGGAGACTTTGTCCCGGGATCTTTCGTGGATGTTTACCTGATGACATCCCTGTCGAAGGAATGCCTGTCAATTCCGCTGGAGGCCGTAGTCGAGGATCAGGGCGTCCACTATGTCTTCGTCCGCGACGATGACGGGGATTTCCTGAAGCGTGAAGTGACCCTTGGGATCTCTGACGGAGAGAGGGTTCCGGTCTTCAAGGGGCTGGAGACAGGAGATGTCGTAGTCGTCAAGGGTGCCGTCCATGTCAAACTGGCCGGAGTGACTGCTGTACCTGCCGGTCATACTCACAATAACTAGACCTATGGGACAGATCAAGCATGAGAATGGTCTCCTCAACGGGATCATCCGTTTTTCCCTAAACAACAGGATCGCGGTCTTAGTGATCGCGACACTCTGTCTCGTAGCCGGAATCTATTCTACGTCACACACCGAAGTGGACGTCTTCCCCGACCTGAACGCTCCGACCGTAGTGGTTATGACCGAAGCCGAAGGAATGGCTCCTGAAGAGGTGGAGAGGCTTGTCACCTTCCCCGTTGAATCAGCCTTGAACGGTGCCACCAACGTCCGCCGCGTAAGGTCTTCCTCAACCACGGGATTCTCCATAGTGAACATCGAATTCGACTGGGGTACGGACATTTACAAGGCCCGCCAGATAGTCAGTGAGAAACTTGCCCTGATTGGAGAGAGCCTGCCTGAAAATGTGGGACATCCGACCCTCGGCCCCCAAACTTCGATCCTCGGAGAACTTATGATCATCGGACTGACTTCCGACACGACTTCGCTTCAGGATCTGAGGACGCTGGCGGATTGGTCGATCAGACCCCGCCTGCTCTCCACCGGCGGCGTCGCCCAGGTTGCCGTTATCGGAGGAGACATAAAGGAGTATCAGATACTCATGGACCCCGGGCGCATGCGTCACTACGGAGTCACAATGGACGAAGTGATCTACGCCGTCAAAGGAATGAACCAGAACGCCGCAGGAGGCACACTGTATGAATATGGGAACGAGTACATAGTGCGCGGGGTCCTTTCCACTTCCGATGTGGAAGAGATGAAGAAGGCCGTAGTAAAAACCTCGGCGACAGGTATGCCGGTCATCTTGGAAGCCATCGCGGATGTAAAGACCGGTCCCAAGACTCCTGTCCTTGGTCTAGCCTCTAACGACGGTAAGCCGGCAGTTGTGCTTACCGTCACGAAACAGCCGAACACGAACAGCCTTGAACTGACCAGGAAACTGGACAGGGCCCTGGATGATATCAAAGCGTCCCTTCCTTCCGATGTCAAGGTCAATTCAGAGATATTCCGCCAGTCACGTTTCATCGAAGGTTCGATTTCCAATGTCAAGAAATCTCTCATAGAAGGCGGCATATTCGTGGTTTTAGTCCTCTTCATATTCCTCATGAACTGGAGGACAACCCTCATTTCTTTGGTCTCGATTCCGCTGTCTATCCTTGTCACCCTCCTCGTCTCAAAGTTCATGGGACTGACTGTCAACACTATGAGTCTTGGAGGAATCGCCATTGCGATCGGTTCACTTGTGGATGATTCCATAGTCGACGTGGAGAATGTTTTCAAACGACTCCGGCAGTCCCGTGGAAGGGATGTCCTGGAGGTGGTGTATGAGGCGTCAAAGGAAGTGAGGATGCCGATGCTCAATTCAACCTTGATCATCATCGCGAGTTTCCTGCCGCTGTTTTTCCTGTCAGGCATGGAGGGGCGCATGCTGAAGCCCCTTGGCCTCACCTTCATCATCTCCTTGATTACCTCCACTCTTGTCGCCCTCACCGTAACCCCTGTTCTAAGTTCATACTTACTGGCTCATGAGACAGATGCCGGGCGTCGGCAAGACGCGCCTTTGTCGGCATGGTTGAAGAAGCATTACGCGAAGGCGCTTGAATGGGCGCTTCGCCACCGGAATACTGTCATCAGCACTATAGCCTGCCTTCTGGCCGTGGCCCTGGCCATGTTCTTCTCCCTCGGCAGAAGTTTCCTCCCGGCTTTCAACGAAGGCTCCTTTACAATAGCAATGAGTTCAGTGCCAGGTATTTCCCTGGAAGAATCCGACAAACTCGGACATCAGGCTGAAGAAATCCTGATGAGCATTCCAGAGATAATAACGGTCGGACGCAAGACCGGAAGGGCTGAACTTGATGAACATGCCTTCGGCGTAAACAGCTCTGAATTCGAATGTCCTTTCGAACTTGATGGAAGAAGCAGGCGGGCTATTACTGAAGAAATACGTCGAAAACTCTCGGTTTTACCAGGAGTGAACATTGAGATAGGTGGACCTATCTCACACAGAATCGATGCGATGCTTTCTGGAACTCAATCCAATATTGCCATCAAGGTATTCGGTACCGACCTGGGCAAGATGTATTCGATCGGACAGGAGATCAAGGCGGCCATCTCAGAAGTGGAAGGTATTGCCGACATAAACGTCGAGCAGCAAGTCGAGAGGCCGGAACTCAAAATCGTTCCGAAAAGGGAGATGCTCGCGCGGCATGGAATCACGATGGCAGAGTTTGCCGAATTCGTGAAAGTGATGCTCGAGGGAGAAACAGTCTCGACTGTCTACGAAGGCAACCGCTCCTTCGATCTTACCCTGAAAGTCAAGAACGAGTCCCGTTCCACCATGGAAAGGATCCAGGATCTGCTTCTGGACACTCCTTCAGGATACAAGATCCCTCTGAGCTATGTCGCCGATGTGGTTTCGTCCTCGGGTCCCAATACCATCGGGCGGGAGAACCTGAACAGGAAACTCGTCGTTTCGTGCAACGCCATCGGAGGCGAACTGGCAAAGGCCGTGGCCGCCATAAAGGAAGAAATTGATAAACATGTAACCCTACCTGACGGGTACAGGATTGAGTTCGGAGGGCAGTTTGAGAGTGAAGAAAGAGCCTCGAGGACAATCGCTCTTGTCAGCATATTCAGCATCTTCATCATATTCATGCTGCTTTACGGGGAGTTCAGGAACACCGGTCAAAGCCTTATCGTACTCCTCAACCTGCCCCTGGCCCTGATCGGTGGAGTGATTACTATTTTCTTCACCGGTGGGATCATGAGCATCCCGTCTATCATCGGGTTCATCTCGCTATTTGGCATCGCCACCAGGAACGGCATGCTTCTGATCGACCGCTACAATGTCCTTGCGTCACGGGGTTGCTCCCCTGTCGAGACTGTCATGACCGGTTCGATAGACAGGCTGAACCCGATTATCATGACGGCTGTAACTTCCGCGCTGGCACTTCTTCCTCTGGCACTTGGCGGAGGATTGCCCGGCAACGAGATACAGTCTCCGATGGCAAAGGTCATCCTCGGCGGTCTCCTATCCTCCACCCTCCTCAACGGCTTCGTCATTCCAGTCATGTACATTATCACCAAGAAGAATTGAATATGAAAAGTATTATATCAGTAATTATCGCCATACAAGGAACCATCTTTAGCTTCGGTCAAAACTCGATCAATCAGGTGCTGGCACAGATTGAGAGGAACAATCCGGAGCTGAAGGCGGTGGCCGCGGAAGTGGAGGCTGAGCGACTTGCCGGGAAGGCGGAGACACTCCTCGCCAATCCTGAAGTCGAATTCAACTACCTCTGGGGAGCTGAAAACATCGGGAGCCGCCATGACCTGAGAGTCAGCCAGGCTTTTGACATTCCTACCATCACCGGAATGAAAGCCGGCATGGCCGAAGGAATGGGAGAACTAGCCTCCTTGAAGTACAAGACAGAACGCCAGGCCGTCCTTCTGGAAGCAAAACAAGCCTGCATCGACCTCGTCTACTGCAATGCCATCCTCGCTGAATTGAGGACACACCTGACTCAGTCCAACTCCCTGGTCAGTTCTTACGAAAAGAGGATGAAGGCAGGAGAATCCACCGTACTCGATCTCAACAAGGCCAGGATCCATCTGACCACGGTACAAGGGAAAGCGAATAGGGCCGAGGTTGAAAGACAGACCCTTCTGTCAACCCTGCGCTCCCTTAACGGAGGAAGGGAAATCGATTTCGACGCCCTCACCTACGACTTGGAGGACTCTATTCCGGGCGATTTCGAGACGTGGTTTGACGAAGCGTCGCAGGACAGTCCCCTGCTCGCCTACGTACGCAAGCAAGTGGAACTCGAGAACCGGCAGCTAGCCATAGACAAGGCTTCCCGCCTTCCTGAACTAGCGGTAGGCTATATGAGTGAGATTCGGACGCAGGAGAAGTTCCGGGGCGTGACCATCGGTGTCAACATTCCCCTTTGGAGCGCTGGGAACAAAATCCGGCAGTCACAGGCCAGACTCACCGCGGCCAAAGAAAGACGGAATTACGCCGAGCAGAAGTTCTTCTCCGACCTTCGTAATCAGTACACGAAGGCATATTCAATGAAAGATAATTCCGAAATGATGCGTTCCTCCCTGAAAGAGACCGACAGCCGTGAATTCCTGCTTTTCGCCCTTTCAAAAGGAGAAATCTCGATGATCGACTACCTGGTGGAAATAGACCTCTACTTCGAAGCCCTGGAAGCAACCCTGGAAGCAGAGCGCGACTACCGTCATGCCCTCGCCTCGCTTACTGCCTACAGCCTGTAGGACCACATAGGGAGCGAGCTCTCGGGCCATCCGGTCAAAAGTCTCCAGATGCCGCTCTATGGTATATTTCTCCGTCAAGAGCACGGGATCGTAGCGCCAGGCAATCTTCTCCGATCCCACTTGGGCCGCCAATGCCTTAAGTGTCCGAATACTATCCTCGATGGAAGGTACGCGCGAGTAACCGATGTAGAAAAGATTTGCGGAAAAACTTATCTTTGTAATGGTCTAAATATGGCAAAAGAAACGACAACGATCATTCACACTTTAAACTAATAATGAAATGAAAGAGCAAGTATTGAAAGCCATGCGCGAATTCGGCGCTCCCGTGAACGCCGGCAAGATCGCGGAAATCACCGGCCTCGACCGCAAGGATGTTGACAAAGCCTTCGCCGAACTGAAAAAAGAAGGCGCCATCGTCTCTCCCGTCCGCTGCAAGTGGGAACCCTCAAAATAAGTCATTAGGCATCCAGTTCTTGTAATTCGGTCTTTCCATTTTCATATGCTTTTTGTCCGATGCCAGGTCTCCCCTTTCCTATGCCGGACAAATCGGAAATCGCAGCAATCGCCGCCCTGGCAGAGGGTCCGGGTTCGGATGAAATCGATATTGTGCAGGTTGCCGTAGTTGATGATGTCGCTGTGGCAGAACATGGGCCCGAAGCGCTCCAGGACGCCGTACTTGGTGAACACGTGTTTATACAGGCACTCCAGCGTCTCGAAGTGATAGTAGTCCTTGGGATCTTCCGGATGCCAGACATACAGCTAGTGTCTACAAAGATAGCTTTTTCGTGGTTATCTTGCTAAAGTCATTGTCAGATATCTCTCCACCAATCTTCCATTCCTGTAAATCACGAATCCCTTCCTACCATCTGGCAGGGTGATACCCCAGTAATCACAACCAGGCTGTTTGCCTGCTTTCTTCGCTTGCTTCAAAGCATCCTCGTTTGTCCGGCAGTAATGAGTAATCATGCTGCGAAGATAGACGGAGGATGTGCCAAAATGTGGAATATTGAAAGAACTCTCGAAATAATTGTCTAAATTTGTGACCGGATTGTTCGGGAAACAGGCTTTGACAATTATAACTTGCAGATTTTGAGCAACGCATTCGTAACGCGTAGGTCAACAGTTCAAGTCTGTTAAGTGGCTCAAACACAAGTTGATAGAATCAGACCCACTTAGCCCTGCAGCCTGGTGGGTCTGTTATATTCAGGAAAAGAAAAAGAACGGAAAGCTATGAGAATGAAGACTTCTGCAGCGTTCGTGGCCTTGTTGCTGGCGATGCTTTGCACCACATCCGTCTTCGCTCAGAGAAAGGTCACCATCAGCGGCCACATCACTGACAGCGGAAGCGGAGAAACACTTATCGGTGCCGGAATCCTGGAGGGCAAATCGCTCACCGGCGCTGTTACCAACAACTTCGGATACTACACCCTGACCCTTCCGTCGGGGGAATATGATTTCCAATATTCATATGTCGGCTACGAGGATCAGGTCTTCCATGTCTCCCTCGTCAGGGACACGGTGCTCAACGTGACCCTGAAACCGGGCGAGGTCCTGGCATCCTCACACATCGTGGCACAGAAGGATGCCGGAATCCAGTCCACCTATCTCGGATCCATCGACATCCCTGCAGCCCAGATCAAGAACACTCCTGTCCTCTTCGGAGAGGCCGACGTCCTTAAAGTCCTGCAGATGATGCCTGGAGTCCAGGGAGGAAACGAAGGCTTTTCGGGAATATATGTACGCGGAGGCGGTCCTGACGAGAACCTGATCCTCCTGGACGGAGTGCCGATCTACAACGTGGACCATATGCTCGGCATATTCTCAGTCTTCCAGCCGGAGGCAGTGAAGAAAGTAACCCTGTACAAAGGCTCGTTCCCGGCACGATACGGAGGCAGGGTTTCAAGCATCGTGGACATACGCACCAACGACGGCAACATGAAAGAGACCCACGGCACCGTAAGCGTCGGCCTGATCAGTGACAAGTTCCACCTGGAGGGCCCGATCATCAAGGACAAGCTTTCATATTCAGTCAGTGCACGCGGAATGCACACCCTGGTTTATGCCCCGCTCATCAAGACCTTGCTCAAGGACTCGTATGCCAACTACTATTTCTACGACCTCAACGGCAAGTTAACCTGGCGCCTGAGCGACAAGGACCGTTTCTACTTCGGTGCCTACCAGGGCAGGGACCGTTTCATTTACGAAGAAGACTGGAAAGGTGAAGGCACCGAAGCAATCGGGCTCCAGACCGAATACGTAAAGAACAGGAGCAGGACGGATGTCGGCATCTTCTGGGGGAACACGGTCGGTTCGGCAAGGTGGAACCACGTGTTCAACAGCAAGTTGTTCGCCAATACGACGATATCCTACAACCGCTACAAGATGGTGATGACCGCCGGATCCAGGGAGACCGAGATAAGGAACGGGATAAAGTCCGAAAACCGGTTCCACCTCGACTACCGTTCCGGGATCAGGGACCTGGGTGCACGCATCGATTTCGACTACAACCCTTCCCCGCGCCACCTGGTCAAGTTCGGAACAGAGTTCATCAGGCACACCTTCATACCTGAAAGGATGTCTGCCGTGGACAGGGAACTCCAGGGAAAGGACATCCAGGTGGATACGACCCTCCATTTCGGCGACCCGAAGAAGATATACCGGGGCAATGACCTTTCGTTCTACGTTGAGGACGATTTCAGCGCAGGCCGCCATCTCACCATCAATCCGGGACTTCATCTTTCCATGTTCAATACGGAAGGACACACCTACTGGAGCTTGCAGCCAAGGGTCTCCGCAAAGCTTTCAACAGATGCCGGACTCTCGTTCAAGGCAGGATATGCCAGGATGGCCCAATACGTCCATCTGCTCAGCTCCGCCCAGATCTCCCTGCCTGTGGACCTCTGGGTCCCTATCACCAAGGACATCCGCCCGGTAACTTCCGACCAGTTCTCGGTGGGCGTATATTACGACCGGATCAAGGGCTGGGAGTTTTCTCTCGAAGGCTATCTGAAGAAGATGGACAACATCCTTGAATATAAGGACGGCACCCTGATGCTGGGAACTTCGGACGGCTGGGAAAACAGAGTCGAGATGGGCCAGGGCACTGCCAAGGGCGTGGAGCTGCTTATCCAGAAGACCACGGGCAAGACCACCGGGTGGCTTGCATATACCCTCGCCAAGTCCGACCGCTTATTCCCGGACGGCTCCATCAACAACGGCGAGCGATTCCCTTACAAATACGACCGGAGGCACAGCATAGACCTCAGCATCGACCACCGCTTCAACAAGAGATGGGGAGTCGATGCCGCATGGTCTTTCGCAACCGGAGGGACCACTACGGTCCCGGTACGCGAAGTGGGTGTCATCATGCCGGACGGATGGGTCAGCGAAGCCCAGTACGTGGACCACCGCAACAATTTCCGGATCCCGCCGAGCCACAGGCTGAACATAGGCTTCAGCCATCACAGGCAGCGGCGTCACGGCGAAAGCATTCTGAACCTCAGCGTTTACAACGTCTATAACCAGATGAATCCGAACTTCGTATTCATGGACTATGGTCCGGATTATGACAATAACGGCAACTACATCGGGACGAGCCTGAAAATGAAGAAGATAACCATTCTTCCGATACTTCCGTCAATCAGTTGGACCCGTAATTTCTGACAAGCTATGAAAAGAACTTTGTTGATAATCATCACGGCAGCCGCCCTCCTTCTCGCTGCCTGCCAGAATACCATCAGATACGAGTACGATATCAACGATGGCAAGATTACCCTGCTCGGCCAGCTGTCCTCCGTCGACAGTGTGCATTCAGTATTCCTTTCCATGAGCTATCCGGACAGGATCGATTCCCTTGCGGATGCCACGGTATCCTGCTATGTGAACGGGGAACGCCACCAGGCGTCCAAGGTCCATCCGGGTTACCAAGAGCAATATGACATCATTACCCAGGAAATCACGATGGTACCAAGGAAAAACCGCTATACCGAATACCGGTTCCAGGCTGGTTTCAAGCCTGGGGACGACGTCAGGATAGAAGCGTCCAAGGGGGACATGAAGGCCTGGGTTGAACTGGAAGTTCCGCAGCCTGGAAAGATAGTATCCGTCGACACCGTGACCGTGGTCAAGAAATGGTCTTACCAGGACATAGACGGCACGGACACCTATGAGCAGGAGTATGTCGAATTCACCATCCGGCTCAAGGATGCCGAAGGAACTGACAGCTACTTCACTCTCAATGCAGTGATGGCTGAAGTCACGAAACTGTTCTCCGGTGAATTGATAACGGAAACGCTGCGAAGCGCCGGAAGGCTGGACTACGAGACATTCCATGACCTTATCCTTGAGGATGGCTATTCCTCCGGAATCGGCGACATGTTCGAGGACCTGTTGCCTGTGAACAGCACTCATTGCTTCTCGGACAAGATGTTCCAGGACGGAGAGGCCACGGTCAAACTCTATGTCCCTACATACTGTTTCACGGTGTACCCCAACTTCTATCCGGACACGGACCTGGTCCAGGTCGACAAGTCTTTCTCACTGGTGCTCAACAGCTTCGACCGGAGTTTCTACAACTATCTCAGAGCTCTCAACAACATGTTCTGCTATGGGTTCGATGTCAATCCGATAGTCGAGCCTACGATGCTGCCGAACAATGTCACGGGAGGGATGGGAATGGTTTCGATTGCAGCAGGAACAAGTTTCGAAATAGTCCTGCCTACGGTAACCTACAAGCCGTACGAGATAATCTACTATTAATAGACTCCAGAGCCGAGCATCTCGCCGGCTGCATCATACCATACCGCGAACTGTCCGTCGGACAAACCTCGCTGGGGCATATCGAACAGGATGTACAGCCCCTTGCGACGCTTGACCAGCCATGCGTCCTGCAGAGGCTGGCGATAGCGTACCCGTACCCGGTAGCGACGCACCGAGCCGTCATCCATCTCCAGGTCCTGCCTGATCCAGTGGATATCCTGCGGTGCAATCCTCAGGCAATTCCTGGACAGGCCCTTGTGGGAATGCCCTTCCCCGACATATATGATGTTCTCCCTGACATCCGTGGCTATCACGAACAGGGATTCCTTGTGTCCTCCGATATTCAGGCCCTTCCTCTGTCCGATGGTATAGAACTGCGCGCCGTCGTGCCTGCCGACGATCTTCCCGAAAGGGTTCTCCTTGTAGCGGATCTTCCTGACATGCTTCTTTCCAGAACGGTATGTCTCGGTTTCAAACTTGATGTCGGAATAGTCCAATGGTTCCGAGAGCCTCTCCAGGCCGGCGTCGTCCAACGCCGCAATCTTCTCCGGGGAATATGAATTCGTACCCGCTGTGGACAGCCGCTTGTTGTTGAAAGCCTCCCCTCCCGAATCTTCGGAAGAATAGCCGGCAGTCATATTCGGTTCCCCGGGGACGTCCAGCAATGATGCAAGGGTGTCATGGATGAAGGAATACCGCTCGCTGCGGGCGTAATAGGCATCATATACCTCCACCACATCCCCTTCCACAGGCTTGAGTTTCTGCTGCAGGAAAGTCGGAAGGTCCACCTTGCCTACGAAGCATATCCCCTGGGAATCCTTCTTGTCCGCAGAAGGCAGGTCAGCCTGCTGGGCGATCTCGCGAACCTGAGGCTTGGTCAGTCCTCCGATCGGGAAAAGTGCCTTGGAAAGTTGCTTCTGGGTCAGTTGGCAGAGGAAATAGCTCTGGTCCTTGTTGGGATCGACGCCCTCGAGTATGCGCCACTGTGGCTGGCCTCCGATGACGACCTGGTTGCCTTCCGGATCCAGCAACGGCTCACGTCGGCAGTAATGGCCGGTGGCGACCATGTCCGCACCCATCCTTTCCGCAGCCTTAAGGAAGGCGTCGAACTTGATCTCCCTGTTGCACAGGACGTCAGGATTGGGTGTGCGGCCATGCTCATATTCATCGAACATATAGTCCACGACCCTCTGGCGATACTCCTTGGAAAGGTCCACGAAATAGAACGGGATACCTATCTTCCTGGCTACCATCTCGGCCACGAAACGGTCCTCCTCCCACTCGCAGTCCCCGTGCAGGGTCGCATCCGCATCGTGCCAGTTCTGCATGAACATCGCGAACACGTCATACCCCTGCTGCTTGAGCAACAAAGCGGCGACACTGGAGTCGACTCCTCCGGAAAGACCTACGCATATCTTCATACGGACGCAAAGTTAATCAACATCAAGGTATTTTGCACTTTTTTTACTAAATTTGGAAACTGGAACAACAATACCACCACCAATGAAGAAAGTAACACTTGAACTTGGTTTCATCGAGTATTCTTCACTCGAAGAGATGGATCCCCAGGACCAGGAAGTCGTAAAGGCGGCCATCGAGGCACAGAAAGGTTCCTATGCCCCATACTCAAATTTCAATGTCGGTGCAGCGGTCCGTCTTGAAGACGGCACCATCGTCAAGGGAGCAAACCAGGAGAACGCAGCCTACCCTTCAGGCCTGTGCGCAGAAAGGACAGCGATGTTCGCTGCAGGAGCAACATATCCTGGTGTACCCATGACCACTCTGGCCATTGTGGGCGGATTCGGTTTCACCCTGTCCGAGACTCCATGCACCCCGTGCGGCGGATGCCGCCAAGTGATGGCAGAGTATCAGACAGCAGGTAAAAGACCCCTGAGCGTCATCATGTTCGGAACGGAGAAGACCTGGAAATTCGAGAAGGTTGATGACATCCTTCCTTTCATTTTTGACAGTTTCAACGAAAAGTAGTATATTTGCAGCCTAGGGAAAGTCGTACACGACCAGCTCCCTCTGAATTCCCCCAGGGCCGGAAGGCAGCAAGGGTAGGAGGTCGTAGCGGTGCGATGTGCCAAGCTTTCCCTTTTTTTATGCCCCGGCCTCTCCTCCGGGCATCCTTCCGCAAGCAACCAGATAGTTCCCGGCATCGTAAGGAGTCTCTATCCTTACCCCGAATACATGGGCGTCTTCACCGGATTCCATGCCCATCTTTCGTCTCAGTTCCTCACTGGAGAGCGGAATGTTCCTCGCAGTCACCTCAGAATGAGGATACTTCCTGGAGAACTCCTTCATAGAGCTCCTTTTCAACGGAAGCAATTCCTTGACCTTAAACAGTTTCCCGAATTTGACCAAGTCATGGGACCGGACAACAGCCTCTTCATCGGTCATTACCTCCGGGAAGGTATAGAGATGGGTGAAACGCGCCAGTTTCACCAGGCCGAACCTATTGCAGATAGCGTTGAACACCCCGGCCTTGGTGAGAGATTTGCCGGGCTCGAAAAGATAACGGGCATAAGTCGAATCCGGATACGTCGCCGCAGAACCAGAAACCTCCGTGTCGGTGAATTCCATGATATTTCCATCCTCCCGGCATATCAGGGAATAACCTCCGTTCCACTCCCTGTCCATCCACACAAGCAGTTCCTTGCACTCCCCTCCCGAAGAGACCACATGCACTTCCCGAACCCATCTGCCGTTCCATCCGGAACCGTCATCTTTCTCGAGGAACCTTTCATAAGTCCGGTTCAATCTCTCCGTAACCAGCTGGATATCAGCCATCGGAGAGAGCTTCAGAAGCAGGTGTCGGCAAGTTGACAAAAGCCCGGGAAGGAGCGCAAGCACATCCGGGCGGCAGTCTTCCAGCAGGAAGACCTTCTTTCCGGCAGACGACCTCCTTGCAGGATCCAGGAATATGATGTCAGGCTTGAAGCCACCGAGGATCGAGGCCAGGGTCGAGGGAGTCGTTTCCATATTCAGGACACGGATGTTCTTCACTCCGAGTGCTTCGAAATTATGCTCTGCAGCACTGGCGAGGGCAGGATCCATCTCGTTGTACAAGACTTCGTCGAAACACTCCGAGAAAGCCCGGGAATCGACCCCGAGCCCTCCGGTCAGGTCAGCTATCCGGCAGCCAGTCCCGCCGGTCAGGCCGGCTATCCGGCGAGCCACAGAAGCCTTGTACCTCGCCGTATCAGAAGAACTGCATTGCTCGGCACAAAGTGTGGAGGGATACACCAGGTCTGTCCTGGAATACCACTCGGGGACCTTCCTGCGTAGTTTTTTCCTGGCGTCTATAGTATTGATTGCCAGATATTTGACAGGAATGTCCAAAAGCCTGGAATCCTCCGGCCTCGGCCACTCCTTGTTGGAAAGCAACAACCGCGAGGTATCTGATTCCGCATTTGCAACTATGAATTCTTCGAACTTGCCCATATCCATACAAAGTTAATCAATTTGAACGAATCCGAATCGTTGCAGAAGAGCTGGAAAAAGCTTATCTTTGTTAATGGAAAATAACTCTTAAAACAATATCGGATATGAGAAAAGCTTTGATTCTGTGCGGCCTCGTAGCCGCTCTCATGTGCCTGGCCCAGAACGCCAACGCACAGTATGCCCGTAAAGGCGCCAACATCGTGGACCCTAAAGGAACCGTCCTTTCAGACCAGGAATTGATCAGCATCGTCGGCAACGATATCTATGAGCAGACGGTCATCGGTGCCAAGAAGCAGTTCAAGGCAGGCAAGAAACTGATCACCGGCGGTATCATCGGTATCGGCGTAGGCTTTGCCGGACTTGTCGCCGCGGCAGTAAAGATGCAGGACGCCGGATATGAAAACGACTGGAGTGCCGCGATGGAAAATGATCCTTCTGTTGCAGGCTTGTATCTTCTGGGCGCTGGAGCGACTTCCCTGGGCTGCACGGCAGTATCGGCAGGTATTGTCCTCAAGACAATAGGCAAGAAGCGCCTCAACTGGGTAGCCGACCAATGCGGAGTTGGTATAGCCTTGAATTTCTAGGTTTATGGCACAAGACTACATCACCGCAGCGAAAAAATGGCTGGACGGTGATTTCGACCCCGAGACCAAGATGAAAGTCCTCGAACTGAGGAACAACGATCCGGCAGGTTTCGAGGACGCATTCTACAAGACACTGGAATTCGGCACGGGCGGATTGCGCGGGCTGATGGGTGTCGGGACCAACAGGATGAACAGATATACCGTCGGAATGGCCACCCAGGGTCTTGCAAACTATATCCTCAAGAATGTTCAGGAGGATGACATCAGGGTCTGCATCTCCTACGACAGCCGCAACAACTCCAAGATGTTCGCCAAGATCACGGCCGACATCCTGAGTGCCAACGGACTCCATGTATTCATATTCGACAACATCCGCCCTACTCCGGAGCTGAGCTATTCTATCCGCAAGAAGGGCGCTGTCGCGGGCGTGATGGTGACCGCATCCCACAACCCTAAGGAATACAACGGCTACAAGGTTTACTGGTCCGACGGTGCGCAGATAGTCCCTCCGACAGACAAGGAGATCATCGAGGAAGTCTCAAGGGTCACCGAACCTTCACAGGTGCGCTTCATCAAAGGAGAGCACTGCGGAGAGGTCGAGTTGATGGGCAAGGACATCGACGAAGCATACATCAACGACATACTCTCGCTCACCCTCAGCCCGGAGGCAAGGGAAAGGCACAACGACATGAAGATAGTCTATACCCCTCTCCATGGTTGCGGCGTGCGCATCATCCCTGAATGCCTCAAGCGGATGGGATTCAGCAACGTGATCCACGTTCCGGAGCAGGACATCAGCGACGGAGACTTCCCTACCGTGGTTTCTCCTAATCCAGAGGAGCCAGCAGCCATGAAGATGGCCCTCGAGATGGCAGACAGGAAGGGAGCCGACATCGTGATGGCTTCTGACCCGGATGCAGACCGCCTGGGTATCGCAGTAAGGGACGATGAAGGCAAGATGGTCCAGTTCAACGGCAACCAGACCGCCTCGATGCTGACCTATTACATCCTCACCCGCTGGAAGGAACTCGGCAAGCTCGACCCGACCAAGTACTGCGTCAAGACCATCGTCACCACCGAGCTCATCGCAGACATCTGCAAGAGCTTCGGAATCAAGTGCTACGATGTCCTGACCGGCTTCAAGTGGATCGGTGAGATCGTGAAGAACAACGAGGGCAAGGGCGAATTCATCTGCGGCGGCGAGGAAAGCTACGGTTTCAACATCGGAGAGTTCGTGCGCGACAAGGACGCGCCGATCGCTTGCATGATGGTCGCCGAATGCGCTGCATGGGCCGCCGACCAGGGCCTTACCCTCTACCAGCTGATGCAGAAGATCTACAAGGAATACGGCTACCGCAAGGAGAGCATGGTATATCTGGTGCGCACCGGCAAGTCCGGCGCAGAAGAGATCCAGGCCATAATGGACAAGATGCGCAGCAATCCTGCGGAAGACCTCGCAGGATCACCTGTGGTTAAGGTCGTGGATTACAACAAGCCGGAGGAAACCGGACTTCCAAAGAGCAACGTCCTGCAGTACTTCGACAAGGATGGAGATGTCGTAACCGTTCGCCCTTCAGGAACGGAACCGAAGATCAAGTTCTATTTCGGAGCCAAGGGAGACGATGCCGACGAGAAGCTCGCCCGGTTCAAGGACCAGTTCATCTCCTAAGCTACAGGAGCATCCTGACGTATTGGTTAATATTCCTGGCCTCGATGCCGAAAACGGCAAAGAGGTCAGGATATTTTTTACACTCGAGCAGCCGGCGGACCATCGGAGGCCCTTCAAGTTCAAGGGCGTGTTCCACCAGGAGTGCGCCGAGAATGCCCTCCAGGGGAGCAACGGCCAGATTCGGCTGGCCTCCCTTCTGCAGCGGGATGATCGTGTCATAGAAACCGTCTTCATCTGCCATATCCAGTCCCGGATTGTCATTCAGGAACCTCTGCAAGCTCGCCTTCAAGTCCTTGTAGGAACAGGTCATGTAACCTCCGTGGTATGAAGCCACGCCTTCCTGGATCATCGGGAGTGCCGACGGATAACCCGCACGCATAAGCAGCAGGCCGACGCTGTGGCGATCGTCGAAATAATTGGACATCACGGTATTGGAGCCGAAAGCCCGGCCATAGAAGCCAGGGGCTGTAACCTTAGCGTTCACCGTAGCCATCAGAGAGTTCGAATATGCGTTGAACAGGAAGCCCGAGAGCCTTTCGCAACGGTCGGGATCCGGGGCAACGACATAGCGGACCGGATCCGGGAAGTCGATCGAATACTCTTCCAGGAACCTTTCCAGATACAGGGTTTCAGCCTGCACGGCCTTCTTGTCCGGATAGCAGCCGAAATCACAGTAATACTCTATCTTTCCAGTGGTTACCTGCGCAAGCGTAGGGATGCAGGCATCCAGCCAGTTACAAAGGCGGAAAGGGTTCTCCAGACGGCCTGTCGCCGGGTGTGCGACAGCCATGGCACAGACACGGAACACACTCTCCACCCAATCCGCATATTCCTCGCCGGGCAGCCTGCTCCTCGTCATCGCGACAATCTCGTAGGTTCCCTGCCCGATTTTGCGGATATCCAGTATCCTGTCCTCACGGAAAGAGGCATAGAGCAGGTTCCCGTCGTCGAATTCCAGGAGATAATCCTGGGCACCATCCATCCACATGGACCTCCTTTCTTCCTTGGAGACCGAAGCGGTGGTGAAAGAGGCCACGTACCGTTTCCAGAGGTCTGCTACCATCCTCACGGAATCCTTCTCGGCGCTCGTCATCAAAGGAAGGTCAACCTTGTACGGCCTGAGGCCCGGGACCTGTTCGCTCCGCGTAACCTGCTGGGCCGCAGTTGGCAGAGCCGCCAGCATCAAGGCGGATAATAAAATTATATTCAGTAATTTACGCATTATTCGTCTTTCAAATACTTAAGCCAGAACGCTTGGTTAGCCTCATTGAAGTGCTTCCCCTGGTAGCCGCGGTAGCCGTGCATGCCGTCAGGATAGACCATGAACTCGAATTTCTTGCCGGCCTTCTGGAGGGCATCGACAAGTTTCAGGGTATTCTGGAAATGGACATTGTCGTCTCCGGTTCCATGGGTGATCTTGAGCATAACGGAACCGTCGTAGTTCTTCTCGGTGACTGGATAGTTCGCAGCAGAAGCGGTTACCCTCGTCTTCTCATATCCCTCCGGATTGTTCTGCGGAGTGTTCATGAACCTCTCTGTATAGTGGGTGTCGTAAAGGGCCCATTCATATACCCCACCGCCTGCGATACCGTAATGGAAGGCATCCGGATGGTTCATCACCAGCAATGCCGTCATCGTGCCTCCGAAAGAGAAACCCTCGACTCCGATCTTGTCTCCCTTTACATACGGCAGCTTCTTGAGATACTCGGCCCACTCCACGAAGTCCCTTACCTCGAGATCGGACAGATGGCCGTAAACCTGGTCCAGGCCGGCCCTTCCGTTATGACCGGAATCACGGCAGTCGGCGACTACTTCTATGATGCCGTTCGCAGCGTACCACATATAGCGGGCAGGTCCGGCATAGCGGTCCACGACTTCCGGTGTGTCAGGCCCTCCGTAAATGTCCATGTGGACCGGATACTTCTTCGCCGGGTCGAAACCTACGGGATAAACGATGAATGCCGGCAGTTCGAAACCGTCGCTGGTGGTCATCGTGATGACTTCCGGAGTGGCGAAGTCCGAGGCCTTGTAGTCAGGACCGGCCCAGTCGGCGACCTTGTAGGAACGGGACGGCTTCGCCAGGTCATATAGCCAGACCTGGTAAGGAGTTGAAGAATTGCTGAGGGAAGTGATTACATATCCCTTGTCCGGAGAGACGGAAGTGGACATCACGCTGAAGGCGGGGTCCGAAACTGCGGTCACCTTACCTTTCCTCACTGAATACAGGCTCGTGCGGATACGGGAGTCCCTCTCGGCCTGGAATATGACCGTGGAAGTGCTTCCATCGAACTTCCTGGAGTCCTTGCCTTCTGCTACATCCAGCAGGCTCATCCTCCAGTTCTCTCCATCCGTCAGGCGTTTCAGGACAGAGCCGTCATAAGACAGGTAGTATATCTGCTGCCAGCCTGTCTCGAATGAGCGTACCATATACAAGCCAGAGCGCCCGAACAGCATCCCGTCGATCCAGTCCAGCCAGGTCTTGTATGACTCGTGATAGATATGCTTCCGGGACCCGTCCTCAGGTGACACTGCGTACAGGTCGAGTTCGTTCTGCTCCCTCGGCTCCCTCTGGATGAAGAACGCCTTGCCGTCGGCGCCCCAGAAAGGAGTCCCGAAATACTGGTCGTCATCTTCATTGAAATCAGCCCAGACGGTATTACCGGCAGAAATGTCGACGATACCGATGCGGACCTTCGGATTCGGATCTCCGCATTTCGGATAGCGGGTCATCCTCACCGAGCCTCCCGTTGGAGACATATCCTCAAGAGCGACGGCTCCCCCTGCCCTCTGGGAATACGAAAGGCGCATCCCTGACCTGTCATAATCTTCCGCAAACGGAGAATAGATAGGGAACACCGGAACTTCGGAATTGTCGAAGCGGTAGAATCCGATCCTCCTGGAATCAGGAGACCACCAGAAAGCCCTGTACCTGGATGCCCTGCCGAATATTTCTTCGTAATACACCCACGAGGCATATCCATTCAGTATCACTTCGCTGCCGTCGAAGGTCAGCCTTGTCTCCTTACCGGATGCTATGTCCACCACCCACAGGTCGTTGTCCCTCGTGAAGGCAAGCTTGGTCGAATCCGGCGAATACGTCAGGTTGACCGCGCCTTCAGGACTGATCGGGAAGGATATGAACTTGTCCGGATACTTGATTCCCTTTGTAACCTTGTGCGTAGCTGCATCTATCGAATAGTCCTTCTCTCCGGCAAAAGAGCCGTCGTACGACAGAGCCACCTCGCTCTTCCCTACCCACTTCCAATCGAAAGGAATGTCGTTGAATACCTGCGCAGACGCGGACGCCCAGCATGCCAGGCAGGCTGCAATAGTTAAAAGTCTCTTCATAACAATCTGTTAAACCAATAACAAATGTAATCTATTTTCATTGTTTCTACAAAGCGTCCGGACCCTGCCTCACTTCGAAACCGGTTTCCGAGCGGACGGGTATTCCGGAAGCTGAAAGGCCTTCGGCCGTGACCTTGAAAATGCCCGGATAGCCCGGGGTGCGGACAGCCAGTTTTTTCGTTTCTCCTGGTTGCAACTCGATCAGCGGATGCCAGTAAAGGGTATTGCGATAATCCTCGCCCCCAACGGCAAGCTTCTCGCAAGTGTACGCAACAGGATAGGCAATGCCCTGCCAATCAACTATTTGCACATTAGGGTCAAAATGGAATGACGAGATATCCCCTTTCTGGGTTACGAAATCTGCTACACCGAAAAATGGAGAGCCTCCGATATTGTAAGTGTATGGATAGACCAGGATATCGCTCAACAACATAGGATCGAAATCCAGCAGGCTCTGTATATCATTGACAGGTATCCCGTCAATCAGGACCAGCATATTTCCTGTGAAATGGCTGACGTCGGTCTTAGTGTCCAGCAAGTCCACCTGCATCTCCACGACACCTGCTATGTTCTTCCTCAGACGAAGGTTGGGAGTTATTTCCACAAGAGTCTCCCTGATGGTAGGGAAACGGGTATAGTCGTCCAGATGGTAGTCGATGCACAAGCCGTCATCCAGGAGCAGGCTATGCCGTTTCGGCAGATACTCATAGAGAGTGTCCACTTCCGCCGAGCGGACCGAATGCATCGCCTTGTTCCTTGCAATAAGGTCCCTGGCTATCGCTTTGGAAAGCAGCAGCTCAGGGATATCCGGACGCCTCCGGTTGAGGAACGGCGAGTCGATGAACAAATGGCAATCCTTCGTGTTGTCCAGGCCAAGGATTTCAGTCAGCATATCGCGGTCCCCATAGATGTTTCCGGTAGGGATCTGGACCCTTCCGTCCTTCGATATCTTGCCGGCATAGACATCCTGCGCATATCCAGGGAAAGCCACAAATGCCAACTGGTTGACATTATCCGTCACCAGAGCGGCGTCGCTTCCGACCAGGCGTCCGCGAAGGACTTCTCCATCGCTTTCAGGCTGGGACGAAGGATAGTCATTTATGGAGAGGCCGGAAAAATCGATGATCGATGCCCCCGAAGGGGAAAGGATTCCATCCTCCAGGCAAACAGAGAGGCTGATCGAAACGGCTTCGCCGGACTTGTTTTCCAAATACAAGGTACCTTCCGAATTGCAGTCAGCCGTCCTCCCGGCCAGGATGGAGACACCCCCTGACGTCTTCTTGCCAGCCGGTTTCAACGAATCATATTCGGGAGCATCAACTATGCGGACATTGCCATCAACCCGCTCGGATGATAAGGTATTGAATACCGATATCACCTTCGCATCCGCCTCAAGGTCAGGACGTTCCTTCCCGGAATAGGTGAAACCCAGAATCGAATAATTGCCTGTCGGAGTGGTGAACGGTATCTGGAGGAAACCGGATCCCCTGCCACCGATGAGAGCGATCTTGCAAGTTGCCGAGGTCATCCTGGATGAAGACAGTTCCACATAGGCCACGCTGCTGGCGTCTGAAAGGCGCCCGGTCGATGAGTCGATGCAAAATGCCGAGCACCAGACTATATCACCTGCCACATATACATCCTTGTCAGTTGAAACATATACTCTCTCAACCGCTGATGCCGTAATACCAAGGACGGCAAGTATGATCGTCATTACTGTCTTTTTCATTCCGCTGCACTATTGATGGTCGTTAGGCCAGAAAGCAGGCTTGGTCTTGCTCCCACCCCAGTGGGTACAATCGACACACCGGCTGTCAACCCAAAGGACAGTCAACCCGCTGTCGTTCGATTCATACGGCAAGTAGCCGAGGTCATAGTAGTATTTCAAGGTCCTGTCCTCATCCAAGACCGGGTAGAAGGTTTTCCAGACTATCGGATTGTTCTTGAAATGAGCACCATCCACATAGAAATCCTTCGCCACGACCTGGGATGCCTCGATGTAACCTATCACTACCTCATTTGGATCCGTATCCGAACGGATGTTTCCAACTACCTTGCTCGGATCAGGGATGAACAGGGAGCCGGTGTGGGTGGAATTGACCTGGATCGCATGAAGGAAATCATAGCACTCCTGGGATATTCCCCTTGCCCTGACCTGGATGTTGTAGAGATACTGGATCTTGAGGTTGTAGCGTGGGATGCTCAGGAACTTATGGTCTACGATCCTCTCCCCTCCCGTGCTCTTTGCGATTGCTATTCCTGCCTGGGTCGAATGGTCGGAGTTCCAGCACCAGTAAGTAGGGCTGTAAACGCCTTTGAACTTATAGACACTGTCAGACTGCGGGTCGTAAACATAGGCTGCATGTTCCGGAGCATGGTATTCCCAGTTTTCAACGTAATCCCAACGGAAGCATCCGCTCCCCTGAGGATCGGAGAGACTGATGCGAAGGGTGAGATCGTCATCATCCACGACATAGTCTATCCCGTCGAATGACGGGGCCTTGCTAACCGTCAGCCAAGGGGTCGAGTAATCGAATGAATGACCTGCGACCACCCGGTTCATATGGATATGCATCCTGTATTTGCGATCGATGGAAGCATCTGTAAGGTCGAGGCTGAATGACGTTCCAGGATCCTTCACTGAGGCATGATACTCACGTCCCTGATCGTCCTCCGCCCAGACCGAAGCGTCGAACCAAGGAGTGAGGAGCTTTCCGTCAAGCGGCTGTACCGTGCTGAGGGTTATCGTGGAAACATCCCCTATCAACAAATCTCCTTCAACCACAAGACCGCCCGCTTTGCCTTCGCTGTCGGTATTTATGTCGAAAGGATACACGCATCCGGACAAAACCAGCGCTGAAATGACCAATGCAATAATATCGTACTTCATCAGAACAGTATATTCAGGTTGATGTAAGGAATCTGGGTAGCGAAAACGGAGACCATATAACCCTTCAGGTTGCGTCCTCCATTCGTGGTATAGTAGACCGAATAAGTATTCTTCCGGCCGGTCACATTGTAGCAGCCCAAGGTAACCGATGCGTGGGTTATGGCCTTGAGATAATGCCCGGGATCGATGTTGAACGCAAGATCCAGGCGGAAATAGTCAGGGATCCTGTAGCCGTTGCGGTCGGAATACGCAAGTCGGATACCGTCTCCATAATAGAAGAAGCCGACGGGAACGGTCACCGGCCTTCCCGTAGAATAATCCAGGTTGGCTGACAAGCTGTAACGTGCTGTAAATGCGAAGTTTCCGACGAGTTTTACATCATGAGGCCTGTCATACGGAGCCTTGTACCAGTCTCCTCCGTTGATCGTGTTTATGCCGCGGTCCTCCATCTCCTTGAGGAAGGTGCGCGAATATGTGTAAGCAACCCATCCGCTGAGCCTGCCTACGGTCTTGCGTGCCATGAATTCGATTCCGTATGCCTTGCCCCATGTCCGGACAAGGTCATCCGCCAGGTTGTCGTTCATAACCAGGGTAGCACCCGACTTGTAGTCGAGATAATTCCACATATTCTTCCAGTAACCTTCGGCAGAAAGGTCCACCTTCCCATCGAATACAGTCCAGTAAGCACCCGCTGCTGCCTGCCAGCCATCCACAGGCCTGATCCTGTCGTCACATAGTTTCCAGGTATCCATCGGGGAGATGGAAGTCGTATTGGATATCAGGTGGAGATACTGCCGCTGGCTATTAATACCGGCCTTCAGGGAAAAGTTCGGATTGAACGTGTATTTCCCTGAAAGACGGAACTCCGGACCGACCCGGAAAGAGGATGGGGCCTTGGATACGAAAGAGGAAAGACGCACCCCATAGTCGAAAGAGAGTTTCCCGTCAATCTGCCAAAGGTCTCCGACATAGACTGAAGGCAGTAGGGCATATTCAGTCTTCAGGGTACGGTCTATCACTTTTGAAGAATCACTGTAAGGCATGATATGGCCACCCTGAAGGGCTATTCCGAGCAATTCGGCTCCGTATGAAAGAGTATGCTTCGCTGTCTTGGTCTGGAATCTCAACCTCGCGAAGGCCTGGTCGATCTCAGTATCCAGGCGATATGCATCATAATAATCAGGGAAGTCCTCCAGTTGGTTGGAATACCTGTCGAATCCGATGCTCGCGGCCCAGGAAGTAGCGCTCCGACCGGAATGCTTCCACCTCAGTGCGGCATTCATACTCCCGTAACGGAAGGTGGTGTCACGGTTATATGAGAACCGGTCGGTGGAATAATACCCGTATGCCTGGAGTGTATTGGCACTGTCGACTTTATGGGTGATTCCGAAATTCACATCCGAGAATCCTGCCGTGCCGTTTGAATACTCACTGCTTTTCGGGATCCGCTTCAGGAGCCAGTCTGAATACGTCGTCCTGCCACCCAGTATGAATGTGGTCCTTTCCTTCTTAAGGGGGCCCTCGATATGGAACCTGCTGGTAAGGAGTCCCAGACCGAGGGAGCCCTTGACCTTGGACTGGTCCCCGTCCTTGCTCCTCACATCCAGAACTGATGATATCCTTCCGCCGTACTCGGCTGGAATGGAGCATTTGTACAGGTCCACACCGTCCACGACATCAGGATTGAACGCGGACAATATGCCGAACATATGGCTCGGGTTGAAGATCGTGCCCTCATTGAACAGTATCAGGTTCTGGTCAGAAGAGCCTCCCCTGACATTGAATCCCCCGGAGGCTTCACCGACGGTCTTGACGCCTGGCAAGGTAAGCACGGCCCTGAGTATGTCACCCTCGCCGAAAGCGGAAGGAATCTTGTTGATGGTCTTCATACTGATCTTCTCGATCCCCATCCTTGACGTACGGTGGCTCAAACGGCTCTCCGCGGAAATCATCGCAGCATTCAGGCGGGTAACTCTTTCACTCATACTGACGTCCAGTCCGCCGGAGCCGAACACTTCTACCTTAAGGTGCAGGTCCTGCTTCGTGAACTCGTTGAAGTTTATGATGTTATCCCCCACCGGAATCCTGATGGAATACCTACCCCGCGAATCTGTCCTGGAATATGTCTTCGTATTCTCATCCCATACCGTCACATCAGGCAAGGCCTTTCCGGTGGCAGCATCACGGACGTATCCGGATACCGTAGCCCTGGATACTCGTCCCGAATGTACCGGATCACCTATCCGGTACACCTTGTTCTGGTACTGTGCCTGGACTGAATGTTCCCCTGAATCGTACCCTTCCCTGCCGGTTCCCTCTTCGTTGAAGTATCCCTCCGGAAGATTATCCTTGGCATTCCCATAGGGTTTCTTTGCGCCAACCGAAGGGTTTTCGGGGTGCAGCTCCGACTTCCCGGCCTCGTGCCAGAAAGAAGCAAGTCCTTCCAGGAGAAAAGTCTCTTCACCTTCCGCAAGCTTCATCTGAGCCACATACAAACGGTCTGGGAAGATGTCATCCTGAAACGGCGATGCCACCGTACGCAACTCCTTCCTTCGGTCTTTGTATTGCTTAAGCAACGCCTTTCTGCCCCTGATCCTTGTCAATCCGCTTTCATCCAGGATATAGTAATCGCGGTGTATCTGGTAATAGTCGAAGATCCTGTCATCCACGCCCCTTCCATCGACATATCCGATCGACATAACGTTGTTGTGGTTTCCCTGCCCGCTTTCCCTTGTCTTTCTCACCCTTTTGAGAAGTGCCCGTTTCCCATCATATAGGACCTGGTAGAAACCATCCTTAGCATCCGGAACTCCCAGATACTTCAGATTGACGAACCTCCCGTCCTCCTTGGTAAACCAAGGGATCTGTTCCCTGTCAGGAGTAACCGGCGAGAACTGCTCGGAAGGCTTGACATTGATCTCCCCGGCGAAGGCGTCTATGTCCACAAGTACATCCCGGTACAGCCTGCCGTTGTACACCACACTGCCTTTCCGGAATCCCGTCGTGTCCCACATCGGAGTACCGATAATGGACGTTGTCAGGTAACGCTTGGACACCCTGCCCCTGAAAAGGACCGGTTTCGTGTCCCCGGGCCGGCCAGGGGAATCCTGTGCAACCCCCGGAAACTGGAGCAATAGCAAGCCCAGTGTTATCAGTAAGAACCTGTTACGCATTTTTGAAGTATTCATCTTTAAAGTTGACGAGATAGACTTTCTCCACGGCACGGGTCATCGCGGTATACAGCCATTTCAGGTCATCGACCGTCAATTCATCCTGCCAAAAAGGATTGTCTATGAAAACACAGCTCCATTGCCCGCCCTGACTCTTGTGGCAGGTGATGGCATTGGCATATTTCAGCTGCAGGGCGTTGAAATACTGGTCCTCCCGCACGGCCGCCCAGCGCTTCTTCTTGGTCTTGATGTCCGAATAATCCTCGTTGACACCGTTGTAAAGCATATTCTGCTGCTCATATGTAAGGGAAGCAGACTCCGATTCGAGAGTATCGAGGCAAACCTTGGCCACGATCTCCGCATCGTCATAATCAGGGAAAGTGAGCCTGGCATCGGCGAAACGGAGCCCGTAACGCTCTTCGTGGTTCCTGATAGAAACGAGTTTAGCTATGTCCCCGTTAGCGATGTAATCCATCCCCTTGATTCCCTCGATGAATTGATAGCAGTTCTTCACTATCATAAGTTTCTCTCCCCTGACAAGAGGTTCCTCGTCATAGAACACCTGAGCCCGGATGCCGGCATTGTAGCGGTTCGCGCGCTTGTTGGACCTGCACAGCACGACGGCATCGTCCTTAGAATATTCGGAGAAATATGCCTGGTTCAGGGTCTCCAGGAGTTCTCCGCCGGTGATACGGACCACATCGTCGAAACCCGCGGTCTCCAGACCCAGCTGGTCAGCAGTAAAAAACTCTTCCCCGGACGAAATCATCTGCCTGAGGCGAGTCGCATTCCTTAGAATGCCCGATTCCTTCTGCTGGCGCACCACTTCGGTAAGGGAACAATACCGCACCCCGCCGAAGGAGTCCATATATTCCCTCGAAAGAGCCGGGGATGCATCCAGGCCGACCGGAGGCAGCTGGGCGTCGTCTCCGATCATTATCAGCCGGCAGTCGTTCCCTGCACGGACAAAGTCCACGAGATCCCTGAGCAAATCTCCAGTTCCGAATTGGGCGGTACTCTGCCGTGCCGGGTCATCGATCCCTATCAGAGAGACCTCATCCACTATGAACAGTTTGTGGGACAGCTTGTTGGGAGCCAGGGAAAACTGGCCGAAGCCATCTGCGCCGACTGATTTCTGGCGGTAAATGCATTTGTGGATCGTCCTGGCAGGCTTCCCTGCATAAAGCGAGAGCACTTTCGCGGCACGTCCTGTCGGAGCAAGCAGGTAGCATATCTCTTCCTCTCCGCCATCGTCCGTGGCCGGTCTTAATTCATCAAGGGAAGCTATGACTGCGGCGATGGCCGTCGTCTTGCCGGTACCGGCATAGCCGTTCACCACCAGGATGTCGGAATCGTCAGAGACCACGAAGTCCGCTATCTCCCGGAAAAGGTTGTCCTGGTCGGACGTTTTTTCATATGGGAAATGCCTGTTGAACAGTCTGTAGAACCACTCGCTTCTGTCCATTTCCTCTGGCCGGATTTACTTGTTCTTCCGATTGAATACCATCATGACCACGGCAAGGACAGGATAGATTTCCACACGGCCGAGGAACATGTCCAGGGTGTACATCAGTTTGGCGCCGGCTGGTTCTGCGACGAAGCTGCTCGCCGTTCCGAGGTCTCCCACTGCAGGGCCTACGTTACCCAGGGATGTGAAGGTGGCCACGATCGCATGCATGCTGTCGGCTCTGAACAGGAGGCAAACCAATATAGACAAGAGGACCAGGATCGAATACATCGCGATATAGAGGATGTGCGGAGAAAGGTCTTCCTGACGGATGATGCGTCCGTTGACCCTGACCTCATTGACCGAGGCCGGATGGAGAACCTGCCTCAGCTGGTTCTTGATCTGCCTCATAAGAAGCAATGCCCTGTCCGACTTGATTCCTCCGGTGGTGGACCCAGCCATTCCGCAGACTATACCGACGAAGACCAGCAATGCTGACGGTACGACCGGCCAGGCTCCGGTGTCCGCTATTCCGAAACCGGAAGTGGATGCATAGCTCAAGACATGGAATGAACCCGACAGTGCGGCGGAGCCCCAGCTGCCCTCGATGCCGTTCGCCTTGAGCGAGACAGTTGCTACCGCACTGACAATGACCAGGATACCTAGGTAGAGCTTGAATATCTCGTTCCTGAAAGGCTTCAGGGACCTCGTCGCGATTGCAATATAGGTCATCCCGAAATGGATCGAAGAAAGCAGCATGAACACCATCGTGATGATGTCGATCGGCACCGAATCGAACGCTCCGATGGAAAGGTTCTTCGTACTGAAACCTCCCGTAGCAGTCACGCTCATCGCATGGTTGATCGCATCGAAAGGACTCATCCCCGCAAACAGGTAACAGACGAAGGACGCCATCAGCATTCCGAGATAGACGTTGGTGAATATGAAGACCGTCTTGCTCGCTCCGGACCTGTATTCCCTCTTGGAAAGGGAAGAAAGCTCAAGGCTGGTGAGGCGGAGCCGCATCTGGGAGGAAGTCGGTATGATCAGCAGGAGGAATACCACGACTCCCAAGCCCCCGATGAAATGCGTCGAAGACCTCCAGAACAGCAGGCTGTCAGGGAGGGCCTCTATATCGTCAAGGATTGAAGCTCCCGTTGTCGTAAAACCGGAAACACTTTCAAACCAAGCGTTTACAATTGTAAAGGGGCCGCCCCAGAGGGCATATGGAAGCATTCCGAATATGAACGACAGAAGCCACGACAGGACGATGATCATATATCCGTCGCGAAGGGAAATCTCAGGTGACTTGCGCACGAATATGAACGGGAAGATACCGACCGTGAATGTGATCGTGAAACTGATCAGCAGGGCGGCAAGTGCACTGTCATTGCCGTTCGCCACCGAAACCAATATCGACAGGAACATGAACAGCGCACTCACGAGCAGTGCGTAGCCGACATTCCGAGATATGGTCTTTACGTTCATATTCCCTCTCAGTTGGAGTTCTTGCTGCGAATGTCCGATATCCTCTTTCTCAGCTGCTGGTTCTCGTTCGTGAGCTCGGTGATTCCTTCGTTCAACTCGGCAAGCTGGTCGTCACCCTCGAAGGTATAAGTGTATTTCTTGTTGAAGGACCTGTAGTTGTTCAGTCCCGAAAGCATCTTGTAGATAGGATTCACGTAATACGCAAGGATGAAGAACAACAGCATCAGGATAAGCAGGAGGCCCACCATGACGGCTACTGCCCCCGGGATGATGCTCCGGTAGAATCCTCTCTGGAACGTCTCGGAATTCTTCTTCAGGTCATCATAGATAGCTTCGTTCAAGACATCGATGTAAGAGTTCAGCCTGTTGAACTGAGGCTGAAGGCGGTCGAAATACCAGGTCCTGGTGTCGATGAAGTCTGAAAGAAGGACGTCGTTCAACTCTAGGGAAGTGAGCATATATGCCGAATATGCGTACACCACCGAATCCGTGAGAGGCATCATCTTGGCCGAGATCAAGGACTCCCTCAACGAGTCACAATGGCTCATGAACTCGGACTGACGGAAATCAGGCAAGGTATTAACGGATTCGTCCCCGATTACCGACAGCAACTCCAGGTTGTACTGGTTGCTGACTTCCGAGAGCTTCTGGGCGACGTTGATGCTGCGGATGTTGTCTGCTATGAGGTCGGAGACATAGTTGCTCATCCTGGTATATTCCAGGATGGATATGATGCTCGAAATGAGCAGAGTGACGGCAATGGCGCTCAGGCTAAGCGTCAGCTTTGCCCTCATCGAGAGCTTCCTTTCCTTTACCTTTTCCGACAGTCTCATAGACGATCAATCATTCCGGTTCAAATTACAAATATATAAAACGCTGCCATAATCCGCAAGGGCAGGCTGGAAAGGATATTCCCTGAAATACGTCGAATCCATATAGACGGCGAACGAAGTGAAGCTGCGGATGCCACGGGAAGCGTAGGTAGCTATGTCAGAGACGAATACATCCCCGTGCCAAGGGAGGTTCACCGCCGGTTTCTTCCATCCGCTCGCCAGGGAGACGTCCAGCCAGTACTCGAGCACTACGGCATCTTCGGCTGGGAAAACCTCCAGGTTGGCGTCCAGGAGCCTCAGGACTTCTTCGTGCCGCATGGGATGCTTCCTGGATCCCGGAGCGGAAAGATCCGCAAGCGGTCTGTCCCACTGCCTGTCTATCGGAGCGAATTCCAGGAATATCCCGTCCGCCGGTTCCACCTTGCGAGGCGGCTCCATCGTCCCTTCATAAGCCAGATGCGCCAGCTTTGCCTGGGGATCCACTTCCCTGATGGCCTCGATCATCCTGTTCTCTATCATCAAGGCCTGCTCCGAGGCTGTATATTCCTTGCACAGAGGGCATGAACATACCGGGGAATTGTCATCTAGCCAGAAATAGTAACGGTGGTTGGTCGCAGGGAGCTCCCTGGCATACCACGCCGCCTTGGAAGCAATGATTTCCAAGGCCTTTTCGGAGTGGGCGCAGCAGTTGCGGTCAGGAGTCCTCCTGCCATCCTCATCCATCCTGAACATCGTGGAATCCTCGGCGAACAGTTCCCTCGGCAGCAGCTCGCCCATCGCGTGGAGCTGGTGCTCCACATCCAGTCCGTACTTCGAACAGCCATCCAGGAAAGCCTTTCCTTCATCCGACTTCATGAATTCCAGGACCTGGGAAGGCCTGATATGGGTGCCTATGGTGTTGATCCCGCTCTTGTAAGCAAGCGCAGGCCAGTCGTATGAGGCGAGGTCTTCGACGGAAAGGACCGCTCCCCTCATGGATCCATGCTCCTCCTTGACCACCTTCGCCTCGAAGAATACGTTGCGCTGGTGGAAATCCGCCTCTTCATCCGAAGTAAGTTTCAATGAATACCAATTCACGGACCTGTCCGGCCTGAAGTCAGCCCTGAACGCCCCCATGAGGAAACCTTTCCGGTTGTCTATTCCCAGGTCTTCCAGCTCAGACCACGAAACATGTCCAGCTATTGAATACCCTGACGGGGTCATCCGGCGGAAACACTCCATGGTCTTGAAGTTCCAACCGTAATCGAAATCTCTGTAATAGGTACATTTATAGTCCATTATCCGGCCCATAGGGTCGATCTCCGCTCCCACATAAGTCTTGAGTTTCCCTGCAGGAGAGAAGAATATCTCCACCCTGTCCTCGTATTCGACATCCCGTTCATCCTTGAATCCTTCTTCCAAGGTAAGGGTGTTTTCCATGACATCGAACCGGAAGAAGAAGAGGCTGTCGGTCGCAAAGCAACGGAAACTGGTGCTGTCATCCATATCATCCCACGGGGCATGGAATACTTCCACCGGAGGGATAGCTTCCCAGACAACAGCATCAAGCAAGTCCTCCGTCTGCGGCTCTGCAGGGGAAAAGGGGATGCAGAAAGCATCAGCATCGATCTTGTTGCGGGAACAGGAAGCAGAAAGCACTACCGCAAGCAGTGCCGCCGGAAACAAGCTACGCATATTCATTCTTTCATTAAGCTTCAAGGTCATCTCCTGCCGGAGTAAGGGATTCAGGGATGATGGATTCCGGGCCCTGGGTCCTCCCCGAAGTCTTGATCCGCGCCTGGGATCTCTTAGGAGAGAGGCCCAGCTTCTCCAGCTTCTGGATCTTCTTCATCACGCTCTGGTTAGAATCCTTCAGCTTTGAAGTCGATTCTTCGAAAGATGACATCGCCTTCTCGAGCGACTCCCCTATCTTGACATAGTTGGACATCCAGCCGTTCAGCTGGCTCATCAGTTCCTCGGCGGTCTTGTAAACCTCGGCAATGTTCTTCTCCTGGTTCGCCTGCTTCCAGGCCATCTGGATCATATTGAGCACGATAATGAGAGTCATCTGGCTCACTATCAGCACATTGTTATCCTTCGCAACCTGCCAGAGCAGAGGGTCTTCCTCGAGCATGAGGCGGAAGGCACCCTCAACCGGGATGAACATCAGGTTGTAGTTGACCTTCCTCCTGTCAGCAGGTATATAGGAAGCATAATCCTTGGTCTTGAGCTCGTCCACATGCTTCCTGACACTTTCCACGTGGGCCTTGGCCAGACGTTTCCTGTCCTCCACATTCTCCGCGTTCATCCAGTCCTTGTAAGCATTGAGGCTGACCTTCGAATCGATTATCACTGTGGTATCGTCGGGATAGAAGACCATGACGTCAGGAATCATCGTCCTGCCGCTTTCGCTCTTGATCTCATGGCCGGAACTGTCCGTCATCACGCCCTGGGTGAAGAAATGCACCCCTTCCTGTAACCCTGAATTCTTGAGCACGTCAGTAAGCAGCATTTCTCCGAAGTCGCCCTGGACTTTCGAATATCCTGTAAGGGCATTCGCCAGGTTCCTGGCTTCCTCCCCGACCGCATTGGAACGGTCCATCACTCCCCTGATGTGCTCCTTGAGCTCTGCATTCTGCTGGAGGGCTTCCTTGCGCGATTCTCGTACGGCGTCTCCGAACTCTGTGAACTTCTCGCGGATAGGCTTGAGCAGTTCCCCGATCGACTCGGCGCTCTGCTTCTTGAATACGGCACTGTTTTCGGCTGACAAGGCCTTGAATGCGTCCCTCATGTTCTCCAGGTCCTTTTCGTGCTGTTCCTTCTGCATCTTGAGGGCGTTGTCCTGCACTTCCCGCATCCTGGCCTCATATTCTTCGCTCGCGGCCAGCTTGCTCTCCACCGCCGCCTTTTCCGAAGACATCTTAAGGAGCCGCTCCTGGAGTTCGTCCTCCGCGTCTTCATATTCCTTCATCAGCCTCTGGCGCTCCCTGGCAGTCCTGACAAGGACGACGATCAGGGCAACGACCGAGACCAGAGCCACCGCGGCGGCTATATAAAGTGCAAGTTCGCTGTCCATATCAGAGGATGTTCATGGATTGTTCGCGGATCTTCTCAAGTTCATCCTTCATCAAGACCACGGTCTTCTGGATGCCTGCATGGTTGGCCTTGGAACCGGTGGTGTTGATCTCACGGCCCATCTCCTGGATGATGAATCCAAGTTTGCGTCCGGGATATTCCTCGCCGTCGATGGTATCCAGGAAATACTTGCAGTGCTGGCGCAGGCGCACCTTCTCTTCATTGATATCCAGTTTCTCGAGGTAGAATATCATCTCCTGCTCGAAGCGGGAAGGATCGACTTTCTGGCCGAGTTCGGCAAGGTTCTTCTGAAGTCTCTCCCGGACGGCGTCAAGCCTCTCCTTCTCGAACCCCTCCACCTTGTCTTCCAGTTCCATGATATTCCTTACCCTGGAGGTGACGTCGGCATAAAGCGCCTCCCCTTCCTTCGACCTGTACTCGTTGACGGCGGCGAGGGCCTCGTCTATCGCCCCGGCCACCACGGGCCAGTTGTCATCGTTGATGACCTCCTGCCGGGAATTGTCCATCACGTCCGGGAAGCGGAGGATGGAAGTGATGACCATGTTGTCCATCCTGGCCTGGTCTCCGAAATTCGCGGCACGGTAGCTGGTGATGTTGTTGCGGACGGAAGAAATCTGGTCGAAATATTCTTTGACCAGCTCGGTGTTTATCTTCTTGCCTTCGCCTCCGGCCTTCGGCTCGTAGGTCATGAAGAAGTCGATAGTACCCCTGCAGAGGGCTTCCGATATCTTCTGGCGGACCAACAGCTCCTTGTCCTTAGGGATCAAGGGTGTCTTTATGTTGGCATCGGAGTTCTTGCCGTTGAGTGTCTTTATCTCGATGGTGAGTTTCCCTGTCTCCAGGACGGCCTCAGCCTTACCGTATCCGGTCATTGACTTTATCATCTTTCGATTCGTTACCATACAAATATAGTCATAGTTTTGCTATCTTTGGAAAGATATGAGAAAACTGATTATCATAACCACGATATTGCTCTCCGCCGCAACTCTGCGTGCCCAGGGCTCCAAAGAACTTATAAACAACCATTGGACATTCTCCCTCGGTGACGCTTCGTCCATGATGGGAGATTTCAGCCACGGCACAGAGTATTTCACCCACTTCGCCAAGGCTGCCACTTCCGGACACAGCAAGTCTCCGACCGATCCCGCCTTCGACGATTCCTCCTGGCAGAGAGTAAGCCTCCCGCACGACTGGGTGGTGGACCTGCCTTACAGCGCAGAAGCCAGCCACTCCCACGGGTACAAATGCATCGGTTGGAAATATCCCGGGAACTCCGTCGGATGGTACCGGAAGCATCTGACGGTCCCGGCGGAGGACAAGGGGAAGCAGGTCTGGATCGAGTTCGAAGGTATATTCAGGGATAGCGAGGTATTCTGCAACGGGTTCTATCTGGGTCATGAAAGGAGCGGATATTCTTCCTTCTTCTACGACCTGACCCCGTACCTTGACTACGGTGGGGACAACGTGATAACAGTGAGGTGCAACGCCTCCACGGAGGAAGGCTGGTACTACGAAGGTGCCGGAATATACCGCAACGTATGGCTGCACAAGGCCGGTCCGGTGATGCTGGAGCCATATTCCCTGAAGCTCAACTGCGAGGACCCGGTGAATGCCCCGGAGTTCCGCTGTATCTTGGCAAACGAGTCGCTGGATCCAGCCAAGGTCAGTTCCAGGATCCGTTTCTTCGACGCTGAAGGGAATGAAGTCAAGAGCCTGGACCACAAGTGGAGCCCTTGGGACCCATATCTTTACACCGTGCGGCTGGAACTGCTCTACGACGGCATGCTCTCTTATGAATATTCCTGCAGATACGGTGTCCGTGACATCGTATTCAGCCCTTCGGAAGGACTCAGCATCAACGGAAGAAACTTCAAGGTCATGGGGGCCAACATGCACCTGGACCATGCCGGAGTGGGCGTCGGGGTGCCGGATGAACTATGGCGCTACAGGATCCTCAAACTCAAGGAATATGGTTTCAACGCCATCAGGAGTTCCCATAATCCGGCCTCGCCGGCGATGCTGGACCTCTGCGACGAACTGGGAATGCTCGTCATCGACGAGAACCGTGAGATAGGAGTCAACCGCGAGCAATGGTCCCAGCTTAAGAACATGATAGACCGCGACAGGAACCACCCGTGTGTCTTCCTGTGGAGCATCGGGAACGAAGAATGGGCCGTGGAAGGCAGTGCAAAGGGCCTGGAGATAGCCAGGAGGATGAACGGCTTCGTCCACGAACTGGATCCCACAAGGCCTTCAACCTACGGGTGCTCCGGAGCTCACGAACTTGTCAAGGGAGTGGACGTATTCGGATACAACTACATCGTTCAGAATCCGGTGGATGAATACCACGAAAGGTTTCCGGGCCACTGCGCTGTCGGGACGGAGGAGACGTCCGGCGCCGGCACCCGGGGAAAATACGAGACCGTGCCTTCGGAAGGATGGATGACTCCGCTCAACAGGGTGGATACACTGGGCAGGATTAACGTCATCGAACACGGCTGGAAGTTCTACAAGGAGCGCCCGTGGACCCTCGGAGTGATCTACTGGACCGGGCAGGACTACCGCGGAGAGCCTAATCCGATGGTCTGGCCTGCTACGGGGTCGCAGTTCGGTATCCTGGATTACTGCTGCTTCCCGAAGGACGAGGCCTTCTATCTGAAGTCTGTCTGGACAGAAGATCCTACGGTGCATATCTGTGGACCTTGCAGGGGTGAAGTTTGGGTGTATTCCAACTGCGACAAGGTCACCTTGTATGCCGACGGGAAGTACCTGGGAAAGAAGGTGATGCCGAAGGACGGTCACCTGGTATGGAAAGCGAAGGAAAAGGCTACCAAGTACACAGCCAAGGGCTATGTCGCCGGGAGGAAGGTAGCTTCGGACGAATACCCTTCCAAGCCTTCAGGGACTACTGTCAGTCTCTCCAGGACATCCCTCAAACCCGATGGCCAGGACATCGTGGTCATGGACATAGACTCCCCTGAACAGGCGCTGGAAGTGTCCGTCGAAGGGGCCTGCTTCCTCGGATGGGGCAACGGCAACCCAGGGTTCAAGGAGGTAGAAAGGCCGGCCGATGGTCTCGGTTCGATGACTATCAAGCCTTTCAGCAACAAGGCCCAGGTTATCATACGTTCCCTGGAAGGATCGAAGAAACCGGCCACCGTAACGGTAGCCGGTCAAAGAATCGAAATCGGAATCCTATAGGTCAAGGGTCATCTCGTGACGCCCTGGCTCGTAAGGGATGAAAACCTCACGGCCGGAGGATGAGTTACGGATTGTCAGCTCGTACTCTGCATCGCGGAACTTCCTGTGTATCCTGTATTCCTTTATCGAAGACGGCAGGCAAGGCTTGACGAGAAGGCCGTCGAAAGCAGTCCTGACACCCAAGAGCCCCTCTGACACCGCGGACCAGTTCCAGGCAGCCGTGCCTGTCAACCAACTGTTCTTGCCCTCGCCAGGCTTTGCGGCATCCTTGCCGGCAACCATCTGGCAATATACGTACGGTTCCACCTTGTGGAGTTTCTGGTCCTTGATGAAAGCCGGGGAAATCTTGCAGTAATGCTCCCAGGCATCGTCGTTCCTGCCGGCAAGGACCTCACCCCATATAATCCATGGATTGTTGTGGCAGAAGACCCCTGCATTCTCCTTGTAACCTTCCGGATAAGTGGAGATCTCGCCGTATTCGATACGGTAGGTACTGAAAGCCGGATTGTTGAGCACGATTCCGTACTCGCAGTCGAGATATTCCTTAGCCAAATCCAGGGCTTTGTCGCACATCCCCTCTTCTGCACCTATCCTCGCCATCGTGCACCATCCCTGGCTCTCGATGAATATCTTGCCTTCTTCATTCTCCTTCGACCCGACCTTCCGGCCGTAATAGTCATATGCACGAAGGAACCATCCTCCGTCCCAGCCATGCTTCCTGACGGCTTCTTCCATCGACTCCACGGCTGCGTCCACTGCCGAATGATCCTGCCCGGCATGCTCCAGGATCCCTGAAAAGAGACGACCTGCGAATACGAACTGGCCTGCAATCATCAGGGATTCGGCCCGGCTGCCTTCGATCTTGTTGCCCGTGGTCTGGAACGATTCGTCCGGATTGGAAGAGAAACAGTTGAGATTCAGGCAGTCATTCCAGTCCGCCCTGCCGATAAGAGGAAGTCCGTGCGGGCCGAGGTTGTCGGTCACGTGAGCGAAACTGACCTGCAGATGATGCATGAGGCTCCGCTCGCTGCCCGGGACGTTGTCGAACTGGACCATCTCATCAAGGATCGTGAAGTCTCCTGTCTCCTTCAGGTAAGCGTCCACCCCGATTATCAGCCACAGCGGATCATCGTTGAATCCACCTCCTATGCCGTTATTGCCTCGTTTCGTAAGCGGCTGGTACTGGTGGTAGCAGCCCCCGTCCGGGAACTGGGTGGCAGCAATGTCAAGTATCCTCTGGCGGGCTCGCTCCGGAATCATGTGGACTATTCCAAGAAGGTCCTGGTTGGAATCCCTGAAGCCCATCCCACGGCCTATTCCGCTTTCGAAGAAGCTCGCGCTGCGGCTGAACAGGAAAGTGACCATGCACTGGTACTGGTTCCAGATGTTGACCATACGGTCCAGTTCAGGCACACCAGAGTCCAGATTGAAATTGCCGAGCAGGCCGTTCCAGTAGCTGCGCAGTCCTTCAAATGCCGCATCTACTTTCACAGGATCGGAGAATGCCTCCATCATCCGGAACGCCTCCTGCTTGTTGATCACCCCTGGAGCGATGAACTTTTCCTCCTCCGGATTCTCGGCATATCCGAGCACGAATACCAAGTCCCGGCTCTCACCAGGTTCCAGTGATATTTCCAGGAAATGGGAGGCTATCGGGCTCCAGCCGTGGGCGATTGACCGGGAAGACTTCCCGGCAACCACGTTCCGCGGGGCTTCAAAGCCTTCATACATGCCCATGAAGGTCTCACGATCGGTATCGAAACCGTCGACCGGAGTGTTGACTCCATAGAAAGCATAATGGTTGCGGCGTTCCCTGTATTCTGTCTTATGGTATATCACACTTCCCTCAACCTCCACCTCTCCGGTGGAAAGGTTCCTTTGGAAATTCTCCATGTCGGTTTCCGCGTTCCAAAGGCACCACTCCACGAAAGACCAGAGCTTGAACCGCTTCTCCGAAGAGGAACGGTTGGTAAGCGTAACCTTCTGCACTTCACATGTATATCCCCTAGGGACGAAGAACAGGGCGCTAACCCTGAGGCCGCCCTTCTCTCCGGTGATGCGTGTATATCCCATGCCGTGACGGCACTCCCAGAAGTCCAGCGGGGTCTTGCAAGGCTTCCAGCCGGGGCTCCAGACGCAGCCGCCGTCATTGACATAGAAATACCTTCCGCCGGAATCCATCGGCACTCCGTTGTAACGGTAACGCGTAAGACGGCGGAACTTGGCGTCACGGTAGAAACTGTAGCCGCCTGCCGTTCCGGATATCAAGGAAAAGAACTCTTCGGAGCCCAGATAGTTTATCCAAGGCCAAGGGGTCGCCGGATCGGTAATGACGAATTCCCGCGCCTTATCGTCGAAATGTCCGTATATTCCGTTCATTTTGTCCTATTTAAGCCATTCCTTGACGGAAAGTCCCCAAGGCTTTATGACTGAATCATCCCACGGGCCGGCGGAAGAAGCTTCCGGCTTGAACATCGAACAGGTTTCATCCTTGTCGGAGATGCTCCAGCAGAGCATCGAGATATTACGCTCGGAGGCCCATTCGTTCCATTCATTCCATGACTGCTCGTCTATCCGTCCGTTTCCGGTATTCTCACAGGAAGCGCACTCCGAGATGAAAAGGGGAACGCCGGCTGCAAGTGCCGAGTCGGACACCGCCCTGAGTTCCTCCTTGTGGGAAGCAGCATAGAAATGGACCGTGTACATTATGTTGTCATAATCCACCGGATTGGCAGCCACCAGGTCCGGACGCTGGTCCCAACACGGGTTACCCATGAGCACCAGAGGGTGTGAAGGATCCGCATCCGTGATGACCTTGATAAGCTTCTCGGCATATTCCTTCAGTTCATCCCAGTAAGCCGCCATAGCCTCAGGGTCGCCGAGGTCCGAATATGAGAAGCTATCCTCGAAGGAGCGGCATACAGGCTCGTTGAAGAGCTCGTAGATTACGTTCGGGACGCCGGCATACTTCGAAGCGACCTTCCCGAAGAAATCTGCAGCCTCCTCCGGATGCAGGATATGTGAGTGCCAGTCCACGATGACGTACGCCTTGTTCTGTATTGCGGCGTCGATGACCTTGAAAGCGCACTTCAGCGCGGTCTCAGGGTCATCTATGTAACCGCCCAGGCAATCCGGATTGTCAGCCTTCGCATGACTGTCCGCACCTATTGCGGCACGGAATATCTCCACTCCCCAGTCATCATGCAGGCTTTTCACAGTACCAGAATTGTAAAACCGCGGCCAGATGTTGTGCCAGCCCAGGCTTACGCCCTTGAACACGACGGGTTCCCCGTCCGCACAGAGGGTCACGCCTTCAACCTTAAGGGTCTTTATGCTCTCCGCCTTCTTGGCGGTGCCTTTTGCCAGCACATATACAGCCTCGCACAGGATGACTGCGGCCAGCACTGCCAATGCTGCTTTCATGACCTTTGGCAAATCCTTGAACAGTGCCATACTATAGTTCGATATTACGTTTTAAGGAAAGACTATTCTGTATTTCTTCCATCTTCCCGGTCGTGAGCGGATAGAAGAACATCACGATCAGACTGAGAGCGGCAACCGCGGCAGGTATCCAGCTCATCAGTATCTTGAGGCCGTTCACGGCCGAGGCAGTCTGCACGGCAGCATCAGGATTGTATCCGAAGCCGGCGAGCATCCACATCACGGCAGCTCCGCCGAATGCGCCTCCGAACTTCTGGGCCATAGAGCCGGAAGAGAAGATCAGGCCGGTGGAAGAGCTTCCGTCGCGGTCTTCCGCGAAATCAGCCACATCGGCATACATGCTCCAGACGAGAGGAGAAATGATACCTGTGAATATGCTGATCACGACCTGGAGGACAAGCATCATCCAATATGCGGTCACAGGCACATAGAAGAAGGAAATGCTGAGTACGATCAAGGCTATGAGGGAAATGACGTACGTGGTCTTCTTGCCCAAAGCCTTGGTGAACGGAACCGCCAGGGCGACTCCGACCATGTTACAGACCTCTCCTATGCTGAGGAACAAACCGGCATAGAACACGAAGCTTAGAGGGCCCAGGTTCAGATGTGCATCCTGGCTGATGACATCGTTGAAGAAATATGCGATCGTACTTCCACGGACCGTATTGAACAGGTTCGAACACAGGGCCGCTCCTACCAGCAACCACCAAGGTGCGTTGCGCAGGAGGCTCTTGAAGTCCTTCCCGACGGAACCGGCAGCCTCCGGCTTGACCTTCTCCTTCGTCATCCTGAAGCAGAGGAGGAACAGGACCAGGCACAAAGCCGCGATCACGAACATGGCGTGCTGCCATCCAGAAGGAGTGCCATAGCCTCCAAGTGCATTGCAGAGAGGCTCCCAGCAGAACAGGGCGATGAAACTACCGCCGTACGCGAAGAACATCCTGTAAGAACTCAGCACGGTCTTGGATCCTGAATCGTCCGTCATCACCCCGAGCATCGCCCCGTAAGGCACGTTGATACCGGTGTACACCGTCATCATCATTATGTAGGTGACATATGCCCAGACCAGCTTCATAGTCGGGGAAGCATCAGGAGTGGTGAACAGGAATATGCCGCTGAGGGCGAACGGTACCGCCATTATCAGCAGGTACGGACGGTATTTGCCCCACTTTGTCTCGGTCCTGTCGGCCAGGATTCCCATCATCGGGTCGCTGACCGCATCCCAGATCCTGGTAACCACAAGGAGGAGACCCACCTGGTCCAGGGTAAGCCCGAAAATGTTACTGTAGAAGAAAGGCAGGTAATACGAGAATATCTTCCAGAACATCGAGGAAGACATGTCTCCGAAACCGTAGCCGACCTTCTCGCGGAAGGTTGTCTTGATCTTGCCCATATTATTTACCCAGATTCTTGTCTATCAATCTATTGAGCCTTTCCACGCTCAACCCGGTACGAAGTCCGTCAGGCTCGGTGTGGAGGCAGTAGTCCACCAGCCTTCCGACCGAGGACGTGGCGACATGCATCCTGGTGTCGCTGGAGGCATAGTAGATGAATACCTTTCCGTCTCCGTCCACGATCCAACCGCTGGAAAAGAGTACGTTCATCACATCTCCGACATATTCTTCCCCCTCGGGAGCCATGAAGAAGCCAGCCGGTTCCGCAATGACTTCTGAAGGATCCTCCAGGGATGTCATGTAAAGATAAAGCACGTACCTCAGCCCGGATGCGCAGCCTCGTACTCCGTGTGCCAGATGCAGCCATCCCTGAGGGGTCTTGATCGGAGCCGGTCCCTCTCCGTTCTTGAGTTCCTTGACCGTGTGGTAGTGCCTGAAGTTGATGATCCTCTCTTCGGAGACTTCAGCCTTCGTGATGTCCGGAACCAGGCTCCAACCGATTCCGCCGCCGCTTCCGGCGTCGATGAATCCGTCCTGCGGCCTCGTATAGAATGCATACTTCCCGTCGATGAACTCCGGATGCAGGACCACGTTCCTCTGCTGTGTGGATGATTTCAGGTCCGGGAGCCTCTCCCAGTCCACCAGGTCCCTGGTACGTGCAATCCCTGCTGCTGCGACAGCCGAAGAAAGGTCTCCTGCAGGAGCGTCAGGATCTTTCCGCTCAACGCAGAATACCCCGTATATCCAGCCGTCTTCATGGGCAGTAAGCCTCATGTCATATACGTTCGTGGCCGGTTCGCCGTATTCAGGCATTACGATCGGCCTGTTCCAAAACCTGAACCCTTCGGTTCCGTCCTCACTCTCGGCAACCGCGAAGAAAGACTTCCTGTCAGCACCCTCGACCCTGGCCACCAGGACGTATTTCCCGTTCCATTTGATAGCCCCGGAATTGAAGACGGCGTGGATGCCAAACCTCTCCTCCAGATAAGGGTTGGTCTCCTTGTCCAGGTCATATCTCCAGAACAAAGGGGCATGCGCGGCGGTCAGGACAGGGTTGACGTATCTCTCATATACTCCGTTCACATAGACCGGCTCATTCTTCTTCCCGATCAAGTCCTCGTACTCCTGCTCGAGCCAGGACAATCTCTCTCCAAAATCCATATTTCTTACAAACATCATTTACCCAGGAATACCGTCCTGGCATCATCGTAAAACGCCTTGAAATCTTCTTCATCCCTTGACCCGGGGAACGGGGCATAATAGTGGGAGTCCTTGTCCCAGGCATTCCTCCATGTCAGGACATAGCACACCGGAATGCCTTCCAGGCCTTTCAGCAAGGTCCCGGTCCACCATTCCGGATCCGGAATCCCTTCAAAGCCGGTCTCGCAGAGAGCAAGCAGCTTGCCATGCTCCTGCGCGAATGTCCCAAGTTGCTCCAAGCTGGCCCTCAAGACATTGACATAGAACTCATTGGCCAGATCCAACCTGTCTTGAAGCCGGATCGTGGTGTCAGCCGGAGCGAAACAATAATGATCCAATCCGATTATATCCACATATTCGTCGCCAGGGTAGCGGCTTCCGATACTCCCAGCATCGAAACCGGAATTCGGGGAATATGCCCAGACCAGGTTCTCCAGCCCGCGGGTCTTGACCATATAGTCATGAGTTAAAGAATACAGTTCCTTGTACTGCTCCGGGGTACAAAGGTCGGCACCCCACCAGAACCAGCTTGCGGTATTCTCATGGAAAGGCCTGAAGATAACCGGAACCGGCCTGCCGTCATTACCCTTGACGGACTCCAGGAAATCTGCGGCGCGTGAGAGCCAGTCCATGAACTTGTCATGGTTCTCACCTCCTTCCAGGATGGAACGGACAGCCTCCGTGGAACTTACATCCCAGGCATCTCCTCCGGTGAAAGGGTTGCGGGGATGCCATGAAAAAGTGACCAATCCCCCTCGTGAAACATGGGTTTCCGCCGTCTTGCGCATCAGGTCGAACGGAACCCCGTCGATGTTGCGCTCATCGCCTATCTCGATACCTGCCAGGTCGAAGCCGGCGATGGCAGGGAATTCCCCGCAGACGGATTTGATGTCCGACTGGTTTACAGGGAACTCCGCGATGGAAAGGGAATCGGTACCAACGCTCCAGGCCTTGCCATAGACCAGGTCGTCCTGATGGCCGTAAAGGAACTTTCCAGAGGCTACTGCCTTGGCCAGAACTTTCAATGGGTCAGGGCTTTTCCTCTGACTGCAACCCACGGTGACAAGCATCACCGCGATGACAATGGTTAAAAAGAATATCCGTTTCAAGTGTTTATAATTTTGGTATTTCAAAATTACTCACACTGACGCGCACAAACAAATACTATTTTGCTAAATAATGCACATTATTGACAAAGATATTGCAATAATCATCAGTTAGCGCCGAACGGCTCCGCAGGGACATCTTTCCATATGCGTCCGATGGTCTTGTAACCGAAGCCTACCGAGCTCGAAGACAAGTCCGGGATATTGAAGGATTTCAGTGTCTTCTCATAGAAAGAAGGGTCCTTCTGGGGCAGCACGAAAGGCTTGGAAACACTCCCGTCTTCACCGATGTGGCAGAAGAATGGCTTGCCGTACTGACCGTCCCCACGTTTGCTTGCGAACACCAGCCAGCGGGAGTTGCTGCTCCAGCTATGGTAGCTGTCGGATCGGTCCGAGTTCGCAGGCTCCATGCTGATTATCCGTCCTGTTCCAAGCTCCATCATCTCCAGGTCGCACTCCGTATGCCATATCGGGAAGGTTCCGTAGCCGGCGATCGTATAGACAAGGAACCTGCCGTCCGGGGAGGCCTTCGGATGGCAGACCGAAACGCCCTCTCGCAAGACTTCCACATCTATCCCGCACTCCCCTGTTTCCGCATTGAAGGACACCGAGTTCAAGGAATACTTGAGATTGAGGATATCCCCTGGCAGGCTCACCGTATCGGCGCTGCAGTAGAATATCCGATCTCCGTCGGCAGAGAAGGCAGGGAAGGTTTCCAGGACGTCTTTCCTGGCCAGGTGCCCCGGGACGATCATCCGGTTGCTGTCGAAGTCTGCGATGCACAGGTCGGATGCAGAATCGAAGACTTCCAGCCTCTTGTTCCCGAAGGTATGGAACCCTGGGATTATGATATTCGAAGAGAATACACCGAAACGGCCTTCCGGATGGATTTCCCCGTACACGGTCCCGGATATCATCGTGGAATCCTTCAAAGACAGTTTCCGCAGCTTCCCGTCCCTGTTGAGGATGGCCCCTCCGTTCGGCCCTCTGAGATAGAATATGCTCAGGTCGCCCCTTCCCTGGCAGTGGACGTGGCAGTTCATGCAGGCATTGGAGGTATTCGCATAGGAAGAAAGGACGGTCTCCTTGAAATCTTCGGTGCACCTTTCTACGATGCATACCTCATTCCAAACCTCATAGCCCGGCTCTATCAGGCGGTAGCTCAGGTAAGGATCAACCGGATCCGTGCTCACGTATATCTTCCATCCATAGCTCTTGGCCGGAGCGTTGCGATAGGCCACGGTCCCCTTTACGGATATCTCGCCTCCGACTGATTCATGCAGCATCCTCTTCCACTTCCGCTCACTCCACTTAACCTTCAAGCCTCTGATCTTCAACTGTTTCCCTGAATACTCAAAAACCGTCTCCGCTTTCCATGCATCCGGATCCGAATAGCGGAAATTGAGCGGAGCGATATTCGGCGGGATCGTCACGGAGGTATAATCGGGAGAGATCGGCGCCCCTTCCTCTGCCACCATGAAGCGCTCCCTGACAAGGTCCGATGCACCGCTTCCGGTCCCACACGCCTGGATCAAGCAAATAAAGAATAATAAAAAGAGTGATATGGTATTATTTTTCATTTCTCTTTGCAAAACGGAAATAGAACATGTAGGTTTTCCCGAATTTCTTTTCCAGAGGTGCCATCGCCCCGGAATTCTTCTGGTATATGTCAGAAAACTCGAAGAAGTCCGAAAGCACTTCCTCTGACACAGGATACTTCGACACTGTCTCCTCCGAGAGGATGCCGTTCGAAGCCAGATAGATAAGGATCCCTTCCTGATATACCCTTGCCGACAGACCGCAGTTCCCGTAATCCTTGATAAAGCTGTCCAAATCCTTGACCAGCAGGTCGTAACATAGGAGGTATTCCCTTGCCATGTTGTTCGCCGGGCTGGCATCCAGCAGGAGACGGAGAGAGGTCCTGGCGTCCGATGCATAGTGCACCGTATCCTTCTTCGGCACCAGGCTGCGCATGTGCGAGAGCCATCCTTCCACTTCCGGAGTCTGGCTGCCGGGGAAGCGCTCGGACACCCACTGGCGGTAGCCGCGGTGCTTCCCGAGCATCCGGAGATATTTCAGGGCAGCTTCGTCCTCACCGTTCACCAGATTGATCTGGGCAAGGCGCATAAGGTAGCGGGGGCCATAGTGTTCTGGAGAGAATATTAGTCCGAGGATCGCGCTGTGCTCTGCCATAGTCATCTCGCCGAGACGGTACCAGACCTCTCCGGCCGAAGTTATGGCAAACCTCGTGGATTTGTCATTGACAGGAAGGAACAGTCCCCTCTCGAAAGGCTGGTAATGGTCCATCAAACCCTCGCCGAGACGCCCCTGCATGGCATTGGAGAGATTGTAGAAATACGTCCCGAGCATGGAATGGCGGTCTTCGGCAGAATATTCCCGGACCTTCTCCCAGTCGCCCCTGAAGGATTCCACATCCATGGAAAGGAGCCATTCGACATCTTTCTTCGGCCAGCCGCAGTATTTGATGGTCTTGCATGGCGACAGGCCGAGCATCCTGCCGTACTGGCGGTAATATGGGAATCTCAAAGACACAACGCCCCACGCCGCAAGGAGCGCGAGGAGCAAGGCACAAACCGCAACGAGGCAGATCTTCGCAGCTTTACTCATATTCGGTGAATGATAAACAAATTTATTCAAAAAATATGATAACTTTGTAAGAATCACTGATAAAAAGGCAATGAATCGAAGACAAAACATCGTTTGCCTCGTGGCGACAGCACTGTTCACGGCAGTTGCTTTCCTGTTCTTCGGATTGAAGTATCCATACCACATACACTACCAGGAGCAACTCCAGATGTTCCAGTTCGGAGGTGATTATTTCCGGGAAGTCGCATCCGTCCCGGGCGGCATCTCCGACTGGTGCGGAAGGTTCCTGACACAGTTCTTCTACTATGCCTGGGCAGGAGCCGCGATCTGTGCCCTGCTGATGTGGCTGGTACAGTTCCTGACGTGGAAACTGGCGGGAAGGGACAGCCTCCCCGTATATGCCCTGAGTTTCATTCCGGCAGCCTTCTGCTGGTTCCATCTCTGTGGAGAACACTCCATCCCGGGAGCCGTGACGGCGCTGGTCATCGCTCTCGCAGCAGCTCTGGCTGTCTCCAGGATACGTTCCCGCAAAGCAGCATCGATATTATTCCCTCTGCTGGTTCCGGTCCTGTACCATGTCTGCGGAGGTCTGGCGGCAGTATATCTCCTGACAGTCCCCGTGATACTTTGCAGAAGGTTCTCCTTCAAGGAGATGGCTCCTTCCATAGCTATCGCCCTGCTGCTCGGGGTCGCGTCCCCTCTCGTCGCAAGGCACCTGTTCAATTACCCGCTAAAGAGGCTCATCACGGGCCTGCATTACAACCGGTATCCCCATATGGTCGCGGTCTGGATGTGGCTCGCTGCCCTGTCGGTCCCGGTGATCTGCCTTGTCAAGGGGGCTTCCAGGATCCTCGGCTGGGCATGCTTTGCAGGCGTCGCCATCCTCTGCGTGGCCGGCGTTTCGCTGAACTCTGACATGGAGAAGGAAGAGCACATGTGCTACGACTTCATGGTCAGGTACAGCATGTGGAACCGGATCATGATGAAGGCGGACCGAAGGAATCCGGACAAACCGTTCACCGTCTGCTGCCTCAACCTTGCGCTCGGGCAGAGCGGAAGGATGGAGCAGCATCAGTTCGATTATTTCCAGAACGGGCCTCAGGGGCTCCTGCCCGACTTCATGCGAGACTGTACCTCGCCTCTTCCTACCGCCGAAGCCTACTGGGCGCTGGGCATGGTGAATACCGCACAGAGGTATTATTTCGAAGCCCAGGAAGCAATCCCGGATTTCCAGAAAAGCGCCCGCTGCTATAAACGCCTTGCAGAAACGAATATAGTAAACGAGGACCTCCAGGTAGCCCGCAAGTATCTCATACCGCTCACGAGGACATTGTTCTACAAAGGATGGGCGGAGAAGACCCTGGCCGCTATCGACGACGGGAGCATCGGGTCGTGGCCTGAATATTCCAAGGAGAAGTCGCTCCGTTTCAAGGAAAACGACTTCCTATTCAGCGACAAGGAAATGGATTCCATGCTCGGGAAACTGTATCTGGAGAACAGGGACAACAGCCTCGCATTGGACTACCTGATTTCATATGCCCTTCTGGGGAAAGACATCCCGCGGTTCGCGGAATTCCTGTCCCTGTACGAAGGCACTCCGCTTCCCAAACCTTACCAGGAAGCCTTCATGCTGTACTGGGCATCTTCCCACAACGGTCCGGAAGGCCTGCCTGGCTTCATTTCCAAGGAAGTCCTTGACAGTTTCCAGGCTTTCGTGACGGGAATGCAGCAAGGCCAGGACGCAGAACGGATGAAGGGCCGTTTCGGAAAGACTTACTGGTATTACTACTATTTCAGATTCAAGAGCTAGGATGAAAAAGCTATCCATAACGGCTGCAGCCATACTGCTGCTCTCTTCTTGCGGCACGAACAACGTCCCAGGCTTCCCCGATGGCGCCAAGGGAGTCATATATCCGGACTACATCGGGGTAACCGTACCCGCCACCATCGCCCCTCTTAACTTCAGCTACACCGCTCCGGGATTGAAGGATGTCAAGACTGTATTCTCCGCCGGAGACGTCAAGGTCACGGTGAATGGAACCAAGGTCTGCATCAAGGAGAAAGACTGGAGTAAACTGCTGGAAGCGGCCGCCGGCGGAGATATCACTGTAAGCAGTTCGGAGATGGATTCATCGTGGGTTATCCACGTCAGTGGGGATGAAATAGATTACGGCCTCAACTACAGGATGTTAGCGCCCGGCTACGAGGTCCACAGCAAGATGGGGATTTACGAAAGGAAACTTGCATCCTACTCGCAGAAGGCAATCCTGGAGAACACCCAGTTCGACGGCTGCGTCAACTGCCACGCTTATAACCGCGGAGACCCTGGCGACATGACCCTGCATATCCGCGGTTCCCATGGAGCGACCCTGATCCGTAAGGACGGGGTGATGCAGGCATTCAATACTAAGACTGATTCGACCCTGGGATTCTGCGTGTACCCGTACTGGCATCCGGGAGGACAGTTCGTGGCATTTTCCACGAATACGACCCGCCAGGGCTTCCACGTAGGCCAGGAAAAGCTCATCGAGGTATTCGACCTCGATTCGGACCTCCAGGTATATGATGTCCTGAACAACCAGGTGATCAGCAAGCCTACGGTCAAGAAAGACAGCCTGTGGGAGACCTTCCCGGCTTTCTCTCCGGACGGCAAGACATTGTATTTCTGCGCGGCTCAGGCTAAGCCGATCCCTGCGGAAGTCACGGAAATAAGGTACAACCTTTACAAGACTTCGTTCGATGCCTCCACCGGATCCCTTGGGGACGAGGTTGAAATGGTGATCGATGCCGCCGGCCAAGGGAAAAGCATATCATTCCCTAAGCCTTCCTTCGACGGGAAATACCTGATGTTCACCCTTTCAGATTACGGCAATTTCTCAATCTGGCACCACGAATCCGACCTGTGGCTGCTGGACCTCGAGACCGGACGTACAAGGCCGCTGGACGAGCTGAACAGTACTGACACGGATAGTTACCACAACTGGTCGAGCAATTCAAAGTGGGTGGTGTTCTCCAGCCGGAGGGATGACGGGCTCTACACCAGACTGTACATATCCCATGTCAATGATGACGGTACTTTCACGAAGCCGTTCATGCTTCCGCAGAAGGACCCTGCCGCATTCTATTCCAATCTCATGCTTTCATACAATGTCCCTGAATTCGTAACCGGTCCCGTCCCGTTCGACAAGATAAGCGCCCAGAAGATGATAAACTCTCCTGAGCGCGTACAATTCGGCTTCCGCTGGTCTGACTAGAAGACCGGAGCGGTATTATAGACGGACTGAAGTGTGTAGGAAGGGTCAGTTGTAGTGACGGCCTTGACCATAGTCTCCACCAGCATCTTCGTAGTCTCACTCACGAAAGCTCCGGTTGCATGATTGATGTAACCCATGGTTTCCGGGCCTGATCCCGCAGCACCGTTGTCCCAGAGGAAGAATGGAATCCTCCTGTCAGCCAGGGCCTTGCAGAAATATTCAAGATAATACTTCTGGAAAGCGATGGCAATTTCACCCGAACGGTTGGAACAACCCATCTCACCGAGGTACAGCGGCATACCCTTATCCGGGAAAGCCGCCTTCAGGTCCTCGAAAGTCTTCACAAGCGATTCCTCCTTGTCGGACGGAGCCTTTCCAGCCTGGGCTGTGTGGCCCCACTGGTTGTAGAGGCAGTTGCCCTTGTCATCCTTGTTCAGGGTATAATCGTAAGGGTCGTAATCGTGCACTGCAACCATGATCCTGTTGCCGGAGGTGTGGCCGTCAGGCATCTTGAAGCCGGTGATCGTGAAGCCAGGGTTTGCACAATACCCCGGTAATCCGAGGATCCTGGTTGCATTGTTTCCTCCGGTAGCGCGGACGGCATCCACGAACACCTGGTTCCACTCGTTCAGGATCCTGTACTGCGCGTCAGGATTGGCCTTGAAGGCATCGCTCCATCCCCAACCGCCGTCATGGATTTCGTTGAAGGACTCGAATACCAGGAAATCGCCCTTATCCTTGAACTTCTCGGCGATCTGGGTCCAGATGGCGAATATCTCCAGCTTGATGGCTGCGTTCTTGGTTGAGTTGGACACCGCATCCTTGATGCTGAGCCAGTAATTGCTGTCCGCACCGTCGTGATGGATATTGATTATCGCCTTCAAGCCTGCCTTCTCGGCATACCCCACGATCTCAGCCACCCTGTCGATCCATTTGGAATCAAGGACATAGGCCGGTCCATCACCGATATGCCCCAGATAGGTAACCGGAATCCTGACCGAGGAATACCCCGCGGCCTTCACGCCGTTGAAGGTAGCCTGAGTAGCCTTCTTGTTGCCCCAGACCGTCTCGCTGGCAACGCCGTTGCTGTTCGCGTCCATCTGGTTGCCGAGGTTCCAACCCATCTTGAACATGTCATAGACGGAATCCTGCGTCAAAGCGGTCGCCGCAGCGGCGGCGATGGCTCCCAGGGCAGGCTGGGTGACGTCCACGGTCTTGGATTCAGCACCGCACTTGATAGTGAATGAAGTACTTCTGGAAGCCCCGGACAGGTTCGGCCCGGCGAGGACCGTAATCTCGGTCTTCCTGTCCTCTCCCTGTTTTCCGGCCGTCGCCTTGCACCAGTCTGCACCTCCGGAAACGGTGACTTCCGAAGTGGAAGAAGCGGTGACAGCAGCCCCGCCACCGGCATAAGTGAAGGACAAGGAAGTCTTGTCAACCTCCAGCGGATAATCCAGGACACCCTGGGTAACTTCGATGGTTATGGTCTTCTTGTCTCCGTTAATGGACACGTTGCCCTTCCTCGCCGATGAAGTGGTATTGGTGGCTGCGACTATTGTAAGCTGCACATTCTTGTCAAGGTATTCCCCCTTGGTTACGGTCAGCCAGGAATCCTTGCAGTTGATGCCCGGATCGATCGAAGACACCACATTGACCGTCTGCGTTCCCCCTGAATAATCGAAAGACAGGGACTTGGTGGTTACCGTAAGGATCGATTCCTCCTGTTTCGGTTCATCTGAATTGCCGCCGCATGAAACCATGACGGCCAAAGCTGCGAGAGCTGTAAGCAGTTTATTCATAATATCGTTCATTGATTATCTGTATCTTTTCGTTCCGGGTAGAGTCCGTCGAGGAAGTCATGCAGGGTGCCTTCGCCAAGGTTGGAGACCATCTGCCGGGTGCGCTCCCTGTAGGCCCGGTTGATTGAATCGGCCTGCTCCTTCATTCCGCCTTCATAAAGTATCCTGACGGCCTGCATACGATTCTCTGTCAATTGTTTCCAGGCCTGGAGGGAATCGTTCTGCGGAGTCCCGTATCCACTGCTCTGCTTTCCGATCGTGACATATATGTCGCCCGGCTCGGTCACGACAAGCAGGTTCTGCGTACCGATCCGGCGAAGCCGCTCGATCCTGATGTCGGACATCCTTTCAACGGTACCCTTGAACTCGAACTTCTGCCCCTTGATCACGACGGAATCGATATTCTCCTTCACTGCATCCTTGAGGGGCACCAGGAACACCTGGGCTCCGTCCAGGGCCGGATCTTCCACATATCCATGTATCATGAATCCCCCTTGGGACGACGAGCAGGAAACTGCGAGCAACGCCAGAACGGCAAACAACGGTGATGATTTCATTATTCCTTGACTTTGACTTGGACTCTCTTGTCCGAATATGCTTCCTTGAACAAACCGCGTGCCTTCGACTCGACCCTGGTCTTGGTAAAATCGGGAACGTTGAAGGTGAACAGAGTATTATGGTAGAACTTCCACGGATTCCTCTGCGGAAGGAGGAACGATTTTGTGGTATTTCCCTCCTCGTCAACTGAAGAAATGTAAATGCAGTTGTAAAGGCTGTCGATACGGCGGCTGGTAACGAGTATCCAGTGGGAATCGCTGCTCCAGTTGTGGAAGCTTTCGTTATATTCCGAATTCGCCCCGGTCATCGGCTTGACCGAACCGTCCCTCAGATCCAGCAGATAAAGCTCGGATTCCATGTGGTTATTCGGGAAACAGCCGAAGTCAGCCAGGCTGAACATCAGCCACTTGCCATCATAAGACGGTCTCGGAAAAGTGATGCTCTTCCCTATCGCAGGGCCGTTTATGATGGTGTCCACATGGTCGGCAAAGGTCTGGGTCTCAGGATCGAATCCAATGGCGCAAAGGCTGTAATGGACGTCTTCCGCCTCGGCTGGTACATTACGCTCCGGTGCAGAGCAGAAGAACAAGGTCTTCCCGTCCCTGGAAAAAGCAGGGAAGGTCTCAAAGTCTGATGTCATCAGCAACGGGGAAAGGATAAGCTCGTCGGTGCGCACGTTATGGACAAAGACATCCGAGGCGTCGTCATATACTTCGACGTAGCTGTTTCCGGCGGTCCAGAAATTCTGGTGGATGAAGTTCGTGGAGTGTGCCGCAAAGTTCCCGGAAGGATGCCAGTATGAATATACGGCATTGCCTATGGTGCTGTCGGTCTTGGTGGCCAGCCACTTGCGCTCCCCTTCCAGCTGCATCACGGTAGCTCCGTGCTTTCCCCGGACATGGAAGAGGAACTGCTGCGGATCGGTGGCATTCGCCGTATGGCAGCCTACGCACTGCCCTGGAATGAGACTGCCTTCCACCATAGGGGTCTCCTTGAAGCTGCCGAGGCATCTCTGGTATAGGCCGATGCGGCTGTACGTCTCGTAACCAGGAGCGAAACGGCGATACGTAACCCCGTAATCCTCAAGAGGATATTCACTGACATGCATCTTGAAATCCCTGTACTGGGTCCAGACCTTCCCGGTCCTTCCAAGCACTGTGAAAATGAGGTCTCCTCCAACGTTCGCCGCCGCCAGTTCGTGCCATCTGCGAGGATTGAACCGGGCGTACTTACCTGAAACCGTCATCTCTCCGCCCTTGGTTCCCCTGACCCTGACATACACCCTCTTCGCTCCGTTCATCAGGTTGAAGTTCATCGGAGCGATCTGCGCCGGAATCGTAACATCAGCGTAGTCCGGGAATATCGGGGGCAGCGTATTGCTGGAAACCGTGGTCCTGCCGCAGGAAACGAGGAGCAATGCTGCCGCAGCCATTGTCAACAACCTTCTCATTGCTCACCTCCTCCGGCTTCCTGGAGCCGTTTCCATGCCATGAAATAAGACCTGGCCATTATGTTGTTCTCGTTCCGGGCGGCAAGGATGTAGAGCATCTTGTCCATCTCTCCGTAATTGAAAAGGAACCTGTCGCTGAATTTCACCGCCCTCAAGTACGAATAAACCGGATCGGCGGCAATCAATCCCTCGTTTCCGAGGAGCAATTCCTTCGACTTCGCCCATTTTGAATAGAACAGGCTGTGTTTCAATATATCCAGATATTTCCTGGCGACCTCGTAGCGGCCGTTCACTATCTGGCATTCAGCCATCTTGGACATGAACCTGCCGCTCTTACGGTAATTCATCTCGGATTCCTGGGAATCGAATGCATATCGCAGGGCGGAATTGACGAATCCCATCCTCCAGAACACCTCATAGGAAGATACGTTCGATATCAGGTCCCTGACCCGCGGCATTATGAGTCCCCTCGTCCCGCACTGGTAGAAATCATCCATCAAGTCCATTTTCCCGGTCATGAAAAGGGCCAGGTTCACGCTGACGCAGCCTATATCGGACTTCGGCTGGTAAAGGGACGCCCTGTCGACCACCTTCTGCCATTTCTCGTGCCGGATAAGCTGGTCGTACGCGATGATCTCGTAGGTATCCCTGCCATAAGTAGCCCTCACGCCGAAGAAAGCTCCCGCTACGATCACGCAGGCAAGGGATACCGCCACCATCAGGGAATTCCTGGCTTTAGGAAGGGACCTGACGATGACAGGGACCACGAATACCGAGGCCGCAACGACAAGTTGGAGGACAGGCACCGTCAGCGGCCACCGGTAGTAGTTCACTCCGAAGAAAACGGACTTCGGAGGATACTGTTGCATGAAGGTCGCACGATACAGGAATATGATGGCGAGCAGGTAAAGCGGATACAGGAGGTCCGCCGGCTTCCTGTGGAAGAATACCACGAATAGCACGAATATCCATATCGCCGGACCTATCAGCCAGAAACCCAGAGGGATGGCCACCAGAGGCAGCCAGAGGGACGGTTTCCTCATATAAACGAGAGACAGGGCAGCCGTCAGGACAAGGGCCGCCAGATGGGCCGGCATCGCATAGATGTCCCCCATATGCATCAGCACCAAAAGCGAAGGAATATAGCTGAGCGGATACCACTCGAGGGACTCACTGTCCGACAGCTTCCAGACCAGCATCTGGAGAAGGACAAACAGTCCGGACAGAAGCAAGGCCCCGAGCCATGGGATGTAATTGAACTGAGTCAGGAATTCCGCAATCCAGTCGGCAAGTCCGCCGGTCACCGAAAGCCGTTCGCCAAGATAGTCCCAGGTGAACAGGAACAACTGGTTCTGCTCCTGGAAACCCAACGCCTGAGGATAGGCAAGGAACCAGAAGAGGGCCATCGCCAGCCAGAAGACTGAAGATACTATTATCTGCGCGTCTTTTCTCATAATCAATCCGTTATGAGAAATTTACAAATGTAGCAAAAAAAAGCCGTGAAGCAATGTGCTTCACGGCTGATTATTCAGTGTTCAGGAAGGATCAGTCCTTAGGGCCGAACAGCCAGAAGGTGATCTCATCCCAGCTTCCAGGAGCGCTGTTCTTGGTGTAAACCAGAGTCATGTTGGTTCCGTCCATGTACATCACATCGAATTCAGGAGCGACTTTACCTCCCTCATTGATGGAGAATGGCCAGAGGATGTTCTGGGTCTTGAGCTTACCGAGTTCCCAACCGGCGTTGCGGCCGTCGGAATACATATCAAGCTCGTAGGAACCACCGCGGATCTTGCTGCCGTCAGCCTTGTAGCAGTTTACGTTACCGTCAGTGTCGAATACCATGTAGGCATCGAAACTCTCGTCGCCGGTAACGACACCGCCCGAATGTCCAGACTGTTCAAGGAGACCTTCAGGAGTAGCTCCCCACCATTGTCCGTCGACAACGCCTGCGGTGAATCCGGCACCGTTTCCGGTATGGCCGGCATTACCCCATACAGGAGTATCGGCTGACTTCCAGCCCCACTTGCGGGAACTTCCACCGTTCAATGCTCCTTCGTAGTCATCCTTGTTCTTGAACCTCCAGTAGGTGATCTCATCCCAGCTTCCAGCGCCGCTGCCCTTGGTGTAAACCAGGGTCATGTAGTTCTTGTCAAGGTACATCACGTCGAACTCAGTCACGGTCTTTCCGCCCTCGTTGATCGAGAATGGGAAGAGGACGGCTGGAGCCTTGGTGACGAGCTTGGCGATCTGCCAACCTGATGAACGGGCAGGATCATAATCCTTGAGCTCGTAAGTGCTGCTGTAGATGACATCGCCGGTGGACTTGTAGGCAGTGATGTTGCCGTCCTCGTCGAAGGTCATATAAGCATTGCTGTCCTCTGCACCTGTAGCGGAGCCACCTGCATGGGCGAGCTGGTCCATAAGGGCTTCGGCTGTCTCGACTCCCCACCACTGACCGTCAACAACGGTAGGTGAATAAGCCGCGCCGCTGCCGGTGTGACCGGCATTTCCCCAACAGGTCACGCCCTCGCAGTTCCAGGTCCAGCTCTTCTTTCCGGCTTCGCCGAGGAGGAGCTTGAATTCAGGATCGAGGTCACCAGGGACGAACACGTTGAAGGTGTGTGAGAACTCGGTGATGGAACCGTCCGCATTCACGAGACGGCCGTAAACCGTCTGGGAAGGACTGCCGCCACGCTTCGGCTTGATGACGAAACGGCCGGAAGCACCGGTTGCCAGAAGATTCTCGGTTACTCCGTCGGACTTGTAGTTGTAGAACTGGACTACGGTCGATGGAGACGTGTTGTAAGTAATGTAGTTACCATCTGCAGCCACGGTAGTATATGCTGCGTCGGAATACTGGGTATAGGAAACGGCTCCTTCCAGAGCAGACGCGGCAACGCTGTCGTACGGCTGAGGGCCCTCGATGAGGGTCGGCTTGCAGGATGCGAAAGCAAGACCTGCAACTGCTGCCATGAATACGTATATTGCTTTTTTCATATCCGAATGCATTTATTAGTTCCAACCAGGGAATTCGACTCCGGCGGTACCCCAACCTTCGTTCTGAGTGTACTTGTATTCCTCACCCGCAGCAGCGGACAGGGAGATCTGAGAGGTAGGGATAGGGGCGAAGCCCTTGGTAGCGGAATAACGTGCGCCATAGCCACCGTTGAACTTGGCGGCGGTGTTGGAATCCTCGATTCCGTAGTTCCAGCATTTCACACCTTCCTGCTTGTCGAGGGCTGCGACTGCGTAAGCCTCGCCATAACGGCGGAGGTCGCCGTAGCGAACACCTTCGAAAGCAAGCTCCCAGCGGCGTTCGTTGCGGATCGCGTCGGCAGAGATAGCCTTGGAAGGCAAACCTGCACGGTTGCGGACCAAATCGAAGCTAGCCTGGTTGTTGTTGAGCTCGGCATCCATAAGGAGGACTTCGGCGAAACGGATCATAACCATGTCGTTGATGCTGTTGAGCTGGAAGTTGTCCTCGTTGCCGGAAGACCAGGTCAGGTCGTACATGGCGTTGGAGAAGGAAGCCCAGTATCCAGCCGCATCAGCCTTCTTGGCGATGACAGGCATGATCTTGGTCTGATAGTAACCGGTCTCCTGGATGTTGGAGTCGCCTCCATATACATAGGTATAACCGGAAGTGGTCTTCCAACGGTCGACCTGGATGATGGAAGCCTCACGGCGTGGGTCGTTAGGCTCGGCTGCCTCCCAGTCCTTCACGAGCTGAGGGGACACAGGGCACATTCCCCAACCGGTTCCGAAAGGGAAGGTAGTTCCGCTGTCGGTAATACCGGACTGTCCGCGGACACCGAGGAAGAGTGCGGTCTGGTTGGAATAACCGATGGTCGTGCTCCAGGATGGCTGGGTGTTGAACTTGATGACGAACATAGCCTCAGGATTGACAGCGCCGTCATCCTCAGCCCACTTGTAACCCCTGCCCTTGTAAGGAGAGAGCTCGTCTTCAACCGAGCACCTGTTGGTATATGCCCAGAGATTGTGGTAGTCGCTCACAAGGCTGTAACCGGAATTGTTCACGCAATCGGAGATCTGCTTTCCGACATAGGCCTTGTCGATTGTACTTCCGTCAGGAGTCGTGAAAGACTCGACTCCGAGGAAGCCAGAAGCGAACAGGTAAACCCTGCCGAGGAGAGCCTCTGCGCAGTATTTGTCCACGTGGCCGTTTCCACGGTCGGCAACGGTTGAAGGCATCTTCTCGATAGCGTTCTTGCAATCCTCGAGGACCTGTCCCCAGAAAGCTTCGCCGCTGACCTGAGGTGCGGTAGCATCTGCAGCGGTAGAAACAGGCATCGGGATATTCCCGAACATTGAACCGAGTTCATAATAGAACCAAGCCCTGAGGAAGTAAGCCTCGCCGATAAGCTGGTTCTTCCTGGCCTCGGACAGTTCTTCGACGTTGCCGATGGAAGCGATAGCCATGTTGGCACGTGCTACGCCCTTGTAACGGTCGACGTAGAAGGTGTTGTACATATCCGAACCGAAGTTCAGCAGCAGGTCTTCCGCCTGCATTGTCTGGTCGTTGTTACCACCACCGCCGAGGCAGTCGTCGGAAGCCGCTTCGGACCAGAGGAAATGGTTGACGTGGACGTTGTTACCGATAGTGACATTCAGGTTGTTGTAGATACCGGTTACCAAAGCCTCTGCATCAGCAGCAGTAGCAGGGACGTCCTCGGCAGTCTTGGACCAGTAGTTGGTCGTATCGAGGAATTTCTCGCAGGATGCGAGGGAAATTGCCATTGCAGCAGCAGCTGCGATATAGATAATCTTTTTCATTTCCAATCCCGTTTAGAATTTAAGGTTAAGACCAACGAGAACAGTCCTGGCCTGCGGATAGAAACCGAGGTCGATTCCCTTCGCCCAACCGTCACCGGTAGTGGAAGTACCAACCTCAGGGTCCATTCCCTTGTAGTTGGTGAAGCAGAAGAGGTTCTGTCCCTGTACATAGAAGCGGCACTGGCTGAACGGAGCGGTCTTCCAGAGGCGCTTGAAATCGTAGCCGAGGGTAAGGGTCTGGATCCTGAAGAAGTCAGCGTCCTCGACGAAGATGTCAGAGTTGTTCATGTAGTTGTAGTTCGTTCCAGGGACCAGGCGAGGATACTTGTTGGAGGAACCCTCTCCGTGCCAGAAGTTATAGACTTCGGTGGTGTAGTTGTCCCACTGGCTGTCTGAGTAACGCCTCAGGGCGCGGAACACCTGCTGGCCGAACATTCCGTAACCGGACACTGCGAAGTCGAAACCGTGGAAATAAACCGAGAAGTTGAGACCTGCGGTAAAATCAGGATTAGGGTCACCTGTCATCGTCTTGTCATCGTCATCGAGGACACCGTCACCGTTGAGGTCGACGAACTTGAGGTCACCAGGGACAGGGTTGTCCACGATGGTTCCCTTGCCTTCAGCCTTCCAGGCATCGATCTCAGCCTGGTTCTGGAAGACACCGTCGGTCTTGTATGTCCAGAAGTAACCGATAGGATAGCCAACCTGTGCGCGGTACATCTCGGCGATACCCTGGACAACGTTGCCAGGACCGTGGATGATGCCCTCATCGTTGGCGATACGGGTAACCTTGTTCTGGTTATATGCGAAATTGACTCCCAAGTTGTATGAGAAATCCGGATTGATTGCATCATTCCAGTTCAGGGCGAACTCGATACCCTTGTTGACCACGTCACCACCGTTGATGAACGGAGCGTTGGCACCGAAGTGTCCCATGACCGGAGCGTTTACGAGCCAGTCCTTGGTGCTCTTCTTGTACCAGTCGAAGGTCGTGTTGAGCCTGTTCCTGAAGAAACGGGCATCGAAACCGAGGTCGATCTGCTCGGAAGTCTCCCAAGTGATGTCCTCGTTGGCGAGGGTGTCGGCATAGATACCCTGGTCATAAACGGAGAGACCGCCGTGGCCGAAGGCATACCCACCATCCTCAGCAGTGAGGTTAACGGTCGCAAGGTACTGGAAATTGGACACAGAGCAGTTACCGTTCTGGCCCCAGCTTCCGCGGAGCTTCAGGAAGTCGATTCCCTTGAAGTCGAACCAATCCTCATTTGTGATCACCCAACCAGCGGAGACTGAAGGGAAGGTACCCCAACGGTGTCCCCTCGCGAAGTTGGAAGAACCATCACGACGGAGGATGAGTGAGAGCATGTACTTCTCAGCGTAGTCATAGTTGATACGGCCGAAGAAGGATACGAGGCCACTGTCACCCCAGGTTGAACCGGAAACGTCGGAGATGGTAGGAGTACCGGTCATATTGCTTACGAAAGCATATTCCCACTGATTCGGCCAGGCACCGTTCGAGTTGCTGGCGCCTACATTCTCACCATAACCGTTCTTCTCGAGGGTGGAACCTACGAGGGCGTCGATGTGATGGTAGTCAGCGATGGTGAACTTGTAGTTCACGGTGTTCTCCCATGACCATGACCAGCCGACCCATGCATTCTGGTTGACAGTATCGGTCGTATTGAACTCATAGTTGGTCGCCTGGTAGATCTTGCTGTAGTCACGGTATGTGCCTGCGGACTGCCTGAAATTGAACTGGCTCCTCCAGACAAGGTCCTTGACAGGCTGGACAAGGAGATGGCCCGAGAGGTTCAGTGCGTGACTCTGGTTGATGTTGTTGCCACGACCGGTATTGACCAGACCGAGAATAGGGTTGCTGGTGTAGCTGTTCAGCGTCCAGAGACCGGTCTTCTGCAGGTCGTCGAAATCGGAATACTCACCGTCCGAGCCATAGAGAGGGACGATAGGGTTCGCACGCAGTGCGTTGGAGATATCGTTCCAGTATTGGTTGCCGATACCGATACCCTTCTTCACGCTATAGACGTAGGTCATGTTCTCACCGAATGTGATGACGTCCAGACCGTCCTTCTTGAGAAGCACGTGGTCGGAATTCAGACGTACGGTGGTACGCTTGTAGTCAGACTGGCAAGGATATCCGAAGATACCTTCCTGGCCGGTGTAGCTTACTCCCGCGGAGAACTTGGACAGTTCGCTACCGCCGACGATGTTGACAGCGTGGTTGGAAATCGGGGCGTTGGCATTGTGGATGGTCTCAAGCCAGTTGGTGCCGGTGAAGGAACCGTTCTGGATGCTGTTGTAAAGGTCTGAGTCCAGGATGCTTGCCCAATCGATAGGTGAACCTCCGTTGTTAACCGCAACCATGTTCTCCACTGCCATGTACTGCTTGGCATCGAGGAGATCGACCATGGTAGGAGAGTTCTGCCAGCCATAGTAGCCGTCATAAGTCACCTGGTATTTTCCTGCCTTGCCCTGCTTGGTGGTGATGAGGACGACACCGTTGGCACCACGTGCACCGTAGATAGCGCAGGATGCGGCGTCCTTCAAGATGTCAATGGACTCGATGTCGGATGCGTTGAGCGAGTTGATGTCGCCTCCGGTAACGCCGTCGATGACGTACAGAGGAGCGAAGTCACCCGTCGTACCCATACCGCGGATCGCTACGTTGAATCCTTCACCAGGCTGACCAGAGGTCTGCATGATCTGCACACCAGGGGATGATGACTGCATTGCACCGAGAGCGTTGGTGGAATTGAGTTTCACAAGGTCGTCTCCCTTGACCTGTATGGTGGAACCCGTAACGAGTTTCTTCTTCTGCGTACCGTAACCGACGACCACGACTTCATCGAGAAGCTCGTTGTCCTCTTCCAGTACCACGTTGAAGACCGTACGGTCCCCGACAGGAATCAGCTGAGTCTTGTAACCGATACCTCCGATCTCGAGGGTTGCGCCGGGAGCGACCAACAGCTCGAAATGACCGTCCATATCGGTAATGGTACCGTTTGTGGTACCCTGCTCGACCACGCTCATGCCGATCGCAGGTCCGAGAACGTCAGTGACCGTACCGGACACCTTGACGTTCTGTGCCATCGCTGCGGCACCGATCATCAGCGCAATCATCAAAGTAAATAGCTTACTTTTCATATTACTGAATTTGGGTTAATAATTAAATGATATTGAGTAATTTAATATGTTCCCAGGTTATTCTGCGATGTGTTACAAATAATATATATTACCAGGCTACAAAATTACGCAGACTGATAATCGCAAACAAATACTTTTTTGCTAAATATTGCAAATAAATGGCTAGACGATGACCTTTTTCTTCTTGTACATCGAACGGAACTCGTGCGGAGTCATCCCCCTCCTGGCTTTGAATACGCGGTTGAAATTGGACAGGTTGTTGAATCCACAGGAATAGCAAATCTCTGATACCGTGGCAGTTGTATCCACAAGCGCACGGGCGGCGTTACCGAGCCTGATCCCACTCAGATAAGAGGACAGGGTCTTCCCTGTGCGCATCTTGAAGAAGCGGCTAAACGAGCTTGGACTCATACCTACCACGGAAGCCAGCTGAGGCAACGTAAGTTCCTCAGCATAATGCTCGTTGATATATTCCTTGACCTTCAGCACACGGCGGCTTTCGGCATCCCTCGGAGTATTGGCGAACGAGCTGCTGGCAAGCTCCTTGGCCTCGCACTTGGAAAGTTCGTACAGCATCATGAGACATGTCATGAACTGCTTGAAGGAATCCTTCTCGCTGGCCAGCTGGTCGATGTAGCCGAATACCTTGATTATGGATTCCAGCGGGAAGGCAAGGCCGTGCTTCGCCCTGGAGAACATCCTGTTGATGCTCGTGAACTGGTTCCTGCCTAGCAGGCTCCCGGCAAACAACTCAGGAGAGAACTGGATCGTTATCTCCCTGATATCAGGCGACTTGCAGGTCCCCTGTTCCCAAACATGCTCGAGGTTCTCACCGGTGATCAGGACGAGTTCGTAATCCCCGATCGTCTCCACGCTGTCGCCTATCACGCGGCGCACTCCGGCTCCATTCTGGATGAAATTGAGTTCATATTCCCTATGCCGGTGGAGAGGGTAGGTGAATTCCGTCTTGTGACGTTCGACGATATAGAAGCAGTCGCCTTGGGAAAGGCCGCAGATCTCGGAAAGGACTTGGGACATCAGTTTTAGTATTATCTATCACCAAATATACGTTTTTGTTGGGACACTTGCAAACTTCCGTGGCATAATGTGACATAAACATATACTTGAAGGTAGGTTTGTGTATCAAAAGACCTTACCTTTGAAGTATGGAAGACAACACATCTGCAAAGTTTGAGTTCCTTGCG
>Ga0208297_1000175_pt1 | contig 165645 bp, 164 predicted proteins | sample LMS_cellobiose_e_FD_187367 | JGI IMG/M metagenome (GOLD analysis project Ga0208297, IMG submission 187367) | Rumen-fistulated moose microbial communities from Alaska, USA - LMS_cellobiose_enrichment (SPAdes) (version 2) | ecosystem: Host-associated > Mammals > Digestive system > Stomach >... | reverse complement strand
ACAGGCTGTTGTGGCAGTTGGTCAGCACGTAGGGCACGGGGAACTCCTTCATGCCGGAGGCCCGGGCCGTCTGGATGATGCCCACGTAGGTGATGTCGTGGCTGGTCATGGAGTCGAACTTCAGCCGCAGCTGCTCCATGTCGTCGGAGAGGTTGTGGGCCTTGACGATGGAGTACGCCATGGTGTTCTTTTTGGCCTCCGCCTTGTCGGCGGGCTTGCCGGTACGGGCGTGGACTTCTTCCTCACTACGGCTCAACTCGGTACCGTTGAGGAGGTAAACACCGCCGTCAAAGAGCTTAAGCATAATCATAGATCCTTTCTGTTTTATTTGCCCATCTGTCATTATCTACGCACGTAAATATATCCGTCCATGATCCGGCGGGCAGTGCGCTGCACGGCCACGCCGCTGAGAACAATATTGTTAAAGTCTTTCTTGGCAGGGTTATCCATGAAGGGGAACATGGTCATGGTCCCGCTGGGGTGTCCGATGCGCACGGTACCGGAATTATCCACAGGGGCGCCGAGAGTCTCATAGAGTAGTGTACCGGGAATGTTCCGGGCCACAGAAATAGCACAGGCACTGGTGAGTGGACAGGCCTTGTGGCACTTAAACACGGAAATCACCCTGGCGCAGATATCCATCTCCTCTGCGGCGACGTTCTTTCCGGAGATGTCTGTATAACTCGTCGGCCCCGTAAAGAAGCCGACTTTTGGTACAGCGGGGCTGTTCTCCGTAGCGTCACGGAGATCGGAGGCGAAGCCCATCTTTACGCAGGCCGCTCCGCGGATTGCCTCCAGCCGGGCAGACAGGGCCTTGTCGCTGTCCACGGCGCCGGGCAACTCAGTACCGCCGGCACCCACATCCTCCGCCAAAACCAGGACGATGGGGTTGGAGACATCCAGAATGGTGGTACGGATACTGCCCAGTCCAGGAATCTCCAAGATTTCCTGGGTGCTGCCGGTGGGGAAGAGTCTGCCGGTTTTGCTGCCAGCCGGGTTGAGGAAGTTCACACGCAGTTCCCCGGCAGTGCCGTCGATGCCGGCGATGGCACAATCACCCTCATTGTCGAACTCCCCGTTAGTCACCGGTATGTCCACATCGATATACTTATTGGTGTTAAGGTTGAACATGTGGACGGTGGTCACAGGTTCAGTGAGGTTTTCCACCAGCCCCATCTCCACGGCAAAGGGAGCTGTGGCGGCTGTCATGTTGCCGCAGTTGGATTTATAGTCGATTTTGCTTTGTCCCACGATACTCTGACCCACAATGTAATCCACGTCCACACTGGGAAGAGCACTTTTACGGACCACGACAATTTTGTTGTTGGAGGAGACGCAGCCCCCGACACCGTCGATCTGTTTGGGATCGGGTGAACCCATGCACTGAACAAACAGATCGTCCCACTCCTCTCGGGCAGGGAGATCCTTCTCCAGAAACATGATTCCCTTGGATGTGCCGCCTCTCATGTAAACCACGGGAAACTTTCTCATAAATCAAACCTCCGTTCAAATATCGCTTCATAGCCATTGATCCTGATTTCCACTCTAAAATTAACTCGTCGGTCCGTCAAATAGTTTTTTTTACATGAATTTATCCAAAAAACTATTTTATTAACATGATTTATTCTGTTATTTTTAATATAGAAAGGAGCAAAGAGGAATCTGTTACACAGGAGGAAAAGACATGCGAGATTTTGATTGGCAGATTCTTGTAATGCTGAACAAGACACACAACATCTCTAAAACTGCCGAACTGATGTACATTTCTCAGCCTGCGCTGACCAAGCGCATCCAGGTGATCGAGGATGAACTCGGCATCCCTCTGATCGTACGTAGCCGCAGGGGCAGCGTCTTTACCCCGGAAGGGCAACGGATCGCACAGAAAGCAGAAGCCATCGTATCCGCCATTAAGGAGATAAAGGCGGATCTGGCGGCCCGGAGCAAGGGAACCAAGGGAGTTCTACGTCTGGGTGTACCCTATTCCTACGTCCGGTATGTTCTGCCAAACTTGATCGCCGCCTACACGGAGGAGCACCCTGGAGTGGAAATCGACGTGGCCACTGACCTTAGCGACGAACTGACCCGCCGGGTGGAGGATGATACGCTGGATCTGACTTTTGCCCGGTACAACTCTTTCGATACCCACCTGGATCGCATAAAGGTGGGAGAGGACCAGGTCTATGCCGTGGCCAGCCGGCCGTTTACGGTGCAGGATCTGCCTTCCATGCCGTATATAGAGTTTGCCAAGAACCCTATGATCATGGCCTTGATCCAGCGCTGGTGGAACGAGAAATTCACCGTTCCACGGAGTACCCGCTTCAAAGTGCCTACCGGTGACTGCTGTATCGCCATGGTTAAGCGCGGCTTGGGCTACGGAATTTTCCCAGACCACAAGTATTTCATGTTTGAAAAAGGTCTATATTCCCTGCCCCTGGAGTTTGATGACGGAACCAAATTTACACGCACGACCTGGCTGCTGTACGAAAAGTCCAGCCTGAAAAACCCCTTGATAGCTGATTTTGTTGAGTTTGTTCAGAGAATTGACATCAACCAAATGGTTACAAACTCGGAAAAATGAAAGGAAGGTGTCCAATGACCATCACGGTCCCCTATGGTAAGGGAACAGTCTCGGCAGAAGTATCAGATGACATCAGACTTCTGACCGTGGATCCGGAGTTGACGAAGCTGGAGGGGGGCTACGACGACCAAGTGGAGGCAGCACTGGACGACCCTATCGGTACGGCACGGCTGGAAAAGCTCGTGTCGCCAGAACAGCGGGTACTGATTGTTGTGAATGATCACACCAGACCCGGTCCCAACCGTGAGATCGTCCGGGGGGTTCTGGGTCGGCTCCGCCGGGCCGGTGTGCCGGACAGAAACATCCGCTTTATTTGCGCTACCGGCTCCCACCGGGCGCCCACTGACATTGAGATGCGTTCCATTGTGGGCAACGAGGTCGTGGACAACTATGAGATCATTGTCCACAACTGTCGGGACAGAGAACATTTGTTCCGTTTGGGGGAGGTGGATGGGCTGGACGTCTGGCTCAACACCGCGCTGCTGGAAGCTGATTTTATCATCACCACCGGACTGATCGCTCCACACCACACTGCTGGCTTCTCCGGCGGACGGAAGAGCATCCTCCCCGGGATCACAGGCCTGGAGACCCTGCAGGTACACCACTCCTTGCCCATGCGGCCCTTCGCTCCCTCCATGGGGGTGATCGAGGGTAACGCCTTCCATGATGTGGCGCTGAAGGCCGCCCGGATGGCGGGGGTGAAATTTATAATTAACGCCGTCCAGGACATGAAAAAGCAGAACATCTGCTTTGTAGCCGGCGATTTGGCGCAGGCCCACGCCGAGGGGTGCCGTATTTGCCGGGAGATGAATACAGTGGAGATCCCTGCCTTGGCGGACGTTGTTGTGTGCAGCCCCGGTGGATTCCCTCGGGACAGCGACCTCTACCAGGCTCAGAAGGGACTGGCGGCTGCGGAGATGATCGTCCGCCCCGGCGGGACCATGATCTTGTGCGCTAACGGAGAACTGGGTGTGGGCGAGGGCCTGTTCGTGGAGTGGATGAAAGAGGGAAAAAGCCCGCAGGAGATTATCGACCGTTACCGGGCGGAAGGTTTCAATGTGGGCAACAATAAAGCGTTTCTCTATGCGCGTGCCCTGCTCAGGGCCAAAGTGATGATCGTGTCCGACAAACTGGATCCCTCTGAGCTTCAGGAGATGTTCTTGGACTGGGCACCGGACCTGCAGACGGCTGTGGACCGGGTACTCCCGGAATACACTGATCCGTTAGTCATGGTCCTTCCAAGGGCAGCAAACATGATCCCCCGTGTGAGAAAACTATAGAGAAATCCGGAATTCAGATAAGGAGGAAATTTCATGGCAAGGCTTTCGATCAAAGGCGCTTGTGACATGCATATCCATACCGGGCCGGATATTTTTGAACGGCTGGCCACGGACGTGGAGGTGGCAGAGATTTGCCGGGATGCGGGCATGCGCGCCATCGTATTCAAAAACCATGCGGACACCACTATGACACGGGCCTGGCATACTAACCAGCAGGTTCCCGGTATCAAAGCTTTCGGCGGCATCGTCCTGAATCTGAACGTAGGGGGCATCAACCCCGCGGCGGTGGACGTAGCGCTGAAGTTGGGCGCGGTGGAGATCTGGATGCCCACCTATCATTCCTTGGCCCACTATCGGGAGACTGGAAAGATGGGCGGCTACGCACATCAAGGGGCGGACGTGAAAACGGACTATAACGTAAAGCCTATCACCATTCTGGACGAGAACGATCGGCTCATTCCCGAGATTGAGCCGATACTGAAACTGGTGAAGCGCTACAATGCGATTCTAGGCACAAGCCATCTCAGTTCCAACGAAGCCCTGAAGCTCATTGAGGCCGGCCATGACATGGGGCTGGAGCGGATGCTCCTGACGCATCCATTCTTCTCCCCTCCGGATTGCACCATGGAGGACCTGCGCCGGGCGGTGGATCTTGGCGCTTATGTGGAGTTCTGCGCCGGCAACGCTCTGAGTGCCATTCCAAAGCCTATCTCCTTGGACCTTTACAAAGAGGCCCTGGACACAGTGGGCAGCGAGCAGTGCATCATATCCACCGACTGCGGACATCCCCGGAAGACCCTCCCCCCGGAAACCCTGCGCATGTTCGCTTACGCTTTGCAGTACAAAGGAGTGGCCGATAGGGACATTGAGGCCATGATGATCCACAACTATGACAAGCTTTTGGATCTGGACGAGAGGGGATAAGGAAATGCAGATCGTTTACGTTGGCTGCCGCACTACACAGAAACGGAATGCTAGAGGAAAAGGCCTTGTGACCTACAGGGTGGAGGAGGACGGAAGCTGGACCGAACTCCAGTGCCTTTTCACTGAGGACAACCCAAGCTTTCAATGTCTCGACGCTGACGGGCGTTTCCTGTACAGCGTCCATGGTGATTTGACACTGGTCAGCGGATATCGCATCGAGGCCGACGGCACGCTGACGCACCTCAACACCCTGGACATCGGCGGCAGGAATCCGGTGGATATTACCATCGACCGGAACAACCGCCATCTGGTGGTGGCCACCCTGCAGGGAGGGACGCTGTATACTGTCTCCCGCGGGGAGGACGGCTTCCTAGGCGAGGTGATCGCGGCCTATTCATATGAAGGCAAAACACCTGGCTCTGTGTCTGCCATTCACCAGTGTCTTTGGGATCGGAGCAAAACCCACCTGATTGCCTGCGCCCAGGGCAGAGTCAACGGCTTCGGCCAGATGCGCGCCCTGGCGTACGACCCGAACACCGGTGCCTTTACGGAGACTGACCGCTTCATGGCCCGCACCTGGGATGAACCCCGGCACGCCGCAATTCATCCCAATGGCCGCTGGCTGTACATGGTGGAGGAAAAAGGCAATAAGGTCCTGTACTTTTCTTATAACGAACAGACCGGCCGATTCAAGGGCCTGCAGGAGTTCTCCACCGTGCCGGAGACCGTGCTGGACTACTCGGATGCCAGCGAGATAGTGGTAGACCCAAGCGGAGAATACGTACTGGTCTCCAATCGCTACACTGACAGCATGGCCATTTATCACATTGATCAGTACTCCGGTTATCTCAGGATGTCCGGTTTTACCGATTGCCTGGGCAAGACCCCCCGGTTTTTCAGCTTCGGCCCCAACGGGAAATGCTACGTTGCCAATGAGGACAGTGATACTATTATTGAATTTGACTGGGACGAGAGGACCGGGACCCTTCGACCTACCGCGAAAGTGATTTATACCGGCAGCCCGGTGTGCATCACTTTCCACACCATGCCACAAATCGAATAAGGATGATTGCTATGGCCAGTATTATCAGAGAGTTGGCCGGATTTGTCACGAATCTCCGCTGGGAAGAACTCCCCCCCGATATCCGCAGTGATGCGGCCATGAAGCTTCTGGACACGGTTTCAGTCGGCATTGGCGCAGTGCATAACGAGCAGGTCCGCCGTGTCACAGCGGCTTACCGGGAACTGATGGGCCGGAAATCCGCGGCCCCGGTGTGGGCTCAGGGCTTTAAAGCGCCTCTTTTCACAGCGGTATTCCTCAACAGCCTTCAGAGCCATACTCTGGAGCTAGATGACGTGCATACCGCTTCCAAATGCCATATCGGCACAGTGGTGATCCCGGCGGCTTGGAGCTGTGCGGCCATGCTGCTCAAGAGCGGCAGAGAACTGGTGGAGGCGGTGGTGGCCGGATACGAAACAGCTGCCCGTATCGCCATGGGCTTTGGCATCAAGGCCCATCGTAAACCGGGGTGGCACTCCACCGCTACGGCGGGCGTATTCGGCGCGGCGGCAGCATGCGGAAAGCTGTTGAAGCTGGACGAGAAAAAAATGGTGTCCGCCTTAGGTCTTGCAGGAGCACAGAGTTTTGGCAGCTGGGCCTTCCTGGCTGACGGAGCCAGCTGCAAGGTGCTCAATCCCGCCCGGGCCGCTCAATCCGGCTGTGAAGCGGCCTTCTTGGCCCAGGCCGGCATGACCGGGCCGGAACATGTGCTCACCAGCGAAGACGGCGGTCTGTACCGCATGATGAGTACCGCTCCAATGCCAGAGTTGGCTACTGCGGAGCTGGGCACCGTCTGGGAGATCACCCGGATGGACAACAAACCTTACCCTTGCTGCCGCTCCACCCACTGCGCCATCGACGGTGCTCTGGCCCTTCGGGGAGCGTACGACCTTCGGGCGGAGGAGATAGCGCATATTCGGGTGGATACATATCTGATCGGCAAGCAACAGTGCGGAACCAGCGCGGCCAGCAGGGAACCCCATACCGGCCCCCAGGCCCGGTTCAGCACCCCTTACTGCGTGGCCGCCGCCATTCTGGACGGCGGCGTGGGCCTTACCACATTTACTGAAGAGCGCATCAACGCCCCGGACACTCAGGCGCTCCTCCGCCGAGTGGATGTCTGTGCGGAGGAGCGTTTCACCGCAGCTTACCCAGAGAAGTGGGGCTGCCATGTCACTGTAGAGTGCATCGATGGACGTCGGCTTGAGCAGGAGATCTCCAGCGCCTCCGGCAGCATCGACAACCCTCTCACCCCATGTCAAGCCCGGAGCAAGGCTGTTGGATTGATGGAAAACGTGCTTGGCCGGGAGCGGTCGGAGACTCTGGCAGGGGAAATAATGAGCATTTCCGACAAAAACACGCTTCCAAATCTGTCGTTTTGACCTTTCATGAATCTTTCGTAAAAACGATCATCCGAAAAGCTATTATACTTCTGCAGAACCTTTTGATATTGTATTTAGGGAAGCCCCAACAAAGCACAACCCAATAGAGCGTAGAAGTGTTATTTATGATATGAAAAGGAGGCTCAAAATGAAAAGAACTATCGCCATTCTGCTGTCACTTATCATGATTTTGGCACTGGTGGGTTGTGGTTCTTCCGGCAGCTCTTCCGGAGGCAACACTTCCCCCGACGGCAGCCAGAGCAGCGCCGCGGCTGACGCTACTGTTTTCGGAGACGGCAGCCAGAAGTTTTTGACCCTGGCCGCATGCCCCGCCTCCAGCGCAATGTATCCCTTCTGGGTATCCGTGGGCGACATTCTGGACACAGCCTTCTCCAACATGCACATGACCGTTTCCGAGTCTCAGGGTGCCGTGGCTATTACTAAGCGCGTCCGGTCAGGCGAGTGTGAGATGGGCAATTCCGTCTCCGCTACCGATTACGAGAGTTTCAACGGCATTGGTACCTTTGACGGCTCGGCTGACCCCGACCTGCGTATGATCTGGTACCATGAGGTAACCTGGGAGATGTACTGCGTTGACGCCGCCTCCGGCATCAACAACGTCACTGATCTGGACAGCAAAAAGTTCAACCCCGGCGGCACCGGCACCTCTGCCGAATCCATCGCCAAAATAATGTCCGAGATTCTGGGCTACACCCCAAACTGGTTCACCGCTTCCCAGTCCGACGCCGCTGACGCCTACTCCAACCGTGAGATCGTGGGTACCATTAAGCTGGGTCCCACCGTCGATTCCTACGTCATGCAGCTCAACGCCGCCATCCCTATCGATCTGATCTCCCTGACCGAGGATCAGGTGGACGCCATCCTCACCAAGCTTCCTTACCTAGTCTCCGGCGTTATTCCCGCCGGCACCTATGACGGCGTGGATCACGACACTGTAGTGGTGGGCACTCCCCAGGGATGCCAGACTCGCGTGGGCAACTTCACCCAGCAGGAGCAGTACCAGATCTTCAAGGCAGTCATGGAGGACTACGCCGACATGTGGCACAATGCCTACCCCGTGGGCGCCCAGAATGACATCGTCGGTCTGACCCTACAGAGCCCGGTGCTGTTAGCCCCTGGCACTGTGCAGTGGCTCGTTGAGCACGGCTACGACGTACCCGAAAACCTGATTCCCCCCGAGTATGTCCCCATGGGGTAATCCTCTCTTTGATACCCTTCAAAGCCCGGAACTTCCCGGGCTTTGATTTAAACCTGCCGTTTTTCCCACAGCTCTATAGGCAAGTGAAAGGAGGGCTTTCCCATGCGTAAACTGACCGGATTCTGGTACAAGGTGACCGTGGTGATGAGCTTCGCGCTGATCATTTTCCAGCTGTATACAGCTGGCTTCGGCGTACTGCCCGACATTCAGCAGCGCTCTGTCCATCTCTTCTTCGTACTAGCCATGATCTTCATCCTCAAGCCTATCGGCAAGGGCGCTCCGAAAGACAAGGTGCCCTGGTACGATATCATCCTCGCTGTGCTATCTCTGCTGAGCACCGGCTACATGATCCTGAACTTTGAAAAGATCCTCTGGGACCCCATCCAATGGATCGCCGCGGCAGACAAGGTCTTCGCTGTCATACTCACCGTGCTGATCATCGAGGCCTCTCGTCGTTGCGTTGGATGGACCTTCCCAATCTTGGCAGCGTTCTTCTTTGCCTATTCCTTCTTCGGCCAGATTTTCCCTTCCAGCTGGGCCCATAAGAACTACACCTTCGACGCGGTGTTCATGAACCTCTACCACACCACCAACGGCATCTGGGGTCAGATGGTGGGCCTGTCCGCAGGCATGCTGGCCATGTTCGGCATTTTCGGCGCCGTGCTCTCCAAGACCGGCGGCAGCCAGACCTTTATTAAGTTCGCTCAGAAGATGACCGGAAAAACCGTTGGTGGCCCTGGTAAGGTTTCCCTGGTCGCCTCCGGCCTGTTCGGCATGGTTTCTGGCTCCGCCATGGCCAATGTGGTGGCCACCGGCACTTTCACCATTCCTATGATGCGAAAGGCCGGCTACAACAAGGAGTGGTCCGCCGCCATCAGCGCAGTGGGCTCCACCGGCGGCCAAATCATGCCCCCGATTATGGGCTCCGGCGCGTTCATTATGGCCCAGCTCATTGGCGCAGCGTACCTCTCCATCGCCAAGGCGGCCATTATCCCCGCCTTGCTCTACTACGAAGGTGCTTTTATCGCCCTGCACTATATGTCCAGGCGGCTCGGTATTTTCGGCGAGAAGATCACCGAGAAGATCAACAGGTTTGAGGCCATCATCATATTTGTGCCACTGGCCGTCTTCCTGGCGTTCCTGGCCATGAGCTACACTGTCACCAAAGCGGCCTTTTACGCCACTCTCGTTGGGATCGCCACTTATATGGTGTGCACCCTGCTGGAGAAGAAAAACGTCAAGCTGGCGGCCCGAGACACCGGCAATCTTTGTTTCGGCGTTACCATGGAAGGCGCATCCAGCATCCTGACAATGGCGGGCCTCTTGGCCGGTGCCCAGATCTCTATCGCCCTTATCTCTCAGAGCGGCTTTGGCGTAAAGCTCTCCAGCTTGATCGTAAAGATCGGTCAAGGCAACCTTTTCGCCTGCCTACTGCTGAGCATGCTGGTCTGTTTTATCCTGGGCATGGGAATGCCCCCCACAGCGGCGTACGTTCTGGCCGCAGCGGTCCTGGCTCCGGCCTTGACTACCCTGGGAATGAAGCCTTTGATTGCCCATCTGTTCGTATTCTATTTCTCCAGCATTGGCGCCATCACTCCGCCCGTGTGTGCGGCGGTATTCCTGGCTTCGGGCATAGCGGAATCGAACTGGCTAAAAACGGGAGGGCTATCCGTCTTGCTTGCCATACCCGCCTTTGTGGTGCCCTTCACCTTCGCCTACAACCCTGCTCTGTTGCTGGACGGCGCGGTGACCGATCTGCTTATCGGCGTGGTCACCAGCTTCGTTGGAGTGTTCTTTATCGGTGTGGCCATCGCGGGATTCTCCAGCCGTGAGATGAATCTCCTGACCCGCGCCCTCTGCTTTGCGGGAGGAATGGCCATGATCATCCCCAACTACATATTCTCTGCTGCCGGCTTTGCAGTCGCTCTTGTCGGCTACGCCCTGTCCGGTGGCTTCCGCAAAAATGAAAAAGCCCTTCCCAGCGATTGACAATCAATCTTATGTAGAGAACGGAGAAAACGTATGAAACTCAATCTGACGCAAAAGATCATCAAGGTCCACCTTGCAAAACCGGCCGAGCTTATCCCCGGAGAGGAGATCTCACTGCGTATTGACCAGACGCTGACCCACGATATCAATGCGGTCATGTGCTATTTAGCCTTTGAGGGGATCGGCATCCCCAGAGTGAAGACAGAGACTTCTGTCAGTTACCTGGATCACAACCTACTGTATGTGGACAGCAAGACTCCCGACGACCATATTTTCTTGCAGACCTTGTCCCGCCATTACGGCATTTGGCTCTCCCGGCCTGGAAATGGCATCATGCACTCGGTGCAGCTCGCACGCTTCGGTATGCCAGGAAAGGTAAGCCTTGGCACGGACAGCCACACGCCCTCCGGCGGTGCAATTGGAATGCTGGCCATCGGCGGCGGTGGTATGGACGTTGCAGTAGCTATGGCCGGTGTCCCGTATCGTCTAAAAATGCCCAGGGTGGTAAAGGTAAACCTAACCGGAGAGCTACGTCCCGGCGTCGCCGCAAAGGACGTCATTCTTGAGATGCTCCGGCGCTACACCGTAAAGGGCGGCTTGGGCAAGATCTATGAGTATGCAGGCCCCGGAGTCAAAACTCTGGCGGTCCCCGCCCGGGCTACCATCGCCAACATGGGAGCGGAGCTAGGCGCAACCACCTCCATTTTCCCGGCGGACGAGCGGGTAAAGGAATTCATGACCGCACAGGGCCGTCGGGACCAGTACGCGGAAATGCTCCCCGACGAGGGCTGTACCTACGACGAGGAGATCGAGATTGATCTCGGCTCCCTGGAGCCCATGATCGCCTGTCCAGATCAGCCTGACCAGGTAAAAAAGGTCAACGAGCTGGAGCATCTGTCGGTACAGCAGGTCTACATCGGCAGTTGCACAAACGGCAGTTATGAGGATATTGCCAAGGCGGCCATGGTATTTAAGGGACGCCACGTAAACGAGAACGTCAGCTGCACCTGCGGCATCTCCACCAGGCAGATCTTCAAGAGGCTGATGCACGACGGTTATATAGATATGCTGTTAGACGCGGGAGTGCGCCTGACGGAGATCGCCTGCGGTGCCTGCTGCGGTATCGGCCAGTCCCCCGCCACCAACGCTATCTCCGTCCGAACCTCTAACCGAAACTTTAAGGGTCGCAGCGGTAATCCCACCGCGAAGCTTTATCTGGTGAGCCCGGAGACCGCAGCCGCTACCGCCATTGCGGGAACCTTTGCCACGGCGGAAGATATCATGGGCGAGGAAGTGGTCAAACTCAAGGGGATCCGTGAGCCTGAGAGTTATCCCATCGATGACTCCATGCTCTTGCCGCCGCTTCCTCCCGATAAGGCCGCACAGGTGCAGATCGTCCGTGGCCCCAACATCCAGCCCCTGCCCATACCCGATCCTCCTGAGGAGCAGCTCTCCTGCCGCGTCAGCCTGAAGGCAGGGGACAACATCACCACTGATGATATCATCCCTGCCTCCGCTCAGTTCTCTTCCATGCGCTCCAACATTCCCTTGATGAGCCAGTACTGCTACAGCAACTACGACAAGGACTTTGCTCAGAGAGCGAAGGACTTCGGCAAGAGCATCATCATCGGCGGTGAGAACTACGGCCAGGGTTCCTCCCGGGAGCATGCGGCCATCACCCCCATGTATTTGGGCGTAAAGGCAGTCATAACCAAGAGCATGGCCCGGATCCACAAAAACAACTTGGTCAACCACGGCGTAGTCCCCATGGTGTTCGCCAACGCCGCGGATTACGATTCTGTAGAGCTGGGAGACGAACTGCAGATTGAGCTTTTCCCCAACCAGATTCAGTCCCGGCATGTGCTGGTACAGAATAAGACGAAGGGCACTACCTTCCAGTGCCTGGTAGACCTGTCGGACAGTGAGGTGGACGTGATACTCGCCGGCGGACAGTTGCGGTATGTCAAGTCCCTCGTGGGGGAGGAGTTTTCCTTGGAACAGAATGACAGACTGTTTTTTTGAAAGGATGATCATCATGGATAAGGAAACATTGATTCTCAAAGCTCAGGAAGAGTTTGGCGCACTGATGCGCAGTGAGCTGGAGCGAATCGAAAAGATCAAAGAGGACGAGAGCATCAAGGATTACAGCAAGCTGGACTGTATCAAGATTGGCATCATGCCCGGCGATGGCATCGGCCCTTATATCATGGATCAGGCCCTGCGGGTAGTCAGAGATATGCTCGCCGACGAGATCGCCTCTGGGAAGGTGGAGATCCGCATCATCGAAGGTATGACAATCGAGGACCGCGTAGCCAAGAACCAGTCTCTGCCTGATGATGTGCTGACCGCCTGCAAGGAATGCGACGTGCTGGTCAAAGGCCCCTTCGTGACACCTCACGCCGGCGATGGCTTGCCCAACTTCCTCAGCGCCAACAGCCTGCTCCGACGCAGCCTGCAGCTGTTTGCCGCGGTTCGTTCCCTCCGTGTCCCTGAGAAGGGCATGGATATCACCTTCTTCCGAGAGAACATTGAGGGCGAATACATCTTGGGTAACAAGGGCATCTCCGTAGGCGAAGACCTTGCGGTGGATTTCAAGGTGCTCTCCAAGCCCGGTGCCGAGCGCATCGCCCGGGCGGCCTTTGAGTATGCCCGCAAGAACGGCAAAAAGAACGTGACTGTAGTCACCAAGGCCAACATCGTCAAGCTGGTGGATGGTAACTTTGTCCAGACCGTGCACCGCATCGGCGAGACCGAGTACCCTGAGATCGAGGTCCGGGATGAGCTGGTGGACTCCACCGCTGCCAAACTGTCTGATCCCGAGTTTACCAAGGGCATCGACGTCATCGTGTTGCCAAATCTGTACGGCGATATCGTCACCGACGTGGCCGCTGAGCTACAAGGTGGCTTGGGAACCGCCGCTTCCTCCAACTTGGGCAATAAACACGCTTTGTTCGAGGCGATCCACGGCGTCGGCATCTATCTTTGCAAAAACAATCTCCAGGCCTATGCCGATCCCTGCAGCCTGATCCGGGCCATGGGTGAGATGCTGGCCCATATCGGCTATGGAGAGAAAAAAGAGCTGTTGTCCAAAGCGTTGGACATCTGCACCCGCACCGAGCGGAAGGTAGTCGTGGACACTTATAATCAAACCGCTACCAATGTGGAATTCACCGACTATCTGCTGGACACCATTCACGCCCTCAATGGGGAGTAGATAGCGGATTGCTCTGTTTATGATAAACACTTGGGCAAATCAAGGCCCATACCCAGTTGCTGTCCTCCGGCTTGCTCGCAAGGTAGTACTTCACCAGCAGTTCTTCAAACAGCGTTATATTATATCCCGTAGCCATCTCTGTTCCCTCACGTCGGTCAGGATAATGCCGTGCACATGCCACGAGAACCATCCTTTACCGCTTATATCCACCAATTCGGGGAATCCCCCATGCAGTTCCGGAAAGCCGCTTTTGTATTGCCAGCCCTCGCGGGGGCTGGCTTTTTTGCATACAGAAAACCACCCGCCAAAGCGGGTGGTTGAGTTTTTGCTATAACGAGACTTGAACCATCCCTGCCGGCTGCCCGTTCGTTTCTCCTTTGGCGACCGTCCCGGAGTATTAAGGGATACTCCTTTCACGCCCACGCACGCGTGGATTCTCCAAAAACCGCAGACCCAGAACAAGACATCCGAAAGCCAGCGCAACGGTAAGACTAAGTTCGATCAGAACCGCTTTTCTCCTCTGCCCTAAAAAGTAAGCCGGATGCCGTCTGAGGGTCGCTCCGAGAGGAACGCTTTCCCTGCGTCTGAAAACACAGCGAGTCATTCAACGCCGGTCCAAAGAATAGGAGCGGATGAAGGGCCCGGTGTCCGCGCCGTTCTCCAGATAGCGGAGCAGAATCTCCGCGCATGCGTGGCTGTCGCTCCCGGCCCGGTGATGCCTCAGCTCGATTCCGTAGTATGCGCACAGCGCGTCCAGCTTATGGCTTCTTCCGGGCAGCAGCCGTCTGCCCATCTGCACGGTGCACAGATACGCCGCACGGGGTTTCCACTCGATGTCATACTCCTGCAGACAGCGGCGAAGCACGCCCATATCAAATGGAGCGTTGTGTGCCACCAGGATACCGCCGTTCATCAGCGGTTCGATCTGAGGCCACAGCTCCGGGAAGGTGGGCGCGCCGCGAACGCTCTCCTCGCTGATCCCCGTAAGCCAGGTGTTGAACGGATCGAAGCTGGTCTCGGGATCCACCAGAGAGGAAAACTCCCGGGTAATGGCGCCATCCTCGATCACGGAAATGCCGATAGCGCTCATCCGATGGTTCAGCCGGTTGGGAGTTTCCACGTCAAATGCGATATAACGGGCCATATTGCTCTCCTGTTCTACCGTTTCAAATCTGCGCTCAATTCCTCCGGGATCCCTCGCGGTCCCCGGACAGCGAAGATCCCGTAATGGTTTTTCAGCTTCTCAAAAGTGAATCGTTTCGGATCGTAGCGCTTCACCAGCCGGATCCGCATCAAGCTTTTAATGGTCAGCTCACCGCTCCGGTGCCGGAAGGGTATGTCCGTCTTTGTGACCTTACATTTATACACAATAGCGGAGACAGGAGCGGCCTCGTACATATAAACGATATCGCCTTTTTTGATCCCGCTGCCCTGTTTCCAGTCGATCTCTCCTGCGGCGTCAAAGGCGTGCTCGATGTCGTAATACTTTGGATTGGCAGGGACGATCCACTCCTTGGGCGGGCGGATCGTTCTGTTGGTTTTCGCAGAAGCGGTGGCCCGATAACTCATGTCGATCAGGTCGCGGACCTCTTCGGCAGGGACCGTTCCGTCAAGCAAAACGGAGATCCAGTTGCCGCGGCTGATATGGTATCCGGGGAAGATGCCTTCCTGCCGGGCCAAAAGATCCGCCAGCAGGGGACTGTCCAGCTTTACGTTCAGAACGTCAACGATCTCCTCCCCGTCCAGACCGAGCTTCCGGCGGGGCAGATCCATGACAAGACCGTACCACTTGCGGTTGTCCTTATGTCGAAACACTGCGTAGGTCGGGAAACGGACCCACAGGTATTCGATCTCACTTTTATACTTTTTTCGGACGTATTGGAAAACGTCCTCCCGAAAGGAAATGCTCACAGTAGATTCCTCCATGCAAAACAGGGAATACGATCGTTCAGCGGGAAATACACTCTGATTCTATCAGAAACCGCCGCAGCGCGCAATACGGCGCACGACTTGCCGATTGTGCCTGCGAATGCTATACTGACGATAAACAAACGCGAAGGAGGCTCCGCGATGAGCAGAATATATGAGATCTTCGGCTCCGACGCCCATGCCATGACCGTGTCACTGCTGGAGGCGGCCGACGTGCGTTCAAGGATACCGGCAGGGGCATCCGTAGCGCTTAAGCCGAACCTGATCCTTTCCGCACCGGCAGAGGATGGCGCTACCACCCATCCCGGGGTGGTCAGCGGCTGCATCGAGTATTTGCGGGAGTACGGCATCCGGGACGTATCCGTGATCGAGAGCTCCTGGATCGGGGACCGGACGGACCGGGCCATCCGCGCCAACGGGCTGGATCGGATCTGTCAAAAGTACGGCGTGCCGTTTTACGATCTGAAAAAGGACGAGACGCGCGCCGTGGAAACGCCCCTGCGATCCATGAACGTCAGCCGCCGGGCCCTGGAGGCGGATTTCCTTATTGATCTCCCGGTGCTGAAGGGGCACTGCCAGACCAATATGACCTGTGCGCTGAAAAACCTGAAGGGTTGTCTGCCGGACAAGGAGAAAAGGCAGTTTCATACGGAAGGTCTGATGCGGCCCATCGCGGCACTGGCCGCCGCGCTGCGTCCGAAGCTGGTGATCGTGGACAGCATCTGCGGGGATCTGGACTTTGAAGAAGGAGGCAATCCGGTGCACACCAACCGGATGTACCTGGGGACGGATCCGGTGCAGATCGACGCCTATGGCTGTCGGCTTATGGGTCTGGAACTGGAGGACGTGCCTTACATCCAAATGGCGGAAGCCTGGGGCGCCGGTTCCACGTACATCGGAGAGGAGGACGTGATCGCCCTGAACGATCCCCGGAACGCCGCGGCCTATCCGCCTGTCTCCGGCCGGGTGAAGCAGCTGACGAAAACCGTCCGGGCCGACAGTGCCTGCAGCGCCTGCTTTGCTTCTCTGGTCCGGGGACTTTACGTAGTCCGGGAAGAGGGGGTCCGGGTGGATCAGCCCATTTCCATCGGCCAGGGCTTCGAGGGAAAGCCCATCTCCGGCCTGGGGATTGGAAAATGCTGCGCCGGGGCAAATCTCTGCGCCAAGGGCTGTCCGCCCACCGCGGAGGCTGTTGCCGCGCTGCTGCGGGAATACGCGGGGAAATGAGAGAATCGGCAGCGGAGTCTGCCGTGTATAAAAAGGGAGAGAGGAAATGAAAATTGCCGTGATCACCGGTGCGTCTGCTGGCATCGGAAGAGAGTTCGTTCGGGCGGTGGATCAACAGCAGCGGTTTGACGAGATCTGGGTGATCGCCCGGCGGGCGGATCGCCTGGCCCGGCTGGGGGAGGAGTGCGCCAATCCGATCCGCCCTCTGGCGCTGGATCTTTCGGATGATAAGAGTATTGAGGAATACGCCCGTCTTCTGGCGGAGGAAAAGCCGGAGATATCGCTGCTGGTGAATGCGGCGGGCTGCGGGGTGTTCGGTCCCTTTGCACAGGCGGATCTTTCCTCTGTGCTGCAGAGCGCCCGGCTCAATGCTCTGGCGCTGACGGCCATGTGCCGGGTGAGTCTGCCGTTTATGGGAAAAGGGGACAGCATCATCAACCTCGGTTCCAACTCCGCCTGGCAGCCGGTGCCCTATCAGGCGGTCTACGGCGCAAGCAAAAGCTACGTTCTCAACTTCTCCCGTGCGCTGTGGCGGGAACTCCGGCCCAAGGGCATCCACGTGATGTGCGTGTGTCCCGGGTGGATCAAAACCGAGTTTCAGCAGCACGCACATCATGACGACTATATCCGCTACGTGGACCGGTGGTACGGCCCGGAAGAGGTGGCCGCTCAGGCTCTGAAGGACCTGAAAAAGAAAAAGATGGTCTCCATCCTGGGCCATCCCGTTCGGCGGCAGGTCCGGCTGGTCAAATTCCTGCCGGTGAAGCTTGTGATGGACATCTGGTGCCGCCAGCAGGGGATCGAATAATCCCATGCCACGGGAAAAGCCGCGCTGACGCGTATAATGCGCCGGCGCGGCTTTTTGCGCAGTAATTATCGTGAGGCCCGGCGGCCGGGCTCCTCTTTCCGGTGGGGCAGCACCGCGCCGATATCCACGCCGGTAAGCTGCTTTATGATCCAAAGGAAAAACACCAGCACAAGGATCGGTATGATGCAGGACGTAACGATCATCACCGCCAGCGCCTCCACAAAGCGGTTGAGCACATGGGAGGCTTTGTCCGTCAAGGACCCGGCGGTCTCCGTCAGCTTATGGAAAATAGAGGACACGAGCCCCTCGTCGCCTGCGGCGTCGGTAAGCTCCTCCGTCTCCTCCGCCAGCTCCTCGGCAGAAGTTATGGTGGCGTTGATGGAGGACTGATAGGAGGTGTAGATCATCTCGGAAACGTTGATGCTCACCGGGATCACAAAGTAGATGGCAAGAGCGATCACCGCCAGCTTGACGGAGAGCTTTTTCAGCAGCTTCGGATTCCAGAACAGCCCGGCTGCATAGAGTCCGCAGGCCAGTGGGATCAGGATCCGGAACGCTCCCGCGCCGATGATGGTGAGCAGGTACTTTTCGGAGTACAGCACACACAGGATGAGCAGAAAGTACTCCGTAAAATCCGCGAGTTTTTCCGCAATGGGCGTGGCCGCGTCTCCGGGCAGCGCCGAGATCCCTGCCGAGGCCAGCGTGGAAGTGGCGGTGAGCTTAAGAACGGTCTCGGTTTTATCGTCAATGGCGCGAACGGTTTTCGTATGGGTCGCCGGAGCGGAAGCCCAGTCGGCTACGAACAGACAGGAGATCACCGCAGCCAGAAGCAGCAGCGCGACGATCAGCAGTTTTTTCATTGTGTTTTCCATAGCGTCCTCCTGACGAACCGGAGCTCAGGCTTCCCCGGTGACGAATCGTACGGCGTACTTGTCCATATCCACCAGACTGCCGATGAAATTGCGGATGACCGTCTGGGCGGACTCTCCGGCTTTGTCTGTCAGGCCACGCTCGAGAGCCTTCTGTTCCGCTGTTTTCTCCAGCTCCACCAGAGAGGCATTGAATTCCTCCGCGGAGATGGGATTGCCCAGACCGTTCTTTTCGTCGTACAGCCAGAAGCTGTCGGGATCGATGTCCACATTCAGTACAGCGGCCGGCGGCAGCGTGACCGTGATGATCCCCGTCTGATCGTCCTTTTCCACCGCCGCGGTGGACAGATCCACCCCTGCGGTCACAACACCGTCGTAGCTGGCCAGATAGCTCGATTCCGTAAAGGGCAGGGAGATGTTGAAAAGCTTTCGGATCTTGGAAAAGCTGATGACCTCGGTGAAGTAGTATTCCTGGGTGACCAGCACGCCCATGTCCCTGAGCCCGTCCTGCAGGATCTCGGCGGTGATGACTTTTTCCACCTGCTTTTCCCGGATGACGACCTCCGGCGTAGGCCGGGGCGTGACCACCGGTACGGAAGTATCCTTCGCCCCGACGCCGTGCCAGATCACCAGACCGATGACCACGAGCACGACGATGCCGATTCCGATCAGATACAGCTTCGTTCTTTTTTTCTCTGCGAGCATATTCCATCCCTCCATCCGCAAAGCACGTCGGATCAAGGGAGATTATAGCACATCAGCGCCGATGTGCCAATACGGACGATGCTATTTAAATATGTCGATTTCAGCACAGGGGATGGACAAACCAAAAAGCACGCTGTAAAAAACAATTATCCGCAATTGGATTAAACTTACGACCTGGAACGGGAAAGGAGAAGCACCATGGCCATGAAAAAGATCGATCAGGTAGAAGCCGAGATCCGCGCCCGCGCCGCAAAGGCGGAAGAGGCCAAAAAAGCTCTGGAGGAGATCGCCAGGGAGGTCATCCACGGCGATTGGGGCACCGGCGAGACTCGCAGGAAGCGCCTGACAGAAGCCGGCTACGATTTTGAGGCCGTGCAGAAGGAAGTCAACCGTATCCTCGGCGCGTAAACGCACAAGGCCCTCGGGCCGACCGCTGCATCCTGAGAGCATCTGCCGCGATCTCTCCCGTAAATCGGGACAGGTCTGCGTCAGGCTCTCAGGATGTTTTTGCTTTCCGACTGAACAGAGGGACTTTTCCTCTCTTGCGGGATCCTTCGCGGTAAACTATAATAAGCTTGAAAACGACCCGGATCGCGGAAGAAGGGAGAGAGAGGCTTGCGGTTTTTTCATCTGTCTGATCTTCATATCGGCGCCAAGCTGATCCATCGGGACCTGCGGGAGGATCAGAAGCACATCTTTGCCCAGATCGCAGATCTGGCGGCCCGGTATGTGCCCGACGCCGTGGTCATCGCGGGAGATATCTACGACAAATCCGTGCCCGCCGCGGAGTCCGTTGCGGTATTCGATCGATGGATCTCCGCCCTGACGGAGGCCGTGCCTGCCGCGGAGATCATGCTCATCAGCGGCAACCACGACAGCGCGACCCGACTCAATGCCTTTCGCAGCATTCTCTCCCGTCAGCGGATCCACATGATCGGCCTTCCCCCTGCACGGGAGGAGGAGCACATCGAAAAGGTGGTTCTCCATGACGCCTTCGGAGACGTAAACTTCTATCTGCTGCCCTTCGTGAAGCCATCTATGGTGCGTCAGATCGTGGGCACAGATGAACAGGGGAACAGCCTCACCTATGACGCGGCCGTTCGTGCGCTGCTGGAACGGGAGAATGTGGACGTCTCCGAGCGGAACGTGCTTGTCAGTCACCAGTTTTATCTGCCCGTCGGAGCGGACGCGGCCAGCGTGGAGCGCATGGACTCCGAGGTCCGCACGGTGGGAAACATCGACGAGGTCGGCGCGGACGTCCTTGCCCGATTCGACTACGCGGCTCTGGGGCACATCCATAAGCCCACCAGACTGGGCAGCGAGTTTTGTCGCTATTGCGGCACGCCCCTGGCTTATTCCGTCAGCGAGGCGGGGCAGGAGAAGGGCGTCGTCATGGTGGATATGGGGGCGAAGGGAGATATCTCCGCCCAGATTCTGCCGCTGACGCCTTTGCGTCAGGTGCGCGTGCTCCGGGGAGAGTTATCACAAGTGCTGGAGCTGAGCTGCGGCGATTATGTCACGGTGATACTGACAGATCGGGTGGACCTGGACGTGATCGACATGCAGGACCGGATTCGCAGCGCTTTCCCCAACCTGCTGGAGATCCGGCGGGAGGCGGTGCGGCGGGCGGACTATACCGCCGAGGCAGCGCCGGAGACAGAAACCGATCCCTTTACGCTGTGCTCCCTGTTTCTTGGGGAGATGGATGAGGCGGAACGTGAGTTGTTGCGGGACGTGATCCATACGGTTCTGGAGGTGAAATGATGTGAAACCGCTGCGTCTGGTCATGCAGGCCTTTGGCTCCTACGGCAGCAGGACCGAGGTGGATTTTACGCGGCTGAACCAGAATCTCTTTCTGATCACCGGCGACACCGGCGCGGGCAAGACCACCATTTTTGACGCCATCGTCTTTGCCCTTTACGGCGAGGCAAGCTCTGACAGCAACAAAAAAGACGGTGCGGAGCTGCAGAGCCATTTTGCCGATTATTCCGCCGAACCGTTCGTGGAGCTGACGTTTCTGGAAGGGGAAGAGGAATACGTGGTCCGTCGGGTGCCCCGCCATTTTCGAACCAAGAACCGCGGGACCGGGCTGACCGGGGAAAACGAATCCGTGTCCCTGCTTATGCCGGATGGATCGGAGTATTCTCGGAATATCAAGGAGACCGATGCAAAGCTGGAGGAGATCATCGGCCTGACAAAGAGCCAGTTCATGCAGGTGGGCATGATCGCCCAGGGCGAGTTCATGGAGCTCCTTCGGGCCAGAACAGACGACAAAAAGGTGATTTTCCGGAAGCTTTTCAACACGGATCTCTATCAGAAGCTGGTGGAGGAGCTAGCCCGGCGCCGCAGGGAGAAGGCAGCTGACATGGATCGGATCCAGGCGGCCTATCGGGCGGAGTGCGCCCATCTGGCGGTGCCGGAGAGCTACGAATACTCCGCTGCGCTTGCCCAGCTGCAAAGGACCATCCTCACTTCCGAGCGGATCACGGTAACGGATATGGAGGCGGTTTTTATCCACCTGGAGGCCGTGTGCGCTCTGCTGCAGCTGGAACAAAGCGCCGCACAGGCCGGGTATGAGAAGGCGGCTGCCCGGCGCGACCAGGCGCGGGATGCCCTCACCCTCTCGCAAAACCTGATCAGGCTCTTCGAACAGCTGGAGTCCTCTCAAAAAGAGCTGGAAGAATGCGCCGCTGCGGAGGATCGGGTGAACCGCTCCCGGGATCTGGTACGGCAGATCGAGGGCGCGTACGCGATCCGCGGAGCTTTTCTTCGCTGCCGGGATGCCGAGACCGCACGAGCGGATACCGAGCGCCGGCTCGGCCAGGCAAAGGAAGAGCTTCCCGCGCTCAAGCAGACGTCTGCGCAGGCTGTTGAAAGGGAAAAAGCGGCGGAATCTGTCCGTTCCGACGCTCTGGAACGATTTGCCGTGACCTCCCGAAAGACGGAAAAGGCGAGGGAAGTTTTCGAAAGGATCGACAATGCCCGCCGGGAGGAGGAAGCAGCCCGGAAACAGCTGGACGAAGCCCGCATTGTCGCCGATACCGCCGCTCAGGCACTCAGAGAACTGGAAGCGCAGGAGACCAGGTGGCGCCGCCGGGCAGAGGAGCTCGATTCCGCGGATGTGCGGCTCACTCATTGGAACGCAAGGGTCGGGGAAGCTGAATCCTTGGCCGCAGAGGCGGAAACAGCCGTGACCATGGAGCGGAATCTCACCCGGCAAAAAGAGACAACGGACTTGCTTCGGCAGGAATACCTTGCCTCAGGGGAGGCGTACAGGATCAGCAATGAGCGCTGCGTTGCATTGCAGACGGCTTTTCTGGACGCTCAGGCGGGTCTTCTGGCTCGGGAATACTTAAAGCCGGGAAAACCATGCCCGGTCTGCGGTTCCACGGTGCACCCCCATCCCTGCGTACTGCCGGAGGATCATCGGGAGCTGACTCGGGAGGCGGTCCTGACTCAACAGCAGGAAACAGAGGAGCTTCGCCGCGCTCAGGAGGAACTTTCCGCCCGGACAAGGGCTGCTGCGGAGCGGCAGAGCGCCATGGAAGAGCTGCTTCGCATTGCGATGGACCGACTGAACCACCGATTGAGGGACAGCATGGAGGGTGTCGAGGAGCCTCTTGCGCCGGAGGCAGCCAGACTGCGGATCACAGCCTGGCTGGAGTCGCTTGAGGCCGAAGGGGAAAAGCTCCGCGCCGACGCGAAAGAGCTCGCTCTTCTGCGCAAGAACCTTCAGGGAATCGACGACGCCAAAAAACAGGCAAGAGAAAAGGCCGATGCCGCCGGGAGTACGGCAGGGGAGGCGGAGATCCGTCTGGCAGGATGTACCGCCGCGCGGGAACAGTGGGAACGCTCGTCGGAGTATCCCTCGCCGGAAGCCGCTCAGCAGGAGCTGGAGCAGGCGCAGCAGAGAAAAGCCGACGCGGAAGCCGCTCTTGAGACAGCCCGCACCGCCGCACGGGAAGCCGCCGCAAGAGTCGAGAACACCTCCGCACGGATCGAGCGGTACGCATCCGATCTTCCGGAGCTCACCGGAGCCGCGGAGCAGCGCCATGCAGAATACGAGCAGGCGGCTTTACGGCTGGGGCTTGACGAGACGACGTGGAAATCCATCGTGGAAAACCACGACCGATCGGAGGGGGAGACTCTTCAAAAGCAGGTCGAAGAGTACGTTACAAAAAAAGCGGCAGCCGAAAAGCTGCGCTCGACCGCCGCAGAGGCCATCGCAGGACGGCCGAAGCCGGAAACAGAGGCTCTGGAAGCCGAGCTGACCCAGGCGGAGGCGGAGCTGAAAACGGCCGACGTCCATTTGCAGACGATCCGGGAGCAGTACAAATCCGACCGGCAAGTCTATACCGCTCTTTCCTCCAAAATGGAGGAAAGGACAAAACTTGTGGAGGAACAGCGCCGGGTGGAGGAACTCTACAAACTATTGGCCGGACAGGTCACCGGGGCGCGGATGGATATCGAGACCTTCGTTCAGCGCTACTATCTCCAGCGGATCCTCCACGCAGCAAATGCCCGGTTCCGGGAGATGTCCTCCGGTCAGTTTGAGCTTCGCATGTGTGCCATTGAAAAGGCGGGCGAGGGGAAGAACAAGGGCCTGGATCTGATGGTCTATTCCACCGTTACCGGCAAGGAACGGGAGGTACGCACCCTCTCCGGAGGGGAATCCTTTATGGCGGCGCTTTCGCTGGCGCTGGGAATGGCGGATCAGATCCAGGAGCGCAGCGCGGCCATCCATCTTGACGTGATGTTCATTGACGAGGGGTTCGGCTCCCTGGATGATCACTCCCGTTCCCAGGCGGTTAAGGTACTGCGGCAGATGGCGGAGGGCTCCCGGCTCATCGGCATCGTCTCCCACGTTTCCGAGCTTCGGCAGGAGATCGACGATCTGCTGCTGGTGAGCAAGGACGACCGGGGAAGCCACGTCCGGTGGCAGATAAGCTGACATGAGAGACCTTCATCCATCTCTGGACAGGGCCATCTGCGAGCTGATCTGCCGCAGCGACGGCCTGAAAGCCCGGGAGATCGCCCTTAAACTGGGAGCGGACCGAACGGCGGTCAACCGGGAGCTGTACGGGTCCGCACTTATGCGGGAGCTTTGCTGGCAGGACCGGGAGTATCGCTGGCACGGCATCGTCCGTCAGAGCCGTCCTCACAGCGGACTGCAGGAGTTTGCCGGATACTATTCACTGGTGCGGGAGTTTATCACCCTCTCTGAGGAAGAGTGGCTTCGCCGGCTGGAAGAGGGCTGCGTGAATATTGGTCGAAACCTGAACGACACCCGGGGGCTTTTGCATTCCTTCCGGGACTGTCGGGGGCAGATGATCCGGGTGTTTGAAGATCTGCAGAATATGATGGGAGAAGCCTGCCTGGATTGGGAGATTGCCTTTGAGCTCCGGTTGAAACGGTCCCGCCATGTCCGGATCTATGCGGACGTGCTGGTGATCACAGCCGATCGGGTCTTTTCGCTGGAGTTTAAAATGAAGTCCGCCGTGGATCCGGTGGAGGTTCAACAGGCGGCAAAATACTCCCCCTTCCTTGAGATCCTGTTCGGCTCGGATTACGACGTGATCCCCGTGCTTGTACTTACCGGGGCGTCTGATCTGTTTCGATTTGAGCCGCTGGGTGATTCGGATATGGTGCTCCCCGTCTGCTCGGGGGACATGCTGTTTAACGCGTTCGATGAGTATCTGGAGTTCCTTCCCGGAAATGATAACCACTGAAAGGAGTTTGCAATGAAAGAGATAGAGCTTTTTTACCTCACAGGCTGTCCATACTGCCAAAACGCCCGCCGAGCAGTGGAAGAGCTGACGGGAGCGGACAGCGCCTACGCCACCATCCCCATCCGTTGGATCGAAGAGAGCCGGGAGAAAGAGCTTGCCGACAGCAGAGATTATTACTACGTGCCGACTCTGTACTGCAACGGGGAAAAACTCTTCGAGGCAAACCCCGGCCAAGGCTATGAGGCCATCCGTGATGGCATTCGCCGCTCGTTTGACCGGGTCCTGAGGGAAAAATGAGCCTCACGAGCGGGCCGGAGACTTGCGCAAAAGGAAAAAACAGGTTATAATAACGTTACAAATCTTTTACCGGAGGTCATAAAAATGAATTACGAGCTCGTCATTACCCGTACACAGCCTCCCTGCGGAGGCAAGCCGCTGCAGACGCACGAGATTCGCAGTATCTCCACCGATGACTTTGTGGCCTTCGTGCGCCAGTGTGAGCCGGAGCTGCCTGAAAGCGTGGCGCTCGTGCCCCATGACGATGGAAATGGCACCATTTCCATTGATTTTGAGAGCGGACAGTCCCACGTCACCTATGATTTCACTGCGGATTGATCCTCACGGCTCTCAATGACAAGCCTTATGGCCGCGGATCGGCAGAGATAACACCATTACAACCGCATCCCCGGGAGTTTGCTCCCGGGGATGTTTGATTTACGGGAAAGCCCCGCATACCGGCGTCATTCCCGCTTTTCCACGTTATACATGCTCTCCGCGCCCTGCACGGCCGTGCGCCACAGGTTGTTGAGATTCCAGATGCTGACTCCCGCAAGATCATACTCCCGCACAAGCCCCAGCTTTGCCTGGAGGCTCCTGGCATCTTCAAACCATACCTCGTGGCGGGCGCCGTCTTTGTCGATGTAGCGGAAATATGGCGACTGGGCGGTCAAATCAAACTTAATGGACGAGCGGACCTGTCCGGCCAGGGTCACGGCGCGTACGTTGGTAATGGGTTTTGCGGCGCTCCCCTGAACGTAAGGCAGCTTCCAGTCGTAGCCGTAATTGGGTATGCCCATCAGGATCTTCGAGGAAGGCATGGCGGAAACGGCGTAGTCCAGCACCCGGCGCACCATATTCAGGGGAGCCACCGCCATGGGCGGCCCATACGTATAGCCCCACTCATAGGTCATGAGCACAACGTAGTCGGCGGCCTGACCGTGAAAACCGTAGTCGTGGGCCTGGTACAGCGTTCCCGGCTGATCATCTGAGAGCTTCGGGGCCAGGGCTGTTGCAAGGATATATCCGCTTTCGTGCAGGGTATCCGAAAGGGCCCGGACAAAACAGTTATATTCCTCCCGGTCGCCTTTCGGCAAATACTCGAAATCCAGATTCACACCGTAATACTCCTGATCGGCCAGCGTGGAAAGGATCTCATGGAACAGTCTGGCCCGGGCGGCCTCGTTCGTAAACAGCGCGTGGGCGATCTCACCGGAGAAACCGCCCTGAGGCCGGAGGTTGGTGACGGTCAGCAGGCTTTTCACTCCGGCGCTCCCGGCGATCGCCGTGTTCACGTCAAAGGACGGCGTCCATCCTCCCTCCGCATCCACCTGAAAGGAAAAGGGGGAGAGGAATGTCAGACCCGGCAGCCAGCCGCGGAGAGCGGCGTCGGTAACGACGGAGGCGTAGCCGTTTACGATGATCTTTCGTCCGTTCCCCGGCAAATGAAGACGGTCTCCCGGCTGGATGCGGGCAGGATCGCGGATCTGGGGATTGGCCTCCACCAGCGCGGAGAGACTTATGCCATGCCGACGGGCGATGGAATAGAGCGTGTCACCGGGACGAACCACATATCCGTCCTCACTGCCGCCGATGAGCAGCGCCTGCCCCACGGACAGGACGTCCGGGTTCTGCAGCTGGTTTTCTTCGATGAGCGTCTCCATGGATACGCCAATCTCCGCGGCAATACGATAGAGCGTATCGCCCTTTTTCACGATATAGATCTCCAACTTATCGCTCCTTTCCCGGGATCGGATAAACCATTCTATGCCTGCTGCCCGTCCGGAGACACAAAAATCCCGGCGTTCAGATCAATCTGAACGCCGGGATAGGGTATGTATACAAAGAGTTATCTGTCCTTATAGAAAGCCTTCACGCCCTTGAAGGTCATATAGCAGTCAAACTTGGCCACAGTCTCCCAGGGAGAGTGCATGCTCAGCACGGGCACGCCCGCGTCGATGGTGTCGATATTCCGGTTGCCCATGTAGGCGGCCACGGTTCCGCCGCCGCCCTGATCCACCTTGCCAAGCTCGGCCATCTGCCATACGACGCTGTTGTCGGCAAAGATCCTGCGCAGCGTACCTACCACCTCGGCAGAGGCGTCGTTGCTGCCGCCCTTGCCCCGGGAGCCGGTGAATTTGCAGATCCCCAGACCGTAATTGAGCTTGGCGCCGTTTCGGTTGGGAGCCTCGCAGACCTCGGGATACAGCGGATCAAAGGCGTTGCAGACGTCGGCAGACACGCAGAAGCTGTTTTCAAAGCAGTGGCTCAGCTCCACACCCTGGCTCCGGCAAAGGTCGCCCATGAAGGTCTCGAAGGCGGCGCTCTGCATACCGCTGACACCCACGGAGCCGATCTCCTCCTTGTCGGCCAGGATGCACACCGCCGTGCGCTCGGGATTCTCGGTCTCGTAGATCGCCTTCAGCTCCGCATAGGCGCAGACGCGGTCGTCGTGGCCGTAGCCGCCGATGAGCGAACGGTCCAGACCCACGTCGCAGGCGTCGAAGGAGGGGACTACCTCCAGCTCGGCGGAGAGGAAATCCTCCTCGGTGATGCCGTAGCGGTCGTGGAGCAGGGACATCACAGCCAGCTTGACCCGATCCTTGCCCTCGTCGGCGTAAGGGACGCTGCCGATCAGCAGACTGAGATTTTCACCCGGGACAAAGTCATTGGCGGACTTGCCCATCTGATCTTTGGCGAGATGAGGCAGCAGATCGGTGATCACGAACTTGGGGTCTTCCGGGTCCTTGCCGATGACCACCTCCACCACGGAGCCGTCCCTGCGGGTCACCACGCCGTGGAGCTCCAGGGGGATGGTGAGCCACTGATACTTCTTGATCCCGCCGTAATAGTGGGTCTTGAAGTAGGCCAGCTCATTGTTCTCCACCAGCGGCAGCTGCTTGAGATCCAGCCGCGGGGAATCCACGTGGGCCGCGGCGATATTGGCGCCCTCGTCCAGGGACTTTTTGCCCATCACTGCCAGCAGAAGGGCCTTGCCCCGGACGGACTTGTAGATCTTGGCTCCCGGCTGAAGCTCCATACCCCGCACGTAGGGGACAAAGCCTGCCGCTTCCGCCTGGCGGATCCCCTCGCAAACGGCTTCCCGTTCGGTGCGGGAGGCGTTGAGAAACGCCTTGTAGTCCTCGCAGTAAGCTTCCAGAGCCAGACGCTCCTCCACATCGATGAGATCATAGCCCTGCTTTTGTTCGTAGAACAGCTTTTCCCGAAGGGCGTCTTTCTTTTCTTCCATGGTTTATCCTCCTTGCCGTTATGTTTATTGTTATATCCGGTCAACTGCCGAACAGCGTCCGGCAGTTTTCCTCCAGCTCCTCCACCGTGCCGTTGTTGTACAGCACCTCGGTGCAGTTTTCCGCAAAAAAGCGGTCCGGCTTCTGGGCGGCGATCCGGGACCGGGCGTAGGCCTCGTCGATGCCCTCCCGGGCCATGATCCGGCGCATGCGGACCTCCGGATCGGCGGTGACACCCACCGTCAAAGTGCACAGCTCACCCAAGCCGCTTTCGATCAGCGCGATGGCGTCGATCACCGCGGCGGTGCCTCCGTTTCGGGCGTGGACGCGCAGCAGGCGGCGGACCTCCTCTTTTACGTACCGATGAGTGATGGCGTTGAGATCGGTCAGCGCCGCCCCATCGGCAAACACGATGGCGCCCAGCGCCTTCCGGTCAAACTCCCCCTTGGGGAACGCGCCGGGAAAGCGTGCCCGGAGCTCTTCGAGCATCTCCCGGCTCTCGCGGAGCAGACGGTGATAGATCGCGTCGCAGTCCAGCCCCAGAGCGCCTCGTCTGGTGAGATACTCCAGCACGGTGGTCTTTCCGCTGCCGGTGCCGCCGGTGAGGCCCACGATCTGCATGCCGCCCACCAGCGCATCGTCGATCTGCGTCTCCGCAAGAGCTCCCTGACGCAGCACGCGGTAGGGGAGAGCCGTCATGTCGATGATGGTGGATTCCCGTCCCAGCCCGCATTCTCCGCCGTCCACCACGGCGTGGATCTTTCCGTTGAAGTAGGCGAGGACATCTTCTGCGGTTTTGGGACTGGGCAGACCCGAAGGATTGGCGGAGGGCCCGGCCAGAGGCGTCCCGGCCAGACGCAGCAGCTCCAGCGTCAGCGGGTGATCCGGGCAGCGCAGTCCTACGGTGGGTTTTCCGGCACGGACGATTTCCGGTACGATCTCCCGCGCCGTGAGCACGATGGTCAGCGGGCCCGGCCAGAATCTGTCTGCAAGCAGAAAGGCTGCCCGGGGCACGTATGCGGCGTATTTTTCCATATCCTCCCGGGAGGACACCATCAGTGACAAGGGCTTGACCTCCGGTCGTCCCTTGACTTCGTACAATGCGGAGACTGCCGCCTCGTCAAGCCCGTTGACGCATAGCCCGTAGACCGTCTCCGTGGGTACCGCCACGAGACAGCCCTGACGCAGCAGCGCCGCCGCCTCCGGCAGGTGGTCTTTATCATTTATCAGAAGCGTTTCCATCATATCTCCTCCTGTCCGGCATCCCCGGCGGAGCTAAGCTCCGCGGCCCGTCTGGCGGTGAGCAGCGCGTCGATCAGTTCGTCCAGATCGCCGTTCATCACCGCCTCCAGCCGGTAAAGCGTCAGACCGATTCGGTGGTCGGTGACCCGGCCCTGGGGGTAATTGTAGGTGCGGATGCGCTCGTTTCGCATGCCTGTCCCCACCTGGGCTTTCCGCTGGGCGGACACGGCGGCGGCCCGTTTTTCCTTTTCCGCCTGGGCCAGCCGGGAGGCGAGGATGCTCAGCGCCCGTGCCTTGTTTTTATATTGGCTCCGCTCGTCCTGACATTCCACCACTATTCCCGTGGGGAGATGGGTCACGCGGATGGCGCTGGAGGTTTTGTTGACCTTCTGTCCGCCCGCTCCGGAGGAACGAAATACGTCAATATGCACCTCGGAGAGATCAAGATGAAACTCCGCTTCCTCCAGCTCCGGAAGAACGGCCACCGTACAGGTACTGGTGTGGATGCGGCCCTGGGTCTCTGTCTCCGGCACCCGCTGCACCCGGTGTACGCCGCTTTCATAGCGGAAGCGGGAGAAGGCGTTTTCCCCCTGGACGATAAAGCTGATCTCCCGCAGGCCGCCAAGCTCCGTTTCGCTGCGGTTGGCGATCTCCACCTGCCAGCCCCTGCTTTCGGCGTACATGGAGTACATCCGAAAAAGATCGGCGGCGAACAGGGCGCTCTCCTCTCCGCCGACACCCACCCGGATTTCCACGATCACGTTTTTTCCGTCGTCCGGATCTTTGGGCAGCAGCTGAATGCGCATATCCTCCCGGGCCTGCTCCATTCCCTGACGCGCCAGTTCCAGTTCTTCCCGACCCAGAGCACGGAGCTCCGGGTCGGAGAGCATCCCCTCCGCCGCAGCCGCGTCCGCCCGACACTGCTCGTAGCGGCGCCAGGCCACAATCAGCGGTTCCAGGTCCCGACGCTCCCGGCTCAGCTTTGCGGAGAGCTCCACGTCGGACCAGACCTCCGGCCGGGAAAGGCTGTATTCGATTTCCTCATATCGCTTTACAAGCTGCCGGATCCTTTCGAGCATGTCCCGTTCCTTTCCAATTTTTTATCATCTTACCACACCCCGGAAGGAAAGTAAACCGAAAAGGGCTGGGGGGTTAGCAAAAACTAATTTTATCCCAATCAAGATTGATTTCATTGGGTTTTTCTGTATAATATTTTATTATTCATCCATGCAAAGGAGGAAAAAGTGATGAGTGAACATCCCGCTCTGAACCCTTTCAAGCTGGGCTTCGGTCTTATGCGCCTGCCCCGGCTGGAAAACGGGGAAATCGACGTGGAGCTGACCGCCGCTCTGGCGGACAGATTCATGGAGGCCGGCGGAACGTATTTTGACACCGCCTACGTATATGATGGCTCTGAGGAGGCGGCCCACAAGGCCATCGTAGAGCGTCATCCCCGGGAGAGCTATACCATCGCAACCAAGCTCAATGCCCGCGCCGCCGCGAACGAGTCGGAGGCCCGCCGGCAGTTTGACGTGAGCCTGGAGCGGCTGGGCGTTGACTACTTTGATTTTTATCTGCTCCACGCTCTCGGCGCCAACAATTACGACACCTACAACACCTATAAGCTTTGGGATTTCGTCCGCGAGAAGAAGGAGCAGGGACTCATCCGCCATGCCGGCTTTTCCTTCCACGACACGCCGGAAATGCTGGACCGGATCCTGACCGACCACCCCGAGGCGGACTTCGTACAGCTGCAGCTCAACTATGCCGACTGGGAAAACCCGGACGTACAATCCAGAGCCTGCTATGAAACGGCCAGAAAGCACGGCAAGTACATCACCGTTATGGAGCCCTGCAAGGGCGGCCTGCTGGCCAACCCGCCCAAGGCGGTCAAGGCTCTGTTCGACGGGGCTGATCCCAACGCCTCCTACGCCTCCTGGGCCTTCCGGTTCATCGCCTCCAAGGAGGGGATCCTGGCGGTGCTCAGCGGAATGAACGCCATGGACCAGGTAGAGGACAACATCGCCACCATGAAGGACTTCCGCCCCATCACCCCGGAGGAAGAAATAATCATCGCCCAGGCCCAGGATATCATCCTCAATGGAAACGCCATCGCCTGTACCGGCTGCAGCTACTGTACCGAGGGCTGCCCCCAGCAGATCCCTATTCCCCGGATCTTCAAGACCCGCAACAATCAGCTGCTTTATGATTTTGATGAGGCGAAGGCCAAGGGCGAATACCGCTTTGCCACCAACGGCCGGGGCCTCGCCTCCGAGTGCGTCCATTGCCGTCAGTGCGAGGATGCCTGTCCCCAGCATTTGCCCATCACCGATCTTCTGGAGCAGTGCGCCGCTGTATTTGAATGAACGGTTGAAAACCACGAACATCGTCACCCCTGCTTTTCGGAGCAGGGGTGTTTTTTGCGGGCATATCGGCCCGGACGGGCCGTATACTGTTTCTGGAGATGGTGAAATGACCGGCTATGAAAAAGCAGCGCAGCTGCTGCCCGGCACGCTGCGGACCAAAGCCTTTGCTCTTCCGGCGGAGATCCGCGGCGCGGCGCAGGAGTTTCGGCTGCGGCTGGGCCAGCGCCCCGCCGTGACGATCCCTCGGGGCGATCATCCCCTGGACCCGGATCGCCGCGTATCGGCGGAAGACCTGCTCCGTGTGGTGGAGATCGCCGCAAGAGCGTCCCCCTATGCTGTAGAGGCCGGAGTGCGTCAGGGCTTTATCACAGCGCCGGGAGGGGTACGGGTGGGACTGTGCGGCCGCATTCGCCCTGGGACGGAGAGCGCCTGGGCCAGCGGCGGCATCACCTCTGCCGCCATTCGTATACCGCGTGCCGCTGCAGGCTGCGCGAATGGATTCTGTTCGCTTCCGTTCTCCTCCACGCTCATCGTTTCACCGCCCGGCGCCGGAAAAACGACGCTCCTGCGGGATATGGTGCGGCAGCTCTCCGGCAGGGGGCTGCGGGTAGGGTTGTGCGATGAAAGGGGAGAGGTGGCAGCCCTGGGAGAGAGCGGCTTTGGCTTTGATGTGGGCCCGAGAACGGACGTGCTGTCCGATTGTCCCAAGGACGCGGCGGCATTTCAGCTGTTGCGCACCATGAATCCCCAGGTGATCGCCATGGACGAGATCACCTCTCAACGGGACGTGGAGGTCTGCCTGGCGGCGGCCGGCTGCGGGGTTTCGCTGCTGGCTACTGCTCACGCCGGGTCTCCGGATGAGCTGCACCGGAGCAGCCTCTACCGTGCGCTGGCGCGGGACAGGATATTCCGCCGCGTCATTGGCATACGTCTTACCCCCTCCGGCAGAGAGTACGTCGAGGTGACGCCGTGAGAGAACTGATCGGCGCTTCGATGATCCTCCTGTCCGGGACTGGCGCCGGTCTTTCGGCTGTCGGGGAGCTGCGTGACCGGGAGCGCCGTGCGGAGGATGCGCTGAAAATGACGCGGAGGATGCGCACAGAGGTTTGTCTGCGCCGGCAGCCGATCCCGGAGGTAACGGCGCGGCTGCGCGGGGAGTTTCCCCACCGGTTTCCCAACGGAGCTTCTGCGCAGGAGACGCCCTGGGATGATTCGTTCGCTGCGCTCTGGGGGAGGTTTATCTCTGGGTTCCGGGCTTCCCAGGCCGTGGAAGAGGCGCTGGAGGATCTTGGCAGCGACCTTTTTCGGGGTGAGGACCCGGAGCGGGCTTTCGGCCTTTGTCTGGACCGTCTGGAAGAGGAGTACCGCCGTATATCTGACCGCCGGAAACGCAATTCGGGCCTTTGTCTCGGACTGGGGTTTGCCGCGGGGTGCGCGCTCACCATCCTGCTCATTTGAAGAAAGTCATAATCCGGCCGGACAGGCATACAGTGTAGGGAGAATCTCACCGGGAGAACGAGCAATGGACGTGGATCTGATTTTTAAGATAGCAGCCGTGGGGATCCTTGTGGCGGTGCTGAACATCCTGCTGTCCCGCTCAGGACGGGATGACCAGGCGCTGATGACAAGCATTGCCGGGCTGGTGGTGGTTCTGGTGGTGGTGGTACGGGAGATAAGCGCACTGTTCGATCTGATACGGGATCTGTTCGGGTTTTGAAAAATGGAGATCGTTTCACGGGCCGCAGCTGCGGCCGTTGTGGGCAGCATTCTGGCGCTGCTGCTGCGAAAGTATACCCCGGAGCTCTCATTGACGCTCTCACTTGTCACGGGAGTGGTGATCGTATGGATCTCGGCCACCGTGGCCTCCCGGATCACGGATCTCCTGCGCCGCCTGGCGGAAAACGGCGCTCTGGAGTCGATCTACGTCTCCCCGGTGATGAAGTGCGTGGGCATCGGGATGATAACTCAGCTGGCCTCCCAGGTGTGCCGGGACGCACAGCAGGGGAGCGTCGCCTCGGCGGTGGAGCTTTGTGGAACGCTTTGTGCGCTCTACGTCTCCATGCCGCTGATCGACGCGCTTTTGACCACGGTGGAAAAGCTGCTGTAGCATTTCTGGCGGCAGTACTCATCTCGCTGTGCTGTGTTTTCCCTGTGTATGCCGTCGCCCTTGAGGAAATGATGGACGTGGATGCCCTGGAGCAGGCTCTCCCACCCGAGGCGGAGGAGTACATGCCGGACACGTCGCCCTCCGGCTTTGACCTGAAGGGAACGCTGGAGGCTCTGGTCCAACCGGTCAGCGAGAGACTGCGTCAGGCGCTGTCCGCCGCCATGAAGACTGCGGGAGTCCTGCTGATGGTCTGCGTGATGATCGCCCTGGCCAATACGCTGGATTCATCCGGCAGTACGCCGCAGTACATCCTGTTTTCCGGGGTAGCTGCCATCGGCGCCGCCGCACTGGAGGATTTTGACAGTTTTCTCAACCTCGGAGTCGGCTCTCTGCGTTCCATGGCGGACTACTCCAGGGTGCTGCTGCCGGTGCTGGCCTCGGCTGCGGCCGCGGCCGGTTCTGTGGGCGGCGCGGCGGCAAAGTACGGCGCTACGGCGTTTTTTATGAATCTGCTGACGGAGGCCGCTGACAAAGTGATCGTTCCGGGCGTGTGCGCATACGCCGCCCTTTCCATCGCCGACGGCGCTGTGGGGAACCAGGCGCTGAAGACGGCGAAAAAGCTGGTCAAAAGCGTTTGCGGTCTTCTTCTCACCGTGCTGTGCATGGCCTTTACCGCATGGCTGGCCCTGTCCGGTGTCGTCTCCGATTCCGCTGACGCCCTGACCGCCCGCATGGCGAAGACCGCCGTTTCCACTGCACTTCCGGTGGTCGGAGGGATACTGTCGGACGCCGCGGGAACGCTGGCCGCAGCGGCGGGCGCCCTGCGGAGCAGTATCGGGGTATACGGCGTTGCGGCAGTGCTCTGCGTTTGTATCGGTCCATTTATCGCGCTGGGGACCCGGTATCTTCTTTTCAAGATCTCAGCTGCTCTGTGCGGATGCGTTTCGGACAAGCGGCTGAGCACTCTGGTGGAGGACCTGAGCAGCTGTTTTGGAATGATCCTTGCCCTGAACGGCACGGCGGCGCTGATGATGTTCATGTCCATTTATTCTCTTATTCGGACGGTGGTTTGATGGATTTTCTGCAGTCATGGGCAAGAGGGCTGGTCTCCGCCTCCGTACTCGCCGCGCTGTCCCAACAGCTGACCGGGAAGAGTCCGCAGAAAAAGGTCGTTGAGTTTATATGCGGCGTGGTGATGCTGGCCATCCTTCTCTCGCCGGTGCTCCGCGCGGATCGGCTGGCCTTTTCCGGCGCTCTGAGCCGCTATCACCGAACGGTCGCCGAACTGACGGAGGACGTGGAGGAGCAGGAGAATCAGCTGCTGCGCACATACATAGAACAAAAAAGCGGCGCATACATTTTGGACGAGGCAGAAGCCCTGGGCATAGAGGAGATGGAGGTCACGGTACGCACGAAATGGAAAGAGGAGAGCTGGATTCCTTGGGAGGCGCGGCTGAAAGGCTGCTTCGAAGCGGAGCAGCGTGCAAGACTCGCCGCTTTGATCGAAACGGAGCTGGGGATCCCCGGAGAGAGGCAGATCTGGAATGAGTAAGATCGATCGGGAACAGCTTCGTCAGTTGATAAAAAAGAACTGGTGGCTGCTGTCTATACTGGCGGCAGGACTGATCCTTCTGCTCCCGTCGTCGGACCGGGGCGGCACCCGTAACGGGACTGCGGAATTCACGTCTGAGGAGCAGCGGCTCTCCCAAGTTCTTTCCAAAATTGAGGGAGTGGGGGAGGTATACGTTCTGCTGGCGGAGAAGCCGGGCAGGGAAGAGGGCTACTCCGGCGCCGTGGTCGTCTGCCGCGGCGCGGCCGTTCCACAGGTAAGGCTCAGAGTAGTGGAGACCGTCTCCGTTTTCACAGCCCTGGGCAGCAATCGGATCGTTGTACAAAACTTGGTATCATAGGAGGAGCAAAATGAAGCAGCGGAAAATCAACCCGAATCTGAAGCGTAACGTTCTCATCGCGGCGGTGCTGATATTTGTCGGCGCGGCTGCATATCTCAACTGGTCCTACAACCAGCGCTGGGGAACGGCCAGCTCGGCCATGGCTGAAAAAGAGGATGAGATGACAACGGCGGTAAACGCCATTCTGGGACGGGATGGCGGGGAGGAGTACACCGCAGCCACGGCTACTGCAGTGTCGGGGTACTTTGCCCAGGCCAGACTCACCCGCCAGCAGTCCCGGGATCAGGCGCTCTCCCTGCTGGAGACGGCGGCCTCCGCTGAGACAGCCACGGCGGAGACCATCGACGCGGCCATGAAGGAGATCACAGCCATGGCCAACTGGTCCCTGCTGGAGAGCCGGATCGAAAACGAACTGCTTGCCAAAAGCTTTGCAGAGTGCGTGGTTTATCTGTCCGATGACAAGTGCACGGTCGCCGTGCCCTCGCCGCCTGACGGTCTCGCCGAAGCGGACGTGGCCCTGATCACGGATGCCGTTATGGCTAATTCCGACTATTCCGCAGCACAGATCAACGTTATTGAAGTGATGAATTACTGAAAAACGGGGTATCCTGAAATTCTTTCGGGGTGCCCCTTTATTTTTTTTGACCGATGTGATAAAATATCTTGAAATTATGGGGAGGTATGCGATCATGCCGGATAACTACGTTACCAACCAGACCGAAAAGGGCAACATCAGCATTTCAGAGGATGTTATCACCGTTATGGTCACCGCCGCCGCCTCGGAGGTCGAGGGAGTCGCCGGACTGACGAATCCCACGAGCACCGATATCGCCGAGTTCCTTGGGATCAAGAACGCCTCCCGCGGCATCAGGATCTCCTCCGAAAACGGAGTTCTGACGGTGGATATCATCATTTTGGTGAAATATGGATACGGCGTCACCGTGGTGGCGAAAAAAGTGCAGGAACAGGCGGCCTCCAGCGTGGAATCCATGACGGGTCTCAAGACCATCATCAACGTCCACGTGGCAGGTATCGCCTTTGACAAAACAGATATGAAAGGCTGACAGACGTCATGACCAGAACAACAGCGCGGCAGCTTGCGCTTCAGCTTTGTTTTGCCGCCAACGCCGGGAGCGATCTGTCTCCCGAGGAGTTTTTGAGCGAAGAGTATTTTTCCTCCCTGCCGGGGGATGAGGCGCTTTTTTCCGAATTGCCGGACGATGAGCAGCGGGAGTACATCTGCCGCCTGGTCAATGGCGTGCGGGAGCGCGTGGAGGAGCTGGATGGCTATGTGGCCCGGTATTCCCAGCGCTGGAAGGTCTCCCGCATCTCCAGAACGGCGCTGAACGTGCTTCGCTGTGCCATCTACGAGCTTCTTTATATGCCGGAGATCCCTCCTGCTGCGGCCATAAACGAGGCCGTGGAGCTGGCGAAGAGCTATGATGAGCCGGAGACCGTCAGTTTTATCAACGGGATCCTGGGCAGCGTCGTGCGGGCCGGTGAAGCATCCGTCGACGACGGGCAAACGAAATGACAGCCGCCGCATTGACAGTTTCCCAGCTCAACGGACATATCAAGGCCATGCTGGACGCCGACACCGTACTCAGCAGCGTGCTTGTCCGGGGCGAACTGTCCAATTACAAGATCTATCCTTCCGGCCATCACTACTTCACGCTGAAGGACACCGATGCGTCGCTGCGGTGTGTCATGTTCCGAAACAGCGCCGAGCGTCTTCGCTTCCGGCCGGAAAACGGCATGGGAGTGCTGTGTCAGGGGAGAGTGACGGTCTATCCCCGGGACGGGGCTTATCAGCTGTACGTCCATTCGATGCAGTCCGACGGGCTGGGCGATCTGTACGTTGCCTTTGAGCAGCTCAAGGAGCGTCTGCAAAAAGAAGGGCTGTTTGACGCGGAACACAAAAAGCCCATTCCCGTCATGCCGGAGCGGATCGCTGTGATCACCTCCGGGGCGGGGGCCGCAGTGCGGGATATCATCCGTGTTCTCGGAAAACGCTGGCCGCAGTCCAAAGTGGTGATCCTTCCCGTTCGGGTACAGGGAGCCGAGGCCGCTGCGGAGATCGCTGGAGCCATTCGCTACGCCAACCTCTGGGACGTGGGCGATCTGATCATCACCGGCCGGGGCGGCGGATCCATGGAGGATCTCTGGGCTTTCAACGAGGAGATCGTGGCCAGAGCGATTTTTGCGTCCCGCATTCCTGTGATCTCGGCCGTGGGACATGAGCCGGACTTCACCATCTCCGATTTCGTGGCAGATCTGCGGGCAGCCACGCCTTCCAACGCCGCGGAGCTTGCCGTGCCGGACCGGAATGACATTTCCGATCGGCTGCTGGACGCCAGGATGCGGCTGGGACAAGTCATGCGGAAAAAACTGGAGCTCAGCGCCCAGCGGCTGGATGAGCTCTCCTCCCGGCCGGTGATGGAAAGCCCTCTGGGCTTTGTTTCCCAGCGCCGTCAGGATCTGGACCGTCTGACCGATCGGCTTTCCGCCGCAGAGGACCGTATCTTTGCAGAGAATAAACAGAAATACATCCACCTTGCCGCCTCTTTGGAGGCCATGAGCCCGCTGAAGGTCCTGTCCCGGGGCTTTTCGGTTGCAACCGACCGGCAGGGACGGGTCCTGCGCAGCGCCGCGGACCTTGCGCCGGGAGACAGAATCCATATTCGGATGGAACACGGCGGCGCCGACTGTCGTGTGGAACAACGAACGGAGGAATAAACATGAAGAGAGAGAGAACCTGTTTGGCACTGATCCTTCTGCTTGTGCTGGTGCTGGCGGTTTCCGCTTCCGGCTGTACCAATCGGTCGGAGGAAGCCGACGTTGACGCCTCGCCTGAGGCTACCGGCACGCCGGAGCCCGTAACCTCCGTGGATAATACGGGGACGTCTCCGGAGCTGTTCACACCCGTTCCCGTGGACGCCAGCCCTTCCGCGACCCCGGAGGAGGTCGTCACGCCGGCCACCCCTGCCGAGCCGGTCACCGTGGTGCTGCAGTATGAAGGCAGTGAGGTGACGGCGCTAAGCTTCCAGACCTCCGCTGTGTTCCAGCTTCACGCGGTCACCAGCGACGGCTCTTCCGGCGGTACCTGGACCTCCAGTGATGCCAGCGCTGCCAGCGTGGACGAAAACGGCGTTGTCACCTGCTGGAAGGCCGGCGCGCCCAAGATCACCTATACCATCGGCGATGCCTCCAAGAGCTGCACCGTGACCATCACTGAGCCCACTGTGCGTATTTTCTTCGCCGGCGTTGAGAAAAACGACATCAGCATGAGCTCTGCCTGGGGCTATGAGATCCAGCTGCAGTCTGTGGTCACTCCCGAGGGCAGCGCCGTTACATGGTCCTCTGACGATACCTCCGTCGCCTCTGTCAATGAGACCGGCTACGTCACCGCCCACAAGATGGGCACGACCACCATCCACTGCAAATGCGGCACGGCCAAGGCCTCCTGCATCTTCCGCATCCTGGACAATCCGCCTACGTACATGGCCGCCACGCCCGATCCCAACGATGGGACGCCCAGGATCGTGATCACCTACGCCGGTGTGCCCAACAGTGATTTCACCATCCGTGTGGGCGAGGCGTGGGATATGAACTATGCGCTGTACAATATCGATCCCAACTCCGCCGTCACCTGGTCGGTCTCGGATCCGGAGTATGCCACTGTGGACGCCAACGGAGTGATCGTCGGTCTGAAGACCACCTTTGGGATCGCGCCCAACCGCAACTACACCCGGCTGATCGCCACCTGCGGCGAGTACAGCTGCGAGAGCATCGTCTTTATCAAGGAAAAGGATAAACAGTAATGGCTTCTAAAGCAGATAAAAATGAAAACCGCTCTTTTGAGGATATGCTCAGCCGTCTGGACGTGATCGTTCGGGCGCTGGAGAAGGGTGACGTGCCTCTTGAGCAGTCTCTCTCGCTCTATACCGAGGGCGCCGAGCTGATCCGCCTTTGCACCGCCCGCCTCAACGAGGCCGAGCAGACAGTGGTCAAGCTGCAGAAGGGCGCCGACGGCGCTCCCGTAGAGCTTCCGTTTCCGGGGGAGGATGGGTAATGGACCAGGAGTTTTCCCGTTTACAGACTCTTATCAACGACGCTCTTGACGGCTATTTCCACGAGAGCTGCGAGCAGGGAGAATTGCTGGAGGCCATGCGTTACTCTCTTCTGGCGGGAGGCAAGCGGATCCGCCCGATCCTGGTGCTGTCTTTCTGCCGCGCCTGCGGCGGGGATGAGGAGATCGCCCTGCCCGCCGCCTGCGGAGTGGAGATGCTCCACACCTACTCCCTGATCCACGACGATCTGCCGAGCATGGATGACGACGATCTCCGCCGCGGTCGTCCCACCTGCCACAAGGTCTTCGGGGAGACCAATGCCATTCTCGCCGGCGACGCCCTTCAAGCGGAGGCGTTTTTGCAGGTGCTCTCCGTCGCCGTACCGGCAGAGCGAACCTCGGCCATGGCCCGCATCCTGGCGGAAGCCGCCGGCGACCGGGGCATGTGCGGCGGTCAGTACCTGGACACCTGCAAGGACGACTCCCTGGTGGGGGAGGAGGATCTTCTGCTGGTCCACTCATTGAAAACTGGAGCGCTTCTGCGTGCTGCCTGCGCCATGGGCGTACTGTGCGCCGGAGGCACGGAAGCGCAGCTCAGAGCGGCCGAAGAGTACGCCTGGCATCTGGGCGTCGCCTTCCAGATCCGTGACGATGTGCTCGATCAGATCTCCACGACCGAGGAGCTGGGAAAGCCTGTCGGCTCTGACGCAGAACTGGGCAAAACCACCTACGCCTCGCTTTTCGGCATCGAAAAATGCGGCAGACTGGTCGCGGAGCACACGGAAAAGTGCAAGGCCGCCTTGGGAAACGGATTTGAAGACCCCCGATTCCTGCTGTGGCTTGCGGATATGCTTGCCGAACGGAAAAAATGAATATTCCCCGCAACAATTGAATATTTTTGTAAAAAAAACTCCCTTTCCACTTGTAAAGGGAGTTTTAATTTGATATTATAATTACCCTTGAACTCGGCTGAATACGGCAGATCCCGTTTCGTCGGGCTGATAAAGAGAGGTAATCGGTTTTGGATATATTGCATCAGATCAGCGATAATGCAGACCTGCGCAGGGTAAGGGCAGAAGATATCCCGCAGCTGTGTGAGGAGATCCGCAGCTTTCTGATTGAAAAAGTATCCCATACGGGAGGACACCTGGCATCCAACCTTGGCGCGGTGGAGCTGACGGTGGCGCTGCACAGAGTATATGATCCCTGCGTTGACCGGATCTTGTTCGACGTGGGTCATCAGGCCTACGTGCATAAAATGCTGACAGGTCGTTTGAACGGCTTTGACACACTGCGCCAGAAGGATGGCCTTTCCGGTTTCCCGTTCCCGGAGGAGAGCGATGCGGATCCCTTCGTGGCGGGTCACGCCTCCGATTCGGTCTCCGTGGCCATGGGTATGGCAAGAGCTCGGACGCTCCGTGGAGAGAAGTACGATATCGTTGCCGTAGTCGGGGACGGCGCCATGACTGGGGGCCTTTGCTATGAGGGTCTCAGCGACGCCGGGACCAGCCGCGAGCCCATCGTGATCGTTCTCAACGACAACGGCATGTCTATCAATAAAAACGTCGGCGGTATTGCCAGGCTGTTGAGCCGGGCCCGAATGCGTCCGGCCTATTTCCGCTTCAAAAAGACCTATCGCCGGATCATGAAAAACCATCCGGGCATGTATCGGACCTTTCACCGGATGAAGGAATACGTAAAGCGGCGGCTTCTGCCCCAGGGGATCTTTGACGACCTTGGGTTATACTACCTCGGGCCGGTGGACGGCCACGACGAGGCCGCCCTTGAAGCCGCGATCCGCTGGGCGAGAGAACAGCGCATTCCTGTGCTGATCCATGTGGTCACCATCAAAGGCAAGGGCTACGAGCCTGCGGAGACGGCCCCGGAGATCTATCACGGTGTGGACAAATTTGACCCCTGTGTGGGAGTCAACAACTGCTGCAAGGAGGATTATTCCGCTCATTTCGGCGAGGCCCTCACCCGTCTGGCGGCAAAGGACACCGGCATTTGTGCCGTTACCGCCGCCATGGAGAAGGGGACTGGTCTGGAATGCTTTGCCGAGCGTTTCCCCGATCGGTTTGTGGAGCTTGGCATTGCCGAAGGTCATGCGGCCGCCATGTGCGCCGGAATGGCGAAGCAGGGGTTGAAGCCGGTGTTTGCCGTATACTCCACGTTCCTCCAGCGCTCTTACGATATGCTTATTGAGGACGTGGGTCTGCTGGGCATGCACGTCGTGTTTGCCGTGGACCGCGCCGGTCTGGTGGGGCGCGACGGTATTACTCATCAGGGCAGCTTTGATATCGCATACCTGAGCACCGTACCGGGCATGACGATCTACGCGCCCTCCAGCTTTGCCGAGCTGGATTCCATGCTGGAGCGTGCGCTGCTGGAGGATACAGGCCCCGCGGCGGTTCGCTATCCCAGAGGATGCGAGGGCGTTTACCGCGACGATCACGGCAGAGAGAACACGTCGGTGCTTCGTACCGGCGGTGACGTAACGATTGTCTTTCACGGCGTGATGGCCGATCCCGTGCTGAAAGCGGCGGATAAGCTGGCTGCGGAGGGGATAAGACCCCAGGTCATCAAGGTGAACCGGATCCTTCCGCTGGAGGCCGACCCGATCCTGGATTCTCTTCGGGAAACCAGGCGCCTGGTGAGCGTGGAGGACGCATGCCGTGCCGGAAGCGTGGGTTCGTCGGTCCTTTCACAGGCCGCATGCAGTGGGATCTCCCTTGCGGCGGCAAGACAATTGGACCTGGGCAGCGGTGTGATCACTCACGGCACGGTGGATCAGCTGCACCATCAGCTGGGATTGGACTGCGAGGGGATCGCTGCGGCCGTCAGGGAGGTCATCCGTGAAAAAGATCCGACTTGACCAGTATCTTTTCGACAACGGGCTCGCCGAAAGCCGCGAACGGGCGAAAACCACCGTAATGGCGGGTCTCGTCTTCGTCAACGGACAGAAGGAGACAAAGCCCGGCACAGGGATCTCGCCGGATGCCCGGGTGGAGGTCCGTGGGGCCGCGGTACCATACGTCAGCAGAGGCGGGCTGAAGCTGGAAAAGGCACTGCGGGTATTCCCGCTGTCTCCCAAAGGGCTCGTCTGCCTGGACTGCGGCGCCTCCACCGGCGGCTTTACCGACGTGATGCTCCGTTCCGGCGCTGAAAAGGTCTACGCGGTGGACGTGGGCTATGGCCAGCTGGCATGGAGCCTGCGCCAGGATCCCAGGGTGGTATGTATGGAGCGCACCAACGTGCGATATCTGACGAAAGAGGATATCTCCGAAGACGTGGCATTTGCCACGGCGGATCTGAGTTTTATATCCCTTCGTTTGATCCTTCCGGCTATTCACGATCTGCTGATGGAGCATGGGAATATGGTCTGTCTTGTTAAGCCCCAGTTTGAGGCAGGCAAGGACAAGGTAGGGAAAAAGGGGGTCGTCCGGGATCCCCAGGTGCATAAAGAGGTTCTGGAGACGTTCATCGAGTATGCGGCTGAGGCAGGATTTGGACTTTGTGGCCTGGATTATTCGCCGATCCGCGGTCCGGAAGGAAATATTGAGTATCTTGCCTGGGTAAAAAAAGATGGCGAGAGCATCCAGACGCCCGATCTTGACGCTTTGGTGGCGGCATCCCACGCCGCCCACGGGAAGGATGATAATCAATGAGCGGTCATATCCTGCTTTTACCCAACGCCCACAGAGATCCCGGCTTGTCTGCCACGCAGACGGCAGCGGCCTATCTACGGGACAACGGCTTTGAGACCCGAATCTGTCCCTTTTTGAGCGATGGTCTTGAGGAGACCTGGAACCCGGACATCCCTGTGATGCGGTTGGAAGACGCCATTCCCGGCGCCAGGCTGGTCGTCAGCCTGGGAGGCGACGGAACTATCCTGCAGGCGTCCCGCTTTCTCGCCGGTACGGGCGTTCCCATCATTGGCGTGAACATGGGCAACAAAGGCTTCCTCGCCGAGCTGGAGGGCAGCGAGCTTCTTCGCGTCCTTGAGGTCGCTCGGGGAAACTACACCGTACAGCGGCGAATGATGCTGGACGTGGAGATCGTGAGAGACGGGGCCATCGTTTTTTCCTCCCGGGCATTGAACGAGGCGGCCGTCAGAGCTCTCGTAAATCTTGTCCATCTGGAGGCCTATGGGGACGGCCGGGAGATCACGGCGTATTCCGGAGACGGGATCATTGTGTCCACTCCCACCGGCTCCACCGCATACTCCATGGCCGCAGGCGGACCCATCGTGGAACCCGGGGCGGACTGCATCATCCTGACACCCATCTGTACCTTCCGTCTGGCTGCGCGCTCCATCGTACTGATGCCGGACAGAGACGTTCGCATCCGGCTTCCCGGTCAGAGAGACCGGCGGGTGATGCTTTCCGTGGACGGAGAGGGCGTGGAGGTCCTGGACGGAGATGAGATCCGTGTCAGACGCTCCCGTGACTCCCTGCTTATGGCAAAGATAAGCGACCGCAGCTTTTATGATATTGTATTTGAAAAACTAAACGATAAAAACTGAAAAAGGAAGAAACAGGAAATGAAATCCAAACGACAGACCATGATCCTGGAGTTGATCCGCGAACAGGAGATAGAGACGCAGAATCATCTGATGGATGCGCTGGCCCAGCGAGGCATCAAAAGCACCCAGGCGACGCTCTCCCGGGATATCAAGGAGCTTCGCCTGGTGAAGAAGCTCTCGCCCGACGGCGTATACTGCTACTGTGCTCCCAGTCAGAACGACGACAGCGAACGGGATGCCCGGCTGCGGAAGATTTTTCGTGAGTGCGTCATCAGCTATGATACAGCGGAGAATATCGTTGTGATCCACACTCTTCCGGGGCTTGCAAACGCGGCGGCCTCCGCTCTGGATCACATGGATCTGCACGAGCTTGTGGGTACCATCGCCGGAGACGACACCGCCTTTCTTGCCATGCGCAGCGCCGAAAGCGCTCTCGCCTTCTGCAAAGAGATTGAGGCAATGCTGTAATGCTCAAAAGTCTGTTCATTGAGAATATCGCCGTGATCGAACGCGCGTCCGTGGAGTTTGCCGATGGGCTGAGTGTGCTCACCGGTGAGACGGGTGCGGGCAAATCCATCATGATCGATGCGCTCAATGCGGTCCTCGGCAATCGTACCAGCCGTGAACTGGTGCGCACCGGGGCAGACAAAGCAATGGTCACTGCTTCCTTTGAGAGTGTTCGCGCCGAGGCCTGGTGCCGGGAGAACGAAATCGATACTGAGGACGGCGAGATCGTTCTGCAGCGCCGCCTCACCCCGGACGGACGTTCCTCTGCCAGGGTGAACGGAGTTCCCGTTTCCGCGGCTCAGTTGAGAGCGCTGGGAGCTCTGCTGCTGGACATTCACGGCCAGAATGACGGAAGACAGCTTCTGGATGAAAAACGTCATCTGGATTATCTGGACCGGTTCGGCGTAGACGCGGACGTTCTCAGCCGCTACGCCGACGCTTACGAGGACTACCGGGCCATCCGCCGGGAAAAGCAGCGACTGGACATGGATGAGTCCCGGAAGATGCAGCTGGAGGATACTCTGCGCATGCGGATCGCGGAACTGGAAAAGGCGGAGATCCGCCCCGGTGAGGAGGCGGAACTGACCCAGCGGCGGGATCTGCTCCGCAACGCAGAGAAGCTCACAGAGTTTATGGATCAGGCGTATGAGGCGCTTTATGCCGCGGATGCAAACGCCGTTGCTCTCTCCTCCGACGCGGAGTACGCTTTGGATCGTGCCGGCGCCTGGGATGCCGGTTTTGCCCGAATGTCCGCCTCTGTCCGGGAGGCGCGGCTGCTGCTGGAGGATGTGAGCGAGCAGCTTCGGGAAAAGCAGGAGGAGCTGGACTTTTCACCGGAGGAATACGACCGGCTGGAGGAACGGCTCAATACGCTGCGCAGGCTGGAAAAAAAATACGCCTGTGACGAGACCTCCCTGGCTCAGCTGCTGACAGACAGCAGACAGCAGCTGGAGGAGCTGGAATATACGGGCGACCGGCTGGCGCAGCTTGAAAAGGAGGAAGCCCGGGCCTTTGAGCAGGCTCGGAAGGCAGCGGAAAAGCTGTCGGCCGCCAGACGGTCTGCTGCGGATCTTCTGGAAAAGCAGGTGGAATCAGAGCTGCGGGCTCTGAGCATGCCGTCCGTGCGTTTTCGGGTGCTGACGGAACGAAGAAGCGGGGATAATCCGCTGGATCATACCGGCACTGATGAAGTCCGCTTCGTTATGTCCGCCAACGCCGGGGAAGCTCTCGGCCCCATCAGCCGGATCGCCTCCGGCGGTGAGCTCTCCCGGATCATGCTGGCGCTCAAGAACGTATTTGCGGAAAAAGATCAGGTGGAATCGCTGATCTTTGACGAGATCGATACGGGCGTTTCCGGTATCGCCGCCCAACGGGTGGCCGAAAAGCTTGCCGCTCTGGCAGAAAGCAAACAGGTTCTTTGCGTGACCCATCTGCCCCAGATCGCCGCGATGGCGCAAAACCAGTATCTTGTGGAAAAGCGGGAGGATAAAGGGCGCACCTTCACCGACATACAGCTTCTGGACCGGGAGGGGAGAAGGCGGGAGTTGGCCCGTCTGAGCGGCGGCGACCGACTGACGCAGACTCTTCTGGCCGGGGCGGAGGAGATGCTGCAAAACGCAGAGCAGTATCGAAAAGCACTGCGCACTTGACATTTTTCTTTCCATTGGTTACAATAGCGAAGCCACAGCGATGATGCGGATCAGTAAGCACGCCAACCCTGCGCAGAGAACCCCTGGCCGGTGAAAAGGGGAGAGGGCGCCTGCCGAATACCCCGCGGAGCCGGCACCCCAACGGTTTTAGACCCAGTAGGCGTGTTCGGGTGCGCCCGTTACAGCGCAGCCGTGTGTTTGCACGGCGTGAGGCCGTTTTCGTGAGAAAACGGTGAAAGAGGTGGTACCGCGATTTCATTCGCCCTCTGTCCCCGGGGACAGAGGGTTTTTCTGTCCCAAATATCAATGAAGGAGAAGAGATAAAATGCAGATCTACGAGGAACTCGTTCAGCGCGGGCTGATCGCCCAGGTTACGGATGAGGCGGAGATCCATGATCTTGTCAACAACGGAAAGGCCAAGTTCTATATTGGCTTCGACTGCACGGCCGACAGCCTGACCGCCGGACACTTTATGGCGCTGACGCTGATGAAGCGGCTGCAAATGGCCGGCAATCAGCCCTTTGCGCTGATCGGCGGCGGCACTACCATGATCGGCGACCCCTCCGGGCGTACCGATATGCGCAAAATGCTGACCCGGGAGGATATCGACCACAACGCCGAATGCTTCCGACGACAAATGGAGCGGTTCATCGATTTTTCCGACGACAAAGCCATCATGGTCAACAATGGCGACTGGCTGCTGGATCTCAATTACGTGGAGCTCCTGCGGGAGGTCGGCGCATACTTCAGCGTGAACAACATGCTGCGGGCGGAGTGCTACAAGCAGCGTATGGAGCGAGGTCTGAGCTTTTTTGAGTTCAACTATATGATTATGCAGAGCTACGACTTCTACCACCTGTTCAAGGAGTACGGCGTCAATATGCAGTTCGGCGGAGACGACCAGTGGAGCAACATGCTGGGCGGAACGGAGCTGATCCGAAAGAAGCTGGGTAAGGACGCCTACGCCATGACCATCACCCTGCTTACGGACTCCCAGGGCAACAAAATGGGCAAGACGGCCGGCAACGCCGTGTGGCTGGATCCGAAAAAGACCGCGCCTTACGACTTCTTCCAGTACTGGCGCAACGTGGGCGACGCGGACGTGCTCAAGTGCATCCGGATGCTCACCTTCCTGCCGCTGGAGCAGATCGAGGAGATGGCAGACTGGAAGGATGCCAAGCTCAACGAGGCCAAGGAGATCCTCGCTTTTGAGCTGACTAGGCTGGTCCACGGGGAAGAGGAAGCCGCCTCCGCCCGCGACAAGGCCCGCTCCATTTTCGGCGGCGGTGTTACCGAGGAGATCCCCGAGTCTGTGATCCGGGAGTCGGACCTGACCGGCGACGGGGCAGACATTATGAGTCTGCTGGTGCTCTCCGGGCTGTGCTCCACCCGCAGCGACGCCCGGCGGAACATCCAGCAGGGCGGCGTGCTCTGCGGCAGCGAAAAGGTCACGGATATCAACCTGCGCTTCTCGGTGGAAGAGCTGCGAAAGGGCGTCGTTCTCCGCCGCGGAAAAAAGAACTTCAAGCGTGTGGTGCTCAAATGAGCTTTATGAGTTTTATCCTCAACGCGGTAAAGGACGACCGGGCCTACGGCGAGATGCTTTCCGCCGCTCAGGCGCGGCTGGCGGGGCGGGATCCCATGGAGATCGCCGCCCGCTCCGCCATGCCCTTTGACACTGTGAGAGGTTATTTTTACTGGCCTTCCCTTGGGGATACGGTCCGGGTGGATCCCAGAGACTGGTCCGTTTCCGGCTGCCTGGGAAACTGGCACGTGCTGACCGTGCTGCACTATCTGGACATGGCGGACGGCTCGCCGTTGGCCGGACGACTGATCAACTTCGGCCAGCAGAAGGACGGCCTGGCCAGAGGCGGCGATTTTGACCGCCGGTGCGAGGCGACCCTGGGGAAAAGCCTGGGGGTTCTGATGCCGGAGGAGGCGGAGCGGCGCTGTCTCCGGCTGGGCGGACGGCTCATGCCCTCCAATGCAGATCTCTGCGCGGAGTTTGCGTATATGCCCCGCTATCCCGTTACCCTCAAGCTCTGGTTTGCCGACGATGATCTGGATGGATCTGCCCGGCTGTTTCTGGACGAGAGCTGTGACCGCTATCTGACCATTGAGGATTCCGTCACCGTGGGGACGATCCTGATGGAGGAATTATTAAAGGCCTGAGCTTGTCGTTTTTTCTTGCTTTTTTACCGTTGATGGATTATTCTGTTTTTATAAAGACAACAAGGAGGCTTCCGTTATGGGAAAGTTTGTTATCCGCCCCGTTAAAACAGGCATCATGTTCAACCTGAAGGCCGGCAACGGCGAGATCATCGCTACCTCCGAAGTATATACCACTGAGGCTGCCTGCCGGAAGGGGATTGCCAGCGTTATTAAAAACGCTCCTGCCGCTGCCGTAGAGGACCAGACGGTCGAAGACTTCAAGAAAGAGAAGCACCCTAAGTTTGAGGTCTACCTGGATAAAGCCGGGGAATACCGTTATCGCCTGAAGGCGACCAACGGCCAGATCATCGCCGTGGGTGAGAGCTATAAGGCCAAGGCCAGCGTAATGAACGGCATCGAGTCGGTAAGGAAAAACGCTGTCGAAGGCAATATCGTCAAGGAAGAAAAGTAAAGGATCCGTCTGCCGCATAATCGGGCCGCAGTTTTTGCTGCGGCCCTTTCTTTTTTTCGGCGAATTATGCTTTTTAGTCTAAAACAGTTTGTCAGATTACCCAAAAACGCGGTTTCCATTGCATTATTTTGTGCTTGCAATCAGTTTAATAATGTGCTATTGTTACTTTTGCGTATTTAATTTGGAAAGGTAGAGATGTAAGTGGGAAAGTTCAAGCAATTCTTTGCACCCAAAAATATGAGCGAGGGGGCGCCGTGGAAGCGCCTGGCGGAGTTCGCCATTCCCATGCTGATCGGCAACCTTGTTCAGCAGCTTTATAACACCGTAGATACCGTAATTGTCGGCAACAGCCACTGGGGCTATCAGGCCCTGGCCGCCGTCAGCAGCGCAGGCCCTGTCCTCCGGCTTTTGATGGCACTGTTCGTGGGTATTGCCACCGGTACCGGAATCATCGTGTCCCAGTATTTCGGAGCCAAAAACAAAGAGGGCCTTGGAAGGACCATCGGTAACTGCATCACCCTTACCGCTATTGCCAGTGTGTTTTCCATGATCGTCGGTCCCATGCTCATCGGCCCCATGCTTAACCTGGTGAACACGCTTCCCGAGCTGTATGATTACAGCCGTCAGTATCTTGTCATCTACTTTGCCGGCATCAGCGGCATGTTCTTCTACAACATTTTTTCCGGCATCCTCCGCGGCATGGGCGACTCCACTTCCGCGCTGCTGTACCTGATGACCACCGCCGTGCTGAATGTCTTCGGCGATCTGCTGCTGGTGAACAAGTACGGCGTGGCCGGCGTAGCCATCGCCACCGTCGTTGCGCAGATCATTTCCGCTATCCTTTGCGTTCGCAAGGTCCTCTCCCTCAAGCAGTATGTCCATCTGGAAAAGGACTATTTCAGACCCCATAAGGACTATGCCATGCGCATCATCAAGCTGGGCATACCCTCCGGCATCACCGGCGCCATCTCCAGCCTCTCCGGCCTGGCGGTGCAGCGGCTGATCAACAGCTTTGGCGACGCCATGTTCGTGGCAGCCAACGGCCTGACCATCCGGGTGGACGGCTACGCCATGATGCCCACCTTCAGCTTTGGCATGGCCATGAGCACCTTTACCGGCCAGAACATCGGCGCAGGTCGTATGGACCGGCTGAAGCTGGGGTTGAAGCAGTGCCTGATCATGTCGGTGTCCATCGCGGCGATCATGACCCCCGCGGTGCTCTTCGGCGGACCGTACCTGCTGCGTCTGTTCACTCCCGAGCAGGAGCTCAACGATCTGGTCATGTCCCTGATCCACGTACTTGCCATCGGCTACGTCTTCAGCGCCGTTTCCAACGTGCTCCAGGGCGTGGTCCGCGGCGCCGGCGACACCATGTCTCCCATGTGGATCAGCATGGGCAACGCGATCGGCCTCCGGCTGGTGCTGGCCTATGCCCTGGTGGCACTCACCAAGAATATGGGCCTCCCCGTGCGGACCCAGGAGCAGATGGTGTTCCTGTCCATGTCCATCGTCTGGGTCACCGGCGCGCTCCTCACCTATTTCGTCTATAAGCGCGGCAAGTGGAAAAACATCCGCGTCATTCAGCGCAGCACCCCCGCTCCCTCCGAAGCGGAAGCCTGACAGATGTAAAAGAAAGGCACCGGATCTCCGGTGCCTTTTCTTTTGCTGTTTATTGAGCCAGCAGATCAAGACTGGGATCGCTGACAAAGTCACTGACGCTGTACAGGATCAAAACCGAATCGATATCGTTATCTTTTGCGTATTGCGCAGCACTGGCCCGATAGTACCGCAGATCCAGCAGATGGATCTGCGAATACGTGTCCAGTAAAAATGGAACAAGCGAGTCCGCGTAGGAATCCCGGAGGATCAGCAGGGAAGGGAGGCCTTCCTTTCCCGTGCTGATGTGAACGCGGGGGCAATTGCCGCCGAGAAAGAAACGGTATTTGTCCTTTGTGTCCAGTTTTTCTTCGTCGTAAAGAGCTGCGGAAACGGGCTTCGCATCCTCGTATTTTTCAATGCGCAGACCCTGCGGGGCATCAATAAAAACCTGGATGGTGTCCGGTTTGACCCAGAAAAAGCCGGAGGTGGAATATGCCGTACCGCAAAAGGATTCCGAAACCGTTCTGGGTGCGTACTTGTTTGGAGAAAGGGAAGCACCGGCGGATTCCAGTATGCTCTCCGCGGCGTAGAGCGCTCCCAGGGAGGTCCAGTGGTGGTCCGTGCGATAGAAGATATACTCGTCCCGGTGAGCTTCCAGGGCCTGTCCAAGGTCCACGTGTCCGGTACGGACCAGGGAGTAAACCTCAGCTGCCGTCTGCCGCTGGCTGTCATTTCTCACACCGGCGGGAAGCTGCTCGCCGTAGATCTCTGCCGCCCCGGGTATCAACGCCAGAGTGACCGGAATGTTCAGCCGGTCTGTTAGGGCGTTGACAGCGGCGCATCTTTTTTCGATCAGAGCTTCGTCAGGGGCTGTATACGGCTCGATCAACCGTTCGTCCGAACAAAGGAACACTCCGTTGTTTTCCCGCTTTCCCTGAAGAAGCTCCAGCCGCGCCTTCAGCGTGATCCAGCGGTCGCGAAGCGCGAACTGATCCGAGGAATAGAGCTCCGCTTTCTCCGTAAAGCTGCCGTCGGCCAGAGAGGCAAACGAAAACCTGGGAAAACGCTGCAGATATCGGTTCTCATTGGGTGAAAACTCTATGTCCGGCAAAAGGATGTTTGCCAGAAAAAAACCGCCGATAAAGCACACGAACAGCGCTGTGATGATCTTGTTTCTGTTTTTTTCCATTGTGGATGATCCTTTAAAACCGGAAGTACAAAAACGGATTATACGTGGAGTTGACAAGATAAGCCGTTGAAAGCACCAGAATCGTCAGAAGGAGCACCGGAGTCAGAACGGCCCGGACCCTTTCAGGCAGACGCAGAAAACCGGATTTCAGCAGGGGAGTGGCGCAGATCGTTCCAACGGCAAGAGAAGGGAGGAAGGAGCGGAGATAATAGAGATCCTTGGCCTCCGCCAGACCGGCGCCGCCCAGCCCGATCATAGCCTGCCAGTAGCGGACAACTTCCCCCACGGAATCCAGCTGAAACAGCATCCAGCCAAAAATTACTACTAAAATAGTGTAAAAATGGCACATTATGGCACTATTCTGAAGTTTTTTGAGCAAAAACAGCTTTTCCACAACAAGAAACAGGGCGTAATACAGCCCCCAGAGCAAAAAGGTCCAGTTGGCCCCGTGCCACAGACCCGTCAGCGCCCAGACGATCAGGATATTCAGCAGCTGGCGGGGAAGCCCCCGGCGATTGCCGCCCAGGGGAATGTAAAGATAATCCCTGAACCAGGTTCCCAGGGAGATATGCCATCGACGCCAGAACTCGGTGATGCTGCCGGAGATGTACGGATAATCGAAGTTTTCCCGAAACTCAAACCCCAGCATTCGACCTAGACCGATGGCCATGTCGGAGTACCCGGAGAAGTCAAAATACAGCTGCAGAGAAAAGGCCAGCGCGCCGAGCCAGGCGCCTGCCGTCGTCCGGGAGGCGGCCGTGGCATAAGCATCCCAGAGCACGCCTACGTTATTGGCCAGCAATACTTTTTTCCCAAGACCCACCACAAAGCGTTCCACACCGGAAGCGAATCGATCCACCGTCTCATGGCGGCTTTCAAGCTGGTCGGCAATGTCCTTGTAGCGCACGATCGGTCCGGCGATCAGCTGCGGGAACAGCGCAACAAAGGTGCCAAAGCGGATGAAATCCTTCTGCACGCTGGCGTCGCCCCGATAAACATCGATGGGATAAGACATGGTCTGAAACGTATAAAAAGAGATCCCGATGGGCAGCGCAAGACCGGGCAGGGGAAAGGCCGTACCGGCCAGACGGTTGAAAGTGCCGATCAGAAGGTCCGCGTATTTGAACACGATCAACAGCAGCAGATTCAACGCCGTGTTCCACGCCAGCACGGCTTTCGCTTTTTTTCGGCGCTGGGTGCGGTATCGTCCGATCAGACGGCCGCTGCCGTAGTTCAGCGCAATGGAAAAAACCATCAGCAGCACGTAGACCGGCTCGCCCCAGCCGTAAAAAACCAGATTAACGAAAAACAGCCAGAGATTCCGATACCGGGACGGTATCAGGTAATACACCGCCAGTACCGCCGGCAAATAATAAAACAGAAAAACGATACTCGAAAAAACCATTTATCTCTCCGAAAGACCCCGGATCATTCCTCCGGTTTGAATTTGCCAAGGGGATTGGCCAGGGCCGCAGTTCGCAGCCCGGAATTATCAACGTGGGTGTAGATCTGAGTCGTATTCAGATTCTCATGGCCCAGGATCTCCTGCAGCGTGCGAACGTCCACGCCGTTGGAGAGCATCAGCGTTGCCGCGGTGTGGCGCAGCTTGTGGGCGGAAAACTTTTCGCTGTCCAACCCGGCCCGAAGCAGAGATTTTTTCACCATGGCGTGGAGCCCCTCGCGGGTGACCCTGGTGCGGCGGCTGGAGAGGAACAGGGCGCTGCGGTCCACGGCGGCGATATCCCTGCGCACCACCAGATAGCGGTTGATGGCGTCCGCAGTGGCGTCATTGAGATAGACGACGCGTTCTTTATTCCCTTTACCCAGGACCCGCAGATGATCGGCGCGAACGTCGGAGAGATTCAAACCGGCGATCTCGGAGATCCGAAGCCCGCAGTTGAGAAAGATACAGAGGATACAGTAATCCCGCTCCTTATGAATGCCGTCCACCGACTGCAGCAGCTTCTGGCTTTCCTCCAGTGTCAGGTAGCGGGGCAGCGAGCGTTTGGCCTTGGGTGAATCCAGATCCTGAACAGGGTTTTCTGTCAAGAGTTTAGCCTTGACAGTGAGGTATTTATAAAAACCGCGTATGCTGGAGACTTTGCGGGCGCGGGAGGCGGCATTGATGCCGTATTCCTCGCTTCGGGCCCGGGTGAATTTCGCTTTGTCCCGGGAGAGGAACGCCAGGTAGTCATAGACCTCCGCAAGTGTGACTTTGGAAACAAAGTCCAGATCCACGTCCATGATGGAGATATCGTCCAAATCCGTACTGCGGGGAACTGCACCGCGCTCGATCTTCAAAAAGCGGAAAAAGTTGCGCAGGTCAAGGAAGTATTCATCCACCGTGGCACGGGAATGTCCCTTGATCGTCTCATGATATGTAAGATAGTCCCGGAGGATCGCCGGGGACTCATCCCGATAATCCATTGATAACACCTCCGATCCTGTGAAAGAGAGTGACAGGGAGGAGTGAGCCTGTCCAGATTCATATATAGTAAAAATTAAACAAAATAAAGATTTTGTTTAATTTAGGGGAGGGCTAAAACGTTTTTTTTGCCCGGAAAGCGCTTTCGTGGTCAGATCACCACGGCATTGATCGCTTCTCTCACGTTTCTGGCCGGAAGGATCTTCAGACCGGTCGGCGCTTTGATATCGTCCTTGCAGTGCGCCGGAACGATGCATCGTTTGAATCCCAGTCTTGCGATCTCCTGCAGACGCTGATTGATCGACGGCACGCTGCGCAGCTCTCCTGTCAGTCCGATCTCGCCCACGGCGGCGAGGTCTTCTCCGATGGGTTTGTCCCGGAAGCTGGACGCCAGCGCAAGAACGATGGACAAATCGGCTGCCGGCTCGTTGAGTTCCAAGCCGCCCACTACGTTTATGTAAGCGTCGCAGCTGCCCACATGCAGTCCGCCGATCTTTTCCAGAACGGCCAGCAGCAGCATCGTTCGATTGAAATCCACGCCGTTGGTGTTTCTGCGGGCCTGCGACAGACTCGTCGGTGAAAGCAGCGCCTGGACCTCCGCCAGGATCGGTCTGGTGCCCTGCATGACGCAGGCCACGCAGGTGCCCGGCGCATTGACCGGACGTCCCGCCAGCATGACCTCCGAAGGATTCGGCACCTCCCGCAAACCCGTGTCGCACATCTCAAACACGCCGATCTCATTGGTTGAACCAAATCTATTCTTGGCCGACCGCAATATCCTGTAGTTGGTGGAGCTGTCACCCTCAAAATATAGTACGCAGTCCACCATGTGCTCCAACACCTTGGGGCCGGCGATGGCGCCCTCCTTATTGACGTGGCCGACCACGAAGGCAGTGATCCCAAGGCTTTTTGCCAGATGCATCACCGCCATGGTGCAGTCCTTCACCTGACTGATGCTTCCCGGAGCAGATGCGATCTCGTTGTTGAACATGGTCTGTACCGAGTCGATGATCAGGATCCCCGGCTGGAGGTCTTCCACGCTCTGCACCACAGTGTTGATATCCGTTTCGGCCAGAACGTACAGCTCGCCGCTCACGACACCCAGGCGTCTGGCGCGCATTTTCAGCTGCCGTTGGCTTTCCTCACCAGTGACGTACAGGATCCGTTCCCCGGACAGGTTTCCGCAGACCTGAAGCAGCAGCGTGGATTTGCCGATGCCCGGCGCGCCGCCGAACAGGACCAGCGAGCCCTTTACGGCGCCTCCGCCCAGAACTCTGTCCAGCTCGGAAAGTCCCGTGGAAAATCGGATCTCCTGTTCTTCATCCAGCTCCGCCACGGGGCGGGGACGATTGATCCGCTTGGCCGCCGTGTTTCTGGCGGCGCTTTTGGAAGCTCCAGCGGAAACCGGAGCTTCCTCCATGGTATTCCAGGCGCCGCATGCGGGGCATTGACCGTACCACTTTCCGGTCTCGTTCCCGCACTCTCTGCAATAATACACTGTCTTTGCCTTCAAGCGATCACATCTCCCGCAAATTCATACACTGCAGCTGAGACCACAGCCGCTATTTTTATCTGCGCGGCGTCCGTTTCCATCGCCGCGGCCTCCGTTGGGTTGGAGAGAAATCCACACTCCAGAAGGACTGCCGGACACCCCACGTGGTTCATCAGATAGACGTCCTTCCGCACAGGCACGGCGACGCGCCGATTATCCGGCTGCAGAGTCTGAACGATCAGATCCTGTATCCGCTCCCCCAGCCGACGGCTGATCTCGTCGGGGGCATACAATACCTGCGCGCCGTGCGGCTGAGCCGAAGGATAATAGTTTTGATGGATACTGAGCAGCACAGCGCTGCTGACGCTGTTGACGATCTCCGCACGATGCCGGGTGTCCCACTTTTTCTTTTGGGCGATCCCGGCGACCTCCGGCGGATAATCGATCTCATATCGATCTCTGGTCATCGTTGTCCGCATGCCGAAAAATGCAAGCAGATCCCGCAGTCTCCGGGCTGTTTTCCAGTTGATTTCACTTTCCGCGGTTCCGTTAACGGATACGGCGCCGCCGTCCAGCCCGCCGTGACCGGGATCGATGACGATCACAGGTGCTGCGTCTCTTTCCGTCATAGTATCCGCCGCGGCGGAAAGTCCGCTTACTTTGAGTATTATGACACAAATCCAGATAGATAGCAAGGCGCAAAGGACCGCTCTGTCTTCATGGATGTTCCGAAACATAAATAGACCGCCTCCCCCATATAAGCTATGAGTTCGGCGGTCCGATGATGCGGTGACGTCAGTCCCCTGCCAGGAATTTTTCCAGGCGGTCGAGTCCTTCCTTTATATTCTCCATGGAGGTGGCGTAAGTCCAGCGGACGTAGTGATCGATGCCGAAGGCGTCGCAGGCCACCACTGCCACCAGACCTTTTTCCAGGAACGCCATGCTGAAGTCGCTGGCCGTTTGGATCAACCGGCCTCCCAGCGTCCGTCCGATGAGCTTTTCGATGTTCATCATCACGTAAAAGGCACCGTCCGGCATCAGACAGCTTACTCCATCGATGGAGTTGATCCTGGACACCATGTAATTCCGGCGCTCCTCGAACACCTTCCGCATTACCTCCACGGAATCCTGGGGTCCCCGCAGAGCGGCGGCCATGGCGGCCTGGTTCATCGTACCGATGGAGCCGATGGAGTGGCTCAGCGCATTGGCCATCACTTTGGCAACGCGCTTGTCGCCGCAGGCGGCGTACCCGCAGCGCCAGCCGGTCATGGCGTAGGATTTGGAAACGCCGTTGATGAGGATGCAGTGTTCCTTTACGTCCTCGCCGAGAGACGCCATGCTGACGAATTCCTTGCCGTCATAGCACAGGCGGTAATAGATCTCATCCGATACGATATACAGATCGTGCCGGACACAGACCTCCGCCAGCGCGGAGAGCTCCTCCCGGGAATAGATCATTCCGGTGGGATTCGAGGGGTTGTTGATAACAAAGGCTTTGGTCTTTTCGGTGATGGCTGCTTCCAGCTGCCGGGCGTTGATCTTGAAATGCTGTTCCTCCGGCGCAAAGACGACGACGGGGACCGCGCCCACCATGCGGATCTGCTCAGCGTAGCTGACCCAATAAGGCGCCGGCAGTATGACCTCGTCACCGGGGTCGAACAGCGTGGCGAACAGCGAGTGGAGACACGCTTTGGCGCCGCTGGAGACAACAATGGAGCTCCAGTCATAATCAACGTTGAAGTCCTCCTTCAGCCGGTAAGCCACAGCCTGACGCACATCCGTGGTGCCCGCGGCGGAAGTGTACTTCGTTTGTCCGTCCACAATGGCCTTGATGCCGGCCATCTTGATAAAATCAGGGGTATCGAAATCGGGTTCGCCCGCGCCGAAGCCAACCACGGGGATCCCCTCGGCTTTCATTTGTTTATACTTGGAATCCACGGCCAGGGTGGCCGAGGGTGCAACGGCTGAGTAGATTCTGGACAGTTCCTTCATTTTGACCGCTCCCCATTCATTTTTCAAGTATTATATGGCATATAAGACAAAATAGCAATAGGAAAACTGTTAAAAAACGCCTTGCGGAGACGCAATTTGCGTCCCCGCATGAAATTTTCATCATATGATTATGCAAATCAAAGAGCTGCTTCCCTCGTTTACGATCCGCGTAAGCGTCTGCTGCAGCTTTCCCTGGGCGTTGGGCGGCATGTGGCGCAGCTTGTTCATGACCCCTTCCCCAGCGATGTCATACAAGGACTTCCCGAATATATTGGATTCCCAGATCCGGCTGGTATCCCCCTCAAAGCCCTGCAAAAGGAAGTTGATGATCTCCTCCGACGCCTTTTCCCCTCCCAAGGCAGGACTGACCTCCGTCTCCACGTTGGCCATGATCATATGGATGGACGGAGCGGAGGCTTTGAGTCGGACGCCGTAACGTCCCCCCTGCCGCACGATCTCCGGCTCCTCCAGTTTCAGTTCCTCCGACGAGGGTACTACGATGCCGTATCCGGTCTCCCGTACCTCCTGCAGCGCGTCCCGGACTCGGTCATATTCTCTCTTTACGTCCCGCATTTCCGTGAGCAGCTTCATCAGATCTCCGTCATTTCGGATCGAAAAGCCGGATTGCTCGCTGATGGTCTGATAATACAGCGCCTGAGGATACTCCATCGTGATGTACGCTGAGCCGCTGCCCATCCGGACTGAGCGGACCCGGGCCGACGCCCCTGTCTCTTCGCCGGAGAGGGACGCCGCGATATCATATACATCCCGCAGTCTGCCCACGTTCCGACAGTGGGACAATATGGAAGAAAACACCTTTTCCCGGAGGGGATGTGCCGCCGGCAGCGCCTCCACCCAGCTGGGCAGATAAAACCCGATCTCCCCGGCGGGGAACTCCAGTAGGACCAGACGAAGAATGTCTGCGATCTCTTCCTCACCCATGGTCAGGCAGTTGACCGCCATACAGCTGACGTCATATTGCCGGGAGAGCTGTTCGGCCAGGGAGCGGACGGCCGCGGAAGCGGGCTCGGTACTGTTGAGGATCACGGCAAACGGCTTGCCGATCGCCTTCAGCTCCCGGATCACGCGCTCCTCCGCCGCCACGTAGGATTCCCGTGGGATGTCGCATATGGACCCGTCGCAGGTGACCACCAGGCCTATGGTGGAGTGCTCGGAGATGACTTTGTGCGTACCCTGCTCCGCCGCCTCCGTGAGCGTCACCTCATGGTCGAACCACGGCGTAGTCACCATTCGCTCGGAGCCGTCCTCAAACTGCCCCGAGGCGCCGTTGACCATGTACCCTACGCTGTCGATGAGCCGCACGGAGGCGTCCACGCCGTCTCCCAGATGAATGGATACCGCTTCTTCCGGTATGAATTTTGGCTCTGCGGTCATGATCGTCCGTCCGGAGCCGCTCTGAGGCAGCTCGTCTCTGGCGCGTTCCAGTCGATAGACGTTGTCGATGCGCGGGATCACCAGCGTCTCCATAAAGCGTTTAATAAAGGTGGATTTGCCCGTTCGGACCGGCCCCACCACACCAAGATAGATATCTCCGTCCGTGCGGAGAGCTATGTCCTCGTAAATGTCAATATCAGACACGGCCAAACCCCCTGTTGATGATCTCAACGCATCATATGGGGTTTGGCCGTGAATTATTCTCCGTCAGAATTCAAATCCCCGGGAGATCTGGCTTTGGAAACAGGACAAGCAAATGTCTACGTCAGGGAAACGGCCGCGCAAAAGCTCCGCCAGCGCCACCGTTACAACGTTTTCCGTGGCAAAATGACCGCCCTCAATGAGATTCAGCCCCAGCTCGGCGCCGTCGATCCACTGGTGATGCTTGATCTCCCCCGTCAGCACCGTATCGCAACCCAGAGCAGCCGCCTGATAGATCATATCGCCGCCGGCACCGCCGCATACGGCGATTCGCTCCACCGCTCTTTCCGCGGAATAAAACCGCATATCAGGCACATTCAGCGCATCCCTTGTCTGGGAAAGGAACGCTTCCATGGACATCGGCTCCGGGAGACGGGCGATGCCGCCCATATCCAACAGCTCCTCCATATCCGCTCCCACGGCGGCAGCCAGCGCGGAATTGACACCACCTTCGACCCGGTCAAGATTCGTGTGGAGGCACACGGCGGAAAGGCCGCTTTGCAGCAGCCGGATCACCCGTCTGCCGTCCGGCGTATCGTCGCAGACGCGCCGCATGGGGGTGAAGATCACCGGATGGTGGGAGACGATCAGCTCTGCGCCCGTTGCCTCCGCCTCCTGTATCGCCTCCAGTGTGATGTCCAGCACGACGAGCACGCGGGTGACTTCTCTGTCCGGAAAGCCGCACAGGAGCCCCACATTGTCATAGTCCATTTTCAGCGAAGAAGGGATCTTCCCTTCCAGATATGCAGCGATCTCAGAAACCTTTGTCATGCTTTTCCCTCATTTCCTCAAGCTGATCCAGTATCAGCCGCAGCTGTGAGAGCCGGGTCGGATCCCCCTTTTCCGAGTGGGAGAGACCCTCAGCCGCGGCGGAGAGTCTGGCCTTCAGATCCTTGATAAAGGGGATGAACAGCGAATCTTTGGAAATATGTTCGTACAACCCGGTATACAGCTCCGCTTCGGAATAGACCTCTGCCCTTCCGCCTCCGGCACGAAGGATGGAGTATACTCTCCCGTTATCCTCCGCCAGATGCTCCTCGAAGATCCGGCAGCCGCTTTCCGCCAGAAACCGTCGGAGGATCTCCGGCCGGGACATGGGCTGCAGCAAAAGCCGATGCCCGTTTTTCGTCCAGGGAGCTCTCTGCAGGATCCCGGCGATGGTCTCCCCTCCCATCCCGGCGATCACGATGGTGTCCGCGTCCTCCCCGGAGAGCGCCGCCAGTCCGTCGCAGAGGACGCAGCGCATCCCATGCACATTATATGCCCGGGCGTTGCTTTCCGCCCGGGAGAGCGGTCCGGGGCGGATATCGGTGGCAACGGCGCTGCGGATCCGCCCCTCCTGCAGCAAGCGGATGGGCAGATACCCGTGATCGGTACCCACATCGGCCAGACGGGCGCCAGGAGGCACCATACGGGCAATGGCGTCCAGCCGCGGCGAAAGTTTGATCAGTTCCATTTTTTTCAAAAGACGGCGAGGAAGCTCCCCGCCGTCTTTTTCTCCTGTTCAATTCAGCTGTGAGAAGCGATAAACTCGTTGACGTGCTTCACGAACAAATCGGGATCCACACCATGAACTTCGCAGGCCTCCGCAACGTTTTCGCCGCTGGCCATAGCGCAGCCCATGCAGTGCATGCCAATGGCCTGGAACAGAGGAACCGTATAGGGGGCGTTCATCATGATGTCGGAAATCACGGTTTCTTTTTCGATCTGGTACATTCAGTTCTCCTCCCGAGAAATATATTGCAGAAGTATTATACCCGGAAACATCCCTGTTTGCAAGGGGGCAATCGAAATCTGTCCGATATACGCAAAAGAAGCGGGGACATGATGCCCCCGCTTCTTTTGCTGCATTCGGCAGAGAACCGATTACTGCTGGTTCGCCTTGATCTTGGCGAAGCAATCGCTGCAGTATACGGGCCGGTCAGACTTGGGCTCAAAAGGCACCCGAGCCTCGCCGCCGCAGGCAGCGCACACAGCCGTGAAGAACTCACGGGGGCCGCGAGTGGCGTTCTTGCGAGCGTCACGGCAGGCCTTGCAGCGCTGGGGCTCATTCTGGAAGCCGCGCTCAGCATAGAACTCCTGCTCACCGGCGGTGAAAACAAACTCTTTACCGCACTCCTTGCACACCAGGGTCTTGTCCTCGTACATGATTGATCCTCTCTTTGATTTCGCCCTTGGGCTGTTATATTGCGTTCAGCTTTCGCTGATGACGCCGGGTGGAATGATCCGCGCAAGCTTTCGGCGGATCCGCTGTACGGCATTGTCTACGGCTTTTTCGTTCCTGCCTGTCATTTCCGCCATGACACGGTAGGAACAGCCGTCCAGGTAGAGGTGCAAAACCTCCTGTTCAAAGGGGGACAAATGCCGTGAAAAGGATTGGAAAAACTCTCTTTCGCTTTCTTTGGCCAATACCTGTTCTTCGGGAGTGCGTCTCTGATCAAGGACAAAACGCGTGTTCGATTCTCGGGATTGGTTGGACTCGGTTTCTTCCAGGGAAACACCGCGGTTGAGCGGGGCGTGCTTCAATCGGGCGGCCGCCCGAATGGCACTGAAAATACGCCGTCTGATACAAAGCTGCGCATAGGCCTTAAAAGGGATCCCCTGGGACTCATCAAATTCGCGAATAGCGGAAAGGAGTCCGACCATCCCCTCCTGGATGAGATCCGCGTTCTCCGCCCCTTCAATGTAGTAGGGGTGAGCACAGGATTCCACCAGCCCGGCGTATCGCCGCGTCAGGGTCTCCCCTGCTCTGACGTCGCCCGCGGCAGCAAGCTTTTGAAGTTTTTCATCGCTCAGGAAATTCAAATCATCCATATATATCCTTATACAGGGGGAATTATATTTGGTTTTGGAAATAAAGTCAAGACAATAATAACTAAACAGCGAAAAATCGAAAAAAATTATCCGAGGTTAATCTGCTGCTGTCCGTGGAAGGGGATTCCCAGGTGCTCGTACGCCTTCTGAGTGACGCACCGGCCCCGGGGCGTGCGGGTCAGAAAGCCCTGCTGCAGAAGATAGGGCTCGTACACGTCTTCCAGGGTGACGGACTCCTCGTTGATGGTGGCTGCCAGCGTATCCAGACCCACAGGTCCGCCGCCGTAGTAGGTAATGATGCTGCGCAGCATCATCCGATCCAGGTTGTCCAGCCCCATTTTATCCACGTCCAGCCGGTTTAGCGCCTTGTCGGCCACCTCACGGGTGATCACGCCGTTGGCCGTGACCTGGGCAAAATCCCGTACCCGGCGGAGAAGCCGGTTGGCCAGCCGAGGCGTTCCGCGGCTGCGGCACGCGATTTCTTCCGCGCCGGTGGGGTCGATCTCGATACCCAGGATCCCTGCGCTGCGCTGAACGATCTGCTTGAGCTCAGCAGGGGTATACAGCTCCAGACGAAGATTCACGCCAAACCGGTCGCGCAGAGGAGCCGCCAGCTGACCGCTCCTTGTGGTGGCGCCGATCAGCGTAAACTTGGGGAGATCCAGTCGGATGGAGTTGGCAGAAGGTCCCTTGCCGATGATGATATCAATGGCGTAATCCTCCATAGCCGGATAGAGGACCTCCTCCACTGCGTGATTCAACCGGTGGATCTCATCCACGAATAATATGTCGTTTTCCTGCAGGTTGGTGAGCAGCGCGGCCAGATCCCCCGCTTTTTCAATGGTCGGTCCGGAAGTGATGCGCAGATTGACGCCCATCTCATTGGCAATAACAGCCGCAAGGGTGGTTTTGCCCAGGCCCGGGGGGCCATGGAGCAGCACGTGGTCCAGCGCTTCCTCCCGCATCTTTGCGGCCTGGATGAAAACGCGCAGGTTTTCCTTGGCTCGTTCCTGTCCGATGTATTCATTGAGAGTTCTCGGGCGAAGAGATCCCTCGCCGGAATCCTCCGGCAAGGCCACCGAGCGGGTGATCAGCTCTTCGCTGGGCTGAGAATAGTTGATTGCCACGGTTTTCCCCTTTCAGATCACGTTGTCATCTTGCGCAGCGCCTGGCGAATGATATCCTCCACAGACAGGGACTGGAGATCGAGCCCTTTCAGTGCCGCGGCGATCTCGTTGTTGCCATAGCCCAGGACGCCCAGAGCAGCTGCGGCGTCCGCCATTTTGTCGCTGCCGACGCCCGCCGTTCCGGCGGGGCCGGAAAAACTCTCGGCTCCCACGCCCTCAAGCTCCTTGGAGAGCTTGTCTTTCAGCTCCAGAAGCACCCGCTGCGCGATCTTTTTTCCGATCCCGGGCACGACGGTAAGCGCTTTTTCATTGCCGGAGATCACCGCCAGAGAAAGGGACTCCGGTGTGTTGGCCGACAAGATGGCCTGGGCCGCACGGGGGCCTACGCCGGAAACGCCGATCAGCAGCTCAAAGCTGCGCTTTTCCTCCTGGGTGAAGAAACCGTACAGGTCAAAGCAATCCTCCCGGATCACAGTATATACATACAGTCTGGCGCGTTCTCCCACACGGAGCCGGGACAGGGTGTTGACAGTGGTGTTCAGGGCGTATCCCACGCCCCCGCAGTCGATGACCGCCAGGGAATTATCCATCAGCGCCACAACGCCTTCTATATAGTAGAACACGGATTCTGCGCTCCTTCCAGATTTAATAGGGACGTACTGCTGCGGGCGTGACACAGAGCCAGGGCAACGGCATCCGCCGCGTCATCCGGCTTTGGGGCCGCAGGCAGGTTCAGGATCCGCTTGACCATATCCATCACCTGCTTTTTCTCCGCCCGACCGTAGCCGACCACCGCCTGTTTGACCTGCAGCGGGGTGTATTCATAGATCTGAAGCCCGCAGCGATAGGCGCACAGCAGGATCACTCCCCTGCCCTGGGCAACAGAGATACCGGTGGTGATATTCGTGTTGAAGAACAGCTCCTCGATCGCCATAACGTCCGGGGCAGTGGCGCAGATAAGCTCCTCCAGATCCGAGTAGATCTGGTCCAGGCGTGAAGTCAGCGGCGTGTGCGCCGGGGTGGTGATCACGCCGCAGGTAACGAGCTTCTGTCGATTTTTTTCCGTATCGATGATTCCAAAACCCACGGTGGCGATCCCTGGGTCCAAGCCGAGAATCCGCATGGTACAATCTCCTTTTCGCCTGACAATTGTATCACGCCCTCCGGGGCAAAGCAATCCTTATTTCCAAACGCAGAGAAGACCCGGCCGCATAAGCCGGGTCTCCCCTGATTCCGGGTTCAGGCACGAGGATGCGTTTTGTTGTAGACGTCTTTCAGCTGTTTTTTCACCAGTTGGGAATAGATCTGAGTGGAGCTGATATCCGCATGGCCCAGCATTTCCTGGATTGAGCGAAGATCGGCGCCGTTTTCCAGCAGGTGCGCGGCAAAAGAGTGGCGCAGGGTATGCGGCGTGATGTCCTTGTCGATATGGGCTTTGACCTGGTATGATTTGATGATCTTCCAGAAGCCCTGACGGGACATGCGCTCGCCGTTGACGTTGACGAACAGCGACTGCTCATCGTCGTGGGCGATCATCTGCGGCCGGACGAATTCGAGATAGTCCGTCAGTGCGCGAATAGCGGCAGAGTATAGCGGAATAAACCGTTCCTTATCATGGCTGACGCAGCGGACAAAGCCCATACTCAAATTCAGATCCGTCACGTTCAGTGAGATCAGCTCGCTGACCCGGATGCCGGTGGCATAAAGCAGCTCCAGCATGGCCTTGTCCCGGTAGCCCTTCAGATCCTTGCACTCGGGCTGCTCCAGCAAGAGTTCGACTTCCTTGCTGGTGAGGATCTGGGGCAGCTTCTGGGTGGTCTTGTCGGGCACGAGTTTTCCCGTTGGATTGGCTTCCATCAGACGCTGGGAGACAAGAAAAGAGTAGAAGCATTTGAGAGAGGCGATATTGCGGGAAACGGTGGCAACGGATTTTCCGGCGCCGCGAAGCCAGCCGATGTACTCGGAAAGGATGCTCTCATCCGCCTCGGCGTATCCAACCTCGTGGTGGGAGTCGAGGTACTCCCCGAACTGACGAATGTCCCGCAGATAGGAGCTCAGGGTGTTGCTGGAGGCTTTTTTCACGTCAACGAGATAATCCCGAAACCGATCATAATAATAGCTGTTGTCCAATGCACACCCCTCCTTCCTCATATCAGCAGATATTAAAAATCAATAATCAGGCAGGCCCGGCAAACTGCCGAGACAAGGATCAGCAAAAAACCGGGAAAAATTTTGCCGGAAAGAGCCGCATCCTCGTTTGATCGCTTCGTCCGAAGAGACCAGGCCGATAAAAAAGCATATTCGCCAAGCAAAAATAGGGCGCACAGCGAAAAGAAAGCCGGAAAGCCGATTACCGCAAAGGCGCGTAACTTCGGTAACGAGCTGTCCAGCAGGGAAGCAACGCAAAGGGAAAAGGAAAAGCCTCTCGAGATATAGACAAACGGCAGAATATAGTAGCCGATTACCGACGTGGATAAAAACAAAACCAGAAAAAAAGGAAAAGAAGCAAAAAAGAAAGAACGAAGAAAGTTCTCAGGAGTCAAGCCGACAAACGAGACCTGACCGAACGAAGCGGAGAAGCCAATGAAATGGAAGTATAAAGAACCGATCAGAGAGCCAAGCAGATAAAACAGACAGAAAAACCGCGCAAACAACGGTTTGGCGGACTTGATCGGCTGCAGACCGACCGGGATCAGATCGCGGGTATCACTCATTTGCTCCACCCCGCCTCAAATAAGACAAGAAGGAAACAACATAAAACAATAATTTACATAATATGAGGTATGCACAATATAATACAAATTCAAACCGTAATCAATCCTTTTTTCAAAAATTTCGAAAATTTGTGTATTATGACGATATATTATGTCTACATTATTATGTAAACTTCAATTACCTGCATAGAAATAATGCTTGAATTATCAATGTTTACTTCAATATATAGTGATGTTTTTTAAGCGAAAACACTATATATTGGTTATCATTCTTCCGTTATGTCAACTTTTCGTTCTGATTGCTATCTGTTATATTTCTTTCTTCTCTTTGCCGCATGGTTTTCTTTTTTCCCTTTTTTCAGGACCGAACCGATCATCGTTCCCGCAAATCCGGCGCCTGAAACAGGCAGCAGACCCTTTAAAGAAAAGACCGTGTTTTTCATACTTGCCGTCAGCAGCAACACCAGTAGGGTGATGATCAGCGCGCTGATCAGGGAGCTGATGGCCCCTCCCCTCTCGGTTGACACCAGCACCTGGCTGATTATTGCCGACATCAGCAGGCAGAGTATGCCGATCACTTTCCCTTTCGCCGGATCTGTGATGCCCTTTTCGATCGCTATCGCTGCCGGAATCAGCAGCGCCATGGTCATCATCATACTTGCACAGCCCGTTTTTACGGCCTGCCACAGGATCTTTTCGAGATCTTTTTCTCCTGACAACATAAAAAACACCCCCGCAATGTGGATACTCAAATGTATTCACGCGGGAGTGTTCTTATTCTTGACGGTCGCGTCAGCCTTCCAGCTTTTCCTCGGAGCTGTTGGTCTCCTTATTGGCGCCCTTCCCCTCGTTAACGGAGACAGCCCACTTGGTGGTCTCAAGACGCACGCGGTCTTCGCCGGTCTCGAAGGTGATGGAGTCACCGGTAACGTGGACGACCTTGCCAACGATTCCGCCGATAGTGGTGATCTTATCGCCTACTTCGATGGAGTCACGCATTTCCTGGGCTTTCTTTTTCCGCTTGTTCTCAGGCAGGATCATGAAAACGTACATAATGGCAAACAGGCCGATGATCCAGAGCATGGGAAGCATCGTGTTGCCGAAGGTGTTGGTTCCGCTCTCGGCGGCCTCGCAGCCGGCCAGCAATGACGCAAAGGTGATAACGAGCGCAGAGATAAACAGGTTTTTCCGTTTCATGGGACATCCTCCAAAACTGATTTTCTTTTCAGATTATATTATTCTTCCGACTTAAAAGCAAGCATAATTAGATTCTCTTGTCCAGTTTTTCCACGTTGGCGCGATAAAAGCTTTCATAATCACCTTCGTCCAGCGCATTGCGGATCTTCGCCATGAGAGAATTATAGAAATACAGGTTGTGCATCACCGACAGCCGCAGGGCCAGTGCCTCCTCCGCCTTGAAGAGGTGGCGAAGATATGCACGGCTGTAGCGGCGGCAGACGGGGCACTGGCAGACGGGATCAATGGGGCTCTCGTCTCTGGCGTATTTCTCATTCTTAATATTGATGACGCCTTCCCAGGTGTACAGGTGACCGTGACGTCCGTTCCGCGCGGGCATGACGCAGTCGAAAAAGTCTACCCCCCGATGGACTGATTCCAGAATATTCACAGGCGTTCCCACACCCATGAGATACCGGGGCTTGTCCTTTGGCATATAGGGCTCCAGCGCCTGGATCGTATCGTACATCTCCTGGGTGCTCTCCCCTACCGCAAGCCCGCCGATGGCGTAGCCCGGTAGTTCCAGCTCCGCGATCTTTTTCATATGGTCGATGCGGATATCTTGAAAGACCGCACCCTGGTTGATGCCCCAGAGCACCTGTCCGGGGTTGACCGCATCCTCCCGGGAGGTATAGTCGTGCAGGGCATCCCGGCAGCGTTTGAGCCAGCGCGCCGTACGGGCGCAGGAGGCCTCCACGTAGGGACGCTCCGCCGGGATGCCGACACACTCGTCAAAAGCCATGGCGATGTCCGAGCCCAGGTTGGCCTGGATGCGCATGCTCTCCTCCGGGCCCATGAAAATATGCCGGCCGTCCACGTGGGAGTTGAAGTAAACGCCCTCTTCCTTTATTCTGCGCAGCGACGCCAGAGAAAAGATCTGAAATCCGCCCGAGTCGGTCAGGATCGGCCCGTCCCAGCCCATGAAGCGGTGCAGACCGCCCATGTCCCGGATCAGCTCATCACCGGGGCGAACGTGAAGATGATACGTGTTGGAAAGCTCCACCTGACAGCCTATGTTGCCAAGGTCAAAGCCGGACAGACCTCCCTTGATCGCCGCCTGGGTGCCGACGTTCATGAACACCGGCGTCTGTACGGTGCCGTGGGGCGTGGTGTACTCGCCGCGTCGTGCGTTTCCCTCCCGCCTGATCAGCTTGAACATATCCATCTCCTTTTCTTCAATGAATGAACATGGCATCCCCGAAAGAAAAGAAGCGATATCCTTCGGAAACGGCAGTTTTGTAGGCGTTGAGCACGTTTTCCCTGCCGGCCAGCGCGGAGACCAGCATGATCAGCGTGCTCTCGGGCAGATGGAAATTGGTAATCAGCCCGTCGATGGCCTTAAAGCGGTAGCCCGGATAAATAAAGATATCTGTCCATCCGCTTCGGGAGGACAGCATACCGTCCTCATCGGCAAAGCTCTCCAGCGTACGGCAGGAGGTGGTGCCGACGGCAATGATCCGTCCGCCCGCGGCCCGTGCCTCGTTGATGGTGTGCGCCGTCTCGGGAGAGATCACACAATACTCCGCGTGCATGGGATGGTCTTCGATGTTCTCCTCTTTAACGGGGCGGAAGGTCCCCAGGCCCACGTGCAGCGTCACCCAGCAGAGCTTCACGCCTTTTTCCTCCAGAGCGGTCAGCAGCTCCCGGGTAAAGTGAAGTCCGGCGGTAGGGGCCGCGGCAGAGCCCGGGTCCCGTGCGTACACCGTCTGGTAGCGCTCCCTGTCCTGAAGCTGAGTTTTGATATAGGGCGGCAGAGGCATCTGGCCCAGACGATCCAGGACTTCCAGAAAGATCCCCTCATAGGAAAAGCGGAGGATCTTGTTGCCGTCGGCCTCCGCGCCGACCACTTCCGCGGTCAGTTCCCCGTCGCCAAAGGTGATGTGCGTCCCCGGCGGAGTCTTCCGGCCGGGGCGCGTCAGGCACTCCCACTGATCGCCGCCCAGATCCCGCAGCAAAACAACTTCCACGCTGCCGCCGGTGGGTCTTACTCCGAACAGCCGGGCAGGGATCACCCGGGAGTCGTTCATCACCAGGCAGTCCCCCTCCCGGAGCAGTGAGGAAAGCTCATAAAAATGTCTGTGCTCGATAGCTCCGGTCACCTTGTCCAAACACATAAGACGAGAGGCGTCCCGCCGGTCCAGAGGCGTCTGGGCAATGAGTTCCTGAGGGAGATCAAAATAAAAATCCGTTTTTTTCAATGTCAGCTCCTGTGCCGACCCCCGCGGCCATTCGACTCCGTGTCGCTTGACGGGGCTTTATCGGCGTGCTATTATTTCTGAATACAGCGCCTTGCATTATACCCACAATCCCGGTGCATTGCAAGCTTTTTCCGTTTACTGTCACACCGCTGCGTGATGGAGCATAGAATACGGGAGGACGCAATTTTCTGCCGCCCTCGCCCCGTCAGATCGCAGCGTCCCGCGTGTCGGGGATGGCAGGACGGGAAAGGACGAAGCATGAAAGAACCTGTATTCACCGGCTCGGCAACTGCGCTGGTGACCCCCTACGACGAAAACGGCATCGATTTTGATCTGTTGGAAAAACAGATCCATCGGCAGGCGGAAAACGGTACCTCCGCGCTGGTTATCTGCGCCACCACCGGCGAGGCCCCGGTGCTGACCGAGTCGGAACGGACTCTGCTCACCGGGTTTTGCGTCCGCTCCGCCGCCGGACGGATGAAAATTGTGGTGGGGATCGGCGGCAACAACAGTGAAAAGGCCGCCGCGGCCGCCCGGGAGGCGGAGATTTTGGGCGCCGATGCAGTGATGCTCACCGCACCATATTATAATAAAGCCAACAAAGAAGGGCTGTACCGGCACTTTACCTGCGCCGCCGATCACACGGGTCTGCCGCTGATCGTATACAACGTGCCGGGCCGCACCGCTGTGGGCTGCTCGGCGGAGCTGTATGCCCGACTGGCGGAGCACCCCCGCATCAACGGCGTCAAGGAGGCGTCGGGAGACATCTCTCTCGTGTCATGCACAAGACAACTGTGCGCGGATGAACTGAACGTCTGGAGCGGAAACGACGATCAGACCCTGCCCATCATGGCGCTGGGCGGAAAGGGAGTCATTTCCGTGGCCTCCAACGTGATCCCCGGAGAGATGTCCCAGCTGTGTCAGGCCTGCCTGGCCGGCGATTTTTCCCTGGCCCGGCAGATCCACGAGAAGTACGCCCCGCTGTTCGAAGCGCTGTTTATTGAGGTCAACCCCATTCCCGTAAAGGCCGCTCTGGAGATGATGGGGCTGGACCACGGAACGTACCGGCTTCCGCTTTGTCCCATGGAGGAAGGCCATTTCGCCCACCTTCAAAACATCCTGCGCCATTTGTCGCTGATTTCATAGAAAGTGAGTCAACCAATGAAACGAATCCTTACCGCGGCCGTCGCCGTGATACTGCTGCTGTGTCTGGCGGTTCCCGCCCTTGCTGCGGAGGAGGTCGACCTTTCTGTCCGCAAGTCCGTTTATTGCTCCAGCGCCTCCATGGCCGACCACAGGGAGCTGTTTCGGGAGGCGGAGTCAGTGGGTCTGCGCTCCTCCCTGCCCCGGATCTACGCGGCTGTGATCTTTCAGAAGCTCTGTCTCGGTGCTCTGACCGATCACGTCCCGATGGAGATCCCCGATCTGGACAGCGCAAGTCCCTACTCCTCTGCGGCGTACTGGGCAGTGGACAACGGCCTCATCAAGCTGATCAACGGACAGTTTCTCCCCAACGAACCTCTCTCCCGGGAGGCGCTGTGCGTGGCGCTTCAGGGCTGCCTTCCGTTTATGGACGGCTCACTGCCTGTGCGGAACGATCGGTTTCAGTTTTACGATGGCCCCAGCATGTTCCGTCAGGAGCGTGAGGCCGCCGCCCTGATGCAGCAGACAGGCGTTTTCATTGAGGAGAAGGACGGATTCTTCTATCCCTTTGATCCGGTAACGGTCCTGGAGACGGAACAGATCACGCTGCGGTTCCTCGGCGGGCTCACCGACGGTTTTCCCGGTATGCCCGTATCCACCGTCCCCGCCGGGGATCCGGTGGACAACAGCTGGTTTGACGACGCATGCTTCATCGGCCATTCGCAGGTGGTGGGCATGCAGCGATATTTCGACCTGGACAACGCGGATTATTTTGCCGTTGTGGGTCACACCGCGCAGAACGTGCTGGATTTCCCCTACTACGAGATTCCCAACAGCCGCATGGGCACGATCCGTCAGGCGCTGGAAAAGGGCAGCTACGGCAAGGTATACGTGATGCTGGGCATCAACGACTGTTCGGATCGGGAAAACCGGGTAGAGGAGTTCAAGGAGCCCATGCGAAAGATACTGGACATCGTGAAAGAGACGCAGCCCGACGCCGCGCTTTACATCCTCTCCGTGGCTCCCGTGGGCCGTTTTACGCCCATGAACATCATCTATAACCCGGACAACGTCACCCTCTACTCCCAGGCCCTGAAGGACCTGGCAAGAGAGTACGACGCGGAATACCTGGATCTCTTCCGGCTGATGTCGGATTCAGAGGGGTATCTGCTCAGCACCTTTGACGCCGGCGACGGGATCCATTTTATCGGCTCGCAGTACGCCGTCATAGAGGACTTTCTCAAATGTCACACCGGAGCCTGACCGGAGAGTTCTTCCGCCGTCCCTGCCCGGAGGCGGCCGCGGCGCTGGTGGGCAAGCTGCTCTGCCGCAGGCTGGATGACGGTTCCGTTCGTCGGCTGCGGATCCTGGAGACCGAGGCCTACTGCGGCGAGGCGGACACCGCCTGTCACGCGCACAAGGGCCGCACCGCCAGGACCGAAACGCTCTACGCCGCACCGGGAACGATGTACGTATACCTGTGCTACGGTATCCACTGGATGCTGAACATAGTGACCGGTACAGAAAACGATCCGCAGGCTGTGCTGATCCGCAGCTGCGAGACTGCTCCCGGTCCGGGACTGCTTACAAAAGCCCTTTCCATCGACAAGCGATTCAATACCAAAACGCTGGACGAGTGCGCCGAAAGTTTATGGATCGAGGACGACGGCTTTCCCTGCGACGTGCGCACCGCTCCCCGTGTGGGCATCGGCTACGCCTCCCCGGAGGATCAGGCCTGGGAATGGCGCTATATTCTGGAACAAAAAGAGTGACCGCACGTGCGGTCACTCTTTTTGTTATGGTATGGAAACAATCTGTTGAGCCTCGACGGTGTCGACGTCCTTGTTCCCATAGGTTCCCCGGAAGTGCCAGGTGACCTTGACGTTTACACTGCTGCCGCCTGTCACGTCAAAGACGGCAGAGCCAAGTTTGTTCTCAACCAGAGTCGAGGGGGAATCCACGTTGAGCGGGCCGGAAGAATCGTATTTCACCGTGCCGCCAACGTTGAACTCCACATCGTCCACTCGCTTGTAGGTCTCAATGCTGTAGGATTCCGCGTATGCCTCCAGGCGCAGCTTGGTGCCCTCGCCATTGGGTATAACGCTCCATTTTACGATCAGATTGAGCCACCCGCCCGTATCCGAGCGGAAGGAGCCGGTGGTTTCCCGCTGCGGCGTAGGCTCCGGCGTGGGGGTGACCACCACCGGTGTTTCCGTAGGCGCTTCAGTGGGGGCGGCTGTCTGTTCCGGCGTGGCCGTAGCCTCGGGAACCGGTTCGGGAGACGGCGTCACCTCCGGCTCCGGCGTAGCCGTGGGTTCCGGCGAGGCCGTGATAACCGGGGTGGGCGTCGGCGCGGCCCGCTTTCCGGAAGCCGCTTCCATCCGAAGGATCAGAAGAACACCTCCCGCAACCAGCAGACAACAGATCAGCAAAAGCAGTATATTCGATCGTTTCATGCCGCATTACCTCATTTCATCAATAGATCGATCGCTTTATTCAGTTCGTTCAGCGCGTCCTTGTCATTGTCGTGTACGGCGTCGATAATACAATGGTCCATGTGATCTCTGAGGATCATTTTGCACACGTTGTTGAGAGCGCTGCGAACCGCGGCCAGCTGCACCAGGATCTCGGCGCAGTCCCGCTCGTCGTCTACCATGCGCTCCACAGCGTGGAGATGGCCGATCACTCTGGCCAGTCTGTTTTTGATGGTCCTGGTGCTCTGCGGGGAGTGGGTGTGGGTATGGACGTGGTCGTCGTCCTCCGCCTCGGGGCGGTGGGTGTGGACCGTTCCGTCCGGGTGAACGTGATGGTCTGTGTATTCCGGCATGGGTTCTCCTTTCCGGCGAATCAGATTTTGGTCATATGCTGGGCCGCCACGCGGAGCATCAGTTTTTTTGTCTCGCCGGACTCAAACTGAACTTCGATGAGGGCGTCGCCCCCCATGGGCGTGAGCTTTTGGATGACGCCTTTTCCGAAAGCCTTGTGGGTGACGGCGTCGCCGACCTTGAACTCCGCCGCCGGAGCGGCGGGAGCAGTGGGCTTGGGGCGGAAGACAGAGGGCTCTTTCACGCTGCGGGCAGGACGTCTCTGCTGCGCGATACCGGAGCGGAATGCATCCCGGTTCCGGCCGCCGGAGGCGTAGTCCCCCAGGTAACGAAAGCTTCCGTCGTCGTCCCAGTAGGACGCGCGGGACTCCTCTCTCCTGTGGCTCTCTCCCCTGCGTTCCAACAGTTGGGAGGGGATCTCCTCGGTGAAGCGGGAGGGCAGATTGGAGGACGTGCGCCCGTAGATCATGCGCTGGGACGCGCAGGTGATATACAGCTTTTCCCGGGCCCGGGTGATGGCCACGTAGCACAGCCGCCGTTCTTCTTCCATCTCCTCCGGGTCACCAATAGCCATGGAGCCGGGAAAAAGGCCCTCCTCCGCTCCGATGAGGAAAACCACCGGGAATTCCAGGCCCTTGGCAGAGTGCATGGTCATCAGCACCGCCGCATCCTCGTTCCTGTCGTAGGTGTCCATGTCTGTGTACAGCGCCACCTCGTCCAGAAAACTGTAGAGGTCGCCGCCGTTGGCTTCCATGCTCTTGATGATGCTGCTCTTGAGTTCCCGAATGTTCTCGATCCGGGCCAGGTTCTCGTCCCCGCCCTTGGTTTCCAGGGCGAGAAGATACCCGGTCTTATCCAGCACCGCGTCATAGAATTCATCCAGAGGGGCGTTGGCCGCGGCATCCTGCAGATGAGCGATCATGGAGCAGAATTCCTCCATTCGCTTTCCGGCGGATATGGAGCCGTACTCCGTGGCGTGGGCCATGACCTCGAACAGCGGCAGGTTCTTCTCGGCGGCAATGGACTGGGCTTTCTCAATGCTGGCCGCACCGATCTTCCGTGGCGGCTCGTTGACGATGCGCAGGAGACGCGTCTCGTCCGAAGGGTTGGCGATCACGCACAGATACGCCAGCACGTCCTTTACCTCTGCCCGGTCAAAAAAGCGGGTTCCGCCGAAGATCCGGTACTGAATGCCGAAGCGGCGCAGAGATTCCTCCATGGCCCGGGATTGGGCGTTGGTGCGGTAGAGTACCGCGTAATCACGGGCGGGGCGGCCGCCGGTGCGGATCAGCCGCGAGACGAAATCCGCCTCGTCGTCCTGATTCTTGGCAACGTAGAGTGTGATCTTGTCCCCGCTGCCCTTTTCTGTCCAGAGATTTTTTCCCTTGCGTTCCTTGTTGTTGGCGATCACGGCATTGGCCGCCTGCAGGATATTGCCGGTGGAACGGTAGTTTTGCTCCAGGCGGATCACCCTTGCGTCCGTATACTGGTTTTCAAAGGACAGGATGTTCTCAATGGTGGCGCCGCGGAACTTATAGATGCTCTGGTCGTCGTCACCCACCACGCAGATATTCCGCGTGCCTCCAGCCATCAGCGCCGAGAAAAGATACTGCAGATGGTTGGTGTCCTGGTATTCGTCGATAAGGACATAGCGGAACTTATTCTGATAATACGACAGCACATCGGGGTTTTCCTGTAAAAGTCTGACACAATAGTACAGAAGATCGTCAAAATCCATGGCCCCCGCGTCCATGAGACGATGGGCATAGGCGGCGTAGATCTGCGCGGTCCGCTTGCGTCGGATATCCCCGCTTCGATCCTCCATCGCCATCGCCGCTTCCGGCGAGACAAGGGAATTCTTGTATCTCTCCGCCGCAGCGATCATGCCCCGGGGCTGCCAGGTCTTGTCGTCCAGATTCAGGTCCTTGATGACCCGCTTCATCACAGCCAGGCTGTCCGCCTGGTCGTATATGGTAAAGCTCTTCGGAAAGCCCAGGCGATCCGCGTCCCTTCGAAGGATCCGGGAACAGGCGCCGTGGAAGGTCATGGCCCACACGTCTCCCGCCTTAGCCCCCAGCATAGCCTGCAGCCTGGATTTCAGCTCGTCCGCGGCCTTGTTTGTAAACGTGATCGCCAGGATCTGCCAGGGAGCCGCAGGCTCCACTGCACACATGGCGTGGAGCTCCTCTGTCAGAGGCTCAGTGCGATTGAGAGCGGCTGTCAGCTTTTCCTTTTCTTCCTCGCCGATCCAGGCGGGGATCTCTTCGCTGTCGGAGCCCCGTCCGTAGCGGAGGATATTGGCCACGCGATTGATGAGAACGGTGGTCTTTCCGCTGCCGGCGCCGGCGAGCAGCAGCAGCGGCCCCTCTGTAGCAAGGACGGCCTGACGCTGCATTTCGTTCAGATGGGAAAATTGCCCTTCGATCAATTGTTTACGTGCCCGGACAAAGCTTTGATCGGTCATTGTTTTCTTTCCTTAAAAAATACTTTTTCCAGTCGTTTGTACAAAAGAAACGTAAGTACGCTGTCAACGATCCCCTTGAGCAGATTGAACGGAGCCACCGCGTACAGCGCCAGCGTGGGCACCGATACGATGTGTTTGTTGACGGCGGTCCCCATGCCCACGATCACGTCGATGGGCATGCCGAACAGCTCTGCGAATTTGGGGATGAGATACAACGCATTGAAAATGCTGCCGAACACTGTCATGCACAGCGTGCCGACGATGACGCCCGCTACGGCGCTGGACTTGCTCTTCTTGGCGTGATAAATGGCGCCGGCCGGCAGGATAAAGGTGCAGCCCACCACGAAGTTGGCGTAATCACCCACAAAAGCGGTGGAGGTTCCCTTCAGAAGCAGCTTCAGGAATACCTTCAGGAACTCTGCTGTGACCCCAGCCACCGGTCCGAGATAGAACGAACACATCAAAACGGGCAGCTCGCTCATATCCATTTTGTAAAACCCCGGGGCGAAAAACAGTGGGATCTCCAACAGCATCAATGCTCCGCCGATGGCGGAGAACATGGCGATATACGCGATCCGCTGGGCGCTGCCGATCCTGCGCCTGGACTTGGCGAAGGTGTTTTCAAACAGCTTTGCCAGCAGAAAGATCACCGCGAAAGTGACCAGGCAAACCGCAACAAATCCCACGTTTCCCTTGACGTCATTCCAAAGCTTGCTCATGTCGATTCTCCTTTACAAGACAAATGCGTCCGAAGACAGAGATATCCCGGGCGCAATGCGAGCTTGGAAAACGATCTTCTTCCATCCAGACTATACTGTCGGTCCCGGAGTCGCACCGGGTCAGCCTTTCGGCTCGCGGACTATACCGCCGGTCGGGAATCACACCCTGCCCTGAAGATATGTCTGTATTCGATTGGCCAAATCATACCACACCGGTATGATAAAATCAAGTACCCAGCCCACACGCGTTTTCTTTGACAATCACTGTTCGAAAGGGTACAATCGTTGAAAAGAGGTGACGACCCATGGAACCCACCTGCTCCTTTACAGGACACCGCAGCGCCAAGCTGCCCTGGCGATATGACGAGAGCGATCCCCGCTGTGCGGATCTGAAGCAGCGGATCTATGACACGGCGGAGGCTGTATATTTCGCAGGCTTCCACCATTTTATCTGCGGCATGGCGGAGGGCTGCGATCTCTACTTCTGTCAGGCGGTGCTCAAGCTCCGGGCGGAGCATCCAGACGTGACGCTGGAGGCCGCCGTTCCTTTTGAGGCCCAGGCCGACAAATGGCCCCGAGCAGAGCAGGAGCGATATCGGCGTCTGCTGATCGAATGCGACAGGGTGACGCTGCTGCAGGAGGAGTATTCTCCCGGCTGTATGATGAAGCGCAACCGCTACATGGTGGATCACTCCCAGCTGATCATCGCCTGTTACGACGGTCAGACCGGCGGCACGCTGAACACGCTGCGCTACGCGCTGGAAAAAAACGTGCAGATCCTGCACCTGTCCATCGAATAAAAAAGCTTCGGCGATGAAATCGTCCGAAGCTTTTTTATTATTGCAGTTCTTACAGTCCCAGGCCGATGCCCCCGGTGAGCTTTGCCATGGTCTCGTTGTAAACGCGCTCAGCCTCTCCCAAAGCGGAGTTGACCGCAGCTACGACCATATCCTGGAGCATCTCCACGTCGTCGGGGTCCACAGCCTCCGGGTCGATGGTCAGTGAGAGCAGCTGACGCTTGCCGCTGACCTCAGCCGTGACGACGCCGCCGCCCGCGGAAGCGGAATACGTACGGGATTCCAGCTCCTCCTGGGTCTTCATCATCTCTTCCTGCATCTTCTGGGCCTGCTTCATCAGATCGCTCTGCTTCATGCCGCCCAGTCCGCCGCCCTTGCTGCCAAAGCCGCTTCCGCGAAATCCTTTTGCCATATCTCGTGATCTCCTTTATCGAATCGTTACGTTTGAAAACTGACCCAGCTGATCCAGCTTGTCTGTATTTACCTCCGGCCGGGACCGTTTTTCTTCAATACGGACCTGAACAGGCTGTCCGGCAATGCGGGTGGCACTCTGCCGGATCCTGTTGATCACGTCGGGCTGCGTGACCATGTTCGTCTCAAATCCCGGAATGACCTGCAGGATGAGTTCCGATCCGTTCACCCCTCCGGTGACAAGGGCCGGATCGCTCAAAACCACGTAAGCGGCCTTCATAAGGGGATTGGACCCCATCTCAGAGAGCACCTGCTCCCAAAGCGCCGCATCCGTCGGGGCCAAAGGTGCTGCATCCGCGGACCGTTCCGCCGGCTCAGCCGGTGGAGCCGCGGTGACGTGCTCTGCGGCGGACGGAGGAAGCTCCGTCTCCTGCGAACGTTCCGCCGGGCGCCGGGGCTGCGTGTCAAGAGGTTCCGGAGTTCTCGGAACCTCGCGCCGCTCTTCGGCTTTCGAATCGGGCCCGTCCTGTTGATGGGTATTAAAACTGCCGCTGACCGGCGGCTGATACACACCGCACAGCGCCACCAGGCACAACTCCCCCTGGAGCCGGGGATTCACGGCAGATGTCATCCCCGCCTGGTATTTCTGCAGCGTGTTCAGCACTCGGAGCAGATCGGAATCATTCAGCTCCAGGGCGCGCATGGCAGTCTCGTCATAAGCGCCGGAAATCAGTTCCTTCCCGCCGCCCGGCGCCAGACGCAGCAGCAGCACGTCCCGAAAATAACCTGCAAGCTCGTTGAGAAGACCGGCGGGATCTTTTCCGTCCTGCCACAGCGCCTCATACTGCTCCAGAGCTCCGGCTGTCTCGTGTCGGGAAACAAGCCCGGCCAGCGACTGAATCCTGTAGGTTCCGGCAAGACCCATGGCGCTGAGCACGGCGGCGGTGTCCACCTTCGGAGCCGAGGAGCACTGATCCAGCAGTGACAGGGCGTCCCGCATCCCTCCGTCCGCCAGACGGCCCAGCAGCCGGGCTGCGTCCTCGTCCAGTGTCAGTCCCTCCTGCCCGGCGACGTAAAGCAGACGGCGGGCGATGGTCTCGGCGTCCAGCCGCCGGAAGCTGTGGCGCTGACACCGGGACAGTATCGTGGGCAGGACCTTGTTCAGCTCCGTGGTGGCGAGAATGAACATCAGATGGCTGGGCGGCTCTTCCAGGATCTTCAGCAGAGCGTTGAAGGCCGGCTTGGAGAGCATATGCACCTCGTCGATGATATACACCCGCTTGCGCACCGTAGTGGGCGAGAAGATCGCCTCGTCCCGCAGCATGCGCACATCGTCCACCCCGTTGTTGGACGCAGCGTCCAGCTCCACCACGTCCATGATGGAGCCATCCTCGATGCCGAGGCAGGACGGGCAGCGGTTGCAGGGGTTGCCGTCAACGGGGTTCTCACAGTTGACGGCCTTGGCGAGGATCCGGGCGCAGGTGGTCTTTCCCGTGCCCCGGGTGCCGATAAACAGATAGGCATGGCTCAGCCGCCCGGTACGGACCTGGTATTTCAGCGTATCGGTGATGGTATCCTGCCCCACGACCTCGTCAAAGGTCCTGGGCCTGTATTTTCGATACAGCGCTTCGTACAAAGCTTTCACCTCGCCCAATGCCGAAAATGACAATGCGATCCTTGGCAAGACTGCACACCCGTCCTCGAGAATTGCGATATGCCCGGTGCAGCAGCAGCCAGCTCAGGTCCGGCACCCTCGCGGCACACACGGCTGTCCGCTTAATGCTGCTCGGTTCCCCGCCTGACATGGTTCACGGGGCAATGTTGCGCGAGACCAGACCGTCAACGCCGCTTACTGCCGCCAGACGACACATCGCAAACCCTAATACGGGAATTCATCCCTGCTGCAGCGGATTGCAGGTTACAGGGCACCGCTGGCTCCCCGACTAGTGCAGCCTTGCCAAAGACCGCGAAAATATTATAGCTTATCGGTTCTGAATAATCAAGCCTCATTTGTAACGCCCCGGACCGAAGAACATATCCTGTATATGGATCATATGGGAAGGAGCCGGTATAATGAGCAAAAAATATACCCTTCAATATTTTCTCGGGGCCAACAGCGCCAACGGATTTTACTCGCTGTATGACGAGTTCGTGAACCCGTCGGGGGGAGATTTCGTATGGTACGTCAAAGGCGGTCCCGGCAGCGGCAAATCCACCTTTATGCGCCGGGCGGCGGAGGCGGCAGAGGCCCGGGGCTTCACGGTGGAATACGTCCTCTGCTCCGGAGACCCGACCTCTCTCGACGGGATCTACATAAGGGAGTTGCGCACTGCCTACGTGGACGCCACATCCCCCCACGTCCAGGAGCCTCCTCTCCCCGGTGCGGCGGGACGATACGTGGATCTGTCGGCGTTTTACAAAAAGAGCGCCCGGTTCGACACCCGACGGATCGAAGATCTGTTCGGGATTTACCGGAGGCAGTATGCGAGAGCCTATGATTATCTGCGCGCGGCGGCTCTATGCTCTCCTGAGCGGATCCCCGGCGCGGTACCGGAAGGCGCTGTCGACGAAATAAAGCTCCTTGCGAAAAGGATCACTGCAGATGAGCTTCCGGAGGGCGAGGGTCACGCGGTAAAGCGCCGGTTCCTGTCCGCTCATACCGGAGCCGGAAAGCTCTGCTGTCTGAACACTCTTCGGTCCGTGGGCCGTGTGCGGCGAATCCGCAGCGATGTGGGACTGCAGGACGCTTTTCTACGCTCCCTCGCGGATGGATGCCGGCAGCGGGGACTGGCCGCGATCCTTCTGCCGGATCCTTTGCTGCCGGAAACTCTGGAAGGCGTGTCCATCCCGAAGGCTGGGGTGACGTTCCTTTCCTCCGACAGACCGGGAAGCGGCGCGTTGGATCTGGACGCTTCGATCCGGGGAGAGTGGTCCGGCGCCACCCGCGAAGAAATGGGAAAGTGCGTCTCACTGCGCTCGGCGTTGATAAAGCAGGGAGAGCGAGCGCTGAAAAAAGCCGGAGATCATCACGCCGAACTGGAAGAGGAATACCATGCCGCCATGGATTTTACAGCACTGAGCCGTTTTACCGCCCGGCATATCCGAGATCATATCACAGCCGCGAAAATATGATTTTTGTCCTTTTCGCCCGACCGCATCTGCGGTCCTTTTTTTATTAAAAAAATAAATAAATTGATATTTCCGTGGATTTCTCTATTGCATTTTTCCATACAATGACTTAAAATAAATGAACAATTTTGAAATGAAGAGGAGTGAAATCTTTGGAAAACCTGTTTTGGGTCGGTTTTGTGGGCGCGGCGATCGCGCTCATATTCGCCTTTGTACAGCGAAACAAAGTAATGAAGTTCTCTGAGGGCGACGAAAAAATGGTCAAGCTCGCCTCCGCTATTCGTCAGGGAGCCAACGCCTATCTGAAGGCGCAGTACACCTCGGTGGCAAAAGTGTTTGCCGTCGTGTTCGTTCTGCTGCTGATCATAGCCTTTGGTTCCAAGGGAGAAATGCTCTCGAAGGTCACCCCCTTTGCGTTTCTTACCGGCGGTATCTGGTCCATGCTGGCCGGCTTTATCGGCATGCGCATCGCCACCAACTCCAACGCCCGCACGGCCAACGCCGCTCATGAGAGCCTGAACCGTGGTCTGAACGTTGCGTTCTCCTCCGGTTCCGTCATGGGCTTCACCGTGGTCGGCCTGGGCATGCTGGACATCACGATCTGGTTTTTCATCCTCAAGTACGCCATGGGCGTCAATGATCCCCTGGAGCTGGGCAACATCATGGTCATGAACGGCATGGGCGCTTCCTTTATGGCTCTGTTCGCCCGTGTGGGAGGCGGCATCTACACCAAGGCCGCCGACGTCGGCGCGGACCTTGTGGGCAAGGTTGAGGCCGGCATCCCCGAGGATGATCCCCGCAACCCTGCCACCATCGCCGACAACGTGGGCGACAACGTGGGCGACGTAGCCGGCATGGGCGCTGACCTTTACGAATCCTACGTCGGCTCCATTCTCGCCACCTTCGCGCTGGCCGCTATCGCCGGCTACGGCTGGAACGGCATGTTCCTGCCTCTGGCGCTGGCTGTCTGCGGCATCATCTGCAGCCTGATCGGTTCCTTCCTGGTAAAGACCAAGGAGGACGCTACTCAGCTGAGCCTGCTCAAGAGCCTCCGTACCGGCACCTACACCGCCGCTATCCTCAGCGCGGTCCTGGCCGCTCCCCTTTGCTACGTTATCCTCGGGCCCGCCAACCACTGCTGGGGCGTTTACATCGCCATCCTCTGCGGTCTGATCGGCGGTACTGCCATCGGCTACTTCACCGAGTACTACACCTCTGATAACTATAAACCCACCCAGCAGCTGGCCGCTGCCTCTGAGACCGGTTCCGCCACCATCATCATCGGCGGCATCTCTCTGGGCCTGAAGTCTACCATGGCTTCCATCCTCATCGTCAGCGCGGCTGTTATCATCAGCTTCTTCTGCGCCGGCGGCGGCGCCAACTTCAGCCAGGGCCTGTACGGCATCGGCATCGCCGGTGTGGGCATGCTCTCCACCCTGGGCATCACTCTGGCCACCGACGCTTACGGCCCCGTGGCTGACAACGCCGGCGGCATCGCCGAGATGAGCGGTCTGCCCGAAGAGGTCCGTGACCGCACCGATGCTCTGGATTCTCTGGGCAACACCACCGCTGCCACCGGCAAGGGCTTTGCCATCGGCTCCGCTTCTCTGACCGCTCTGGCTCTGCTGGTCTCCTACGTGGACATCGTGCAGACCAAAACGGAAGAGGTCCTGGACTTCTCTCTGACCAGCCCCACCGTTCTGGTCGGTCTGTTCGTGGGCGCCATGCTCACCTTCGTGTTCTCCGCTCTGACCATGAGCGCTGTACAGACGGCTGCTCAGTCCATCGTGGTGGAGGTCCGTCGTCAGTTCCGTGAGATCAAGGGCATCATGGAATACAAGGCCGATCCCGACTACTCCGCCTGCGTGGCTCTGTGCACCAAGGGCGCTCTCCACGAAATGGTGGCTCCGGCTCTGCTGGCCATTCTGGTTCCTCTCGCTACCGGCCTGATCCTCGGCCCCACGGGTGTTGTGGGTCTGCTGGGCGGCGTGTCCGTCACAGGTTTTGCCATGGCCGTGTTCATGTCCAACGCCGGCGGCGCCTGGGACAACGCCAAGAAGTACATCGAGCGGGGCAACCACGGCGGCAAGGGCTCTGACCAGCACAAGGCGGCCGTTGTGGGCGACACGGTCGGCGACCCCTTCAAGGACACCTCTGGTCCTTCCCTGAACATCCTGATCAAGCTGTGCTCCACGGTTTCCATTGTGTTCTCCGGACTTATCGTTGCGTTCCATCTCCTGTAATCCGATTATTTCCATAAAGAAACAGGCGGGTCAATGACCCGCCTGTTTCTTTATGTTTAATCAGAGTTTTTCAACAGACTCCGCCACGTTGTCAAACCTGGCCCCATGGGAGGCCTTTACAAGCACCACGTCGCCCTGTCGTATAAGTTCCGGCAGCGCCGCCAGCAAAGAGGGACGATCCGGGAAGTGAAGTCCTTTTTCTCCGGCCGCAAGGGAGATATACCTTGCCTCCTCCCCTTCTGTGACCACCAGATCCACCCCGTGAGTCACGGCATATTCACCGATATAACGGTGAAGCTCATGGGACTTTTCACCCATTTCCCTCATATCACCAAGGATACAGACCTTTCGGCCCGGCAGCTTCGTCATGGAATCGATCGCCGCCGCATTGGAGGTGGGGTTCGCGTTATAGCAGTCGTCGATCAGTGTGCAGCGGGATGTTTTGACCACTCTGGAGCGATGCCCTACCGTTTGATAGCGGGCCATGCCCAAGGCGATCTCCTCATCTGTGAGACCCAGCTCTAAGCCAACCGCAGCCGCCGCAAGCACAGCGTAAACCATATAGTCGCCGTACGCGGGCACGTGTACGCGGATCCGTCGTTCACCGCTGATCACTGTACAGGTCATCCCCGCATCGCCGTCCCGACCGATATTCTCTGCCCGGACGTCGCAGCCGTCTCCCAGTCCGAAAAGGACCTTTCGGCGGTGGAAGTCCGCCCCGGCAAGGAGCGGATCATCGCCGTTGGCAAAGATCACGGCGCTTTCCTTCATCCCCAGGAGGATCTCAGACTTCGCGCGGAGAACGCCGCTGCGGTCGTGGAGCGCCTCCAGATGGGCATCACCGATGTTGGTGAAGACCGCATAATCGGGCTTGACGACCTTTGTGATGCGTGTCATCTCTCCGAACAGGGAGATCCCCATCTCCACAACGGCGGCCTCGTGATCGGAGGAAAGGGTCATCAGCGTGACCGGGATGCCGATCTGTCCGTTCATGCTGCCCGGTGTTTTGAACGTATCAAACCGAGCGGAGAGCACCGCAGCGATCATCTCCTTGGCTGTGGTCTTTCCCACACTGCCAGTGACCCCGATAAAGGGATAGCGAAACCGGTCCCGGTTGAAAGCCGCGATACTCCGCAGTGCCTGCATAACTTCCGGTACCACGATCCGGGGCTCTCCCGGCCGGCCGGTCTCCTCACACAGCACGGCTAAAGCGCCCCTTTGGAGCACGTCGGGTATGTACTTGTGTCCGTCTGTGCGTTCCCCTCGAAAGGCAATGAACAGACTGCCCTTTCCTGCCTGGCGGCTGTCCGTCACTATGTCCTCCGCACGGCAGTCCAGCATCTCCGGACTTCCGGTCCACTCACCGCCGCAGGCAGAGAGGATATCTCGGATAGTCAATTCGATCATAAATCATACTTCCTCATGGAGACCTCAATGATCTTTTCACACAGCTGACCGTAATCCATTCCCTCCGCGGCCGCCATCTGAGGGATGAGGCTGGTGGGAGTCATGCCCGGGAGACTGTTCAGCTCCAGGCAGTAGAGCTTCCCGTCCCGTTCGTCCATCAGAAAATCCGCACGGGCATAGGCCTCCATTCCCAGCGCGGCATACGCTTTTTCCGCAAGGGCCTGAATGCGAAGGGTGTCCGCCTCTGTCAGCGGAGCGGGGCAGAGCTCATCGGTCAATCCGGACTGGTATTTGTTTTTATAGTCATAAAAGCCGGTTTTGGGGATGATCTCAATCACCGGCATGGCTTTCCCGTCCATAATGCCCACCGTCAGTTCCCGGCCGCGGATATACTCCTCCACCAGCACGGCGCTGTCGCAGGAAAAAGCCTGCTGCAGGGCGTCTGACAGTTCCTCCGGGGCATTCACGATGCTGGTGCCCACGGAAGATCCTCCGGAGCAGGGCTTTACCACGCAGGGGAACGTGACGTCTTCGGGGGTCTTCTCCCCCTTGCGCAGTGTGATGCCGCAAGGCGTACCGACTCCGGCGGCGCGGAGCATGATTTTCGTCAGCTCCTTGTTCATGGCCAGCGCACTGCCGAGATAGCCGCTGCCGGTGTAGGGGATCCCATAGAGATCCAGACAGGCCTGGACCTTTCCGTTCTCTCCCTCCGCGCCGTGAAGCGCAAGAAAAGCGATGTCCGCGTATTTGCAGATCTCCAGCACGCCGGGCCCGAGAAGGCCGCTGCCCTGACGCTGAGCGCGGACGGCGTCAGGATCCGGCGCCGTCTCGCCCACGGCATACAAATCGTCCCGAAGCTCCGTCGTAAACGCTATTTCCGGGTGTTCCCGTGCCTCTTCACTTCCCAAAAAAAGGTCCACCAGCGCAACGCTGTGGCCCCGCTGCCGCAAAGCCTGGGCTACGCAGGTGCCGGTGCTGATAGACACGTCCCGTTCCCGGCTGATACCGCCGCAGACGACCGCAATATTCATAGCTTCCATCCCCCTGGCATGTATTCAAAAAAATCTATTCCTATTATACAGCAATAATGCGTAAATGGAAAGCCCTTAACTGCTTGCTTTTTGCAAAAATTGCTGTTGTAAAACCATTGTCTTTTTTTGTTTCCGTTGGTATAATAAACTGGTTATGAAGAAAGGTCGGTTATCTGATGTCGTATATCGTTCTTGACCTGGAATGGAACCAGGCGATGAATTCCAAGTCCTCCATATTCAATCATCTCCCCATCCATCTGGCCGGAGAGATCATCCAGATCGGCGCCGTCAAGCTCAACGAGGATTTTACTCCCGGCGAGGAGTTCAAGTCCGACGTGAAGCCGGTTTATTTCCGCAGTCTCCATTATAAAGTAAAAAAGCTCACCGGGATCGACAAAGAGCGACTGAGCCGCAGCGATACCTTCCCCGACGTTTTTGAGCGTTTTCGGGAATGGTGCGGCGATGAGGCCGTGTTCGTGACCTGGGGTTATGACGATCGCCGTATCATGGAGCAGAATATCATCATCCATGACCTGGACTGGGATTGGATCGACGATTGGATCAATCTGCAGCTGATCTACAACGTCCAGACCAACGGCGACAAGAATCAGAAGTCCCTTGCCACCGCCATGGAACACTTTGCCATCGAGCAGACCCGGACTGCCCATGACGCCCTGGGCGACGCCTACAACACCGCGCTCGTATGCTCCCGGCTGGATTTTCTCAAAGGGCTGGAGCAATATGATGACGCGGCCACGCTGCTCTCCTCCCGTCTGCCCGCCGAAAACCGGACCGGTGTGGATTCCGACGCGCTGGACCACCGGGCCTTTTCCGGTTACCGCTCCCGCAGCGACGCGATCCTGGATCCGCAGGTGTGCGGCGTGGTCTGCCCCGATTGTGAAAAGCCGCTTACGCTCAACCGCTGGGTCAACCAGGGCGACCGGCGCTATATGTCTCTCGGAAGTTGTGAAGAACACGGCAAATATCTGATCCGTCTGAAGTTTCGCAAAACGGACGATGAAACGTGGTCGGTCAACCGCATCCTGTACCGGGCCGACGAGGAGATGGAAAAGTTTTATCGCGATAAATCCACCCAAAGCCGCCGCCGCGGACGCGGTCATCGCCGCAGCAAAAAATAAGACCGGACTCATTGCAAACCGGAATCTCTGACCGTTGTTCGAGGCCCCGGGGCGGTCCATTGTTCCACCGCATCGTATATCGCAATGATTTTTGAAAAGAGCAGCCGAGAATTCGGCTGCTCTTTTACTTTGCGGTTTTCAATTGCAAAAAACAGAAAAAGGCGGCGCATGAAGGAGCCTCCCTGCGCCGTCTTTTTTCATGCGTTCTTAATACTCCCAGGGGGGCTTTTCGTCCGAATCCCGGGACGTTTCGTCGATCTCTCTCGGCGCAGTGACGGTAATGCGGAGATAAAACTCCGTCTCACACAGCGTGGAATAGGGCTTGGCAATAATGGAGGCCAGCGGAAAGAGCGCGATGATATTCCACCCGATCAGACTCAGCCTCAGGAAGAAATACTCCTTCAGCCGGCTTTGCATCAGGTGCCGACTCTCCCTCATGCAGTGAAACGGCGACCAGTCCGGGTGATCCAGCAGCAGCCGGGGCGACATACTGTAGAGGTACGCCAGAAAGACGCCGGGCACAAGAAACAGCGCAAATCCCAGGTAGACCAGGATCCCGCGCACCAGCCGAAGGGCAACGGCGCGGAAGAACACCAGAAAACCGTCCATCAGGTCAAAAAACCCGGCCGGCTGCTCCCGGCCCGCATGGAGGCAGTAACTGTAGTAACCAAAGTCCAGCGCAATGAATACAAGCTCAGCGGCGATAAGAAAGATCGTGGTCGGGGTGGTCATGTTCTCCGGGACAAACATGATCGCGTTCTCATAATTCCCGACTGTGACCGCCTCCAGATCCACCATGAAAGGCTGCCCTCCGAAGTTCAGGCCAAGCGTGGAGATCGCCTGGAAGAAGATCACGTAAACGGCTGTGACAAAATACGGGTTTGGCTTTGTGGTATAGAGCAGCGAGGCCGCCCGTTTTTTTATCTCAATGGGATTCAAGTTGGAAACCTCCGGGATTCAGGGCTGGCTGAGCAGGTTTTCCCCAATCTTGTATACGTCTCCCGCGCCGACAGTCAGAATGATATCTCCGGGAGAGGCGACAGCTCGAAGAGTCTTTTCAAGCTCTGCATTGTCCGCAAAGAACTGTCCGTTGGGGATCTCCCTGGCCAGGTCCGCCGAGGAGATGCCGATGGTGTTCGTCTCCCGGGCGGCAAAGATCTCCGCCAGATAGCAGAAGTCAGGTCGGCGAAGCTGCTCCACGAACTGATCGAAAAACTCCTTCGTACGGGAGTATGTATGAGGCTGGAATACAACGATCACACGCTTGTAACCCAGCGGGGCGACAGCGTCCAGCAGCACCCGAAGCTCCGTGGGGTGGTGGGCATAATCGTCGTAGATATCCGCGCCGTTGAACTTGCCTTTGAACTCGAAGCGGCGATTGGCGCCGTAGAAACCGGAAAGCCCGTATTTGATGGCAGAGGAACTGCATCCCAGACAGATGGCCGCGGCGGAAGCGGCCAGAGCGTTCTTGACGTTGTGATCGCCGGGCACGTTCAGCGTAATGTGGGTGAAGACCTCCTCGCAGTATATGAGGTCAAATTCCGTGTGAGCGCCGCTGCGCTGTATGTTGGCCGCGTACACGTCCGCTCCCTTGTGCAGGCCGAAGGTGAAGATATCTCTCTCCAGGGGCCGAAGAGCGTCCATGGTGTTCTCATCCTCCGCGTTGGCGATGATATAGCCGTGGGGAGGGACGAGCGAGGCGAACTTCCGGAAGGAGGATTTCACGTCTTCCAGATCATGGAAAAAATCCATGTGATCCTTCTCGATGTTCAGGATCACGGCAACGGTGGGTGAAAACTCAAGGAAGGAGTTATAGTACTCACAGGACTCCATGATGATGGTGTCCCCCACGCCCACGTGGTGGGCCGCCTGGAAAATGGGCAGCGTTCCGCCGATCATAACGGTGGGATCCCGCTGGGCAGCCATAAGGATGTGTGCGCTCATGGATGTGGTGGTGGTTTTGCCGTGAGTGCCGGCGATGCACAGAGAGTGGCGGTAATCCTTCATAATGGCGCCCCATGCCTGCGCCCGCTCAAACACGGGCAGACCGCGGCGCCGGGCCTCCATGACCTCCGGGTTGTTGTCCCTGGCTGCGGCGGTGCGCACGACGAACTCCGTGTCTTCCGGTATATTCTCCGGGCACTGGGGCCCAACGGCGATGCGGATCCCCTTCTGGCGGAGATGCTGCACGTTATTGCTTTCATTCAGGTCGGAACCGGTGATCACCAGGCCTGCCTCAGACAGGACCTCCGCCAACGGCGACATGGAAACGCCGCCGATGCCGATCAGGTGTCCCTTTCGGCCCGCCCAATAGTATTCCGAGAAAGAACTCATAGGACGATCCCCTATCAATAATCATTTGGCTATTTATTATAGCGCCATTCACAAATCATATCAAGACACCGACTGGTTACATTCCAGTATCCAAATATTACTCCCAGGCTCTGGCCCGCTCCACCGCCTTGTGCCACTTCCGGCAGTACTCCCGGGCAAGGACGGCATCCATGTTTGGCCGGAAGATCGCTTCCGATTCCCGGATGGCGGCGATATCGCTGAGATCGTTCCATACGCCGGCACACAGACCGGCCAGAAACGCGGCGCCCAGGGCGGTAGTCTCCACCATGGCCGGGCGGTCGATGGGGCAGCGAAGGATATCTGCCTGAAACTGCATCAAAAAACGATTGACGGAAGCGCCCCCGTCCACCCGCAGGATCTGCATCGGCGCGCCGGCGTCGTGCTCCATTGCGTCGATCATATCCTTGACCTGATAGGCGATGCCCTCCAGCCCGGCCCGAACGACGTGAGCTTTCGTGGCGCCCCGGGTCAACCCCACGATGGTCCCCCGGGCATACATATCCCAGTAAGGCGCTCCGAGGCCCGTAAAAGCGGATACGAGATACACCCCTCCGTTGTCCGGGACCGATTCCGCCAAAGTCTGGGTCTCCTCCGCCGAGGAGATCAGATGCAGCTCGTCGCGCATCCACTGCACGGTGCTGCCAGCGTTGAAAACGCTGCCCTCAAAGCAGTAGCTGGTCTTGCCGTCTATACTCCACGCCACGCAGGTCAGCAGGCCGTTTTCGCTCAGCGGCGCCTCCCCGCCGGTGTTCATCATGGTAAAGCACCCGGTGCCGTAGGTGTTCTTCGCCTCCCCGGGATGAATGCATCCCTGTCCCAGCAGCGCCGCCTGCTGGTCTCCCGCGGCACCACAGATGGGAATACCGGCCAGTTCCTCCAATCCGGTGATCTTCTCACTGACGCTGCCGTACTCCCGGGAATTGGGGACCGGCTGGGGCAGCATGGACACGGGAATGTCCAGCGCCCGGCAGAGCTCCTCGTCCCAGGAAAGCGTGTGTATGTTGAAAAGCATGGTCCGGGAGGCGTTGCTGTAGTCGGTAACGTGGACCCTGCCACCGGTGAGATTCCAGATCAGCCAGGTATCCACCGTACCAAACAGCAGCTCTCCCCTTTCGGCACGCTCCCGGGCGCCGGGGACGTTATCCAGGATCCAGCGGATCTTGGTCCCGGAGAAATAAGCGTCGATCAACAGCCCGGTCTTCTGACGGATCTTCTTCTGCCAGCCGTCCGCGATCAGCTGTTCGCACAGCGGCGCCGTCCGGCGGCACTGCCAGACGATGGCGTTGTATACAGGTCGGCCGGTCTCCCTGTCCCAGACGATGGTGGTCTCCCGTTGGTTTGTGATACCGATGGCGGCAATATCTCCGGCTGACAGTCCGCTGGAACGAAACGCCTCCGAAATGGACTGCAGTTGCGTATACAGGATCGTCATGGGGTCGTGTTCAACCCAGCCGGGACGGGGATATATCTGGGAAAAAGGATGCTGGGCAAGAGAAATGATCTTTCCTGCTTTATCAAAAATGATGCTTCGGGAGCTGGTCGTGCCCTGGTCAAGAGCGATTACGTAGCGCTTCATTCACGCCCCTCCTTGATTTCCTGGTAAAATCGATTATAATAGTTACCCGGTGATTATACCACAGGAAAGGAAATTTGGCTATGGCGCGGATGACAGAATCAAGTTTTTTATCCAGTGACGGGCAAACACAGCTGTACTGCAGGGAGTACCTGCCCGATGGCGAGGCGGCGGGGATCGTTCAGCTGGTCCACGGACTTGCCGAGCACATCGGCCGCTACGACGCGTTTGCTTCGTTTCTTGCCGACAACGGATATATCGTGGTGGCCCACGACCAGCTGGGTCACGGAAAAAGCGCCGCCGATCGGGAATCCTTGGGATTTTTCAGCGAATCCGGCGGCTGGGACAAGGCTGTAACCGACATCCGCCGGCTTCACGACAAAACTGTCTCCCGGTTCCCCGGAAAACCCTATTTTCTTCTCGGCCACAGCATGGGCTCGTTCCTGGCACGGACGTATATGATCCGATTTCGGGACGGGCTGGACGGAGCCGTATTCAGCGGCACCGGGCAGAAAAATGGGGCTCTGATGACCGGTGAAAAGCTGCTGATCGCCATGGAAGCCAGACGTTATGGACGACAGATCAAAAGCGAACGGCTGAACAAGCTGGCTTTCGGAAGCTATAACGACAAAATCGACGCCGCACGCACCTCCTTTGACTGGCTCTGCCGGGATGATGCCGTGGTCGATCGGTATATCGAGGATCCGCTGTGCGGGTTTATCCCCTCCAACGGTCTGATGTACGATATCATGAGCGGCATGGAGTATATCTCCAAGCCGCGGAACGTGGCACGGATGAAAAAGACGCTGCCGGTGCTGTTTGTTTCCGGTGACTGTGATCCCGTGGGCGAAAACGGCCGCGGCGTCATCCGGGCCTACAAAAGCTTTTTAAAGGCCGGCATGACCGATGTGACCATGAAGCTTTACCACGGCGGCCGTCACGAGGTCCTCAACGAGATCAACAAAGCAGAGGTGTTCCAGGACATCCTGTACTGGATCAACGGGAAGGCCGGGCGCTGAACCCGCCGGTTTTCCCGGACACATAGGGACTTGCCGGAGCTGAATAGAATATGACCATCCTTAATCAGGGAGGGTCATATCATGCTTGCCAGTACGTTCCTTCTGCTGATAAACGGGTCGCTTTTCACCCTTCGTCTCGGTCATGCGGGCTCCTTCCCGCGGCCTCTCTCCGCCTCAGAGGAACGCGAATGCGTGGAACGCTGCATCCAGGGTGATCAGGAGGCGCGCAACAAGCTCATTGAGCACAACCTGCGCCTGGTGGCTCACATTATCAAGAAGTATTATACCTCTGACAGTGAGCAGGACGACCTGATCTCCATCGGGACCATCGGGCTGATCAAGGGCGTCTCCACCTATCGTCCCGACAAAGGAGTCCGCCTGGCCACCTACGCCTCCCGCTGCATTGAAAATGAGATCCTGATGTATTTTCGAGGCAGCAAAAAGACCGGCGGCGATGTGTCCCTCTCCGAATCCATCGACAGCGACGGCGACGGAAACTCTCTGCTGCTGATGGACGTTCTGGCCGACGAGGATGACATGGCCGAGCGCATTGCCGCTAAAGAGCTTTGCCGGCACCTGGAAGAATACATCCGAGACGCGCTGGATCCCCGGGAGGCGGAGATCATAAAGCTGCGCTACGGGATCGGCGGAGGGGAGCCCATGACCCAGCGGGAGGCCGCCGCCAAATGCGGCATTTCCCGTTCCTACGTCTCCCGGCTGGAAAAAAGAGCTTTGGAAAAGCTTCGAAGAATAATGGAAGAGGATTAACTGCAAATGAGATTTCTGAGAGCGATTGGAACCATTTTATTGGTGGCGATGGCCGTGGCGTGCGTGGTGCTGTTCTTCATGCGGTTTGACGCCACACGGGTGTCGGACAAAGCCGCGCTGGAAAAAGCCCAGACACCGGCTGTAACCCCGACAACTGACGCGCAGATCGAGCGCACACCCGAGCCCTCCGCAGAGCCTACGGCCACCCCCGAACCCACACCGGAGCCCACGGCTACGCCGGAACCCACGCCCGATCCTGACTCCCCTGCCGGACGCGCCGCTGCGCTGGGTCTGCCCGCGCCGCCGGATATCGATATCGACAGCTGGGAATATGTGCTGGTCAACGGAGACAACTCCATCGGTCAGTATGCCCCCGAACAGCTGGCGTATCTTGATCTGACGGCCTCCGCCACCGACATCCAGACTGCCTATAATGGCAATCGCTGCGCCGTGGACGCCCGAATCGCGCAGCCGCTGCTGGACTTTGCCCTCGGGTGCAAGGCCGCCGGTCTGCCCGTGTTTCTCTCCTCCGGGTATCGCAGCTATAATGAGCAGGTGACCAATTTTCAGCGCGTATGCCAGAACAACGGCGTCACCGACGGCAAGGACGCCAACGGTCACTATATCACTATGCCTGCGGGGTGCAGTGAACACCAGCTGGCTCTTTGCTGTGATATCACGGATATCTACCGCGCCATCAAAAACAAGGAGATCGAGAATACGGCGACGTTCCAGTGGCTGAAGGAGCACTGCACGGAGTACGGCTTTATCCACCGGTTCCCCGAAGGCAAGGAAGACATCACGGGCGTGATGTATGAGCCTTTCCACTTCCGCTACGTAGGCGTTGAGGCGGCCAATTACATCACCGAAAACGATCTTGTGCTGGAGGAGTTCGTTCAGCTTTACCGCGGTGATAAAGCTGCAGAAAATCCTGCGCCATAAAAAATAAAAAAAGACTTGCATTCGACAGATCATTGTGTTATTATGACTGAGCGCTTGAGAGAAAGCGCTCAGAAATCCGGGTGTGGCGAAGTTTGGTATCGCGCCTGAATGGGGTTCAGGAGGCCGCTGGTTCAAGTCCAGTCACTCGGACCATCGTCGGAGTTCACTCCGCACGGCTCAGAAATGGCAACCGCTTAGGCGGTTGCCATTTCTTCATCTGTGCTTCGTGTCTCCTCCTCTCCAAATCGAACCCGCTCCGCTGGGCCTCGATCTGGTTTTCTAAAACCAGCCATTTAAGTCACATAATTTCACTCCGACCAAAAGGAAAGTCCGCTTATGCGGGCTTTCTTTTTTCAAAAAACGCAGAAGGCAGCGGCCTCCGGTCGGCATCCCTCGCCGGTTGCTGCGAAGCGGCGAGGCGATGGGACCATACGCCGCACGGCTCAGAAATGGCAATCGCTCTGGCGGTTGTCAATTCTTCATCGGAAAACAACTGTTGCCTGCCCTCTCTGCAGGGAGAAGTACGGCAGCACCAACGGCAAGTATCAGGAAGCGGAAGGCGCTCCCATGGTCGAGGTCTTTTTAATGGATATGGGTTTGAACGCGCAGCAGGTCGAACGGGTGAAGTACTTTGTATGGCATCACCACACTCTCACAAGTATCGACGGAGCGGATCATCAGATCCTTGTGGAGGCCGATTACATCGTAAACGCCTCGGAAAACGGTTACAGCATCCAAAACGTCGAAAGCTTTCTCAGCCGGACAGCAAAAACTGACGCAGGAAAGCGGCTGATCAGAAGCGTTCTCTGTCATTAGGAAATCTTCCTGCGCTTTAGTCCGGACATGTCTCTTGCTTACGGGAACGGGTTATGATAAAATCGATTCCGGGGTGATCGTATGCACATGACCGATCTAATTGAAAAAAAGAAACGGGGCGGCGCCCTTACGGATGAGGAGATCCGCTTCGTCATCGACGGATACACCGCCGGGGAGATCCCGGATTATCAGATGTCCGCTTTGCTGATGGCGATCGTGTTTCAGGGCATGACCGTTCCGGAAACCACGGCTCTGACCATGGCGATGGCCCATTCGGGCGATATGGTGGATCTCTCCGCGCTGGGGTCCCATACGGCGGACAAGCACTCTACCGGCGGCGTGGGCGACAAGACCTCTCTGGTTCTGTGCCCCATGGCAGCGGCTTGCGGGGCGAAAATGGCCAAAATGTCCGGCCGTGGTCTGGGGCACACCGGCGGCACCATCGACAAGCTGGAGTCCTTCCCCGGCTTTTCCACCGCCATGAGCCCGGAACGTTTTCTGGAGATCGCGGACACCGTGGGCTTCGTCATCGCCGGGCAGACGGCCAATCTGGCTCCTGCGGATAAAAAAATGTACGCTCTGCGGGATGTAACGGCAACGGTGAATTCCATCCCCCTGATCGTCAGCAGTATCATGTCCAAGAAACTGGCATCCGGGGCAAAGACCATCGTCCTGGACGTAAAGACCGGCTCCGGCGCCTTTATGGAGACGGAGGAGGACGCCTTTACCCTGGCCCGGGAAATGGTCAACGTGGGCAAGGAAGCCGGACGGAACATGGCCGCCGTGGTGACGGATATGGATCAGCCTCTGGGTTTTGCCGTTGGCAACGCACTGGAGGTAAAGGAGGCCATCTCCGTGCTCCGGGGTGAGGATGTGCCGGATCTGCGGGAGCTGTGCCTGGTGCTGGGCAGCAACATTCTGGAGCGCAGTGGACTGGCCGCGGACGACGAGACTGCCCGCGCCATGCTCATCAACGCCATTGAAAGCGGCGCGGCGCTGCAGAAGCTGGCGGACATGGTGCAGGCCCAGGGCGGCGACCCCCGGGCGGTGTTCGACACTTCCCTGCTGCCGGCAGCTCCTGTCCAGCGCAGCGTGAAGGCCCCCTGCAGCGGCTACATCACTGCCATGGAGGCCCGGGATATCGGGCTGGTGTCCATGCACCTGGGCGGCGGAAGAGCCACCAAGGAGGACGTGATCGATCTCTCCGTGGGAGTTGTGCTGCGGGCAAAGGTCGGGGCGTATCTCCATGCCGGTGACGAGCTGGCGGTGATCCACGCGGCATCCGGGGACGACGCCCTTCGGGCGGAGAAGGAGCTGCTGGACTGCTTCACCTTCGGTGACGCGCCAACGGTACGCCCTCCTTTCATCCGGGGCGTGGTTTCCTGATACGACTGTTTATTCTATGTAATTATTTGATTCGGAGGCAAAAAACATGGACCAGCTCATGCTGCTCAAACCAACCAAGGATTACGCCGAGCAAATCTTCAACTATCGTCAGACCTTTATCATGCAGGGCGATGCATTGGACGGCACCGGCTCTTTGTACCGCATGCCGGACCCGGAGGAATGGCTCCAGCAGGTGGAGGACCTCTCCAAGCCGGAGACTACCCCGGAAAACTGGGACGTCACCAGTCAGTACATCTGTGTGCGGCCCTTTGACAACGCTCTTGTGGGCATGATCCTGGTGCGTCACACCCTGAACGACTATCTTCAGCTCTGCGGCGGACACGTGGAATACTCGGTCCTTCCGCAGGAGCGGAAAAAGGGCTACGGTACCTGGATGCTGAAAAACGTTCTCCCCTACTGCCGGGAGTTCGGCATCGAAAAGGTCCTGCTTGCCTGTGAGCCGCAGAACGAGGGCGGTCGGAAGGTCATCTGCAACAACGGCGGCGTTTCCCTGGGGCGGGTGTTCGATCCCGAATATGAGATCGAAATGGAGCGCTTCGTCATTGATCTGTCCAAAGCATGAGCACGTGCATCCTGTCGTGTACCTCCCTGCTTGACTTTATCGCCGCGGCTCAGCGCTCCCAGGGGACCGACTATCCTGTTTTCACCGTGGACCGGGCGCTGCACTTGGAACCGGAGCAGATGAAAAAGGCGGTCCTGGAACGGATCAACAGTCTGCCCCGGGAATTCGACACCGTACTGGTCGCCATGGGCTTTTGCGGCGGTGTATGGCACGAGACCTGTTTTGACCGCACGATGGTGATCCCCCGGGTGGACGACTGCATCTCCCTTCTGCTGCACACGGACGATGAGCTCCACCCCAATCTCAAAGAGGACGGCCATCTTTACCTGTACGAAAACGACCCGAAGGATTTTTCCGCCCTCACGCTGATGCACAATACCAACAGCTTTACCCAGGATCTGGATCTGAAAAACATGAGCCGTGATTTCCTGTTTGAGATGTGGTTTCACAACTATCGGAACATGGACATCATCGACACCGGTCTCAACGACTGCTACAGCGAGGAATACGCCGCGGCGGCGCAGGAGCAGGCTGATCAGATCAAGGCGGATCTGGATTACGTACCCGGCAGCATCCGGCTTCTGGAAAAGCTGGTCTCCGGCAGGTGGGACGATCAGTTCATCGTTGCCAGACCGGGCCAGGTCATCCGGCACGGCGATTTCTTCGGCTGAACCCCAGTGATGAAAGGGCGGTGATCCCATGCGCAAAGTGCTTTCGCGGCTGATGTTTACCGCCGTTGTGCTGCTGGCGCTGGTGTATTTCCTGGCCGCAACGAGATCCTTCCGTATCAACGGCGCCGGGAGCGTCTCCGTCTGCACGCCCGACACCGGAACACGCGTTACCGTAACCGAGACGGAGGAGATGGAGCGCATAACCCGGGCCTTTACCTCGCTGCGCTGGAGGATGAGCGGCAGCGCACAGGCGGCTTCTCCCCGCTGGCAGGTGCGCTGGTACGGCTCAGACGGCGCGCTGCTGGAAGAGCTCGCTCTGACCGGGGATCACGCCATCATTCTGGACGGTCGGTTATGGACTCCCCTGCGTGGTTCTTTTGACGCGGAGGTACTGGAGACACTGTTTTCCCCTCTCCCTGAATAATAAAGTATTTGCCCGGCTTCTGCGGAAGATTGCTTCCGCAGAAGCTTTTTTGTTGATTAATCAACATACAATCCGCCGTTCTGTCCTTATACTGGACTTAACCATACAGAAGGGAGGATCAAATATGGAAACCAAAATGTTTTGCTTTCAGTGCGAACAGACGTCCGGATGCAAGGGGTGCACCGGTGCTGCCGGCGTATGCGGCAAAAAGGCGGACACCGCCGCTCTGCAGGATGCTCTTACCGGTGCACTGATCGGGCTGGCCCGGGCCGTGGACGGCAATGAAGATCACGTCACCCCGGAGACCGACGCTCTGGTGCTGGAGGGTCTGTTCACCACCGTCACCAACGTGAATTTCAACAACGAGACCATCCAGCAGCTCATTGACCGGATCCATGGAGAAAAGGAGCGCCTGGTGCCCCAGTGCGGAGAGTGCGCCGACCCCTGCGGACGGAACGATGATTATGACATGACCACCCTTTGGACCGGGGATGAGGATATCCGCTCTCTCAAATCCTTGATCCTGTTCGGTATCCGGGGCATGGCCGCCTACGCCTACCACGCCGCTGTGCTGGGGTATTCCGAGCGAAAGATCAACGACTTTTTCTACAAAGCGCTCTTTGCCGTGGGTGCCAAGGACTGGACCATGGATGAGCTGCTGCCGGTGGTGCTGGAGGTGGGCGAGGTCAACCTGCAGTGCATGGCGCTGCTGGACAAGGCCAACACCGGGACCTTCGGCGATCCCGTCCCCACCCAGGTGTCTTTGTGTGTGGAAAAGGGTCCCTTTATCATCATTACCGGCCACGATCTCTTTGACCTGAAGCAACTGCTGGAGCAGACGAAAGACAAGGGCGTGAACGTATACACCCACGGAGAAATGCTCCCGGCCCACGCCTACCCCGAGCTGAAAAAGTATCCTCACCTCAAGGGCAACTTCGGCACCGCGTGGCAGAACCAGCAAAAAGAGTTTGCCAACGTCCCCGCGCCCATCCTGTATACCACCAACTGTCTGATGCCGCCCAGGGGAAGCTACTCCGACCGGGTCTTTACCACGGAGGTCGTCTCCTACCCGGAGATCCCCCACATCGGCCCCGACAAGGACTTTACCCCTGTGATCGAAAAGGCGCTGGCGCTGGGCGGTTACAGCGAGGATCGGGTCTTCACAGGCATCAACGGCGGCACCAGCGTTACCACAGGCTTTGGCCGACATGCGGTGCTCTCCAACGCCGGTGCGGTGGTGGACGCGGTCAGATCCGGCGCGGTGAAGCATTTCTTCCTTGTGGCCGGCTGCGACGGCTACAAAAAGGAGCGGAGCTATTATACCCAGTTCGTGAAGCAGACCCCTGCGGACAGCCTTGTTCTGACTCTGGCCTGCGGGAAATATCGCTTCAACGACCTGGATCTGGGCTCCATCGGTCCCTTCCCCCGGATCATGGATATGGGCCAGTGCAACGACGCCTACAGCGCCATCCAGGTGGCGGTGACTCTGGCAGAGGCCTTTGGCTGCGGCGTGAACGATCTGCCGCTGTCCATGGTACTGTCCTGGTACGAGCAGAAGGCCGTGTGCATCCTGCTGACGCTGCTCCACCTGGGCATCCGCAACATCCTGCTGGGGCCCTCCCTGCCGGCGTTCATCTCCCCCAACGTGCTGAACCTGCTGGTGGAAAAATACAACATCGGGCCCATCGGCACCCCGGAGGAGGATCTGAAAAAACTGCTGGGCTGAGCTTCTCTTTTCAATGACCATGCTGCCGCATTCACCTGCGGCAGCATCTTTTTTTTTTGCAAAACCGGAACATTTTTCCCTCCGGATCGTCTAAAAAAGGACAAGGTCAGAAAAGGAGGCATTGAAAATGAAACGAGTGCTCACGCTCTTTCTTTCCGCGCTGCTGTTGGTCGGTGCCCTGTCCGGCTGCGCGGCAACGCCAAAGGAGCCGGATAAAGAAAACAACGAGAACCATGTCGATAAAGAGCCGCCCGCTATGAACTTTTCACGCAAAGAGGAATCCCCGGACCCGGTCTTTTCTTTGCGCGCCTCCGGTTATTCCTGGAGCTGGAAAAACGCCGACGGCACAGGGGGCGGCGTGATCGCCGACGCCATTCATCCGCTGGACAGCGGGATCCTCAGCGCTGCCGAACACACGGAAGAGCCCTTTGACGTGACCTATGTCATCACCTTTGACCGGGAAAACGTCTCACTGAGTTTCGATCGCTGGGACTACGCCGACATCGGCAACCCTACGGCCCCGGTGAAGGAAACCGATAATCTGACCGCGCCTTTTCTTCTCAAGGTGAAAAAAAGCAGCGTCTACGTCTTTCACGCACGCTTCGCCGACTCCGATCAGGGCAGCGGCACGGCGGACTACTACCTGGTCACAGGGCCGGACGCAGTGATACCGGAGGTAAAGCCGGTGATGGATGCGGCCGCCTTTATGATGAGCGACGATTACAGCCAGTGGTGGAGCGTTTATCGCCAGGCGATGGACGCCTCCCGGAAATGCCAGAAGGACATGGATGGCTACTACGCCAAGATCCTGCCTTTGCTTCTGGCGGACGACGGCGAGAACGCCGTATGCTCCCCGCTGAACGTCTATCTGGCGATGTCCATGCTGGCCGAGACCACCGGAGGCGAAACCTGCCGCCAGATCCTGAACGCGCTGGGCGCCCGGGATCTGCCCAGTCTGCGGCACAGCTCGACCGCTCTGCGGGAGGCCAATGACTGGGATGTCCCCGTTTTCCAGAGTTTGCCGGCTAACTCCTTATGGCTGAGCGAGCGTTTTCCCGTTCGCCGGGAGGCCGTCGACGCTCTTGAGAGCGAACACAAGGCGTCTGTTTTCACCGGCGTGCCCGGGTCGGAGGAATTTGACCGCGCTCTGCAGGAGTGGACCGACGAGCACACCGGCGGGCTGCTGGAAGAGTACACGAAGGGCATGTATATGGACCCGCGAACCGTGCTGGAGCTGGTGTCCACGCTGTATTTCAAGGCTCCCTGGATCACGCCCTTCTCCCCTGGGAAAACTGTCGACGCAGTCTTTCACGGGGTTCAGGGTGATGCGCCCTGCCGAATGATGCGTCGATCCGAATCGGGCAGCTATTACTACGGCGAGGATTTCGCCGCGGTGGAGCTGGGCTTGTCCGAATGCGGGTATATGACCTTTGTCCTGCCCGACGAAGGTACGGCGCCGGAGGATCTGCTGGAAAACGACCGGGTACTCTCCCTGATCCGCGGAAACTACGAAGCGACGGACAGCAAATACCTCATCATCGATCTGGGTATCCCGCAATTTGACGTTAAAGAAAAAACGGAGCTGAGGGATATCCTCTGTCAGTTGGGGATCACCGACGCCTTTGACGCGGAAGCGGCGGATTTTTCACCCCTCACTGCAGAGCCGGGCGTCTTTCTCTCCAAGGCGGAGCACGCCGCGGCGGTGAAGATCGACGAGGAAGGCGTTACCGGTGCGGCCTATACCGAACTGGGTCTGTGCGGTGCAGGAATGCCGCCGGAGGAACGTGTGGAACTCATCTTTGACCGCCCGTTTCTTTTTGCGGTGACCGGACGGGACGGTTCCATTCTCTTTGCCGGAGTGATACGGAATATCGACGAATGAAACAGCGCCGGGTTTCCCACCGGATCGGACATATGAAAAGAGGGCGGCTGCTGCCGTCCTCTTTTCATATGTCCCCTTACGGTTCTCTTCTCTTTGTCAGTGATAGCAGGCCCAAAAGGGGCCAGGCAAGTGCCAGCAGAATAATGGTTGCGTCGATGGACGCCCTTCGGATCCAGCCGCCGCTGGCATAAGATTCCCGGAGCTCAGTTGAATCCTCACTCTGGTCGTTCATGCGGCCTTCCATCGTGCGGAAGACGGAAACGCTGATCACGGCGTATGCCACCGCCATTACTACGCCAAACACTCTCAACAGCATAGATCCTCCCTTTCTCTGTCGGCGCAGCTGCTGCCGACGTCTCCTGTCCGGTTGCCTCTGTCGAGATAATACCTTCTTGAAACGATTTGACCCGGGCGCTGCGCCTGAGCCTCCCTACAGGAGGCCGGAAAAAAATGCGAGGCCCGGGTTTTGCGCGGCCGGTATTGACCGCGGAACGGCATATCATGGAATGGGGTATGTATAATAGCACGCTTTGGGTGAATGTCAACCCTGTTTTTCAAATCATTTTCTTTTTTCGCGGCCGAGGCTTTGTCCGTCATAATCCTTTTCCCGGCGGAATAGGCTTATCCGGGAGTGTGATATGAATGAAGCGTTCAACCATAACCTTGGCCGTGGGACTGATGCTGACCGCGGCCGCATTGAAGCTGGCGTTCCCCTCCGGGAGCTCAAGAGTGATCTACACGGTCCGGGACAGCGTCAGCGCCGCGGAGACCGTTTCCCGAAACGACGGTTCCGCCGGCTCTGCAGCGCCCGTCACCACAGTGACCATCAACGCGGCAGAGTTTCTGGGTGAGCCGTCGGTATCGGCGCAGACGGCGGCTTTGCCCGCCGCTGTGGAAGAGGCGGTGGAGACCTTTCGGGCCGGGCAGGCCCCCTTTGAGGATCTGGAGATCCCGGCGAACGTTTCCTATGAGGTGGATCTGCCCTCCTTTGACTTTGTAAAGCCTGTGATCGCCCGCTGCTCCTCCGGCTTCGGGTACCGGGTCCATCCTTTGGAAAACCTGACAAAATTTCATTACGGCATGGATCTGGCCGCCCAGTCCGGAGACGACATTGTCTCTTTTGCAAAGGGAACGGTCAGCGAGGTCGGCCAGGATGACACTTACGGGAAGTATATCCGGATCGAGCACAGCGACGGATACGAGACCACTTACGCGCACTGCGGCACCGTTTACGTGACCCAGGGGCAGACTGTCTCCGCCGGGGAAAAGATCGCCCTTGTGGGATCTACGGGGAAGGTCACCGGTCCCCATCTCCATTTTGAGCTGAAACACAACGGCGTGTTTCTCAATCCCGAGTTCTATCTGGCAGCCGTCTGAAAACGGAAGGGAGAGCCGCGTGGATATTACATCCGGCGCGGCTCTCCTGTACCCGATATTATACTTTTTCGACGCCTCGGGGTGGTTTGCCGCCGTTTTGCCGGCGGTGATCTGCCATGAGCTGGGCCACTGGGCGGCGCTGCGTATCTGCGGCGCCAAAGTGCGCCGCATCCGGCTGGAGGTATCCGGGCTGTGCATGGAGACCGCTCCCCTTCCGTTTGTCTGGCAGGAAGCTTTCTGCGCCGCGGCGGGACCGGCCGCGGGGCTGCTGTGGATCCTCCCGGCGCTTTGGATCGGAGGGAGTTGGGGCTGCAAGAGCGCCTCTGCCGCGCTGTGGATCAATCTATTCAATTTGCTGCCCGCGCTGCCCCTGGACGGAGGGCGGATCCTGCTGGCCGTCACGGGAAGCGAATCGGCGCTGAGGATCGGCGCCCTGACATGCTTTCTCGCGCTGCTGGCGCTGTTTATCGGGAGCCGACGGCCGGTGGCCCTTTTCCCGGCGCTTTTTCTACTCTGGTCGGCGGTCAGACAAGAATAGCACGCAGCTGCTCCAGCGCCTTGCGCTCCAGGCGGGATACCTGCACCTGGGAGACGTTGAGGATCCTGGCGCTGTCGCTTTGGGTGAGCCCGTGAAAATAGCGCAGGGAGATCACCTTCTGCTCCTTGTCCGGCAGACGGCTGATAGCGTTGGACAGCGCCACCTTTTCCAGCACCCGTTCCTCCTGCCCGTAGTCGCCCAGTACGTGGGAGAGGGAGAACCCCTCCTCCCCCGTCTCCTTCTGCAGACTCTCCGCCGGGCTGACCGCCGTCTCGGCTTCTGCGATATCCACAGCGTCCAGCCCAGTGAGCTCCGACAGCTCGGAGATCGTCGGCTCCCGGCCCAGCTGCTGCTCCAGGCGCACGCGGGCGGAATGGATCTGCTGCGCCCGCTCCTTCAGTCCCCGGCTGACCTTGACCGCGCCGTCGTCCCTTAGAAAACGGCGGATCTCCCCGGCGATCTTAGGCACAGCGTAGGTGGAAAACCTGGTCCCATAGTTCAGATCAAAGCCCTCCACCGCCTTGATAAAACCAAGACTGCCCAGCTGAAACAGATCCTCCGCGTCCACGCCCCGGCCAAAAAACCGTCTTGCCACGCTCCAGATCAATCCGGTGTTCTCCTCCAGGAGCTTTCTGGCCGCGTCACGGTCTCCATCCTGCGCCAGGCGAAGAAGAACCGTCTGGTCCATTATCGCTCCCGTCTTCTCCGGGGAAGGACGCGGGTCATGACGACCGTGGTCCCTTCTCCAGGCCGGGAACGGACCGTCAGCTTGTCCATAAAGCTCTCCATAATGGTAAAGCCCATGCCGCTGCGTTCCTCCCCGCCGGTGGAATAAAGTGGCGTCCGGGCTTTTTCCACGTTTTCAATGCCTTTTCCCCAGTCCCGCACCACGATCTCCAGCCGGTTTTCCTCCAGCACCCGGCACCGGAGCAGGATCTTGCCGATGCAGTCGGGATAGGCGTGCACCACGCAGTTCGTCACCGCCTCGCTCACAGCGGTCTTTATATCTCCCAGCTCTTCCAGCGTGGGATCCAGCTGAGCGGCAAACACCCCCGCTACGGAACGTGCCAGGCTTTCGTTGCAGCTTTTGCTGGGGAACTCCAGCTTTATGTAGTTTTCGTATTTCATCTCTGCCCTCCGCTTTCCAGACACTTGATGGGAACGAGTCGGTCGATGCCCGAGGCTGTCAGCACCTTCAGCGGCTGTGCAAAAGGCTGGATCAGCCAGATCCGACCCCCGGTCTCCCGCATTCGTTTCTGGGCGCGTACGATCACTGCGATTCCGGAGCTGTCCATAAAGGATAAACCGGTAAGATCCAGTTCACATCGCCGGGGAAGATAGCGGTCCATGGCCCGTTCGATCTCCTGCAGTGCCTCTCTGGCCGAGTGGTGATCCAGCTCCCCCGACAGCCGCAGGGTCAAAACGCCCCTTTCATAGTCTGTTTGCACGTTCATGTTCAGTGACCTCCGAAAAAAATGGCACTGTGAAAGCTCACAGTGCCATTTTATGCAATTGAATCTGCAAACGCTGCCGAAAGCCGTCGGCGACGGCGGCGATCAGAAATTAACGCGGGTGATCTCTTCCAGATCGGAAACGGTCAGCACAGCGATCTCCTTCGTATCCGCAACGTAGAAGAACTCTCCCCTTCGGAAGCCCCTGGCGTTCCACGCCCAGTCATCCAGATATACGCTGGAGCGGAAGTACAGTCCCTCGCTCTTGTCATATCCGTAAATACAGTAGCTGTCGTCCGCGGAAAAGGAAACCACGTTGGCGTCCCCGTCGGCTATATAGCCGTGGGCGTTCTCCAGCGTACTGCTGTGATCGCTGCCGAAGGCTCTCGCCGCAAGGGCGGACATTTTTTCGTCGTACAGGGTGAGACTCAGCTTTCGCGCCCCGGTCCGGTAAAAGGCCGTGTAGCCCTTTTCCCCGAAGGAGCGGACAGCCTGTGCCTCCACAGTCGCCACGGCGGGCAGGTCGGACAGGTCCTCCGGCAGATCCTTCAAGTCCACCAGAAGGGAATCGCCGTCCGTCAAGGTGAGGACGGCCTTGTCCCCCAGGAAGCCTGCCCAGCGGATTGGCGCGTCTTCTCCGGCAGAGATCTTTCCCGCAGGCCGCAGCGATGCATCCAGCAGATACAGCGCGCTGCCGTCCCAGCGCTGATCCCATTGCTCCGGATCCCCGGAGGTGTACAGCCGCTGGTCCAGGCGGGTCAGACACCGCAGCGTGCCGTCGAACAGATCCAGGCAGCTGCTGTCGGGGATCACGCCGTTGACGGTGATCGCCGCGCTGAGCTCCAGAGCTTTTTCGTCAAAGGTAAAACGGATGATGTCCGTGCATGCGATACGGGCCGTTTCCGCTCCGGTGTCCAGAGTGCGGGAAGCGCATTCCGCCGTGTGGGGCACGAAGAAGAAGATGCTTCCGTCCCTCGCGTACACCTTCGCCGAGGCGCCCAGGACCGCCTGGGAGTCGACCCAGCGGGGCCCGTTGAGATCATAAACGCCCATAAGCGCGCAGCTGTTCACCGCCCCGGACCGGGCAAAACAGATCTTTGAGTAAGGCAGCTCCGCGCTGCCTCCGTCGGCGTACATAGCCGGAAGGTTCGGCAAATCATCAAAAGTGTCGTCATAAACCGGACACTCCGTGACCATGTAGAAGGCATTGCCCTCCACACCTGCGGCCGTAACGCTGCCGGCCTGGCCGAACCCGCCCAGCAGTATGGGAGCGGAGGGATCGGTCACGTCGTAAACGTCAACGGCAGTGTACTCCGTATAATTCACGTCCCCGGGGACATTGTCATATCCGTACCAGTCGCAGGTGACGACCAACCGGCTGCCGGCGCAATAGACGGCCGAGGGCGTTCTTTCATAGCCGTACACCGGCTCGCTGGGCTCCTCTCCCCGGCCGGTCCAGCTGCCCCCTACCCGGACGCGGGAGACGAGGGACGTGTTCATCCCGTCCATTTCAACGACCAGCAGATCCTTATCCGAGAGGATATAGAGCCATTTTCCTTCGACAGCCATTTTGTCCCCCACGGGACCGGCATCGTCCACGGATACCCCGGCCGGGACAAGCGTCTCGTCTTCCTCCCCATCCGAAGCCGCCGCTTTTTCGTTTCTGTCGATGGTTTCCAGAGCGTCGATCAGATCCTGTGAATCGGTGAGATAGACATAATCGGGGGCATTCTGCTCCGCCACCATGTCAAAGGGAATGGGCGTGGGCTCCGGCGTGGGCGAAGGGGTGGGCTCCGCCGTGGGAGACGCGGTGGGGGCTTCCGATCCCGACGCGGGGCGCTGTCCGCCGCAGCCGATCATTAAAACGATCAGAAAAAGAAGGAATACCAGGCAAATCGGACGTATCTTTTTCATAAAAACTCCTATAATTCACCTTTAAATGAAATTATTCTCAAGGCAAAATGCAAAAAATTGAAAATTTTCTTTACACGTGCTGATTATTGTAGCATAATATCTGCGGAAATCCAAGCCTTGGGAGGTATTTTTCTATGAGAACAGTTGGAGCAGTCGCCCGCGGTATCCGTACACCCATCATTCGTGAGGGGGACGACCTGGTCTCTATCGTACAGGAGAGCGTTATGGCCGCCGCTGCGGCGGAGGGTTTTTCTTTCCACGACAGGGACGTTGTGGCCGTCACGGAGTCGGTCGTGGCACGCGCGGCCGGCAACTACGCCTCCGTTGAGAATATCGCCGACGATATCAAAGCAAAGTTTGCCTGCGACCATCTGGGCGTGATCTTCCCCATTCTCTCCCGCAACCGCTTCGCCATCGTACTGCGGGGCATCGCCATGGGCGTGAAGAGAATCACCCTGATGCTCAGCTTCCCCTCCGACGAAGTGGGCAACCATCTCTTTGACGAGGAGCTGCTGGAGAGCTCCGACGTCAATCCCTACAGCGACGTCCTCACGGAAGATGAATACCGCAGCACCTTCGGCTATTGTCTCCACCCCTTCACCGGCGTGGATTACGTGGCGTACTACAAGGATCTGATCCGCGGCTGCGGCTGCGAGGCGGAAGTGATCTTCGCCAACCAGGCGGAGGCCATTCTCTCCAAAACGAAAAACGTGCTCTGCTGTGATATCCACACCCGGGCCCGCACCAAGCGCCGTCTGCTGAAAGCCGGAGCGGAAAAGGTCCTCGGTCTGGACGATCTGCTCACCTCCCCCGTGGACGGCAGCGGATATAACGAAAAATACGGTCTTCTCGGCTCCAACAAGTCCACCGAAGACAAGGTGAAGCTGTTCCCCCGGAACGGACAGGAATTTGTGGACGCGCTGGCCGCCGCTCTGCGCCAGACCACGGGAAAGAACATTGAGTGCATGGTTTACGGCGACGGCGCCTTCAAGGATCCCGTAGGTAAGATCTGGGAGCTGGCCGACCCCGTGGTTTCCCCCGCCTGCACCCCTGGTCTGCTGGGTACGCCCAACGAACTGAAGATCAAGTACCTGGCCGACAACGACTACGCTCAGCTCAGCGGCGACGAGCTGCGCAGCGCTGTGAAGGACTCGATCCTCCACAAGGACAGCGACCTGAAGGGCAGCATGGCCAGCCAGGGCACCACGCCCCGTCAGCTGACGGATCTGATCGGCTCGCTGTGCGACCTCACCAGCGGCAGCGGCGACAAGGGCACCCCCGTCGTGTTCATTCAGGGGTATTTCGACAACTACGCCCAGGAGCAGTAAAGCTCGCTGATTCTCTGCTGCGGGACCGTGAAAACACGGTCCCGCGCTTTTATCGATTTGCACAAAACCAAATTGCAAAATAATCTGTTTTTGAAAACATACAAGGCTTGCAATTATCTGTCGAATCCTGTAAAATGAACGCATCTTTTATAAGGGAGTGTTTCTGTTGCAGCTTTTGGAGGACCGAATCCGGCGGGACGGAATCGTTCGGGACGGCGGTGTGCTTAAAGTTGACAGCTTCCTCAATCATCAAATGGACGTGGCCTTCTTTGCGGAAATGGCAAAGGAGTTTGAACGTCTCTACCATAACTGCGGGGTCAACAAGATTCTTACCATAGAGGCATCCGGAATTGGTGTGGCGTGTATCACTGCACAGTATTTTGGGTGCCCTGTTGTTTTTGCCAAAAAGAACAAGACGCTGAACATCGCCGGCGACGTGTGGACCTCCAAGGTGCGGTCCTTTACTCACGGAAAGGTCTACGATATCATCGTCTCCAAGGACTTCCTGACGCCGGAGGACCGGGTGCTGATTATTGACGACTTTCTGGCCAACGGCGCGGCGCTCCAGGGTCTCATCGACCTGGTGCACCAGGCCGGCGCCGCGGTCGTGGGGGCGGGTATCTGCATCGAAAAGGCGTTCCAGCCCGGCGGCGAGCTCATTCGCGGCATGGGCGTGCGGGTGGAGTCTCTGGCGCGGATCCGCTCCATGAGTGTGGAAAACGGCGTGGAGTTCTGCTGACAAGCCCTTCCAATTCAATACGGTTTCGATATAAATCAAATAATACGGATTTGAGGTCTCTACCCGGCCGCCGTAAATGGCCGGACTATCGAAAAACGTCCCCTTGCGGCAGCGTGTTTTTCAGCGGAGACCAACGTCTCTGCTGGCTGTTTTTTTGTATCTTCAGCCCCTCGCGGCTTAGGATAAAATGGAGGAAAAATCTTTTTATTGGAGGAAAAAGCATGAAAAAGACCATCGCGATCCTGCTCGCTCTGGTGCTTATGCTGGCGCTGGTCGCCTGCGGCAGCAGCAAGAACGAGTCGGCTCCCACCGCTACGGCGGAACCCACGTTCGATTTCGACAACGACTCCACCCCGTTTGACGTCAAGACCCTGACTGCCGACGACGTCAAGGACATCAAGGTAGGCTTCATCTTCCTGCACGATGAGACTTCTACCTACGACCTCAACTTCATGAACGCCGCCCGGACCGCCTGCAAGAACGCCGGCCTCTCCGACGATCAGGTCATCATGAAGACCAACATCCCCGAGGACCAGAAATGCTACGACACCGCCTCCGAGCTGGTGGACGCCGGCTGCAATATCATCTTCGCCGACTCCTTTGGCCATGAGTCCTACATGATCCAGGCCGCCCGGGAGTTCCCCGACGTGCAGTTCTGCCACGCCACCGGTACCCACGCTCATGCCGAAGGCCTGCCCAACTTCCACAACGCCTTCGCCACCATTTTTGAAGGCCGTTATCTGGGCGGCGTGGCCGCCGGTCTGAAGCTCAACCAGATGATCGAGGAAGGCAAGATCACCGCCGACCAGGCCAAGCTCGGCTACATCGGCGCTTACCCCTACGCCGAAGTGAAGTCCGGCTACACTTCCTTCTTCCTGGGCGCTCGCTCCGTCTGCCCCACCGCCACCATGGACGTGACCTTCACCAACTCCTGGTTCAGCCCCGACCTTGAAAAGGAAGGCGCCATCAAGCTCATCAACAACGGCTGCGTGGTTCTGTCCGAGCACGCTGACTCCATGGGCGCTCCCACCGAGTGCGAGAACAAGGGCATCCCCTTCGTGTTCTACAACGGCTCTGCTGCCAAGGACTGCCCCAACACCTTCATCGTTGCCTCCCGGATCAACTGGGTCTCCTTCATGGAGGTCATGATCGGCCGCGTCGCCAAGGGCGAGGCCATCAACGCGGACTGGACCGGCAACCTTTCCACCGGCTCCGTGGAGATCACCGAGCTCAATGATAACGTCGCCGCTCCCGGCACCGCCGAGAAGCTGCAGGAGGTCATGGATGGCCTGAAGAACGGCACCATCAAGGTGTTCGACACCAACACCTTCACCGTGGGCGGCAAGCCCGTGACCACCTACCTGGCCGACGTCAACGACCTGGGCACCTTCACCGGCGACACCGAGTCCATCGTGGACGGCGAGTTCAAGGAGTCCGAGTTCCGCTCCGCTCCCACCTTCGATCTGGACATTGACGGCATCACCATCATCGACAAGTAATCATTATCTCTCATGCACTCCCGCTTATGCGGGGGTGCATGAGCATGCCGCAAAGGGCAGCGCAGTGACGCATTTGCCGCCGCGTTGCCCTCTGCTGCATTTTTGATCCATGGACCATAGCCTTTCATAAAGGAGTGAACCACTTGGAAAGCAAGACCGCCGCAGTCAAAATGCGGAACATAACCAAGCGTTTCGGGCCGGTGGTGGCCAACGACAAGGTTTGGCTGAATATATACCGGGGGGAGATCCTTGCCCTGCTGGGTGAAAACGGCAGCGGCAAGACTACGCTGATGAACATGCTCTCAGGTATCTACTTTCCCGACGAGGGGACCATCAGCATTGACGACCGGGAAGTCGTGATACGCTCCCCAAAGGACGCCTTCGATCTGGGGATCGGCATGATCCACCAGCATTTCAAGCTGGTGGACGTGCTCACCGCCGCGGAGAACATCGTCCTCGGTCTGCCCGGCAAGCTGGATCTCAAGGGCGCATCCAAAAAGATCCGGGAGATCTGCGAGGCCTATGGCTTTGAGGTCGATCCTGACCAGAAGATCTACGATATGTCCGTTTCCCAGAAACAGACGGTGGAGATCGTAAAGGTCCTGTTCCGCGGAGCCGATATTCTGATTCTGGACGAGCCCACCGCCGTGCTGACGCCCCAGGAGACGGACAAGCTCTTTGCCGTGCTCAAGAACATGCGCGACGACGGCAAGGCCATTGTGATCATCACCCACAAGATGCACGAGGTGGAGGCGCTCTCCGACCGGGTGGCCATTCTCCGTCACGGACAGTTCATCGGCGATATGCCCACCAAACAGACCAACGCACAGGAAATGACCAACATGATGGTGGGCCATGCCGTAACTCTGAACATCGACCGTCCCGAGCCGAAGGATCCCAAACCGCGGATCGAGGTCCGCGGCCTCACCGTTCGCAGCATCGACGGCATTCTGAAGCTGGACGACGTCTCCTTCACCGCCAACAGCGGCGAGATACTGGGGATCGCCGGGATCTCCGGCTGCGGCCAGAAGGAGCTGCTGGAATCCATTGCCGGCCTGCAGCCGGTGGAGAGCGGCAGCATCTGCTACGTGGAGGACGACGGGACGGAAGAAGAGCTGTTGGGAAAAGACCCTCTGAGCATTGCGGAGATGGGCGTATCCCTTTCTTTCGTGCCGGAGGATCGCCTGGGCATGGGGCTCGTGGGCAACATGGACCTGGCCGATAACATGATGCTCCGCTCCTTCCGCCGGGGACGTTCCCTGTTCACCGACCGAAAGTCTCCCCGGGAGCTGGCGGAGACAGTGGTGCGCAATCTGGAGGTCAGCACCCCCGGCATCAGCACCCCCGTCCGGCGCCTGTCCGGCGGCAACGTGCAGAAGGTCCTGGTGGGTCGGGAGATCGCCTCCGCCCCCACCGTGCTGCTGACGGCCTACGCCGTCCGGGGGCTGGACATCAACTCGTCGTATACAATTTACGATCTGATCAACAAGCAGAAAGCCGCCGGTGTGGCCGTGATCTACGTGGGCGAGGATCTGGACGTGCTGCTGGAGCTGGCGGACCGCATCCTCGTGCTCTGCGGCGGAAAGGTCAGCGGCATCGTTCCCGGCCGTGGCGCCACGAAACGGGACGTGGGACTGATGATGACCAAGCTCGGAGGAAAAGCCGATGAATAACAAAACTCGAACTCCCCTTTTCCACGTGGCCAAGCGCGCTTCCCTGCCCTGGTACAAGAGCTGGGCCATCCGGACGTGCGCGATCCTGGTCGCGCTGCTTGTGTGCGGACTCATCACCATGCTGGTCACCGGCATCAACCCCCTGCAGGTCTATCTCTCCTTCTTTGAGGGATCCTTCGGCTCCCCGAGAAAGATCTGGGTGCTGCTGCAGAACATCGCTATGCTGCTGTGCATCTCCCTGGCCGTCACGCCTGCGTTTCGGATGCGCTGCTGGAATCTGGGCGGCGAGGGGCAGGCTCTTATCGGCTGTCTCGCCTCCGCGGCGTGCATGATCCTTCTGGCCGGAAAGCTCCCCAACTGGGCGGTCATTTTGTGCATGGCTGTCAGCAGCGTACTGGCCGGCGCCATCTGGGCCGGTATCCCTGCCGTGTTCAAGGCAAAATACAATACGAATGAAACGCTTTTTACCCTGATGATGAACTACGTGGCCACACAGCTGGTGTCCTACTACTGCGTGGTTTGGGAAAACCCCAAGGGGTCCGGTCAGATCGGCATCATCAACCCCAACAGCCACATCGGTTGGCTCCCCTCCGTCGCTGGGCAGAAATATCTGCTCAACATCCTGGTGGTGGCGGCGGTGTGCGTGGCGATGCACATCTATCTCAATTACTCCAAGCACGGCTATGAGATCGCCGTGGTGGGCGAAAGCGAGCGCACCGCCCGCTATGTGGGCATCAAGGTGGATCGCGTCATCATCCGGACCATGCTGCTCTCCGGCGCCATCTGCGGGCTGGCCGGTCTGCTGCTGGTGGGCAGCACCAACCACACTCTTTCCGCCACGCTGGTAGAGGGCCGGGGCTTCACGGCTGTGATGGTCTCCTGGCTGGCCAAATTCAACCCCGTCTGGATGATCGCCACCAGCTTCCTGCTTGTGTTCCTTGGCAGAGGTGCCGGGGAGATCGCCACCAACTTCGGTCTGAACCAGAGCTTCGGAGATATCCTGACCGGCGTCATTCTCTTCTTTATCATCGGCAGCGAGTTTTTCATCAACTACCAGATCAAGCTGACCCGCGGCGCGGGAAAGGAGGCGTGATCCATGTTTGACCTGATAACCTTTATTCCCCGGGCCATCGTCCAGGGGATCCCTCTCCTCCTGGGCAGCACCGGCGAGACGCTGACGGAAAAATCCGGAAACCTGAATCTGGGCATCCCCGGGATCATGTACTTCGGCGCTATATCCGGCGTGATCGGCTCCTTCTTTTATGAGGCGTCCATCCCTGCCGGACAGGAGATCCCTCCCCTTCCGGCGGCGCTGATCCCCGTTCTCTGCTGTCTTGCGGGAAGCTTTCTGATGGGGCTGCTGTACTGCTTCCTCACCGTTACGCTCCGGGCCAATCAGAACGTCACCGGTCTTGCCCTGACCACCTTCGGCGTGGGCTTCGGAAACTTTTTCGGCGGTTCTCTGATCAAGCTCTCCGGCAGCGAGCTGCCCTCCATCATTCTGACTCCTACCAGCAACGTGTTCCGGCGTTGCCTCCCCATCGCCGACAAACTGGGCGCTGTAGGCAAGCTGTTTTTCAGCTATGGATTTCTGGCGTACGCCGCGGTGATCATCGCACTGGTGTCGGCTTACGTCCTCAATCGCACCCGGGTGGGGCTGCACCTGCGTTCTGTGGGCGAGAGCCCCAACACGGCCGACGCAGCCGGCATCAACGTGAGCCGCTATAAATACGCGGCCACCTGCATCGGCGCCATGATGGCCGGTCTGGGCGGACTGTATTACGTGATGGACTACGCCTCCGGCATGTGGACCAACAACGCCTTCGGCGACCGGGGCTGGCTGGCCATCGCGCTGGTGATCTTCACTATCTGGCGTCCCAACGTGGGTGTGCTGGCCTCCTTCCTTTTCGGTGGTCTGTATATCCTGCATATGTACATCCCCTCGGGCATGAATCTGGCCGTAAAAGAGCTGTACAAGATGCTGCCCTACGTGGTCACGATCATCGTGCTGATCATCACCAGCATGCGCAACAAGCGGGAAAACCAGCCGCCGGCTTCTCTGGGGCTGCCATATTTCCGGGAAGAACGATAACGAAAAAAGCATGAAGGATAAAGTCCTTCATGCTTTTTTATCAGGGAAATCACTTCATGTTGTTCTCGTAGGACTCGATCATCTTTTTGACCATCTGGCCGCCGATGCTGCCGGCCTGACGGGAAGTCAGATCACCATTGTAGCCCTGCTTCAGGTTGACGCCAACCTCGCTGGCGGCTTCCATCTTAAAGCGATCCATAGCCTCACGGGCGTTGGGATTCACAAGCTGATTGCTGTTGTTGCTGGACATCCGATTGCATCTCCTTTTCTTTGGATTGTACGGGCCGTTGACCGGCCGTGTACGACCATATCTTTACCCGGAGACGCAGATATATTCAACTCAACAAAGATGAAATAATTGTCTGTTTCCCGTCAGATCACACCGTTGAACAGCAGCCCGGTGGGCAGCACATGTTCAAGGAAATATGCGTACACTCGGCTCATGGGGATCCCGGAGCAGGCCGGGAGCAGCAGCACAAAGTACACGCCCGCCGCCGCCAGCCAGATCCACTTTGCCCGGCAGGAGAGCTCTCCCCGATCCTCCAGGTGCTGCACCAGCAGCACGCCGCACAGGATCATAAACGGCGCTGTGGGAAAGAAGTGATACTGGAAGGTGCAGCGCGGCACCAGCGTCCAGGGCAGATAATTGGCCGCAGCGGCCGTAAAAAGCAGCACAAGCGCGTTTTTCCGCTCTATGGTATCCTTTTTCATCCGGCCGCAAAGGGTCTCCACGATCAGGCACAGGCCGGCTACGGCGGATACCCACCACACGGCAGGACTGCCGAAGGTGGAGATATTGGAGATCTTCGAGTCATCGGCGCCGTAGAAAAACCAGACGGAGCGTGCAGTGAAGGGCCATTCGTACCAGGTGGATTGGCTGGAATGGGTCGCCGTCAGGCCGCTGTGGTAGCTGTACATGGATTTCTGCTGGTTCACCAGAAGCTCCAGCGTTCCCTTCAGACCCAGTGCAGCGCCGGTCCTGGCGCTCTCATAGCGGTAATACGGGATATAGGAGAGATAGTAGATCACGCCCGGCAGGATCACAAAAAAAACGCAGCAGAAAAGGATGGTTTTCCATGTCCGGTTCCACCAGACGGCGCGCGCCTCGCCTTTTTCCGCCTGGATCCCGGCGGCGATGATGTGGGCGAAAAACAGCAGCGCCAGGCCCACACCGGCGTACAGGCCCGTCCATTTGGACGCCACTCCCAAGCCGAAGCTGATGCCGCACCCGCCCAGGGGGATAAATGTCTTTTTCAGCGGGCGGCCCTCTCTCTCAGCCAGCAGATAGTCGGCCATGAACAGATACATCAAAAGAATGAAAAACACGATGAACACGTCCACCGTTGCGATCCTCGTCTGGGCAAAGTGCATGGTGTCCAGCGCAAACAGCGCCGTTCCCAGAAAGGCGTAGTCCCGTCGACGGAACAGACGCTTCCCCAGGATGAACATCAGCGGCAGCATACCCGCGCCGAACAGCGCCGGCATGACGCGCCAACCGAAGGGAGTCATGCCGAAGAGTACGATCCCCAGCGCGATAATGAGCTTTCCCAAAGGCGGATGGGTCCACTCGTAGACGGACATGGTATGCAAAAACTCATAGGCCGTTCTGGCATGGTAGATCTCGTCAAAGTACATGCCGTTGAAATACCCGGCCTTTTCGGGAACGGTTCCCGCCTCGTCCAGCAGACCTTCCCCGGGACCTTCCACCACTTGTGCGTCCAGTCGCTGACCGCCCTCATCCAGGAAGGCGATCTCATTGAGCGCCACGCTGCCGCTCAGCCGCTCCAGGCGCAGATATCGGGTGGTGAAGGAAAAGTCCTTTTTCCGCCAGGAAAACATCTCCCCGTAGGCCTGGGAGTAATCATAGGCGCTGCCGTCGTCCCCTGAGATCAGCAGCGATCCGTTGGCGATGTTGCCGTTAAACCAGACGGCAGAAATCGTTTTTTCCTCCCCCAGGTCTATCAGAACGTTCCCCTCTTCCGGGGCGTTCCATACGGTCTGAGGGAAATTCAGCGTACCCAGGTTGATCAGCGTGAAGACCGTAAAAACAGCGGTCATGAGCCACATCAGCAGTCGGTCTTTCCGGTCCAGCCGGGGAGAACGCTCCATTCCGACCGAAAAAAGCTCACCCACGGTCGTCACCCCCTTCCCCATTTGCCGCGAACGAGGATCGCATCGTCATTTGCAGATAGTACAGGAACACAACTGTCTCAGCCAGCGAGCAGACCCGCACCACAGCGGAGTGCTCGGCGCCGCCTCTCACCACTGGGGCCGCCAGATTGGAAATGACGTACATGGCGGTCATCTCATTCAAGAACACCACCGCCGACAGCGCCAGAGAGCAGAAGAAATACTTGCTGTTTCGGGTATAGACGAAAGTGAACAGCAGCAGCAGTATCACGGGGAAAACGTATCGCTCATGCATGTAGTGGCCGAAGGTGAAGATAGCAAACATGCAAAAGGCAGCCGCGGCGAACAGACATCCGTCGTCCGAGCCCGCGGGAGCCTGTCCGGTCAGAACAGGTTTTGCGCCCCGCCACTGCATCAGCAGAGACGCCGCCACCGCCAGGATCACGGCGGTGACCCCGAAGGCCTTAAAGCTGATCCCGGGAAGCAGTGGGTTGCCGGCCTTTGCCCAGTTGCCGCCGCAGAGCGCAAGGAAATTATATGCCTCCACGCTGGCGTAATCGTATCCGCCGCTGGCGTTCAGAAATCGTTCCACGAGCCAAAGGCTGCCCTGATCTCCTTTAAAAGGAAGCGAGATCAACGCCATCACACCCAGCGCCGCCAGAACCCCTCCTGCCGTGGTCAGAACGTCCCTCCGGGAACGCAGATGCAGAAGATAAGCCGCCGCCAGCACCGGTCCGTAGATCAGCGCCTGCCACTTTATCATAACGGCCAGCCCGAACAGCGCCCCTGCGGAAACCCGTCTGCCCCGGAGCAGTTCGGTAAAGCAGGCCAGCAGGAAGAACGTGAGGATGGAGTCGATCTGCCCCCAGGCGCCGGAGAGCATCACGATCGCCGGATCAAACAGGCAGATGCAGCCCAGCAGCAGCTGCCAGCCGTTGGAAAAGCCTTTCCTTCTTGCCGTACCCATCAGCAGCAACCCGGTACCGATATCCGCAAGGTAGGCGGGCAGCATGTAAGCAAAGGTCCCCGCGGCAGTGCCGGGTGCAACGGAAAGGACCCGGAGCGCTCTTGCGATGACTCCCAGCACCAGCATGTAGGCTGGGGGATAGTCGTACCACTCGTGGCCGGGGGCGGTGTAAAAGGCAGACGGCCCGTGATCCGCCATGTAGTTGCCCCAGCCGACCCAACAGCTCATGTCGCTGTCGTGACCGCCCCAGGCGGAGGCCAGGAGCGTGCGAAGGGCAAACCCCACCAACACCGCGAAAATGAACCAGCGGCGCCGATTCTGATCGGAGATATCCAGCCCACCAAGCCGGTCACGGTTCCTGTAAACGCCGAAGAGCAGGATGACCGCCGCCGTAACGGCCAGGACGACAAACAGATGCAAATAGGATTTGAGCTGTATCTTCCGGGCCTGGCTGATCTCCTCATCGTCGGAGGCTCCCCCGCCGGGATGGCCGTCGCCCTGGAGGGATACCGCCGGGACGCCGTCCTCCGCCCGTTCCAGGGTCACGCCGCGAAACCGCGCCGTGCCGGTGCTCAGTTCGCTGTAACCTCCCAGCCGGAGGGCGACGTTGATCCGGGTCTGTCCCTCCCCGGTACGAAACACCAGTTCCACCCGGGTCCAGTCCGCAGAGCCCAGGATGTTGCGGCTGTAGATGTAGCAGCCGTCGATGCTGAAGTTATCGATGGACAACGTAACGCCGCGGCCGCCCATGACGCCGCCGGAGGAGACTTCGGCTGTGAGAACGTAAGTCCGGTTCTCCAGCACCTCCACTGTCTGGAACAGGCGAAGATCGTTGGGCTCAGTGGAGCGGAGCGTCACCTCGCCGTTTTCCGCGCTGACGCTGAACTCATCGGAGAGGTAGGACAGAACGGACCACCCCTCAGGGATCCCCTCCCCCCTCAGCGCACCGTTTTCCAGCAGATCCGACCCTGCCAGCACGCTGATGGTGAGCACAAGGCAGCATATGAGAAACATCGGAAAAACCTTTTTTATACTCATTCTTTTCACCTGATCGCCGATCTGATGGAATATTTGTTTAGTTTATCACAGCGGCGGTAATATTGCAAATCTGCGTGGGTTATATTATACTCTCACTGAATCTGACAGAAAGGCAGCGATGATTTGGGAACGATTTGGTATCTATATTGGCAGCTCCTCGGCGTTTGGCTCTGCGGGCGGGTCTTTGCCGGCAAACGAATCACAATCCGGCTGTGGCTGGGCAGCGTTACAGGTACGGTGCTCTCCATGTGGGCGCCCATTCCCTTTGCCTTTGCCCTGGGCTTCGGCACCGCGGCCCATCTTCTGGCCGCCGCCGCTGGACTGATCGCCGGGATCCTCGGCGCTGCTCTGCTGCGAAAAAAGCCTGTGGAGATCTGCCGCTGCAACGGCCGTGAAGACAGGCCCCTGCGGTGGCTGCTGCCGCCGTTTTTCGCCCTGTGGGTTTTTCTCGTATGGAGCCACACGCTGCAGAACGTCCACGGAGCGATGTATACCGGACAATGCACCTACGGCGATATGTCCATGCACCTGGGCTTTATCACGTCTCTGGCCGAACAGCAGACGTTCCCGCCCTTCTACAGCATTCTGCCCGGTGTGCCCATCGCCTATCCTTTTTTGTGTGACAGCGTTTCCTCCAGTATGTATGTGCTGGGAAGCGGTCTGCGCTGGTCGTATATGCTGCCCATGTTCTTCGCCTTTTTGCAGTTTTCCGCGGGGCTGTGGTTTCTGGCCCGGGAGATCTGCCGCAGCGAGAAGGGGCCGATCCTGGCGTTTTTGCTGTTCTTGCTCAACGGCGGTCTTGGGATGATCTATTTCATCCGCGACTATTCGCTTCACGATCTCTTCACCGGCTTTTACAAGACCCCTACCAATCTGGTCGACAAGCAGATGCGCTGGGTCAACGTGATCGCCGATATGCTGCTGCCCCAGCGGGCCACGCTCTTCGGCTGGGCGGTGCTGGCTGCGGCGCTGTGGCTGCTGTACCGGGCCGTGTTCTGCGACGATGACGGCGGCTGGCTCCCGGCGGGGATCCTGGGAGGGCTTCTGCCCATGATCCACACCCACTCCTTCTTTGCTCTGGGTCTGGTGGCGGGGAGTTGGATGGCCGTGTCCGCTTTTCGGGACCGCTTCTCGAAAAAATGGTTTTCCGGCTGGCTTCGCTTCGGTCTCACCGCAGTGGCGCTGGCGATCCCCCAGCTGTTGATCTGGACCTTCCGATCCGTCAGTGGAAACGAACATTTTCTCCGGCTCAACTTCGACTGGGTGAACGGCGGCCGTGAAAACTGGCTGTGGTTCTGGCTCAGAAACGTGGGACCCGTTTTCCTCCTTGCCCCTGCAGCATTCTTGTTCGGTGACCGGCAGCAGCGACAGGTCTTCTCCGGCGCGATCACCATTTTCGTGATCTGCGAGCTGCTGGTATTCCAGCCCAACGTATACGACAACAACAAGCTGCTGTATATCGCCTACCTGTTCGCCTGCTTCCTGTGCGCCGACGCTCTGCCGGATTGGCTGGGGCATCTGCGCTCCGGCGCTCTGCGGCAGACGCTGACGGCTCTGTTTCTCGTCGTCGCGCTGAACGCCGGCGTATTCACTCTGGCGCGGGAGGTCCTCTCGGGTATTCCCAAATACGGCTACGAGCTCTTCTCCGCGGATGAGGTCGCCGCCGCGGAGTATATCCGGGAGTACACGGCCCCGGATGCCGTATTTCTCACCGACGATAACCACGACAACGCCGTAGCCGTACTGACGGGGAGAAACATCATGTGCGGCAGCGCCTCTTATCTTTACTTTCACGGTGTGGATTATGTGGGTCAGCAGCGAAAGGCGGAGCGAATGCTTACCGACGCCACATTCTTTGAACAATATAAAGACGCAGAAAACATCCGTTTCGTTTACATGGGTTATTACGAAAGAGCCATGGCGGGCAATATCAGCGAATACCTGTCCGAACACTACCCAGCCGTTTTTACCAGCGGTCCGATCAGCATTTACTCTGTTCAATAAGCACGCAAAAAAGCCCCGGGATTTCCGGGGCTTTTTTCTTGAGGTCCGATCAGGCCCTGCCGAGACGCTTCTGCAGCCAGTCCTTGCCGTCCACGAACCGGGAGACGATATAGCTGACCACGTAGTCGCCGGCGGCATTGACCATGGTAGCGGGAGGATCCACCAGATCGCCGATGGCCAGCGCGATGGGGAACGCAACGGCCAGCTGATCCGGGAAGAACAGGGTGCACAGCACAAGCTCGCCGGTACCGCCGCCGCCGGGAATGCCCGACATGGCCACGGAGGAGAACACCGCCACCACGATGGCCAGAATGGCCCGTCCGGTGCCGAAGTCCTGACCGAACATGCCGAACAGGAAGGCGACCTTGATAATGGCGCTCATGGCGCTGCCGTCCATGTGCATGGTGGCGCCCATGGGAAGGACGATATCGCTGACTTCCTTGGAGATGCCGGTCTCTTCCGCCACTTCCATATTGGTGGGGATGGTCGCCACCGAGGAGCAGGTGCCGAAGGAAACCGCCGCAGGCTTGAACAGATGCTTGAACATCACGCCCACAGCTCCCTTGCCGCCGCCGAAGCGGGCATAAACGGGGAAGAATACGAACATGTAGGCAAAGCAGACGATGTAGTAGACGATGATCGCTTTGGCGTAGTTGGTGATGAAGTCCTGGCCGTGGGCCGCCACCAGGCTGGCAAAGAAGCCAAAGAAGCCGATGGGCGCGTAGTAGGTGATGATCTTCACCGCCTTGAGAATGCAGTTGGTGATATCCTCAAGGAATTTGGCGGTCATGGTCTTGGGTCCGCCGGACATCTGCACGCCGAAGCCGAAGATGATGGCGGCAACGATCAGAGGCAGAATGGCTCTGCGGCTGAGCAGTTCGTAGAAATCAGACTTGGTGAAGAAGTTCACGATCAGGTCGGCCAGACCCAGACCGGAGGCTTCCTTCGCCTCATACTCGGGCGCCATGGTGAAGATCGGCAGGAAACGCACGATGACGTACATGATCACCGCGGCGATGCTGGCGGTGCACAGGAACGTGACGACGGTGGTGCCCAGCAGCTTTCCGGCGCGCTTGACGTCCTTCATATTGGCAATGGCGGAAGAGATGGAGAAAAACACCATGGGGACCACCACGCAGAACATCATGTTCACGAACAGCGTTCCTAGGGGCTCCAGCTTCCCGGCGTCGGGCCAGGTGGCACCGACGATGCAGCCGGCGACGATGCCGATCAGCATAAGGATCAGAAATCCGTATGTACTCCAGAATGACTTTTTCAAGTGAGTTACCTCCCATGCGCATTTTTTGCGATTTCTCTAATATCTTATAGTGCACGGCTTGCAAAGTAAACACAATATATGCTATAATATCTGCAAAAGATGCTTGAGATGAGGGATCAACATGGACGAGGTATACGAAAAGCGCGGCTATCTGCTGGAGGATTTCCGGCTCTTCCATTTAAAGGACGACCGGGGCGCCAACATGGACTATCACTACCATGAGTTTTACAAGATCACTTTCTTTCTGTCCGGCAGCGGCAGCTACATCGTGGAGGGGCGGCACTATCAGCTCAACCCCGGCGATATCATTCTGGTGGGCAGCCGCTGCGTGCACAAGCCGCAGCTGGACGCCGGGATCATTTATGAGCGGATCATCCTGTACATCTCCCCCGACTATCTCCGGGCCAACTCCACGGAGGATTACGCCCTGGAGTCCGTTTTCTCCGGCTCCCGGGGCCACGTGCTGCGCCCGAACGAGGACTTCAAGCGGCGGATGCTGATGCTGTTCTCCCAGCTGGAGACGGAGATGGGAGGCCAGAGTCCGGGGCGGATCATCCTCTCCCGGAGCATCCTGCTGCGGATCCTGGTGGAGATCAGCCGGGAACTGAACAAAACCGGAGTGCAGCTGCCCGGGCCCGTAGTCCCCAAGGACGGAAAAGTGCTGGAGATCCTCCGCTATCTGGAGAGCAACCTCTCGGAGGATATCTCCATCGACGAGCTGGCCTCCCGCTTTTATATCAGCAAATACCATATGATGCGCCGTTTCCGGGAGGAGACCGGCACGTCCATCCACACCTACTTGTCGGATAAGCGTCTGCTGCTGGCAAGAGAGCTGATCCAAAGCGGCGTTTCCGCCACGGATGCGTGCTTTCAGTCCGGCTTTCGCAGCTACTCCGCCTTCTCCAGAGCTTACGGAAAGCTGTTCGGCGTAACACCCACGGGACGAATGACCATGCCGCCCGCCTCGGCGGAATCGGAGGAATGAATAATGAAATTTACAAAAATGCAGGGCGCGGGAAATGATTTCATCATTCTTGACAATGTGGACGGCTCCCTGACAGGCGTCGACTTTTCCTCTCTGGCGAAGGATCTGTGCCGGAGAAGGATCTCTATCGGTGCCGACGGGCTGATCGTCATCCAGCCGCCTCTTGAAGGCGGGGACTATTCCATGCTCTTTTACAACTCCGACGGATCCCTGGGTGAAATGTGCGGCAACGGGGCCCGGTGCGTGGCCCGTTACGGACATGACCGGGGCTATGCCGGCGACATCCAGCGCATCGAGACCACCGCTGGACTGGTGATCGGCCAACGGATCGAGGAGGGCCTTTACTGCGTACGGCTGAACGACCCCTCAAAGGTGGAGACCCAGATCGGTATCCCATGGGAGGGACGCATCGTCTTTTGCTGCTACGTCGAGCTGGGAGATCCCGGCATCCCCCATGCCGTGGTGGATCTGGAGGACTGGGACCGGCTGGAGGAAGAGGAGCTGCGGGATCTTGGCAGGCTCATCCGCCATTGGCCCACCTTCCCCAACGGCGCCAACGTCACTTTCTGGCGGAAGATCGCTGATAATCATGTAAAAGCCGTCACCTACGAACGGGGCGTGGAGGATTTCACCCTGGCCTGCGGTACAGGCGCTGGCAGCACGGCGCTGGCGCTGCGTCGGCTTGGTCTGGCAGAGCCGGGGTCCATTCAGCTGGACTTCCCCGGGGGTGAGCTGCTGGTCTCCCTGGTGGAGGAAGAGGGAAAGCTGACGGACATCTATCTCACCGGTCCTGCTGCGGTTGTGGCCCGGGGAGAGTGCTTCCCCGAATAATAAAGAAAGGGCCCCCGATCCTTTGCGGATCGGGGGTCCTTTCTTTATTGCATGGCGCGGATGGTGCGTTCAAACAGCTCGTTCAACTCCATGCCCAGCATTTCGGCGCCTTTGCGGATCACGTCCCGGCTGCAGCCGGCGGCAAAACGTTTGTCTTTGAATTTTTTTGCGATGGATTTGGCTTCCATCCCCTCCATGCCCGTGGGCCGCATTTTGGCGGCCGCACCGATGAGCCCCGTAAGCTCATCAGTGGCAAAGAGGACCTTTTCCATATACAGAGTGGGCTCCACCTGAGAGCAGATCCCCCAGCCATGGCTGACCACCGCGTGGATGAGCTCTTCGTCCATATCCAGCTGGCGCAGGAGCTCGTCCGCCTTCACGCAGTGCTGGTCCGGCCAGAGTTCGAAGTCGATATCGTGGAGCATGCCCACGCTGCGCCAGAAGTCCACCCGCTCCGGATCGAACTCCCGGGCAAAGGCGCCCATCACCCTGGATACCGTTTGCGCGTGCTCCAGGTGGAAGGGCTCCGTATTATATCTTTGGATGATTTCATACGCCTGCTCCGGCGTGGGTACGTAACTCATGGGATCATCTCTTTCTTCAATGGAATACGGCTATCATAAGGGCATCGGTGTGGAATGTCAACCGCTTCCGCCCTTGGATCGGCGGAAAAACAGCACCGCCGCCAGCAGATACGCGCCCGGCATAACGACGCCGGTGGTCCAGGCAACAAAGCTGACCCCATACCCGGTGAGCCATTGAAGGCCGTTGCCGGCAAGTCCGGAAAGGACCGCCGCGACTCCCCAGCGGACACATCGTCCGGCCAGAAGAGGCTCGGCCCAGTTCAGTGCGCCCTGAAAGCCGCAAACCATCTCCGCTCCGGCACAGATCAAGACCAGCAGCAGCGCCAAAAGCGCCCGGCGCATCATTTCCGGTTCCACGGCGCCGAAGGTCTTTGCCGTTGCGAAAAAGTTGATCATCATGAACCCGAAAAAGAAGCGGGCAAGAGACGTAAGGATCATAAAGATGCTGATGTATTTGAGAAAAAAACTGCGTCTCATCGATCACTGTTCCTGTCTTTTATGATTCGTTTCCTATATTGCTACAGGAAGACGTAAAGTGCACTGTTGGATCCAAATCCGCTGAGCGATGCCCGGCACAAAAAAGACCTGCTCCCTGTGCGAGAAAGCAGGTCTTTTGCCCGTTATTCGGATTATTCCTCGTTCTCCCAGTTGTGCCAGACGTTCTGGACGTCGTCGTTATCCTCGAACATCTCCAGCATCTTGGACATATTCTTGATGTCCCCCTCGTCCGTCAGCGTGATATAGGACTGGGGCACCATCTCCACCTGGGCGGAGAGGAGTTTGTATTTCTCGCTGAGGGCCTCGGAAACGGCCGCCACATCGTCCGGCTGGGTATAGACGGTAAAGATACCCTCTTCGCCCTCCAGATCGTCCGCACCGGCATCCAGAGCCGCCTCCAGCACGCTGTCCTCATCCAGATCGCCGTCCTCGTTGTCGATCACGATGACGCCCTTTTTGTCAAAGGACCAGGACACACAGCCCGCAGCGCCCATGTTTCCGCCGTACTTGTCAAAGTAATGGCGCACGTCGGAAGCGGTACGTTTGCGGTTATCGGTCATGGCGTCCACGATCACGGCCACGCCGGAGGGTCCGTAGCCCTCGTAGGTGACGCTCTCGTAGTTGTCGGTGGCGCCGCTGCCCAAAGCCTTCTCGATGGTGCGCTTAATGTTGTCGTTGGGCATATTGGCGGCCTTGGCCTTGGCAATGACGGCGGCCAGGCGGGAGTTGTTGGCCGGATCGCCGCTGCCGCCTTCTTTTACGGCCACGATCATTTCACGGGCGATCTTGGTGAATGCCTGGGCACGCTTTGCGTCCTGGGCGCCCTTCGTTTTTTGTATGTTATGCCATTTGGAATGTCCGGACATGCTGTAATTCCTCCAAAAAATCTGTTGTCTGGAGGAATTATAGCACTCTTTTATTTATATGACAAGGGGAAACCTTTATCTTGCCCGGGGAATCAGCAGCACGGCGCCGCCATCGGCGCTCTCCGGATTGGCGGCGGCGATCAGCGCCCGGGTGGAAGAATACTCCTTGGCCAGATCCCACAGCGTCCGGCCATTGGGCCGCACGACCACCAGAGAGGGTGCCTCCTCCGACGAGAGATCGTTTTCTCCGTCGACCTGAACGGAGCGGACAAAGGACACCGACTGTTCCCCGGCGCTGACAGCCGTCAGCTTCAGTTCCAGGCGCAGATCGATCTGATCACCGGAAACGGTCACGGCCGGTTCCGAGACCACGGCGCATCCAAAGCATCCGTTCTCCGCCTCCACCCCTGCCAGGGAAAACTCGGCCTGCAGCTTTTTGGAGACAGCCTCCAGTCGGCCCTCCTCTCCTGTGTACAAAACGCTGACGCTCACCGGCACGCGCACGCTCTCCCCCACCGCGAAGGGGATGGAGCACGCGGCGTTGGAAAACAGGATCTCCCCTGCCGGCTGCGGCAGGCGGAAGGTTTCCTTGAGAGTATTGCGCAGCACAGCCGTTTGAAAGGGTTTGCTCAGGCCGACCCTCTCCATCTGAACCTCCCATGGATGGCGCAGACTGTACACGTCGGCGGTATACTCCAGCTTCGTCTGGGAGGCGGCCAGGACCTGTGCCGTCAGCTGCAGCTCCAGCTCCAGACTCTGGGAGCCGTTCAGACCGGGAACGGGTTCCACGTCGCACCCTATGGGGTGCAGCGTTACCACGGAGGCGCTCACTTCCCCTTCCGGGGCGTCCATGATCTGTGAAAACGGCACGTGAAAGCTGTCCGTACAGAGGCTGCCGGTCTCCTGATCCGTAAACAGAACGGCCAGCACTGCCTCCCCCTGGAGGATCATTTTGCTGCCCACCTTCCGTACGTCCTCGGCCGAGGCGGAGAGGCGGTATTGCAGCACTTTTGAGACGCTGACACGGCCGTCCGAGAGAGGGAGCTCCTCGGAAACGGTAAAAGCGCGCTCCTCAACGGAGGACACGAGCCCCGCTTCCAGCGTCTGCGTGAGACGCTCCATCTCCTCCGTGCCGTCCATCCGGGAGGAGAGCTCCGCGTCGGTCTCCCTGTAGACGGAAACGGAGGCCGCCCCCTCCGCCCGGAAGGCGATCTTCCGTGGATTTTGCGCTCTCGCTTCCATCCCGTTGACGCCGACAACGACCCAGAGTTTGTCCGTTTCCTCCAGCTGAGTGTCCTCGCAGGTCATGGAAATGGGAGAGCGGATCTCCATGACCTGTGGCGAGCTCTCCCCTTCTCCCGCGTAGAGGACCGTACCGAGAACGTCCCCGTCCAGGGAGATCACGCCGCCGGAGATGATCCGGGAGCGGATAAATATCTTTGCGTCGACGGACAGGATCCGCTCTATGTCCGGCATGATATCCGGCACCACGCTCTCCGCCGTGACCTCCTGTGTCAGCGTGGCCGCGTATATTCGCTCAAATTGCTTTATGTGATGAACCTGCATGGCTTCTTCCATCGGCAATCCTCTCCTTGCTGTTATGCTGTTACAGGATATGAGCGCATGAGAGCGTATATACCGGTGAAGTGCCCGGACCGGTCAGCACCTGGTATTGAGAAACAAGCCAAAGCCGATCAGCCCCGCGCCGATGATAAACCACCAGAAGCCCGACGGCAGCACCAGAGAGAGGATAATCAGCATCCCCGTCACGATGGAGACGCACCCCAGCAGGCTGCTCCTGTGTCTTGTTCTGCGCATAGAAAAACCTCCCGCCCCATGAATGTACACGGTACATTCTACGCAGCGGAAGGTCATTGGTGATTACTTGATTTCCCAGTCCTTGATCTCGTTGGCCTGCTCCCACAGCCGCACGTAGGATCTGTGGCGTGAGGGCTGGATGAGTCCCCCTCTCATGGCGGCAAGGACCGCGCAGTCCGGCTCGCTGCGGTGGGTACAGTCGTTGAACCGGCAGCGGCCGATATAGGGTTCAAACTCCGGGAAGCAGAACTGCAGCTGCCCGGGACGGATCGCCTCCATCTGATCGATATCAAAGGAGCCGAAGCCGGGGGTGTCGGCGATATACCCTCCAAAGGGCAGCGCGAACAGCTCCACGTGCCGGGTAGTATGGCGGCCCCGGCCCAGATGGCGGCTCACCTCACCCGTCTGCAGCGTCAGCGCCGGGTCCAGAGCGTTGAGAAGACTGGTCTTTCCCACGCCGGAATTTCCCGTAAAAGCGCTCACCCGGTCATGAAGGCGCTCCCGGAGCTGATCCAGGCCCTGCCCCGTCTGCGCGCTGGTGCGGATCACGTCGATCCCTGCGGCTTCGTAGACGGCAAACAGGCTGTCCCCCGGGTCCAGGTCCGATTTATTGACGCACAGCAGATAGTCGCAGTCATGATAACACGCCAGCGCCGAGACCCGGTCCACAAGGAAGGGATCCGTCACCGGATTCACGGCGGCGGCCACCATGACCATCAGATCCACGTTGGCTACGGCCGGCCGTACAAATACGTTGCGTCTGGGCAGGATCTCCCGTACGCTGCCGGTACCGTCGGCGTCCACGAGGATTCTGACCCGGTCACCCACCAGCGGACTGGTGCCGTCCAGGCGGAATTTGCCCCTGGCCCGGCAGGTGATCGTCCCGCCGGCGGGCTCCGCCACGTAATAGTACCCGCTGAGTGATTTGACGATGGTCCCCTCCGCCGTCCTCATTCGGTGGGCTCCTCCGGTTCAGGGGTGGCAGTGGGCTCCGGCGTAGGCGTCACCTCAGGCCCCAGGGAGATCTGCAGATAGATCTTTGAATGGATCGGTATCTCCGTGCCCGCCTCCACGTTCTGGCTGACAACGGTCCCCACGGGGGCCTTGTCATTGTACACGGAGCTCACCGACACCAGCGTCAGTCTGTAAGCGTCGATGGTAGCTTCCGCATCGTCTCTGGTCTTGCCCACCAGGTAGGGCATGATCACCGTCTCCACGTCCGGACCGGCGCTGATGGAGACGTACACCGTGGCCCCCGCGGGCAGCTTCTCTCCCGGCATGGGACTGATGTCCAGCACGTGGTCGATCTCCACGTCGTCCGAGGATACGTAGATCTTCTCCACTCCGAAGCCCAGCTTTTCCAGCTCGCTGGTGGCCTCCCTGTAATCGCGGCCGATGAGATTGGGGATCTCCGTGAGCATGACGCCGGTGCTGATGGTGAGGTTCACATTGATGCCCTTGTCCGAAAGCATATAGCTCTTTCCGGCTTCCGGCTCCTGGCCGATTATGATCCCCTTTTCCACGTCCGGGTTGATCTCATAGGTGAGATTGAAATTGAACGATCCGCTGAAGTTTTTGCTGTTGATGATGGTGTCATAGTAGCTGCCCACGAAATTGGGGATCGTGATGCGCTGTCCAGGCGCGAAGATGTCCCGGAGCCAGTAGTTCCAGAAAAAGACGGCCAGAAAGAGAATGAACGCCATCACAAGGAAGATGCCGGAAAAAGTGCTGACGATCTTGGAGCGGCGTCTGCGGCGGATATAGCTCTCCCGGGAGAGCTCACCGGCATTTCCCACGGGGTTCACGTTCCCCTCCACGTCCTCCACGGCGCCGGCCAGCGTGCGGCGAAACTTTTCTAGATCCGCCGCCAGGGCTTCCGCCGTCTGATAACGCTCCTCCAGCGAGGGGTTCATGGCCTTCATCACGATGGACGCCAGCTCCTCGGGGATGGAAGGGATGATATCCCGCAAAGGCGTGGGCACGGCGGAGAGATGCTTGAGCGCGATGGCCCGGTCGTCATCCCCGTCAAAGGGGAGCTGGCCGGAGAGCATCTCGTACATCACAATGCCCAGGGAGTAGATATCGCTGCGCTCATCCACCGGCAGACCCTTGGCCTGCTCCGGGGAGATATAGTGCACGGAGCCGATGGCCTCGTTCTCAACGTCGGGGACCTCCGACTGCAGGTTGGCAATGCCGAAATCGGCCACCTTTACGGTGTCCTCTCCCACGATGACGATGTTCTGGGGCTTGATGTCCCGGTGTACGATCCCCTTGCTGTGAGCGTGGATCAGGGCGTTGGCGATCTGCGTGGAAAACGAGAGAGCCTTGCGCACGTCCAGCGGTCCATGGTCCCGCAGATACTGCTTGAGGTTCACCCCGTCCAGCAGCTCCATAACGATATACTCAATGCTCTCGGAGTGGCTCACGTCGAACACGCCCACGATGTTGGGGTGATTGAGCTTGGCAATGGCCCGGGACTCCGTTTGAAAACGCTGGCGGAACTTCTCGTTCAGCGCAAGCTCCGGACGCATGATCTTAACGGCGACGTAGCGGTTCAGACGGTTGTCCATGGCGCGGTAAACCACCGCCATGCCGCCGCTGCCCAGCAGGTCCAGCAGCTCATAGCGCCCTTCCAGAACGATGCCCAGATATTTATCCTTGTTTACATTATCCATTTCGTTCCTCCGTGAATGGGGGTGCGGCGGCAGGCGATCATCGCCGAAGGACCAGCACCGTCACGTTGTCCGGTGCGCCGCGCTGCAAAGCCAGACGCAGTAGCTGCCGGCAGATCCGCTCCTCGCTGTCGTCTGCGGAAAGGATGCGGCGGATCTCCTCCTCGGTCAGCAGATTGCTCAGCCCGTCGGAACAGAGAAGCAGCCTGTCCCCCTCGCGCAGATCGATCCGGAAAATGTCGCTTCGGATCCTGCGCTGGAGCCCTACGGCCCGTGTAATAAGATTCTTTCGGGGATGGGACCGGGCCTCGCTGCGGCTGATGGTGCCCATATCCACCTGCTCCTGGACCCAGGAATGATCCCGGGTGACCTGCTGAAGCTGCCCTTCCGCAAGCCAGTAGCAGCGGCTGTCCCCCACGTTGACCACAGCGGCGTCCGAACGGTTGATCACAGCGGCCACCAGTGTGGTGCCCATACCGCTGCAGCGCTCGTCCGTATACGCCTTGTCGTATACGGACAGATTGGCCCAGGCCGCCGCCTCCCTGGCGATATCCACGCTCAAGGGGACGACCGAACCGGAGAAAGCCTCCCGCCCGTGGGCCATAAAACGGCTGCAGGCCATGGAAGAGGCGATCTCCCCGGCCTTTTCTCCGCCCATACCGTCGCACAGGACCAGCAGCGCCTGATCCTTTTCCGGGTCCGTGAACAGGTCGAAGGCGTCCTGATTCACCGCCCGGACGTTCCCTTTGTCAGTGATGCCGAATGCATTCATTCCTTGATCCCCACTGTGTTCCGTCGAAGCTGGCCGCAGGACGCGTTCACGTCGCTGCCAAGCCGGCGCCGCACGGTAGCATTCACTCCGTTTTTAGTAAGTATATCCATAAAACGCCGGATCGCATCCGGATCGGAGGGCTCAAAGCGCCGCTCATCCACGTGGTTGAGCGGGATCAGATTCACATGGGCGCCCAGAGGCTTGACCCGTCGGGCCAGGAGCTCCGCCTGTTCGGGGGAATCGTTGACCCCGTCGATCATGGCATACTCAAAGGAGATCCGGCGCCCGGTGGCGTCAAAGTAGCGTTTGCAGTGCTCAAAGAGGGAATCCACTCCCCTGCCCCGGTTGGCGGGCATGAGTCTGGAGCGGGTCTCATCGTCCGGCGCGTGCAGGGAGACGGACAGCGTCAGTTGCAGATCTCTGGAGGCCAGCTCGTCGAAGCGCTCAAGGATGCCGCAGGTGGACAAAGAGATATGCCGCATACCGATGTTTCGCCCGTCTGGGTGGTTGATCAGGTCCAGAAAGCGCATCACGTTGTCATAGTTATCCAAAGGCTCCCCGATCCCCATGAGCACGATGTGGGAGATCTTCAGCCCGGACTCCTTCTCGGAAAAGAGCACCTCATCCATCATTTCGGAGGGCGTAAGATTCCGGACCAGCCCGCCGATGGTGGAGGCGCAGAAGGCGCAGCCCTGACGGCAGCCCACCTGTGAGGAAATGCACACTGTGTTGCCGTAGTGATAGCGCATCACCACGGTCTCCACGGCGTTTCCGTCGTGCAGACGCCATAAATACTTGATGGTGCCGTCCTGGGCGGAAACCAGTTTGCGCATGACCTCCGGGGCATAAAGATGGCATTGCTGCTCAAGCGATGTGCGGAGCGCGGCAGGAAGGTTGGTCATATCCGCCCATTCTCCGCAGCCGGAAGTCAGCCAGGAAAAGATCTGCTTTGCCCGGTAGGCCGGTTGTCCCATCTCCGTGAGCAGTGCGCGCAGCTCCTCCGGAAGCAGGGCCTTTATATCGATTTTGTCATTGATGGTCATCATTTGCGTTTCATCCGGCAGTAAAAGAAGCCGTCCGTTCCGTATTCCTGGGGCCAGATGGTCCGTATCTCTTCCACGGCAAAACCGTCGTTTTCCCGCAGAAACGCATCGGTAACCCCCCGGTTTTCCTCCTCAAGAACAGTGCAGGTGGAGTACACCAGCGTTCCGCCGGATCGGACACACCGGGCCGCGCCGCGGAGGATCTCCAGCTGCACGGCGGGGAGACGCTGGATATCCGAAAGGGGCTTGTAGCGGATCTCCGGCTTTTTCCGGATCACGCCAAGGCCGGAGCAGGGAACGTCGCACAGCACCAGATCAAAGCGGTCCAGCATGGGATCCGCAGGGTGGGCCCCGTCCATCTGCTGGGTACGAATGGACGAAAACCCCATCCGCCGGGCGTTTTCCCGGATCCTGGCGAGCTTTTTCTCGTGGATGTCACAGGATACGATCTCTCCCCGATCTCCCATCAGAGAGGCGCTGAGCAGGCTTTTTCCGCCGGGAGCGGCGCATACGTCCAGCACCTTCATCCCCGCCTGGGGAGCGGCGCTGACCACGCTGGCGGCCGCGGCGGCGTCCTGCACGAAGAACGCTCCGTCGTCATAGCCGGGCAGCGCCGTAACGGAGCCGCTGTAGGGCAAGACAACGGATACAGGCGTCAGAGAGCCGACAGACGCCTCCAGTCCCTTTTTGCGAAGCTCTTCTGCAAAGGAGACGGCATCGGTGCGGCACAGGTTCACACTGAGCGTCAGCAGCGGCTGAAGGTTGTTCGCAGCGAGAAACTCCCGGGCAAAGGAATAACCCTGCTCAAAGACCAGCTTCTCGCACAGCCAAAGAGGGTGGCTGTATCGAATGGAAAGCTCCCGGGGGCTCCCCTCCTCCGGGATCGGCGGAAGATCGTCCCGGTTTTCTGCTACGCGCCGCAGCACGGCGTTGACGAACCCGGCGGCCCGGCGGGCGTGGCGCTTTGCCAGCTCTACGCTCTGGCTGACCGCGGCGGAGGCCGGGATCCTGTCCATGAACAGCAGCTGACAGATCCCCAGGCGCAGGATATCCCTGGTCTGTGGTTCCAGTTTAGCGGCGCCGATGGAGGAATAGCAGTCGATATAAAAATCGCAGAGAGCCGCGTTTTGCAGAACGCTCAGACACGCTCTGGCGCACAGGGCGGCGTCTCTCTCGTCGAGAGAAAACCGATCTCTGGCCGCATCCAGCGTCTGCTGGGACCAGGCGTCGAACCGACGGCAGCGGGAGAGCACGTAATACGCCGCCTCCCGCGCACTGGAGAGCTCAGCGCACATCGGGCTCAAGGGGGTGTCCCAGCAGGAACGCGGCGGCGCTCATGCGCTTTTTCCCGGCGGGCTGTATCTCGGTGAGCATAAGCGTTTCTCCTCCTCCGCAGGCGATCTCGATGCCGGCCTTGCCGGCGGAGACGATCCCCCCGGGGGCAAGGGCGGTCCTGTGATCCGTATACGCCGCGCCGAAAACCTTCAGCTCCGTGCCGGCGATCACTGTGGTGGCCGTGGGCCAGGGATCAAGCCCGCAGATGTGCTTTACGATCTCCCGGGGAGATCTCGTCCAGTCGATAGGGCTCATGGTCTTGGAGAGCATGGTCGTATACGTCGCCTGGCTCTCGTCCTGAGCCGTCCGCCCGGCCCGGCCGCAGGCGATGTCCTCCACCGTTTGGGTCAACAGCTCCGCACCAAGTTCCATCAGTCGGTCAAAGAGCTGCCCGGAGGTCTCAAACTCTCCCACGGGAGTGCGGCACTGGGAAATGATATCCCCGGTGTCCATGCCCGCGGCCATATACTGGACGGTGACGCCGGTGATCTCGTCCCCGTTGAGTACTGCCCACTGGATGGGTGCAGCCCCCCGATATCGGGGAAGCAGCGAGGCGTGCAGGTTGATGCTGCCGTATTTGGGCACCGACAGGAAATCCACCGGCAGGATCCTGCCGTAGGCCACCGCGACCACGAGCTCAGGCTCCAGCTGCCGAAGGATCCGGGTGGGCTCTCCGTCCTTGAACGTCTCGGGCTGGAACACGGGGATGCCCGTCTCCACCGCAAGAGACTTTACGGGCGAAGCGCTCATCTGCATGCCTCGGCCCCGGGGCCGGTCCGGCTGGGTGAACACGGCGGCGATCTCATGGCCGGCGTCCAGCAATGCCTGAAGGGATGCCCGGGCAAAGTCGGGCGTTCCCATAAAAACGATCTTCATTCGACCTCTCCGGACTCGTCCAGCTCGTCTTCCTCTTCCTCGTCCTCGCTCTGACCCTGCAGCGCGGCCAGCTCCTCGTCGGTGAGCATCCGCTCCGCCTTGTCCACGAACAGCACGCCGTCCAGATGGTCCAGCTCGTGGCAGAAGGCCCGAGCGGTGAGATCGTAGCCCTCCACCTCAAAGGTCTCTCCAAAGCGGTCCTGGGCGCGGACGATCACGTGCTGGGGACGGCAGACGACGCCGTACTCCCCGGGGAAGCTCAGGCAGCCCTCGCCGCCGGTCTGCTCCCCCTCGGAGAAGATGATCTCCGGGTTCACCAGTTCGATAAAATAGGGCTCCTCATCTTCGGCGACGTTGGTCTCCAGGACCACGCAGGCCCGGCGGATGATCCCCACCTGCGGCGCGGCCAATCCCACGCCGTTTTCCTTGATCAGTGTCTCTTTCATGTCGTCCAGCAGCTCGTGCAGACGGGGGGTAAACTCGGTATAGGGCCGGCAGACCTTGCGCAGCGCGGGGTTTTCGTCGGTCAGAACTGTTCTCAATGCCATTCTTCTTCACTCCATGGGGTTATAATCCGCAAACACGGAAACACCCTTGTATTCTTTAGCTGTATTGCTCTGGATCAGCACACCGGACAGCAGCGTGCGGATCTGTTTGTCAAACTTGCAGTGGATCGTGATCCGGTAACGGTAGCGGTTGTTCACACGCACCACCGGCAGCGGCGCCGGGCCCAGGATGACCACGTCCTCCCTGGATCGGAGCTCACGAACGAGCCTGTCCCGGATATCGGTGCAGCAGCGCAGCACAGCGGATTCATCCGCCGCCGAAGCCGTAACGGTGACGATCTCCGAAAAGGGCGGACAATTCTGCAGCTGCCGCAGTTGGATCTCCTCCCGATAAAAGCCCTCGTAATCCTGGGCGGAGGCGAGCCGGATCACCTGGTTGGAGGGGGTGAGCGTCTGGATCACGGCGCGACCGGGCTTCTGACCGCGGCCGGAACGGCCCACCACCTGTGTGAGCAGCGAGAAGCACCGCTCCGAGGCGCGATAGTCGCCCAGATACAGCGACTGATCCGCAGAAACTACGCCCACCAGCGTCACGTTTTCAAAGTCCAGTCCCTTGGTGACCATCTGCGTGCCCAGAAGGATGGGGACCTTTTTCTCCCGAAACTGAGAGAGGATCTTCTCGTGGGAGCCGGCGTAGGTCACCGAGTCAGCGTCCATGCGGAGGATCTCCACCCCGGGGAACGCCGCCGTCAGCTCCTCTTCCAGCTTCTGTGTGCCGGTGCCGAAAAACTGCAGCTTGCCGCCGCATTCAGGGCATTCGTCCTCCAGAGTCCGGGTGTATCCGCAGTAGTGACACATCAGCCGACGACGGCTGCCGTGCCAGGTCAGATGCACGCTGCAGTTGGGGCAGGTATAGGTGTGGCCGCATTCCCCGCAGGCCACCAGATTGCTGGTGCCCCGTCGGTTGAGGAACAGGATGCTCTGCTCTCCCCGGTCAATATTCTCCGCCAGCTCCTGCATCAGGAGACGGCTGAGATCGGAGCCGTTGCCGCTCTTTAGCTCGGCGCGCATGTCGGCGATCTCCACCCGGGGCAGGATCTGTTCGTTGAAACGCTTTTCCAGCCGGAAAAAGTGATATCGTCCCTGCTCGGCCCAGTAGCGGCTCTCCAGATCCGGCGTAGCTGAACCCAGCAGCAGCATGCCCCCACAGGAGGCGACCCTGTATTTGGCCACGTCCCTGGCGTGATAACGGGGCGTATTCTCCGATTTATAGGTGTATTCCTGTTCCTCGTCGATGACGATCAGCCCCAGATCCCGGCAGGGCGCGAAGACCGCGCTCCTTGTGCCGATGACGACCCGGGCCTTCCCGGATCGGATCCGCCGCCACTCGTCGTATCGTTCGCCTACGCCCAGGGACGAGTGCAGCACGGCGATCTCGTCTCCGAAGTAGGAGGAAAAGATCCTTATCATCTGGGGCGTCAGAGCGATCTCGGGCACCATCAGGATCGAAGATCTCCCCCGGGAGAGCATTTCCCGGATCAGATGGACGTAAACCGCGGTCTTTCCGCTGCCGGTGACGCCGTAGAGCAGCGAGGCGGAGGGCGTTTGCCCGTCGTAAAGCGCCAGTAAGCTTTCAAACGCGGCGCGCTGCTCCTCGTTCAACAGGGGCAGCGGCTCTCTCTCCCCGCCGTGGTAACCGGGACGGCGAAATACGTCCTCTTCCGAACAAGTCACTGCGCCGGCCTTTACCAGCGCGTTGACAGTGGCGGAAGAGGCGCCGGTAAAATAGCCGATCTCCGAATAGGAGACCCGTTCCAACGTGCACAGCAGCCGCAGAACCGCCGCCTGGAGCGGCGCCCTCTTTTCCTTGCGGGCTGCCAGCTCCTGCGCCTCCCGGACAGAGAGGTTCAGGGAGGCCATGCGGATCTTCTTGTCCCCGATGCGGCGCTTCTCCCGACTGTCGGTCTCGATCACGCCTTTTTTTACCAGGGACTGCAGCGCACGGGTGGGCTCCGTCCCGTCAAACAGCAGCCGCAGATCCTTTGCGGGACAGCTGCCGTCATGGGCAAAGAGAGCGTCGAGGATCAGCGTTTCCTGCTTGGAGCCCCCGGCGGAGGCATAAGCCGCTTCCCTGTCCACGCCGGGACAAAGGGAATAGGCCGACTCCATCTGATACCACAGTCCGGCGGGAAGCATGGCGTGCACCGCCTCATAGACCGTGCAGAAGCACCGCTCCCGCAGCCAGACGGCCAGGCGGAGCATCTCCGGGGAAAGAACGGGCTCGCTGTCGAGCACCACCGCAACGGACTTGAGCCGGAGCCCTCTGTCCTCCGCCGTGCCCAGAGACAGCACGATCCCCTCGGTGCGGCGATTGCCCCGGCCGAAGGGAACGACCACCCGGACGCCGGGGACGACCTGGGAGGCGAGAGAATCCGGGATCAGGTAATCGTAGGGCCGGTCCAGCCAATAGACCGCCGCGGCCACCGCGATCTTTGCCGTCGCCGGAGGATCAGTCATCGTCCTTTTCCAGCGTCAGTTTCCCGGAGTATACTTCGTCGATCGCGATGGAAACCGGCTTTTTATCCAGGATCTCTTCGTTTTCCTCCGCTTTGCCGGCGATCTCCCTGGCGCGGCGCGCCACCAGATTCACCAGAAGATAGTTGCTGCCGACCTTGTCAACAAGAGCGGCCATGGGCGGATAGAGCATCATAACGGATTCCATTCCTTTCCTGTCTGCGTTATGCAAAGACGTTTAATTATTTTCGGTTTCCTCACCGTCAAGGATCCTTCGGATCTCCTCCGCGGCGACGTCGGGATCGTCGTTGACGACGGTGTAATCATAGTTGGGAGCCAGAGCCAGCTCCTTTCGGGCGGTCTCCAACCGGCCGAGGATCTTCTCCTCCGATTCCGTGCCCCGGCCCCGCAGCCGCTCCTCCAGCGCCTCCATGCTGGGCGGCGCCATGAACACGGTCACTGCCTCGGGCATGGCCGCCTTGACCTGTGCGGCCCCCTGCACTTCGATGTCCAGCACCACGGTGATCCCCTGGTCCAGACGCTCCAGGACCTGAGACTTGGGGGTGCCGTAGCTGTTGCCCACGAAGGTGGCGTGCTCCAACAGCTCTCCCTCCCGGACCATGCGATCGAAGGTCTCCCGGGAGACAAAGAAGTAATCCTTCCCCTCCGTCTCCCCCGGTCGAGGCGATCTGGTGGTGGCGGAGACGGAGAACTCCATATTGCCCCGCATCTTCATCAGACGGCCGATGACGGTGGATTTTCCCACTCCGGAGGGCCCGGAGATCACGAGCAGCTTTCCTTTTTCATTCATCCGTATCGTTTCCTCCTGCAGATTCCTGCTGGATCATTCTTGCACTGAGGGTCTCCGGCTGCAGCGCGGACAAAATCACGTGTCCGCTGTCCATGATGATAACCGCTCTGGTACGGCGGCCGTAGGTGGCATCGATCAGGTCTCCTCGTTCCCGCACGTCCTGGATGATCCGCTTGATGGGCGCCGATTCCGGGCTCACCATGGCGATCACCCGGGAGACGGCGACCATGTTGCCGAAGCCGATGTTCAACAGTCGTATACTCATGGCTCACTCCACGTTCTGCAGCTGTTCGCGGACCTTTTCGATCTCGCTTTTGAGCTCCACAACCACCTTTGCCAGGGCGGCGTCGTTGCATTTCGAGCCGATGGTGTTGGACTCCCGGTTGAACTCCTGCACCAGGAAATCCATCTTCCGGCCCACGGGAGAGCCTTCGTCCAGCATGGCGCGGAATTGGGAGATGTGGCTGCGCAGCCGAACGGTCTCCTCGTCCACCGCCGTTTTGTCGGCGAAAATAGCCGTCTCCGTCACGAGCCGCTGCTCGTCCACGTTCCGGTCCTCCAGCAGCTCCCGCAGCCGCGTCTCCAGCCGCTGGCGGTATTCCGCCACCGTGGCCGGCGAGCGCTCCTCCACGACGGAGACCAGCGTCTCGATCGTCCGGAGCTTGGCGAGCATGTCCTCCTTCAGGCGCTCCCCCTCCCGCAGACGCATGGCGTTGAACTCCGCCACCGCCTCCTCAGTAATGCGGTTCAAAGCCTCGCACACCGTGTCCTTGTCCAGCTCTTTTTTCTCCACGGACAGCACATCCGGGAACCGGGCCAGAGACAGGGCCGAAAGGCCGCTGTCCACGTTCAGCTCTTTGGAAAGTGCCGTGACCGCGTCAAAATAACCTTTGGCAAGCTCACGGTTGAGCGTGACCACAAGTCCCGAGTCCTGCCCGGACTGAAGGGTGACGTACACGTCCACCTTTCCCCGCTTCACGGACCGGGATACGGCCTCCTTCACGCTCTCCTCCGCAAACAAAAGATTTCGGGGCAGCCGCACGGAGCAGTCAAGAAAGCGGTTGTTGACGCTTTTGAGCTCCACAGTGACCACCTGGCCGTCGACCTCGCCCTTGGCGCTGCCGTAGCCGGTCATGCTGAGTAATTGTCCCATTATTTGATTCTCCCCGCAAGATTTCGTAAATAGTAAAGGATCAGCTGACCCAGAGCAAAATCATAGGCCGCAAACGCCGCGTTCCCCGCCGGCCAAAGCACCCACAGAGGAAGCTCCGCACGCACGAGACCGGAAAAAGCGGCGCGATAGACCAGATAGAGCGCCCCGACCGCCAGATTGAACGCCGCAAGCTTCAGCACCCAGCGAAACCATGGATTCCCAACCCGTTCCAGCCGCAGCTTCAGCAGCGGATAGTATCCGAAAAACGCAAGGTAGACAACGGCGGGCATTTTCTCCGGCAGGAGCAGGAGCGCGGCGGCGCCCGTGACCAGATAGCAGCCCCAGGCCCAGGGCGTCGGGCAGGTGGTGGCGACAAAAACCACCCCCAGCGTGGACAGGCACAGCACCGCCAGCCGGGCGCTGGGCAGCAGCGAACCGAGATAGAGTATCGCCACACCCGCAGCCGATGAAAGGGACGCCCGGGTCAGAGATCGGACCGAGTCCTTCATCAGCAGCAGCGGATCAGGTCTCCGCCCAGCATCTCACAGCAGCAGTCCGCGATCAGCAGCTTCGTGCAGATATCGCAGGCCTCGGAGTCGGATTCCCGGGCGGGAGCGGCGGCGTAAGGCTTTTGTCCCGCGTTTTCCATGTAGGACACCGCCTGCCGGTATTCGGGGTTGGCAGGATTCTGGGTGGCGGCAACGCGGAAATATCGGGAGGCCTCATCCATCCATCCCCGGCGGAAGCAAAGCTGTCCCATCAGATAATTCCACTCCGCCCCCCGGTCCACGATAGAGCCCAGGATCATCTCCGCGCGGGTCAGATCGCCGGAATTGATGGCGTTTCTCACGTCCTGGTAAGGCCCGGCGGCGGTGGAGGAGGAAGACGTTCCGGGAGGCGTCCAGGTCTGATACTGATACGCCGAGCCGCCGTTGGCACGCTCCTTCTCGATGGCGTCGTACGCCTCGTTGATCTCCTTCATCTTTTCCTGAGCGAGATCGGCGAGGGGGTTGTTGGCGTAGTTATCGGGGTGATACTTTCTGGCCAGCTCGCGGTACGCGGTCTTGATCTCTTCGTTGGTGGCTGTGCGGGGCACGCCGAGTGTCGCGTAAGGATCGTTCATCATTTATCTACTCCTCGTGACCCGGGATATCCCCGCGGTCCGTTTTCTTTTGATTCCACTTGCCTGCAAAAACAAGATCCGTGACCGCAGGAAGGCCCAACGTGACGATGTTCTCCAGGATCGGCTGCCAGGCGTCCTCTTCCCGAAGGAGCAGCGCCGCCGCGGCGCTGCGCTGGGAGAGGTTCAGCGTGGCGCGCACAGACGCCTTTTCTTCCGCGCTCAAAGCTTCCCGATCGTCGGCCAGCCGAAAGCGAAGGGGATTATAGCTGTTCTTTCGTACGTCGTCGGCCAGATCGTCCACCGCGTCAAGGATGTAAACGTATCTGCCCACGTGGTAGAAAAGCTCCCGGCGGATCCGGCGCTGCTGCTCGCTGCCGCTCTCTCCGGCGGCAAAAGCGAGGATCCGGGCAAAGCAGTCCGCCGCCCGATCCAGGGAGCCGCATTTTTCCCGCTCCAGCGTTTCCAGTTCCCGCAGGCAGCGGCGGGTGTTCCGGTCGAAATCCGGACGGGCGGCAGCCGCCTTCTCATAGGCTCTTTTAAAGAGCGCCGCGCCGGAGCCGGAGAGCAGCGCTTTGGGGGCGCTCTCGTCGCGCATATTGTCCCTGAGCTTCCACCAGGCCAGGATCACGCTGTAATCCGCCGCCGCTTCCATAGCCTCCCCGGAGCAGACGCAGGCTCTTTTCCGCAGGGGATGCACCGGGCAACGTTTCATTTCGGTGTCGGTCCGGTCGGAGAGGACCATGGCCAGGAAGGTGAGGTCATAATTCACCACGAGGCGGGACACGGCGCCGCACCGCCGGCGCAGCGTCTCGCACAGACCGCAGTAGGCCGCGCGGAACAGCTCGTAATCCCGCATGCGCAGTTCCGCCTTCTGAGGGCGAACGTATCCGTACATGCCTTCTCCCCCGCCGTCAGTCCTTTGACTCGGTGAGAGTCACGTATATGCGGTATTCCCCGACACAGCCTGCCTCCGGATAGCCGTCGATATAGATCCGCACCACCGGCGTGATGACGCCGGAGGCCGTGGCCTCGCTGATCCCGGACAGATCTGCCACCGCCCGAAGGTTGTGGATCTGGATCTGATCCAGTACTGTGTCCGCCGCCCGTATTGTGACCGGCAGCGTCTGGGTGATGATCTCCGCGTCAAAGCCCTCCGGGACGTTGATGCAGGAGATATTGTCGTGGATGATATTGAAATTCCGGCTGGACAGACCCACGATCTTTACCGTTACGGACGCCTCGTTCACGCCGGTGATGTTCTCCGTGTCGTTGGGCGGAACGATGGTGTAGGTTGCCGTATACTCCGAGGCAAAGGCCCCCAGGTCAATGGTGCCCAGGTTGATCTTACTGGTGCTGTCGATGGCCGCGGCGTCCCCGCTGAGCACGACGGAATCCGGCACGATCTTGATGCTGGTGTTCTCCTCCCGGGTGGCGCCGGCGCCGTTGACGACGGTCACGTCCAGGGGTACGGATTTGGTGGCCAGAACGTTCAGCGTGACGTTGACGGTCTCCTCCTCCAGAGTGATGCGCGGATCCTCCACGACGTTATAGTCGACGTCCTGAAGCACATAGGCCGTGGCATAGGAGAGGGTCTTGTCCACATCCGTCCGGTTGATGACGACATAGGCGCGCTCCACCTGGCTCACTGCCGCCTTCGGGCCGGAAATGGTAACGATCTCCGGATCGAACACCAGGTTGTCCTCCGCCAGATAGCCCTCCGCCGTGTTGCCGGTAAAGGCTCCTTCCACGGGGATCCTCTTGCGGGTCTGCCTGTCCACGTAGAAATTAATGATGTCCGCAGAGGAGCGGACAACGGTCACGTCGTCGGAGTTTACACCGGCCGGATATTGGATCTCATAGGAGACGGAATACCAGCCGTCGGTGTTGACACGGCTGAGATCCACCGTGGCCACCACGTTGGTGCTGGAGAGCTTGCCCAGGACCCGCCTGGTGCCCTTCACCGTGAGGTTGACGGAGGAGCGGTCCTGCTCGGTGATGACAAGACCGCTGGACTCCCGCAGGGTATCAGCGCCAAGAAACTCGATCTTCACGCCGGACAGGACCTTGTCGCCCTCCACGCCTTCGGTGGAGTTGACGTACAGCCAGAGGATCACGGCCACCAGCAGCGACACGACCATCCAGAAGCTGCGTCTGTCCACGATCCGTTTTATCTTTTTGAGTTGATTAGGATTCATTTCCATTGTCCTTTTCCTTACGGCGGAACAGCTTCAGATTCAGCCCGCCGGTCTCTTCCTCTTCGGACATCAGTCCGTTCCGCAGGATCTTCTCAAAGGTCTCCTTGGTGAGATGGCGCTTGAGCATTCCGCTCTCGGCAACGGAGATGCCGCCGCTCTCCTCTGAAACGATGACAACCAGCGCGTCGGTAGCCTCGCTCATGCCGATGCCCGCCCGGTGACGCATGCCCAAATCCCGGCTGAGGTTGGGGTTGCGGGAAAGGGGCAGCATGCAGCCCCCCGCCTCGATCCGCCCGTTGCGGATGATGACCGCCCCGTCGTGCAGGGGTGCCTTGGGGTAGAAGATGTTCTTCAGCAGCTCGGCGGTGGTGTCGGCGTTGAGGATGGTGCCCGTGCGGATCTGCTCATCCAGCCGGTTGTCCCGCTCGAAGATGATCAGCGCTCCCGTCTTGGTGGCGGCCAGATCCGTACACGCCATGACCACCTGAGTGATGGCCGACTCGGCGGACTGAAAATGGGCGCCGTTGAGCAGTCTGGTAATGGGTGAACCGGTGCCCAGACGCTCCAGAAACCGGCGGATCTCCGGCTGAAAGAGCACCACCAGAGCGATCAGTCCGATCTGAACCAGGTTGCGCAGCAGATAGTTCACCGTGTAAAGGTGGATCTCTCCGGAGAGCCAAAGCGCCAGAAGAATGATCAGCACACCCGTAAAAACCTTGGATGACTGGGTCCGGCGGATCAGGTCTATTACAAAATAAAAAATAACAGCGACCAGCAGAATATCGATAACGTCCATTATGCGGATCGTACCGATCTGTCCGATGGCCTGTTTCAGCGATGTCCAGAAGCCTTCCATAGTAAGTCTCCATTTTCTGCGGCTTATATCATACAGAGATATTATAAGGGAACGATCGGATTATAGCAATTGAATGGTTACGTTTTGTAACGATTTTTTAAAATTTTTTCTGTGATCCGCACCGCCTTTTCCATCTCCTCCGGCGTATTGAAGGCACAGACGCTGTAGCGTACCGTGCCGGTGGAAACGGTCCCGGCGGTTTTGTGGGCAAGGGGCGCGCAGTGGAGCCCCGCGCGAACCGCCACTCCTGCCTCCCCCAGGGCAGCGGCCAGATCCTCCCCGCTCATGGACAGCGGGATCACCGAGATCACTCCCGTCCGGTGCTTTTCCGGGACAGATATGACGTTGAGATCCGGGATGAGCTTCAATCCTCTGTGCAGCCTTTGTGTCAGCTCCGCCTCCCGGCCGGCGATGCGGGACACGCCCGTCTCCCTTACGAACCGGATCCCCTCCCGGAGACCGGCGATGCCGCAGACATTCTGAGTCCCGGCCTCCAACCGTTCCGGCAGATCCTCCGGCATGGCGGTGGAATCGCTCATGTTCCCGGTGCCGCCGTAGAGCAGCGGCTGAGCGCTGTTTCGGCAGAGCAGAAGACCCGTTCCCTGAGGGCCCATCAGTCCCTTGTGTCCCGGCACGGCCACGAACTCCGCCCCCAAAGCGGAAAAGTCCACCGGCACGTGGCCCGCGCTCTGGGCGGCGTCGATCACCAGGGGCACACCGTTTTCCCTGCACAGCGCGCCGACCTCCTCCACAGGGAGGCGAAAGCCGAAAACATTGGACACGTGGGTGCACACCACCGCTCCGGCCCCGGGGATCTTTTCCTTCAGCTCAGAGAGAAAGCTGTCCGGGTTGAACCGTTCTCCCACGCACACGTCCAGCCGCGCTCCGACGTTCACCAGCGGGCGAACCACGGCGTTGTGCTCATAGCCGGAAATCACCACCCGCATCCCCGGCTGCACCAGAGAACGAACGGCGATATTGAGCCCATGGGTGGCGTTCATGGTGAAAGTGACCCGCTCCGGCGCGTCCAGGCCGAACAAACGCGTGGCCTCCTCCCGGCAGGCATAAGCGCAGTCCGCCGCACGCATGGCGGGTGGATGAACGCCCCGGCCCGGGCTGGCGCAGGTGCGGATCGCCTTCTCCACCGCCTTTGCCACCGAGGGCGGTTTGAGCAGGGTCGTGGCCGCGCTGTCCAGATAGATCATAGCCGGACCTCCGTGTAGCCGCCGCTCCCATCCGGTTCAAATATAAGCCCGTGGGGCAGACTGACGCTGTCCAGCAGCTCCACCGCTTCCCGCAGCTTCCGGCGGGAGAGGACCGCAGCATAGGCGCAGCCTCTGGTCGTGGTCTCCGCGGGAGCCTTTATCAGCGTGGCGGGGATCCCTCCGCCTCCCAGAACTCTCACTCCGCGCTGGGCGTAGGTGAGAGATCGAAACAATATGATAACAGACATAATAATCCCTCCGCACAGGAAATGACGGTACATTCTATGCGAAGGGATAATATCCGTTTACTTCTCCCGGAGCAGGGCCACGGCCTGGGCCGCGATGCCCTCTCCCCTGCCGGTAAAGCCAAGGTGCTCCTCGGTGGTGGCCTTTACGCTGACACGGCCGGGATCCAGCCTCAGCGCGGCGGCGATGTTCTCCCGCATCTGCAGAATGTGCGGGGCCAGCTTGGGCCGCTGCGCTACCACGGTGGCGTCCACGTTCACGATCTCCCAGCCCTTTTCTGTCAGCAGGCTGCGGACCGTCTCCATCAGTTTGAGACTGTCGGCCCCGGCGTAGCGCTCGTCGTTGTCCGGGAACAGTACGCCGATGTCACCCATGGCCGCAGCGCCCAGCAGCGCATCCATGATGGCATGGGCCAGCACGTCGGCGTCTGAGTGTCCCAGAAGTCCCTTTTCCCAGGGAATGTCCACCCCGCCCAGGATCAGTTTTCGGTTATCCGTGAGCTTGTGGACGTCGTAACCCTGTCCGATGCGGTATTCGTTCATTTCCGGCTCCTCAATATGGCGGCCGCGATGGGGATATCCACCGGGCCGGTGATTTTGATGTTCTCTCTCGATCCCCTGGAAAGATGCACGGGGACGCCCATGGCCTCCACCGCGGCGCAGTCGTCGGAATACTCCGTCCCGGCTTTGACGGCGGCTGTCAGCGCCGCCTTGACGATCTCCGGGACAAAGGCCTGGGGCGTCTGCACGGCCACAAGGCGGGAGCGGTCCGGGGTACGCACCACCTTGTCTCCTTCCGTCTCCTTGATGGTGTCCGTCACCGGTACGGCCGGGGCGGCACATTTGTACATGGCGGCCACATGCATGGCGTCGCGCACCACGTCCTCCGTCACCAGAGGACGGGCCCCGTCGTGGATCAGCACGATCTTCGCGTCCTTTCGAATGGCGGAGAGTCCGGCCAGTGAGGATTCGCCCCGGGTCTTTCCGCCGATGATGACCTTTTCCACCTTCCGGATGCCGTAGTCCCGGCACAGCTTTGCCGCCTGCTCGATCCTGTCCTCCCGGGACACCAGCACGATCTCGTCCACGAACTCGCACCCGTCCAGCGCCCGCAGCGTCCGGGCCAGGACCGGAAGTCCCTCCAGATCCATGAACAGCTTGTCCTCACCCATCCGGGTGGAGGAGCCCGCCGCAACCACTACTACGCTGCAGGTGGTGTTTTTTATCTTTCGGATCAGATCCGCCGCTTTGCTCATAGCCTTGACCTCCCAGAGTATCTGTATCGTAATTATACACGTAATCCAGAGCCGCGCAAGGAAATATCCGTCCCCCGAACCGCAAAAGGATCCGGGGGACGGTCGGGATCGTTTACTTTTTGGGTTTCAGGATCAGGTTGAGGAGCTTGTTGGGCACAACGATGGTCTTGACGATCTCCATGCCCTCCGCATAGCCGGCGATCTTCCGATCGGCCAGCGCGGCGCTGAGCATGGTCTGCTGGTCGCAGTCGGCGGGAACGGTAACGGTGCTGCGGAGCTTGCCGTTGATCTGCACTGCGATGGTCTTTTCCTGGTCGACCATTTTGCTCTCGTCATAAGCAGGCCAGACAGACGCACAGGCCATGCCTTCAAAGCCCTGGATCTCCCAGAGTTCCTCGGCAATATGGGGCGCGAAGGGCGAAAGCAGCTGCAGCAGCACGCGGATATCCTCCCTGGTGGGCTCGCTGCCGTAGAACTGGTTCACAAGGCTCATCAGCTGGGCGATGGCCGTGTTGAACTTCATCTCGTCGATGTCCTGGGTCACCTTCTGGATGGAGCGGTGGAGCTCCTTCGCGTTGGCCGCGGAGGGGGCGTCACCGGTGCGTTTCACGCTGGCCAGATTCCACACCCGGTCCAGGAAACGCTTGCAACCGGCCACGGCATTGTCGGACCAGGCGGCGGCTTTGGTAAAGTCTCCCACGAACATGATGTATACCCGCAGGGTGTCCGCGCCGTACTTGGCCACAATGTCGTTGGGGTTGACCACGTTGCCCCGGGATTTGGACATTTTTTCGCCGCCCTCACCCAGGATCATGCCGTGGCTGGTGCGCTTGGCGTAGGGCTCCTTGGTGGGCACCACGCCGATATCGTAGAGGAATTTATGCCAGAAACGGGAATACAGCAGATGCAGCGTGGTGTGCTCCATACCGCCGTTATACCAGTCCACCGGGGACCAGTATTCCATGGCCTCCCGGCTGGCCAGCGCCTGATCGTTGTGGGCGTCCATATACCGGAGGTAATACCAGCTGGATCCGGCCCACTGGGGCATGGTATCGGTCTCCCGCTGGGCAGGGCCGCCGCAGCAGGGGCAGGTGGTGTTGACCCAGTCCGTCATTTTCGACAGAGGGGATTCGCCGGTGTCGGTGACCTCGTAGCTGTCCACCTCAGGCAGGAGCAGAGGCAGATCCTTTTCGTCCAAAGGCACCCAGCCGCACTTGGGGCAGTTCACCAGGGGGATGGGCTCGCCCCAGTACCGCTGGCGGCTGAACACCCAGTCCCGGAGCTTGTAGTTCGTCTTGGGATGACCGATGCCGTGCTCCGTGACCCAGTTTTTCATAGCGGGAATGGCTTCCTTCACGGTCATGCCGTTGAGGAAATCGGAGTTGACCATGATGCCCGTGTCGTCCTTGAGGGTAAAGGCTTCCTTGGTGATGTCGCCGCCCTTGACCACCTCCACGATGGGCAGGCCGAACTTGGTGGCAAACTCCCAGTCGCGCTGATCGTGGCCGGGCACGCCCATCACCGCGCCGGTGCCGTAGCTCATAAGTACGTAGTCGGATACGAAGATGGGGATCTCCTGTCTGGTGGCGGGATTGACGCCCCGCACGCCCTCCAGACGCACGCCGGTCTTTTCCTTGTTCAGCTCGCTGCGTTCAAAGTCGGACTTGTGGGCGGCCTCGTCCCGGTATGCGGACACGGCATCCCAGTTGACGATGCGGTCTTTCCACCGGTCGAGACAGGGGTGCTCGGGAGAGAGGACCATATAGGTCACGCCGAAGAGGGTGTCGCAGCGGGTAGTGTAGACCGTCAGCTTGTCTCCGATGGTGGTGTCAAACTCCAGCTCCGTGCCCTCGGACCGGCCGATCCAGTTGCGCTGCTGCAGCTTGACGCGGTTGATGTAATCCACGTCGTCCAGATCGTCGATAAGCCGGTCGGCGTACTTGGTGATGGCCAGCATCCACTGACTCTTCTCCCTACGGATGACCTCGCCGCCGCAGCGCTCACACTTGCCGTCCACGACCTCTTCGTTGGCCAGAACGATCTTGCAGCTGGTGCACCAGTTCACCGGCATGGAGGCCTTGTACGCCAGGCCTTTCTTGAACATCTGCAGGAAGATCCACTGGGTCCACTTGTAATAGGACGGATCGGTGGTGTTCACCTCCCGGTCCCAGTCAAAGGAGTAGCCCAGCATCTGCAGCTGACGGCGGAAGTTGGCCACGTTGTCATGGGTGACCTTGGCGGGATGGATGTGGTTTTTGATGGCAAAGTTCTCCGTGGGCAGGCCGAAAGCGTCATAACCGATGGGAAACAGCACGTTGTATCCCTGCATCCGCTTTTTCCGGCAGATGATGTCCATGGCGGTAAAGGGGCGGGCGTGACCCACGTGCAGCCCCTGGGCCGAAGGGTACGGGAACTCGATGAGTCCGAAGAATTTGGGCTTTTCGCTGCCGGTCACGGCGGCGCCGGTCTTGTGTTCGAGCCAGTAGTTTTGCCACTTTTTTTCGATTTGGGCAAAATTATAATCCATTTATGATCTCTCCCTCTCAGGCAATTGATTACAGAAGGTCCGTATACTCCAGCTTTTCCGCGTCGGACCACAGTCGGTCAAGAGAATAAAACTCCCGCATATCCTCCGAGAAGATATGGACGATGACACAGCCGAAGTCCAGCAGAGTCCAGCCGCCGGAGCGATAACCTTCCCGGCGGGTCACCGGCTCGCCGGCCTCGGAGAGCAGCTTGTCCGTTTCATCGGCAAGAGTTTTGGCATGGGTGTCGCTGGTGGCGGTGCAGATGATGAAGTAATCCGCCAGAACGGTGACCTTGTCTGTCTTGAGGATCTGGATATCCCTTGCCTGCTTGCCGTCAAGGGCTTTGACGGCGATCTTTGCAATCTCTAAAGAGGAAAGCATTTCCTTCATCCTTTCTGTATCTATTCCGGTTTTGCGCCGGTTTCATTCCACGTATGAGTAGTAATCGAAAAACGACCCCATGCCGGGGGGATTCCCGGTGGTGGAGTAGATCCCCTGTTCCCCGTAAGTGATCACGGAGAGGTTCTCCTCCGTCACGTCCATGTTGAAGGGGTTGAGGCTTTCGTTGATCATCTCCAGCCAGGGCTCCAGCTGGATGCTGACGTAGGACCCGCCCCGGATATATACGTTCTCGTGGGGCATGGTGTAAAACCGGACGTTGTCGCTGCTGAGCTTGAAAAACTCCTGGGCGTAAAAGGCCATGTTCCCGCTGGTGAGATCGGTGTCCGTATTGTCCAGCACCAGGTTGATGATCTGAGGCAGATTGGCGATATTCCCAAGGGACAGGACCTGTTTGGCCAGCTCACGGAAAAAGGCGTGCTGCGTTTCGATCCGCCCCAGATCTCCGGTGGGATAACCGGAGCCGTCGTTGTTCTGACGGAAACGGACCACCTGCTCCGCCCGGTCGCCGTTGAGCAGCTGATACCCGGGGCTCATGTGGATATACAGATCCTGAAGAGGATCGTCGTAGTTCATATAGATGGGCACGTCAAAATACACGCCGCCGATATAGTCGATCACGTCCCGGAAGACGAAGGTGTTGACGATAACGTAATTGTCGATATCAAAGCCCACCAGATCCTCTACGCCCTCCAGCAGTCCTTCCGTGCCCAGCGTGCCGTAAATGGAGTTGATCTTCTTCACAGCCCAGGGTACATCCACCAGCGTGTCCCGGGGGATGCTCACCACGTCCAGTGTCTCAGCGGCACAGTCCAGCCGGGCCACCATAATGGTGTCCGTATTGAGACCGACCCGGTCCCGGCCTACCACCAGCAGCGTATAGGTGTCCTCCCGCCGGCGAAGAGGCTCGGCGGTGGGCTCCGGCGTGGGAGTGGCTTCCGGCTCGGGGGTAAAGGAGGGCGCCGGCGTCTCCTCCGGGATCTCCGTGGGCGCAGGCGTGGAGCGGTCCTTCAGATCGGAATCTGAAACGTCCGGGGGCGTGGCCCAGATCGCGTAGGCCACGATGCCGATGCAAACGAGAAAGAGCAGACTGATCAGAACGATCAGCGCGGCTCGGGCTCCCTTGCTCCGTTTATGCTTTTGTTTTTTGAGCTCGGCGGGAAATTCATTTCTGTCCGCTCTGCCCTTGCTGTCGGGTCTTTTCATTTTTTTGTTCCTCTGACAGCAGCCAGTCCAGTGTATCCGTGGAGCGGGGATGGGGGACCGCGCCACGGGAGCGGACCTCCTCCATGCTCAGCCGCAGGGCCTCGATCATGGCCAGGTCCAGATCCGATGCGGTGAGCGCTCTGACTCGTTCCAGCCCGTCAAAATGCCGGGTGGGCTCCGTGAAGTCCGCCAGATAAATGATCTTGTCCAGCGTGGTCATGCCCGGAAGTCCCGTGGTGTGGCGCTCAATGGCGTTGTATACGGCATCCCCGACGCCGAACAGGTCCCGGGCCAGCGCCGCGCCTGTGCGGGCGTGGAGGATTCCGGGGCTCTCCCGTTCGAAATTGTCCGTTATGATACCATATTTCTCGCACAACTGCAACTGTTCTTCGGTCGGCTGCCGTTTTGTGATGTCGTGGAGAATGGCGGCTTCCGCCGCGTCTCCGGTGTCCTCGCCCCAGCGCTCCGCCAGACGAACCGCCTCCTGCTCGCAGCCACGCACGTGGGGGATCCGGGTGGGTTTGAGCAGGGCGTACGCCTTCTCCCGCAGCCAGACAAGATCCGGCCTCGCATCGTAATAGCGATGACGGATGATCTCGCCGTAGACGGCGTCGCTGACGCGCTCCCGGCCCTGCCGGAGCCGCAGACAGCTGCGAAGGGACGTAGAGTCCATGGGCAGGGGCGGCTTTCGCACCAGAACGATCCTGGCTCCGTATTCCCGGCGGAGTCTGGAGGCGATCTCCTCCAGCTGGGCAAACTCCCCTTCGTTTCTCGCGATGGCCACGGGAGTGCACAGGGAAAAGATCTCCCGGAAGTGATACCAGGTCTCTATGCTGTTAAGCATATCCGTTCCCACCAGAAAATATAGCTCCGCGGCGGGAAAAACAGCGGAAATCTCCCGCAGAGTGAAAACGGTATAGCTCTTCCCTTCCCGCCGAAGCTCCAGATCGGAGACCTCCGCCTGAGCGATGTCCGAAAAGGCCAGCCTTGCCAGCTCCAGACGCTGCTCCGGGGTCGGGCTGTTCTCGTCAAGATCCTTGTGAGGGGGCGACTTGGCCGGGATCACCATGCATCGGTCCGGGGACATGGCCTCCGCCGCGGCGCGCAGCGCCTCCGCGTGCCCCAGGTGCGGCGGGTTGAAACTGCCGCCGTAAATCAGGACTCGCATTCTTAACGCTTCTTTCCGTTTTCCTTAACAAGGACGATCCTGGGCTCCTTTTCGTTCTGTTTGAAAAGAACGAATTTGCTGCCGATGACCTGAACACTCTCGGCCTTGCAGGCGGCGGCCAGCTCGTCGCAGGCCTCCCGGGCGGTGAGCATGGAGTTATCCAGGACCCTGCCCTTGACCAGCTCTCTGGCCCGGAGGGCGTCGGCGGTCTGGGCGATCACGTTTTCGGTGATGCCTCCCTTGCCGATATGCACCACGGTATTCTCCGCCGCGGCGAGCGCGCGCAGCTGCGAGCGCTGCTTACTTGTCAGCATAGTATTTCTCCCATTCTGTCTTAAAGAGTTTCAGCGCTCTCCCCCGGTGGGAGAGTGCGTTTTTTTCATCCATCGTCAGCTCCGCCATGGAGCCGCTGCACCCGTCGGGCCGGAAAATGGGGTCGTAGCCGAAACCGCCCTCTCCTCGGGGCTCCGTAAGGATCCGTCCCGGGCATTCCCCGCGGGCGCGGATCACGTCCCCGTTGGGAAAAACGCAGCACAGCGCGCATACGAACCGGGCGGTACGGTCCTCGACCCCCGCCAGATTCTTCAATACCAGCCGGTAGCGGTCGGCGTCGGAATCTCCGTGGTCGCCGGTGTACCTGGCCGAGAGCACCCCGGGGGCGCCCCCCAGAGCGTCCACGCACAGACCGGAGTCATCCGCCACCGCGGCCAGTCCCGTAGCGCGCATGACGGCCTCCGCCTTGATAAAGGCGTTTTCTTCAAAGGTTCTGCCGGTCTCCTCCACCTCGTCGGAAAAGCCGGACTCCGCCTTGGAGAGCAGCTCCACGTCCATGGTGCGGAACAGCTCACGGAACTCGGTGAGCTTGTGGGCGTTATCGGACGCAAGTACCAGTTTCATGCCAGCAGCGCCTCCGCAAAGCCCGTGGCGTCAAAGGGCATAAGGTCGTCCACCCCCTCGCCCACGCCGACGAATTTGACCGGCAGCCCCAGCTGGTCGGTGATGGCAAAAACGATGCCGCCCTTGGCAGTCCCGTCCAGCTTGGTCAGTACGATGCCCGTGAGCTTCGCCGTCTCAGTGAAGAGCTTTGCCTGGATCAGGCCGTTCTGGCCGGTGGTGGCGTCCAGCACCATCAGACACTCTATGCTGGAATCGGGCAGCTCCCGGTCGATGACCCGGCGGATCTTGCCCAGCTCGTTCATCAGGTTCTGCTTGTTGTGCAGACGTCCCGCCGTGTCCACGATGATCACGTCCGAACCTCTGGCCTTGGCCGCGGCAATGCTGTCAAACACCACGGCGGCAGGATCGCTGCCCTCCTCGTGGCGGACGATGGCGCAGTCGGCCCGCTCCGCCCAGACGGTGAGCTGCTCGGCCGCGGCGGCGCGGAAGGTGTCGCCGGCGCAGAGCAGGACCTTTTTCCCCTCTTGGGTGAGCCGGGACGCCAACTTGCCGATGGTGGTGGTCTTTCCCACGCCGTTGACGCCCACCACCAGGATCACGGAAGGCGTGGTGTCCAGATGCAGGGCTGTGTCCCCCGCGTCCATGGCGTCCGCCAGGATCTCCGTCAGCGTCTGCCGCAGTTGGGCTTCTCCCCGGCAGCCTCTGAGCCGGACCTGCTCCCGGAGCTTTTCAATGATTCCCTCCGTGGTCTCCACACCGGCGTCGGACAGGATCAGCATCTCCTCCAGCTGGTCATAGATCTCCTCGTTCTCCTCGGTGAAATCCGCGATCATGGTGTTGATCGTAGCGCTCATCTGGCTGCGCGTTCTGGCCAGCCCCTGTTTCATCTTCTCAAAAAAGCCCATTGACGCACCTCTGAATCATCGTATTGTTTTCAGCGCTTCCTCCATGTCCATGGACAAAACGGTGGACACGCCCTTTTCCTGCATGGTCACGCCGTAAAGCTGGTCGGCTTCCTCCATGGTGCCGCGGCGGTGGGTGATGGCGATAAACTGTGTCTTGCCGCACATACGGCGCATGTACGCGGCAAAGCGGGCCACGTTTTCCTCGTCCAGCGCCGACTCGATCTCGTCCATGACGCAAAACGGCGTGGGCCGGACCCGGATGATGGCAAAGTACAGCGCGATGGCCACAAAGGCTTTCTCTCCGCCGGAGAGAAGGCTGATATTGGACACCGCTTTCCCCGGCGGCTGGATGCGGATATCGATGCCGCAGTTGAGAACGTCGTTCTCATCCTCCAGGGTCACAGAGGCCCTTCCTCCGCCGAAGAGTTCCACGAAGATCTGCCGGAACGCCTCGTCGATCTGCCGGACCTCCCGGAGGAAGATCTCCTCCATCTGGGCCGTGATCTCGGAGATGATGTCCAGGATCTCGCTGCGGGCCTTCTCCACGTCGCTGCGCTGTCCGGAGAGGAACTCGTAGCGCTCGCTGACCCGCTTATACTCGTCTATGGCGCCCAGGTTCGGCGTACCAAGCGCGGAAATGCCGCGCCGCAGCTCCGCCACCTGCCGGGAGGTCTTTGCCATGTTTTCCACCGGCTGGCGGACGGCCTGCGCCTCCGTGCGGCTGAGCTCGTAGCTGTCCCAGAGCTTATCCACGATCTGTTTTTCTTCCATCTCTGCGGCAAGCCGTTTCTGCTCCAGCGCGGCGCTGGTGCGCTCCAGCTCCAGCAGCTCCCGGTTTTTCTCCTGGGCCGCCTTGTCGGCCGCCCCGCGGCGGCCCTCCAGCTCCAGCTTGCTCTCGTTGAGCGAACGGATCCTCTCCCCGATCTCGTCGATCTGACGGCGCAGGCCCTCCAGGCGCTGCTGCAGCACCTGCTGCTGATCGGTGAGCTGCCGATTTTTTTCATTCACCGCGTCGATGGCGCTGCGGCGCTGGACCGAGTCGCTCTCCAGCTGGGCGAGCAGCTCCTGGAGCTGGGAGATGGCCAGGTACACCGTGTTTTTCTCCCCGTCCAGAGAGGCCATCCGCGCCCGTACGGAGGCAAAGCTCTCCTCCAGCTCCCGGCGGCGTTGGGAGAGGGACTCCGTCTCTGCGGAGTGGAGCTCCAGCTCCCGGCGCAGAGACGTCAGCTCCTCCTCCGCCCCGGTGACCGCGGCGGACAGGTCACTGATGCGCTCTTCGTTTTCCCGGCGGCGTCCGGCGGAGGTGCGCTCTTCCTCGTCCAGAGCCTCCAGGGCCTCCTCGGAGGTATCCCACAGCAGCTGTGCCTGGGCCGTGACGCCCTCAAGTCTGGCGCACTCCTGGCGGGACCGGGCAAGCTCGTCCCGGGCCGTATTCAGATCGTATCGGGCTTTTTCCAGCTCCCGCTGAGCCTCCGACGCCGCGGCGCTCACGTCCTCCAGCTGCTTTTGCAGCCGCTGTCGGTCCGTTCCGAGGCGCTTGAGCTCGTTGGCGCGGGAGAGGATGCCTGTGTTTCTGGCGGCGCTGCCGCCGGTCATGGAACCCCCTGCGTTGAGCAGCTGACCGTCCAGGGTGACGATACGAAAGCCGTTTTTATGCCGCCGGGCGATGGCCACGGCATCGGAGAGCGTCTCCGCCACGGCGGTGCGGCCCAGAAGGTTGGCGATGACCCCGGCGTATCGGCTGTCGGTCTCCACCAGATCGGCGCAGACGCCTACGTATCCGTTTTCACCCGTCGGCTCCCCGCTGAGTCTGGCCGGGCGCATGGTGTCGATGGGCAGAAAGGTGGTGCGGCCGCCATCCCGCTTTTTCAGCAGCTCGATAGCCGCCTTACCGTCGTCCTGAGTGTCCACGAGAACGTGGCCCACCGCTGAGCCAAGGGCTGTTTCCACAGCAAGGGCATAGCGGTCCTCCACGCGGATCACCTGGCCCACGGGACCGCGGATCCCCCGCAGGACGCCCCGTGCGGCCTCCTGCATAACGATGCGGGTGGCCTTGGCAAAGCCCTCCATATTCTTTTCCAGCTCGCTGAGCAGCCCAATGCGGGATTCACAGGAGCGCAGCTCCACTGTGAGCTCCGTCTCCCGTTTTTTCAGCTCCTCCGTATGGCTCTCCCGGGACCCCATGAGCATGGTGTGTCCGGCGATGACGTTCTCGAGGCTCCGGGCCGCCTCCAGGGCGGCGTTCCACTCCTCTTTGGCCTGCAGGAGCTTCCGGCCGGCCTCGGCGCTTTTTTCCTCCGCGACGTGTCTCTCCTCACCGGCCTGGGTCTCCCGCAGGGCAAGGGCGTTCTGAGTCTCCCGGAGCATGGCGATAGCCGTGCGGTTCTCCGTCAAGGCGGCGTTGAGCTCCGCCTCCCGGCGCATCGCCTCGGAAAGGCGGCGGTTCTGTTCGTCCATCCCGGCGGTGTTTTCCTCCTCCCGCCGGTGGAGTTCGGTCAGCTGTGCTTCCAGCTCCGCGCGCTCGTCGTTGATGGCGCCGATCCGGTCCTTATGGGCTTTCACCTGATCCTTCAGCGAGTGGGAGCGGTCGTCTTGCTCGCCGATCTCCCGCTGCAGCCGAAGCAGCGTATCTTCGTTGTTGGCAAGGGTGGTGCGGAGTACCGCCATGTCGCTCTCTGCCTCGGCGGCAGCGGATTCGTTCTGCCGCAGCAGGGTACGCTGCTCCTCCGACTGCACGTCCGTGCGGCGCATGCGCTCGGCAAGGCGCTCGCTCTCGGCGTAGAGCCGGTCCTGCTCCGAGCGGGCGGCGGTGCAGTCCGTCTGGGCGCGGAGGCAGTCGGCGCGCAGGATCTCAGACTGCTCCTGCAGCCGATCCAGGTTGGACATCCACAGGGATACCTCCTGCACCCGCAGCTCGTCCCGGAGCAGCAGGTACTTCTTCGCCGTCTCCGACTGGCGGCGCAGCGGCTCCACCTGCAGCTCCAGCTCGGAGATCTTGTCTCCGATCCGCAGGAGGTTTTCCTCCGTCCGCTGCAGCTTGCGCTCCGACTCGTCCTTCCGGTGGCGAAAACGGGAGATGCCCGCCGCTTCCTCAAAGATGTCCCGACGATCGGTGGATTTGGCGGAGACGATCTCGCTGATGCGGCCCTGGCCGATGATGGAGTAGCCGTCGCTGCCCAGGCCCGTGTCCATCAGAAGCTCCGAAACGTCCCGGAGACGCACCTGCTCGCGGTTGATGTAATACTCGCTGTCTCCGCTGCGATAGTAACGCCTGGCAATGCTGACCTCATCGGAATCCACGTTGAGGATCCGGGATGAATTGTCCAGGATCAGCGTGACCTGGGCAAAACCCATGGCGCCGCGTTTCTCCGTGCCGCCGAAGATCACGTCCTCCATTTTGCCGCCCCGGAGCATCCGACTCTTCTGCTCGCCCATGACCCACAGCAGCGCATCGGAAATGTTGCTCTTTCCGCTGCCGTTGGGACCGACGATCACGGTTATATCCTTTTCAAAGCTCAGCCGCGTCTTTTCCGGAAACGACTTGAAGCCCTGGATCTCCAGTGCTTTTAAATACACGGTTCTTCTCCTTGCGATCTATGTTGTGAAAAAACGACATTTTATTATATCCCATCACGGGAGGATTTGCAACTCGATCGGACCGGATTCCCCATTCTTCGGCTGTATCCGGATGTCCGCCGGAGCGAATCGTTCCGCGAGAAAGCGAAGATTCTCCCGGTGCTGGCCAACGGCGGCGGAGAGCATCCTCCCGGGCACACGAAAAACGACCCGGCTGCCGGGAGGCGTGCCCTCCAGCAGAGCAACCATCTGATTTCGCAGCACCCGGGAGCGGACCAACTCTCCAAGGGCGGGATGGTAAGCGCCCGCTACCGCGGCGCCGCCGGAGAGCTCCTCCGTGGGATTCAGTCCCAGGCGGATCACCGGGATGCCCGCGGCATCAAACATCGGCAGGAGCCGTGCGCAGACCTTTACGGCGTCCTCCACCGTGTGTTCGGCGTACTCGCCTTTTCTCCACATCTCCTCCAGCGGGGTATCCCGGATCACCACAGTGGGATAGATGCGCACGCCGTCGGGGTGAAGCGCGATCACTTCCTCCCCGGTACGGATATCCTCCTCCGGGCCGCTGCCGGGAAGACCGGTCATCATCTGCAGGATCAGATGCAGTCCCGCGGCGCGGACCCGCTCCGACGCCCTTCGGGTATCCTCAGCGGTATGGCCCCGGCCGGAGAGGACAAGGACCTCGTCACACATGGACTGGGCGCCCAGCTCCACGGTCTCCACCCCGTATTGCTTCAGACGCTCCAGGCGATCCTCGTCAATGGCGTCGGGCCGGGTGGACACCCGCAGCGACGCCACGGCGCCCCGCTCCCGGGCCGCCTGAGCCGCGAGGAGCAGTTCGATCTGCTGCTCAGCCGGGATCGCCGTAAAGCTGCCCCCGTAAAAGGCCAGCTCGTATCCCGCCCCGGAGGGGACGGCGGACAGAGCGCTGCGGACCGTTTCGGCGCAAGCTGGAAAAAGGCTGCCGGAAATGCGCTTCTGATTGCAGAAAACGCAGTTATTCGGGCAGCCTGCATGCGGAACGAATATGGGTATGATCCGTCGCCTGGGAGTCATTGGGTCAGCTCTCCCAGGGCGTTATGGGCGGCGATCTGCTCCGCCTCCTTCTTGGTGCGGCCTTCGCCGCGGCCGATGGTCTCACCGTTGAGCAGGACCCGGACGGTAAACACCTTCGCGTGGTCAGGCCCCTGTTCATCGATCAGCTCATAGGACAGCACCTGTCCGCTTTGCCGCTGTACCAGCTCCTGCAGCGCGGTCTTGTAGTCCGTGAAGCACTCCGGCTCCACGCTGCCGAGCTCGGCGAGCAGACACCGGTGGATAAACTCCGAGGCCGCGGCCATGCCCCCGTCCAGATACATGGCGGCGATCAGCGCCTCCACCGCATCGGAGAGGATGGAGGGCCGCTCCCGTCCGCCGTTGTGCTCCTCGCCCTTTCCAAGGCGCAGAAAGCGCCCCAGCTCCAGCTTTCGGGCCACCTGATACAGGGACTGCTCGCAGACCAGCTCCGAGCGCAGGCGGGTCATGCGTCCCTCGGGCATGGTGCCGTAGCGGCGGTAAAGATAGTCCGCCACGGTGACGCCCAGTACGGAATCGCCCAAAAACTCAAGCCGTTCATTGCACACCGTCCCCTGGGAACGGTTTTCGTTTGCGTATGAGCTGTGGGTCAGAGCCGTTTCCAGCAGCGCCCGGTCGTGAAATACGTGGCCAAGGCGTTTTTCCAGCTCTGTCATGGTCTCACTCCTGGGTCACGCGGGAAATATAATCGGCCAGGTCCCCTACGGTGTGGATGTTCATCAGCTCTTCCTCCGGGGTGTCGGGCAGGTTGAACTCCTGCTCCAGCGCCATGGTCAGCTCCACCACGTCCAGAGAGTCCGCGCCAAGATCATCCACAAAGACGGTATCGGCCGTCACTTCGTCCGGCTCGATCATAAACTGATCGGCCACCATTTGGATCACTTTGTCCAGTACCATTTTTATTCTCCTTCTTTTCCGGAAATTCGCATGTATGCGATGTTTTTCTCTATGTTCTCCACCACGCCGGCGTTTACGAATGCAATGGCCTGCTTTACACTGCTGCGGATTGCCCTGGCGCCGGAGGAGCCGTGGGCCTTGATCACCGGCTTGGAAATGCCGATCAGGGCCGTCCCGCCCACCTCGCTGGGGTCCAGCATGGCTTTGAGACCATACACATCGTTTTTCAGCATGGCGGCGGCCAGCTTGTTCTTCACATTTTTATAAAAAATGGCTTTGAGCTCCTTCATCAGGGTCATGGCCGTTCCTTCGATGGACTTGAGCAGGATGTTGCCCGAAAAACCGTCGGCTACCACCACGTCCACGCCGCCGCTCATCACCTCGCGTGCCTCCACGTTGCCGACGAAGTTCAGCCTTCCGCTCTCCCGGGCGGAAGTGAGCAGGCCGTAGGTCGTTTTCTGCAGATCGGTGCCCTTGGTCTCCTCCACGCCCACGTTCAGCAGCCCTACCCGGGGCTCCGGGCAGCCCAGGACTTCCCGGGAGTAAAAGCTGCCCATATAGGCGAATTGGAGAAGATACTCCGGCGTGCACTCCACGTTGGCGCCGCAGTCGATCAGCAGAACGCCCTTTCCGCCGTTGGGCAGCACAGGCCCGAAGCAGGCCCGGCGGATCCCCCGGATGCGGTGGACCAGCAGCGTGGCTCCGCTGAGCAGCGCCCCGGTGCTCCCGGCGGAGATGGCGGCGTCCCCCTCACCCTTCTGGAGCATTTTCAGCATGACGGACATGGAGGAATCGCCCTTGCGGCGGGGAGCCGTGCTGGGATCGTCCTCCATGGTGATCACGTCCGGGGCGTGCACTACGCGGATCTGATCTCCCGGTTCTCCGGGGCAGTATTCCTTCAGGATCGGAAGGATCTTGTCCTCCTGCCCCACCAGGACAGCCTCCACACCGAATTCCCGGACAGCGTCCACCGTACCGCGGACGATCTCACCGGGGGCGTTGTCGCCGCCCATGGCGTCTATAAGGATACGCATTTCCACAATTCCCCCTTAACGATCTCATCGATCTGGCGGAGCGCTCTGGCTGAGATCTCCGCGTTCTTGTTTCTCTTGCCTCTGACGCGGTGATCCAGCGGTTCAATGATGCCGAAATTCACGTTCATCGGCTGAAAATCCCCTACGCTTCCCTGGGAAACGTACAGGGCCAGAGCGCCGATGGCCGTCTGGCGGGAGAAATCCACGCTGGGCAGTCCCAGCCGTCTGGCAGCCAGCTCCAGGGAGGCGAGCATGCCGGAGGCGCAGGATTCCACGTAGCCCTCCACCCCGGTGATCTGTCCGGCAAAGGCGATCCGCTCCTCCCCGATCAGACGGTAATAGCGGTCCAGCTTGCCGGGAGACTGCAGGTAGGTGTTGCGGTGCATCACCCCGTAGCGGACGAACTCCGCCTCCCGCAGAGCCGGTATCATGGAAAAGACCCGCTTCTGTTCCCCGAAAGCGAGATGGGTCTGGAAGCCCACCATGTTGTAAAGAGTGCCCTCGGCGTTGTCCTGGCGAAGCTGTACAACGGCGTAGGGCTCCGCGCCGGTACTCGGATCCCGAAGGCCCACCGGCTTGAGAGGTCCGTAGCGCAGCGTGTCGATCCCCCGTCGGGCCATGACCTCCACGGGCATGCAGCCTTCGAATACCCCGGCGTCGTCAAAGCCGTGTACGGACGCCTCCCTGGCTGTGGTCAGCTCCTTCCAGAAGGCGGTGTACTCCTCCTGGGTCATAGGACAGTTGATATAGTCCGCCGTCCCCTTGTCATATCGGGACGCACGAAAGGCGCTGGTCATATCCACGCTGCTGAGGGACACGATGGGGGCTACGGCGTCGTAAAAGTGCAGTCCCTCGCTGCCGGTGCGGCGAAGGATCGTATCGGCAAAGGAGTCGGAGGTCAGCGGTCCGGTGGCGACGATCACGTCCCCTTCCGGAAACGATACGACTTCCTCCTCGACGACCTCCACCAGCGGATGGGCGCGGAGTCTGCGGGTGACCGCCTGGGCAAAGCCCTCCCGGTCCACCGCCAGAGCGCCGCCCGCGGCGACCCGATGTTCATCCGCACACAGCATGATCAGGCTGCCCAGCCGCCGCAGCTCTTCCTTCAGCAGCCCCACGGCGTTGGTCAGCTCATCGCTGCGCAGAGAGTTGGAGCAGACGAGCTCGGCAAACCAGGGGGAGACGTGGGCCGGTGTCATTTTTTTCGGCTTCATCTCCACCAGACGCACGGGGATGCCCCGCACGGCCAGCTGCCATGCCGCTTCGGAGCCGGCCAGTCCGGCCCCAACAACCGTAACTCTATCCATTATGCTTCACCGGGCTTTGCCATCGCTTTGGCCGGCTCTTCGGCCGCGGCCTTGCGGCGATAGCCTCTTTTATCCTCCGGCACAAAGGCCTCGCAATCAGGATTGATGCAGAAAGGCTTGCGCTGCCCCTTACCGGAGAGCTTGAACATGGTCTTTCCGCAGGAGGGACACTTGTCCTTGACCGGCACGTCCCAGGTCATAAAGCCACACGCGGCGCCTTTTTCACAGGCGTAATAGGGATAGCCCTTCTTGGAGGTGCGCTTGAGGATCCGGCCGCCGCACTTGGGGCAGGAGCCGGGCATCTCAATGACGATAGGCTTGGTAAAGTTGCACTCGGGGAACCCGGGGCAGGCCAGGAAGCGGCCGAATCGCCCGCTCTTGACCACCAGGTTGCGGCCGCATTTTTCGCAGATCTCATCGGTCACCTCATCGGGGACCTTGATGCGCACGCCGTCCAGCGCTTTTTCCGCCTGGGACAGCTCCTTGTCGAAGCCGCCGTAGAAGTCCGAGAGGACGGTCTTCCAGGGGACCTTGCCGTTTTCGATCTCGTCCAGCCGATCCTCCATATGGGCGGTGAATTTCAGGTCCACGATGTCCGGGAAGCGCTCCTCCATGAGCTGGGTGATGACCTCTCCCAATGAAGTGGGCTTGAGGTACTTGCCCTCCTTGGCAACGTATTCCCGGCTGGTGATGGTGCTGATGGTGGGGGCGTAGGTGGACGGACGGCCGATCCCCTTCTCCTCCATGCCGCGGATCAGCGTGGCCTCCGTATATCGGGCGGGAGGCTCCGTGAATTTCTGCTCCTTATCCAGCTTTTTCAGGGACACGCCCTCTCCCTCCTGCAGATCGGGAAGAGGCTTCTTCACCTCGTCCTCCTCATCGTCGGAGTGGTCCTCATAAACGGCGGTATAGCCGGGGAACCGAAGGGCGGAGTGGTTGGCTTTGAAGCAGTGTCCGGCGCTGGAGGCGTCGATCACCACGTTGTCATAGATGGCGTTGGACATCTGGGAGGCGGTAAATCGGCCCCAAATCAGCCGGTAAAGCCGATACTGCTCCGCGGTGAGATCCTTTTTGACCCGTTCCGGAGTCAGATTCACGTCGCTGGGGCGGATGGCCTCGTGGGCGTCCTGAGCGCCGGCCTTGGTTTTGAAGCGCCGGGGCTTGCCGGGATAGTATTCCTCCCCATAGCGGCTGCGGATATAGCTTCCCGCAGCGGCAAGGGCGTCTTCCGACAGGCGCAGGGAGTCGGTACGCATATAGGTGATCAGACCGATGGTGCCCTCGCCGCTGATATCCACGCCCTCGTAAAGCTGTTGGGCAATGCTCATGGTCCGCCGGGGCGTAAGACCCAGGCGGCGGCTGGCCTCCTGCTGGAGGGTGGATGTGATAAAAGGAGGCGCCGGACTGCGCTGGCGCTCTCCCCGCTTGACGGAGGAGATGGACCAGGGGGAGCGCTCCACGTCCGCGATCACGGCGTTGACCTCCTCCTCGCTGCGAAGCTCCCGCTTCTTGTCCCCTTCTCCATGATAGCGGGCCACGAAGGAGCCGGATTTTTCGATCCGGTCAAGGTGTGCGTCCAGGTGCCAGTATTCCTCCGGCTGGAAGGCCCGGATCTCCCGCTCCCGGTCCACCACCATGCGAATGGCCGCGGACTGGACCCGTCCGGCGGAGAGCCCCCGGCGCACTTTTCGCCACAGCAGCGGGCTGAGCTTGTAGCCCACGATCCGGTCCAGCACACGCCGGGCCTGCTGGGCGTCCACCAGATCCAGGTCGATGTCCCGGGGATTGGCAATGCTGTCCTGCACCACCTTTTTGGTGATCTCGTTAAAGGTGACCCGCCGGGCCTTCTCGTCCGGCAGGTCCAGCAGCTCCTTCAGATGCCAGCTGATGGCCTCTCCCTCCCGGTCCGGGTCGGTGGCCAGATAGACGGTCTTGGCGGTCTTGGAGCGTTTTTTCAGTTCCTCGATCACGTCGTCCCGGCCGGTGACGGGGATATACTCGGGGACGAAGCCGTTTTCGATATCCACCCCCAGCTTGTTCTTCGGCAGGTCCCGGAGATGTCCCATGGAGGCTACAACTTTATAGTTCCCGCCCAGATACTTTTCGATGGTCCTCGCCTTGGCGGGAGATTCCACAATTACAAGATCCTTTTTTGCCTGTGCCATAGATAACTTCCTTGTCCAATCGATACCATTAAATACTCAGTGAATAACGCTTGCCGGGAAGGGAACGCACCGCGCCCCGGATCACCAGCAGCGTGAGCACGGCAAGAACCTTTGCCGTGGAAAAACCGCTCTCCGATATGATCTCATCCACGTGCCGTTCCCCCTTCAGAAGGGTGCGCAGAACGGTCTGCTGATCTTCCGTAAAGGCGGCAAGGCGGCTTTCTACGTCACTATAAGATATAGAAACGGCCTTGTCAATCTCTGTTTTTGACGATTTTGGGGAGGATTCCGCCGTAGAAACGGGCACAAAAACACGGGAATCGGGCTTAATGGCGTTGGGATACAGGCCCGCGTACTCCGAAAGGATGTCCATCCCGCAGGTGACCGCCCGGGCACAATCCCGGAGCAGAGCGTTGGAACCGGCACTGGCGGCGCTGTCTGCGTTGCCGGGGACTACGAACAGATCTCTCCCCTGCTCCAGTGCCAGGTCCGCCGTGATCAGCGCTCCGGAGCGCCGCGGCGCCTCCACGACGCAGGTGCCGCAGCAAAGTCCGCTGATGATCCGGTTGCGGCGGGGAAAGTTGTCCCCACGGGTGGGATAGCCGGGCGGAAACTCGCTGACCACCGCGCCCACAGCGGCCACATCGTCGATCAGCGAGGCGTTGGCGGCGGGGTAGTTCACGTTGATGGCAGACCCCAGCACGCCTACGCAGGGTCCGTTCTGCATCAGCGCGCCCCTGGCGGAGGCTCCGTCGATCCCCAGCGCCAGACCGGTGACCACGCATCCGCCTCCGGCCGTGATCTCCTGGCCCAGGCGCATGGCCATTTTGATGCCGTAGGCGCTGGCCTTTCGCGTGCCCACCACGGCGATGGCGGGCAGCTCGTCCAGATAGGGCAGCGTACCCCGGACGTACAGCACCGGCGGCGGATCCGGGATCTGACGCAGACGCTCCGGATAGGCCGCGTCCTGCAGCGTCAGGATGCCGATGTTCTCCATCTGGCACTTTTCCAGGATCCGCTCCGTGGGGCCCATGTCCTTGTCCCGGAGAAGCTGTTTTTCCTTTTCTGTCAGACCCTGTATCTCGTCATAGGCGCCGAAGGGCGCAAAGAAAGCCTCCATGGGCCCGCCGAAGTGGTCGATCACCCGTCGGAGCGAAACGGACCGCAGTCCATCCAGCGCCGTGAGCCAAACCCAGTATCGGATCTGTGACATAGAGCTCACCCCGATTTCTTTATTTGAGGCACATTTCCCACATAAGGATCGACGCCGCCACGGCGGCATTGAGCGATTCACTGCCCGGGGTCATGGGCAGGATGATCTTCTTATCGCACAGGGCGAGGATCTCCCGGGAAAGGCCCTTGCCCTCGTTGCCCACAGCAACGGCGGTCCGGCGCAGGGAGAGAGTGCGCACGTCCTCGCTCTCCGGCGAGAGGGCGGCGCCGTACAGCGGCAGCTCCCATCGGCGCAGCGTTCCGGCCAGCTCCTCCAGTGGGATCTGCAGCAGCCGCTGCCGGAACAGCGCGCCCATGGCGCCCCGAACTGTCTTGGGGTTATAGGGATCGGCGCAATCTCCCGTCAGGATCACCGCGCCGCAGCCCAGAGCCGCCGCCGTACGCAGAACGGTGCCCACGTTGCCCGGGTCCTGCACGTTCTCCAGTACGACGGCACTGGTGGGCGGGACCGTGTCCTCCCAGCGGGGGATCTCCACGGTAAAGAGGGGTCCCGGGCTGTTGACCAGCGGAGAGGCAAAGGAAAACGCATCCTCGGAAGCGACGAAGGCTCTCACGCCCTCCGGCGCAGGCTGCTCGTGACCCTCCCGGAATACGATCTCCCGGATACGCGCTCCGTTTCCGATGGCCTCGGACAGCAGCTTGTCCCCGTCGCACAAAAACACGCCCTGCCGCATCCGGGCTTCCTTCTCCCGGCCCAACTGCCGGAGGTCCCGGATCAGCGGGTTTTTTCGTGAGGCGATCCGTTCCATTTCAGCGGACAAAGTTCGTGAAGACATGCTCCTCTTTCTCCGGCAGGCCGTACCGCTCCCTGCCCAGGGCAATGCTCTTCATCAAAAAGGCCATGTTGCGGGCCAGGGTACGCATCACCTGCAAGCCCTCCCCGTCCTGAGCCGCTTCCCCGGGGGCAGTGCCGTGAACGCTGTTCCAGTACTGGCTGGAGGCCACCGGCATGCCGCTGATGGTAAAATACTTGTTCAGCTCGTCAAAGGTGGCGGAAAGGCCGCCTCTCCGGGCGCTGACCACGCAGGCTCCCACCTTCATGGTCTTATCAAAGTGGGTGCTGTAAAACAGCCTGTCAAGGAAAGCAACCAGCGTGGCGTTGGCAGAGGCATAGTAAACCGGACTGGCTACGACAAGTCCGTCCGCCGCTTCAAAAAGAGGGGCCGCTTCATTCACGGCGTCATCGAAGGCACACTTCCCCGTTTTGTGGCAGCTGCCGCAGGCAATGCAGCCTCGAATGGCCTTGTTGCCAATGCGGATGACCTGCGTTTCAATGCCTTCGGCCTGAAAAACCTTCTCCATTTCGGACAGGGCCAGGGTGGTGTTCCCGTTCAGCCGAGGGCTGCCATTGACCATAAGAACCTTCATTTTTGTCACTCCATCCGGTTTTTTTCTTTTTATGATACACTATAATGCAATAGAAAAACGAAAAAAGCAAATTATTTTTGAGATAATAAAAAACACCCGGAAATTCCGGGTGTTTTTTATGTTTGGGGATTACGACCGAATCACACCAGCTCGCGGGCGCGCTGAGCGCAGGAAGCAGCATCCTCGGTGTAGGCATCAGCGCCGATCTCGTCGGCGAAGGCCTGGGTGATGGGGGCGCCGCCGACCATGACCTTCACATTCTGACGGGCAGGGTTGGCGTTCAGCAGCTCTACGGTCTCCTTCATGGCGGGCATGGTGGTGGTCAGCAGAGCGGAGCAGCAGATGATCTTGGTGTCGGGGTTGGCTTCCCAAGTCTCCACGAACT